>ERZ650312.175-NODE-175-length-33646-cov-6.543151_pt1 | contig 33646 bp, 27 predicted proteins | sample MGYA00376248_ERZ650312 | MGnify/ENA primary metagenome ERZ650312 (study PRJEB26733, sample SAMN07839316) | wastewater metagenome | biome: urban; feature: wastewater treatment plant; material: waste water | place: USA: North Carolina | collected 2016-07-28 ... | reverse complement strand
CATCTTTACGGCGAGCGGCGCCAAGGTGCCGGGAACGATCCGCATGATCGCGCCGACCGTCGATCCGCAGACGCGCAACGGCCTGGTCTACGTCGACATCACCGAAGCGCAGGATGCCAAAGCAGGCATGTTCGCACGCGGCGAAATCTCGCTCGGCAAGTCGGGTGCGCTGACGCTGCCGCAGGCATCGGTACAGATGCGCGACGGCTTCCATTACGTCTTCCGCCTCGGCGACGACAGCAAGGTCGTGCAGACGAAGGTGACCGTCGGCCGCCGCTCGGGCGACCGCATCGAAGTCATCTCCGGTATCGACGCAACGCAGAAGATCGTCTCGGACGGCGTCGGCTTCCTGGTCGATGGCGATACCGTGCGCGTCGTGGGGAAATGAGGACAACGCGATGATGAACGTCTCCTCCTGGTCCATCAAGAATCCGATCCCGGCGATCCTGCTCTTCCTGCTGCTGACGCTGATCGGGCTGATGGGCTTCCGCGCGATGAAGATCCAGAACTTCCCGGACGTCGATCTGCCCATGGTCATCGTCAACGCATCGCTGCCCGGTGCCTCGCCCGCCCAGCTCGAAACCGAGGTGGCGCGCAAGATCGAGAACTCGGTCGCTACGCTGCAGGGCGTCAAGCACATCTACACGAAAGTGCAGGACGGCACGGTGACGCTGATGATCGAGTTCGTGCTCGAAAAGGGAACGCAGGAGGCGACCGAGGAAGTGCGCGACGCCGTCGCCAACGTGCGCGCCGACCTGCCCGGCGAGATGCGCGATCCGATCGTTTCCAAGTCCAACCTCGCCGGCACGCCGGTGCTGACCTACACGATTGCGTCATCGCGGATGGACGATGTGGCGCTCTCCTGGTTCGTCGATAACGACGTTTCCAAGGCGATGCTCAGCGTCAAGGGCGTCGGCGCGGTCTCGCGCGTCGGCGGCGTCGATCGCCAGGTGCGCGTCGAGATCGACCCGGACCGGCTGCTCGCCCTGCAGGCCACCGCCGCCGACATCTCGCGCCAGCTGCGCCAGGTGCAGCAAGAGGCGTCCGGGGGACGCGCCGACATCGGCGGCGCCGAGCAGTCGGTGCGCACGATCGCCACCGTGCAGACGGCCGACGAACTCGCGGCGATGGAAATTCCGCTCTCGGACGGGCGCAGCATCCGGCTCGACGATGTCGCGAAGGTCGAGGACACGGTCGCCGAACGGCGCAGCATCGCGCTCTTGAACGGCGAGCCGGTGGTCGGCTTCGAGATCGTGCGCAGCCTTGGCGCGAGCGAGGTCACGGTGATGAAAGGCGTGCGCGAGTCGCTGCGCCAGATGCAGGAAAAGCACCCCGATCTCGTCGTCACCGAGGCGTTCAACTTCGTCACGCCGGTCGTCGACAACTACGAAGGCTCGATGGGGCTGATGTACGAGGGCGCGTTCCTTGCGGTCGTCGTCGTCTGGTTCTTCCTGCGCGACTGGCGCGCCACCTTCGTCTCGGCGACGGCGCTGCCGCTCTCGATCATCCCGACCTTCGGCGCGATGTACCTGTTCGGCTTCACGATCAACGTCGTCACCCTGCTCTCGCTGTCGCTCGTCATCGGTATTCTCGTCGACGACGCCATCGTCGAGATCGAGAACATCATCCGCCACCTGCAGATGGGCAAAACGCCCTACCAGGCGGCGATGGAGGCGGCCGACGAGATCGGCCTCGCCGTGATCGCCACCACCTTCACATTGATCGCCGTTTTTCTGCCGACCGCCTTCATGACCGGCGTCGTCGGCAAATTCTTCGTGCAATTCGGCTGGTCGGCGGCGATCGCCGTGTTCTTCTCGCTCGTCGTCGCACGCATGCTGACGCCGATGATGGCCGCCTACATCCTCAAGCCCAAGACCCAGGGCCACGCCGAAGCACGCTGGGAAAAGGTCTATATGCGCATGGCCGGCTGGTGCCTGAAGCACCGTGTGGCAACCTCGATCGTGACCGCCGTCTTCTTCTTCGGCGTGCTCGCCGGCCTTACACCGCTACTGCCCACCGGCTTCATGCCGCCGGACGATCTCTCGCAGACGCAGATCACATTGCGCCTGCCGCCGGGCAGCACCTTCGAACAAACCTACGCAGCCACGCGTCAAGCCGAAGCGTTGATCAAGGATCATCCGCAGGTCAAGGTCATCTATACAACGATCGGCGGCGGTGCGTCGGGCAGCGATCCATTCGATTCGTCCAGCGCCGCAGACGTCACCAAGTCGACGCTGACGATCAACCTCACCGACCGCAAGGAGCGGCCAGGCATCAGCAAGCAGGCGGTCGAGGACGATTTCCGCCGCCTGATGGAAGCCGTTCCCGGCGCACGCGTCAAGGTCGGCATGGGCGGCTCGAATGAGAAGTATGTGCTGGCGCTCACCGGCGACGACGGCCGCGTGCTGAACGAACACGCGCAGAAGGTCGTTCGCGAGCTGCGCACGCTGCCCGGTATCGGCGCCGTAACCTCCAGTTCCAGCCTCGTGCGTCCGGAGATCATCGTCCGTCCCGATTTTGCCAAGGCGGCCGATCTGGGCGTCTCGTCGGCTGCGATCGCCGACACTTTGCGCATCGCGCTCTCGGGCGACTACGACCAAGGGCTGGCCAAGCTCAACCTCTCGCAGCGGCAGATCCCGATGGTCGTCAAGCTCTCCGACGACGCACGCCAGGACTTCGAACTCCTCAAGCGCCTGACCGTCCCCGGCGCGCACGGCCCCGTGATGCTCGCCAACGTTGCCAGCATCGAGCTCGGCAGCGGTCCGGCGGTCATCGACCGCTACGACCGCGTCCGCAACGTGAACATCGAGGTCGAACTCAACGGGCAACCGCTCGGCGAGATCGAGGCCAAGACCATGGAACTGCCGAGCATGAAGCAGCTGCCGCCCGGCGTCGGCGTCAAGGCGGTGGGCGACGCGGAGGCCATGGGCGAGCTGTTTGAAGGCTTTTCGCTCGCCATGGCCACCGGCGTACTGTGCATCTACATCGTCCTCGTGCTGCTTTTCAAGGACTTCGTTCAGCCGGTGACCATCCTCGCCGCGCTGGTGCTCTCGGTGCCGGGCGCCATCCTCGCGCTCTTCGTCACGCGCACGGCGCTGTCGATGCCGGCGATGATCGGGCTGATCATGCTCATGGGCGTCGCTACCAAGAACTCGATCCTTCTCGTCGAGTACGCGATCATGGCCCGCCGCGACCGCGGCATGACCCGGCTGGAAGCGCTGATCGACGCGTGCAGCAAGCGCGCACGCCCGATCGTGATGACCACCGTGGCGATGGGCGCCGGCATGTTCCCGATCGCCATCGGCATGGGCAACGACCCGAGCTTCCGCGCCCCGATGGCCATCGTCGTCATCGGCGGCCTGATCACCTCGACCTTCCTCAGTCTCCTCGTCATCCCGGTGTTGTTTACCCTCGTGGACGACCTGCGCGAGTTCGTCATGCGTCGTCTGCGCCGCAAACAACCGGCGGCCTGATCGCCGCATCGCAATCCCAGGCGCCAGCCTCCGCGGCTGGCGCGCTCCCTCCTCCGTAATTCCCGCAGCCCATTCAGCGCCTCGCCGCACCTTTTGTCGGCGATGAACGGCGGCCAAAAACCCGTAGTTTCCGCCGCCTTTTGCGGATTTCACGGATGCACAAGCGGCCCCGGTCCTGCAACGATGGCAAGCAGTCGTTCCAATGACATACGCAATCGTCAAGCCACCGACGGTGTGAATAACGTCGAGGAACGAACCATTTTTTGGGAGGGCAACGCGCAATGAAACTCAAGTCAAAATCGATCGCGACCAAGCTGCTACTCGCATCCAGCCTGTCGGCCGTGGTCATCGTCCTGGCCATCGTTTCGTTCATCAAGTTCTCGATGATCCCGCGCCTGACCGACAAGGCGCTGGAGAACCAGACGAGTGCGCTGGCCCACTCGCTCAAGGGCATCCAGGGTAATCCCGAGCAATGGACCAAGGAAATCCTGGCGCTCGAAGACGTCCTCGACCCGTTCAGCAACGAAGGACAGAAGGTCGCGACGCTGTTCATCCTCGAGAACGGAAAATTCATCCGTGCAGCGACAACGCTCAAGCGCGACGACGGCCGGCGTGCCATCGGTAGCGCGCTGGACCCCGAATCGGAGGCGGCGCGGGCGCTCACCGCCGGCAAGGAATACTCCGGCCCGATCACGCTGTTCGGCCGCCTGCACATGGCCACCTACCTGCCGGTCGCCTTCGACAACGGCCTGCGCGGCGCCGTCTTCGTCGGTATCGACTACAACTCCGCCGACCCGATGCTGGCCCTGGCCAAGCAGATGGACTACATCGTGATCGGCGTCGGCATCTTCGCCGTCGTTCTGCTCGGCGTCGGCCTCGTGTTCTCGATCCGCGTCGAGGAGGCGCATCGCGAAACGCAGGACATCTTCCGCACGACGCAGGAAGGCCTGTTCCTGCTCGACCACGAGTTGCGCATGGGGACGCAGACTTCGCACTCGCTCGAACGTGTGCTCGGCTTTGAAGTGAAGCCCGGCGACAATTTCCTCGAACGCCTGAAACCGCTGGTAACGCCCAAAACCTACGACACCGCCAAGGAGTACATCGAGCTGCTGCTCCGTCACGACGTCAAGGAAAAGCTTGTCGCCAGCCTGAATCCGCTCGACTGCATCGAGATTGCCGGCGTGCGCCCGAACGGCGGCGTCGAGTCGCGCTTCCTGCAGATCCGCTTCAATCGCGTCATGAAGTCGGGCAAGGTCACCCACCTGCTCGTGACCGCCAACGACATTTCACGCCAGGTTCGCCTCGAACGCGAGCTGCGCGAGAGCGAGAAACGCGTGCAGGACCAGATGGGCATGATGGTGCACATCCTCCAGGCTGAACCGCGCCTGTTGCAGGATTTCCTCGGCAACGCGACCAGCAGCCTCAACCAGATCAACGAAGACCTGCGCACGAGCAACACGCGCAATGCGGCAACCGGCATATCAACCGACCAGCTCGACGCCATGCTGCGCAGCGCGCACCAGCTCAAGGGCGACGCGTCGGCCATGCAGCTCGAGGCGGTGACGCAGTCGTTGCACGCGTTCGAAACGTTGGTCGGGGACTTGCGCGGGCAAACCAAACGCAAGGGCGAGGATCTGCTGCCGGTCACCGTCAAGGTCAAGGAGCTCTACGGCGAGATTCGCGCCATCCAGGACGTCATCGCGCGCATCAGCCAGGTGCGCGGTGTCGTCAGCGTCGAGCCGCCGCGCCCGGAAGCGACTTCGCGCAACTCCGAAGAGATCGCCCAGCAGGCCTTCGTCCGCCAATGGAACGGCTTTGCCCACCAGATCGCCGCTCGCCACGAGAAGAAGGTCGACCTCGTCTATCAGGGGCTCGACCTCGAAACGCTCGCCCCGCCGCTGCGCGACGCGTTGAACACGGTCATCAACCAGTTCATCCGTAACGCGCTGGTGCACGGCGTGGAAACGCCGGCCGAACGCAAGCTGCGCGGCAAATCTGAAGCAGCGCACCTGTCGCTCTACGTCTCCGATCAGGGCGACGGTACGGTCGAACTGAGCTTCCGCGACGACGGGCGCGGCATTGACCCGGAACGCATCCGCGAAGCCGTCGTCCGCGCCGGTCGCTACACCGCTGAAGAAGCCGCCGCGCTCAGTCCGCGCCAACTCACGCTGATGATCTTCGAACCCGGATTCTCGACACGCAGCACGGCCGATGAAGACGCGGGCCGTGGCATCGGCCTCGACGCCGTGCGCGAGCAGATCACGCGCCTGGGCGGCCGCATCCGCATCGGCACGACGCGCGGCGAGTATTGCCACTTCCGCGTGCAACTGCCGATGCGCAAGGAACCCGGCGCCAAGGCAACGGGTCCGGCACCGGCCAATGAAGCGATCCGGGAGGCCGCGTAATGGCACAGAAACCGCTCAAACTCATGATCGTCGACGACTCGAACATCATCCGCAGCAAGATCACGCGCACGCTCTCGCAACACAACATGGAAGTCGTCGCCACGGCAAGCAACGGCGAGGAAGCGATCAGCCTCTTTGCCAAAACCACACCCGACGTGGTGACGATGGACCTGACGATGCCGCGCATGGACGGCCTCGAATGCATCCGCGCGCTGCGCAAGCTCAACTCGAACGTTCACATCCTCGTCGTCTCGGCACTCGCCGACAAGGCGACGGCGATCCAGGCGCTGAAGGAAGGCGCGCAGGGTTTCCTGTGCAAGCCCTTCTCGGAAGCCGACCTCACCGAGGCGATGGACGAACTCTTGGGAGATGACTGAAATGGAAGAACAGGAACTGCGCGTCTTCATCGATATCGTCAGCCAGTACTTCGAGCGCCAGACCGGGCGCCTGCCCGAGATCGGCAGCCCCTACCTCGGCGAAGCCAACGCCCTGCCCATCTACGATTTCACCGGCGTCATCGGCATCTCCGGCGAACGGCAAGGCTGCGTCTATTTCACCGCGCACCGCGACCTCTTGCGCCAGTTGCTCCTGCACGTCGGAGAAGCCGACGTCTCCGACAACAACCTGTGCGACCTGGTCGGCGAAATCGCCAACACCATCTCGGGTAATGCCCGCCGCCACTTCGGCCCGAACTTCATGATCTCGGTGCCCGTCGTCGTCGCCGGCAACGCCCGCGCCATCCAGGTACCAAAGGACATCAAGGCCTACATCCTGCCGCTCAAGTGGCACAAGCTCGAAGCCGCGATGATCGCAAGTTTGCGTTAGCGCGCACGCTGACCGTAAATGACCATAACACTCAACCGATCACCCCGTGCCGAATCGCGCCCGCTTGACAGCAGCCTCTCATTGGGCCAGAGCATCCAGTGTTACGTCGCTGACTGACGGCGACCCGTACCGGCCAATCGAGGTATCGAAAAGGAGCCGTTCAACGTTTGAATTCAGGGGCGATACGCGGCTCTATCGCGCAGCGTCCCTTGGAATGATGGGTTAGCCATATGTATGTTTACGAGCGCAGTCTTCGTTGTCCCATAAGATGAAATACCCAAACAACGGAACATCCTCGTATCCATCGGTGTATTGCGCACCGGCAAGGCCTCCTACTTTGTCTAGCGGATAGGCCAAATGCCACTTTCCGTGCACCTTCACAAACTGGAGTCCGTTTGCATCTTCGTGCAGAGCTCGTTTCCATTCCTTCGTTGAGTTGACCCACCAGATATACGGGTAATCAATTGCTCTCGTTTCGGTCATTTCCATCAGTAATTGTTGAAGCGCTCTCAATGAAATGCTGGGACGGTCAGAAACGATTCTCTGTGCAGTACATGCAAGTGATGGGTTGCTCCATCCGTCAAAAACAATGACGTTGGAAAGCATTCTGGTTGGCTGAGAAGGGGATGTGCCAAAATTTACCCAAGGAGAGGCCAGTGCGTACTTTGATGCCACCCTTCCCCTACGAAAATAGTCAGTCGACGGAATGTTCTTCATGGCAAATATGGCTCTGTCTTATAGTCCGGCCAGCACCTTGATATGCGCGGCGACGCTACGTGCGAGCGACGAGAGAACGTAGCCGCCTTCCAGCATGGAGACGATGCGCCCATGCGCGCTCTCGTCGGCAACTTCTTTGAGCTGCTCGGTCACCCAGGCGTAATCCTTCTCCAGGAGCTTCATCCCGCCGAGATCATCTTCATAGTGCGCGTCGAAACCGGCGGAGATGAAGAGCATCTCCGGCTTGAACTTGCGCAATTGCGGCAGCCAGACGTCGCTGACCAGTTGGCGAAAATCCTCACCAGTTGTTCCACCGGGCATTGGCGCGTTGTGGATGTTGGGCGCGGTGCATTCGGTTCCGCTGTACGGGTAGAAAGGATGCTGGAACATGCCGACCATCAACGCCTGCGGGTTGTTCTTCAGGCAATCCTCGGTCCCGTTGCCGTGGTGCACGTCGAAATCGATCACCGCCACGCGCGAGAGACCGTGGGCTTGCAACGCGTGCTGTGCGGCAACAACGACATTGTTGAAGAAGCAGAAGCCCATTGCCGTTTCCCGCTCCGCGTGGTGGCCCGGCGGGCGAATGGCGCAGAAGGCGTTCTGAACTTCGCCAGCCATGATCAGGTCAACCGCCATGACACCGGCACCGGCAGAACGGAGTGCAGCCTGCCAGGTATGCGGATTCATCGCCGTATCGGGGTCGAGGTGCGTAATCCCGATGGTTGGAGCGTTGCGTTTCAGGCGTTCGAGATGCGCGGCGGAATGAACCCGGAGCAGTTGAGCAAAGGTCGCCAGCGGCGCCTCGTAATAGGCGAAGTAGTGATCCAGCCCCTGCGCGATCATGTGATCGCTGATCGCGCTCAAGCGCGCCGGGCTTTCCGGGTGATACGACCCCATGTCATGGAGGTGACAATCGCGATGCGTAATGAATGCGGTACTGGCCACTTGCACCTCCCTGAGGAAATAGTCCGAGACGGGATATAGTGTTTGAGTGTTTCAGTGAATGCCATTTGCGCAGCCGTGCCTGTTGCGCTGCCATCCCATTATCTGCCCAACCAACCGCCCACCACAACAATGCAACCGACCGGAAAATCCGCCACCGTTTCTGAACTCATTGCCGCTGCCAACCGCATCATCCTCGGCAAGGAGGCGCAGATCCGGCTCTCGCTGGCCTGCCTGCTGGCGCGCGGCCATTTGCTGATCGAAGACCTGCCCGGCGTCGGCAAGACGACGCTGGCGCACACCCTGGCGCGCCTCCTTGGTCTGCAATTCTCACGCATCCAGTTCACCAGCGACATGCTGCCTGCCGACGTCATCGGCCTGTCGATCTTCGACCGCGAGCTCAATGACTTTCGCTTCATCCCCGGTGCGCTGTTCTCGCAGATTCTGCTCGCCGACGAAATCAACCGCGCCACCCCAAAGACGCAGAGTGCGCTGCTTGAGGCGATGGAGGAACGCCAGGTGACCATCGAAGGCGAGACACGGCCGTTGCCCGAACCGTTCTTCGTCATCGCCACTCAGAATCCGTCGAACCAGATCGGGACGTTTCCGCTGCCGGAGTCGCAGCTCGACCGCTTCCTGATGCGCATCGAACTCGGCTACCCGGATCGCACGGCCGAGCGCGCCCTGCTGGAGGGCGGCGGCCGCCGCGAGCATCTGCCGGAGCTCGCCGCCTGTTTCACGCCGAATCAACTGATGCCCTTGCAGAAAGAGGCGGCGGCTGTGCACGTCGCGCCGCCCATCTTCGACTACGTACAAACGCTGGTTGAAGCGACCCGTAACAGCGCGAAGTTCATTCACGGCCTCAGTCCGCGCGCGGCGCTGGCCCTGCTCGCTGCCGCTCGCGCCTGGGCCTTCCTCGAAGGGCGGAGCATGGTGCTGCCGGAAGACGTGCAGGCCGTCCTGCCGAGCATTGCCTGCCACCGCTTGCGTCTTACCACCAGCGCCGGCCATGCGCGCGCCGAGGACATCGCCGAGTTGATCCACGCCACACCGATCCGCTGATGTCGATCGTTCAGTCGCTGCGGCAATGGCTGTTCCGTTTCGGTCGCGACGAACAGCTGCCCATCGTGCTTACGCAGCGCCGCATCTTCATCGTCCCCACGCGCGTAGGGCTGCTCTTCGTCGTCGTGCTCATCGTCATGCTGCTCGGCGCGATCAATTACGACCTGAGCCTCGGCCACGCGCTGGTCTTCCTGCTCGCCGGTCTCGGTATCGTCGCCATGGTGCATACCTTCCGCAATCTGGTCGCGCTGCGGCTGACGCCCGGTCGCGTCGATCCCGTTTTTGCCGGCGATCTCGCACGTTTTCCGCTCAGCATCGAAAACCCGCGCACTTACCCGCGCCGTTCGCTTGACCTGTCGTTCAGCAACGAATCGAGCACTAAGATCGACGTGCCCGGCAACGATCGCGCAAGCGCGATCCTGACCAGCAAAACCGCGAAGCGTGGCCGCCACGCCCCGGGCCGCATCACGCTCACGACGCGCTACCCGCTCGGCCTCTTCCGCGCCTGGAGCTACCCGCACCCGCTCTTCTCCTGTGTCGTTTACCCGACGCCGATCGCGACGCCACTGCCGATCTCATCCGTCGCGGCGCATACCGGCCAGTATCATGGCGAACGCGGGCAGGAAGACTTCTCCGGCCTGCGCGTCTATCAGCCCAATGACTCGCCGCGCCACATCGCCTGGAAAGCCGTCGCGCGCGACTTCGAACACCGCCCGTTGCTGATCAAGCAGTTCGCTGGCGGCGCGAGCGAGGAGCTCTGGTTCGATCTGGACCTCGCGCCAGCCGATGCCTCACTGGAAACGCGGCTATCGATTCTCGCCGGCTGGATACTCGCCGCCGAAGCGGCGCATGTTCGCTACGGCCTCGACCTGCCGGGGCAGACCATCGCGCCGGACCAGGGCGACACGCATCGCAACAAGTGCCTGGAGGCGCTGGCTCTGTATGGCTAGGAAGGCAAGACCGTCGACGCCAATCGACCCGGGTGCGATTCCCTGGCTGCTCGCGGTCGCGCTGGCGACGGCCGCGCCGCATGCCGGCAACGTCCCGCTCTGGCTCGCCGCTCTCGTCGGTGCCGCCATCGTCTGGCGCGGCGTGCTGTGGTGGAAGAAAGCAGGCTTGCCGGTGCGCTGGCATCTGGCGCTGTTTGTCGTCGCCGGGGTTGCCGGCATTGGCTGGGAGTACCGCACGCTGTTCGGCCGCGATGCCGGCGTGGCGCTGCTCGTATTCTTCATGGCCTTGAAGCCGATGGAGATGCGCACGCAGCGCGACGCCATCGTCGTCGTCATGCTCGGCTTCTTCCTGCTACTGACGCACTATTTCTATTCGCAGACGATCCCGACCGGGCTTTGGCTGCTGGCCAGCGCGACGCTGCTCACCGCGACGCTGATCCGGGTTTACGGCGGCCGGCAGCCGCCGCTCGTCATCGTCCGCTACGCCGGCCTGATGCTGGCACAGGCGCTGCCCTTCATGCTCATCGCCTTCATGCTCTTTCCACGGGTGTCAGGCCCGCTCTGGGGCTTGCCGCAGGACGCACATTCCGGCCTGAGCGGGCTCTCCGAGCGTATGGCGCCTGGTTCGCTGAACGATCTCATCCTCTCTGGCGCCATTGCCTTTCGCGTCAAGTTCGATGGCAAGGTCCCCGAACAAGCGCAACTCTATTGGCGCGGCCCCGTGTTCAGCGACTATGACGGCCAGAACTGGAACGCGGCGCGCACCGGGCAGACTTACCAGCAGGCGACGCAACCGACGCAGAAGTCACCGACGATCGAATCGCGCGGCAACGCGTACCGCTACGTGACGACGCTCGAACCGCACAATCAGCGCTGGTTGCTGGCACTCGACATGCCGGTGACGCTACCCAAGGACGCCATCCTCGCGCCGACGCTGGAGACGCTGACGCGCGAGCGGATTCGTTCGCGCACGCGCTTCGCGTTCGCTTCGTCGGTCGACTTTTCGGTCAACCGGAACGAAGACGAAGGGCTGCTCAAACTGGCCCGCGTACTGCCGCCGGGACTCAATCCACGTACCCGCGCGCTGGCCGCTGAATGGAAAGCCACCTTCAAGACGCCGCAGATGATCTCCAACGCGGCCTTGCTGCATTTCCGCCAGGAGCCGTTCCGCTACACCTTGCGGCCGCCCTTGCTCGGGCAGCAGGCGGTCGACGAGTTCCTGTTCGATACACGCAGCGGCTTCTGCGAACACTACGCGTCGGCCTACGTCTTCCTGATGCGCGCGGCCGGCATTCCGGCGCGCGTCGTCGCCGGCTACCAGGGCGGCGAGATCAACCCGGTCGACGGCTACCTCACCGTGCGCCAGTCGGATGCCCATGCCTGGGCCGAGATCTGGGTCGAAGACCAAGGCTGGCTGCGCGTTGACCCGACGGCGGCTGTCGCGCCTTCGCGCATCGAAAGCGGTATCGAGGCGGCGCTTCCGGCGAGCGACCCGCTGCCGGCCATCATCCGCATCGACACGGACTGGCTGCGTGACCTGCGCAACCGCTGGGAAGCCGCCAACAACGCCTGGAACCAGTGGGTGCTCGGTTACAATCCCGAGCGTCAGCGGGAGGTACTCTCCCGGCTGGGCTTGAGCGATCCGGACTGGCGCACGATGACCGCCGCGCTTGCTGTCTTCTGCGGCATTGCGCTACTTGCCGTCACCGCATGGACGTTGGTCCAGCGCAACAGCGCGACGCCGGCACAACGCGCCTGGGATGCCTTCTGCAAGCGGCTGGCGCGCCTAGGAGTGCAGCGCGAGACTTGGGAAGGTCCGGTGGCCTTTGCCTTGCGCGTGGCCGAAGTTCAACCCGCCCTCGGCGCGCTGGCGCACGAAGCTGCCAGCCTGTTCGCCGACTTGCACTACGGCACCGGCACGGCGGAGCAGCTGAACAGACTGAAAGAATGCACACGGCGGCTCAAAGAGACGCCAACTCGGAGATAGTTGATTTGAAAAAGCGATTCACCCGCGTCGGTTGCAACAGGCAATCGCTGACCAAGCTGGCTCTCGTCGCAGGCCTGCTGGCCTGCCTTTCGCCGCTCAACGCCCAAGCCGCAAAGCAGGCGGCGAAAACCCCGCCGTTCAGCGCGCATCCGGACGTTCCGGCCTTCATCGAGGCGATGCACGAAGAATACGGCTTCGACGTCACGCATCTCACAAAGCAGTTCGACGCCATTCGCTCCAACAAGACGGTGTTGAAGCTGATCAAGCCGGCCGCTGTCCCAGAACAGCAGCGCTCCTGGCAGCGCTATCGGGCACGTTTCCTCACCGAGCGCCGGATCACCAACGGCCTCGTCTTCTGGCAGGAGAACGGCGCCGACCTGGCGCGCGCCGAAGCGATCTACGACGTGCCGCAGGAGATCATCGTCGCCATCATCGGCGTCGAGACCGAGTACGGGCAGAACATGGGCAGCTTCGGCGTGCTCGAAGCGCTCGCCACGCTGGCCTTCGACTACCCGCCGCGCGCGCCCTTCTTCCGCAAGGAACTCGAGCAGTTCCTGCTGATGGCACGCGAGAACGGCGTCAGCCCGCTCAACGTCAAGGGCTCCTACGCCGGCGCCATGGGCATCCCGCAGTTCATGCCGAGCAGCCAGCGCAACTTTGCCGTCGATTTCGACCGCGACGACCGCATCGACCTGCGCGAAAGCACCGCCGACGCCATCGGCAGCGTCGCCCGTTTCCTGAACATGCACGGCTGGCAGCCCAAGGCGCCGATCGCCGTCCCGGCCACGGTGACCGGCGACCCGAGCGAGTTAATCGCCGCCGGCATCAAGCCGGAACAACCGCTCTACGCGCTCGCACAGCAAGGCGTGGTGGCCGAGGGCGACGCCGACCGTCCGGCCGCGCTGATCGATCTGGTCACGCCAAACCAGCCGACCGAATACTGGGCCGGTTTCGACAACTTCTTCGTCATCACGCGCTACAACCGCTCCAGCTTCTACGCCATGTCGGTCTTCCAGTTGGCGGAAGCGCTGCGCGAAGGGCGCGATAGCGAGCAGAATTAGTGACGTCCGAACTTCACACCCTGTTTCATCAACGCCGCACCGCGGCTCTTTGGAGAGATCAACGATGAACAACTTCACCTTCCACAACCCGACCCGCATCCTCTTTGGCCAGGGACGCATCGCCGACCTGGCGCGCGAAATTCCCGCCAGCGCGCGCGTGCTGATCACCTACGGCGGCGGCAGCGTGGCCAAGACCGGCACACTCGCCGAAGTCAAGGCGGCCTTGCCCGGTTACACGCTCTTCGAGTTCGGCGGCATCGAACCGAATCCGACCTACGAAACGTTGATGCAGGCCGTCGAACTCGCGCGCCGCGAAAACGTCGACTTCCTGCTCGCTGTCGGTGGCGGCTCGGTGATCGACGGTACCAAGTTCATCGCCGCGGCAATTCCGTTCGCCGGCGAACCGTGGGACATCCTCGCCAAGCGCGCGCCGGTGAAGAGCGCGATCGCCTTCGGCAGCGTCCTCACCCTGCCGGCAACCGGTTCCGAGATGAACAACGGCGCGGTCATCACGCGCCGCGCCAGTAACGACAAGCTGGCCTTCTCCAACTCGCGACTGTATCCGCGCTTCTCGGTGCTCGACCCGACCAAGACCTTCACCCTGCCGCCCCGCCAGGTCGCCAACGGCGTCGTCGATGCCTTCGTGCATATCACCGAGCAGTACCTCACCTATCCGGCCGACGCCAAGGTGCAGGACCGCTTCGCCGAAGGTCTGCTGCTGACGCTGATCGAGGAAGGACCGAAAGCGCTGCAGGAGCCGGAAAACTACGCCGTGCGCGCCAACATCATGTGGACTGCGACGCTGGCGCTCAACGGGCTGATCGGCGCCGGCGTACCCAACGATTGGGCAACGCACATGCTCGGCCACGAACTCACCGCCCTGCACGGGCTCGACCACGCGCAGACGCTCGCCGTCGTCCTCCCGGCGATGTTGCAGGTGCGCCGTGCGGAAAAACGCGAGAAGCTGCTGCAGTACGCCGAGCGCGTCTGGAACCTCAAGGATGGTGACGAAGATACGCGCATCGATCAGGCGATCGAGAAGACGCGGCAGTTCTTCGAATCGATGCAGGTGCCGACGCGCCTCTCCGGCTACGGCATCGGCAAGGACGCCATCCCGGCGCTGCTCGCCCAGCTCGAACGTCACGGCATGGTGAAGCTCGGCGAACGCCAGGACGTCGATCTCGAGCGCTCGCGGCAAGTCTTTGAACTGGCAGCGTAAGCAGCGAAAATCACCCCGGTGATCGACGCGGCGCGATCACCGGGGAAGTTGTTTCACTCGTGGCAGAGCAAGGCCGGCTCTTTCATCGCGACCTCGGACATGCGATCGAGGTTTTCGACCACGTGGATGCTCGCCGCTTCCATCGCTTCCACGTGGTGAAGCATGGCCTCCATGTCGCCGGCGACCTCGGCTTCGACCGCTGCTACGCCGAACTTATGCACATCGATGTGCGGCGCTTCGAGTTCCTTGTAGCCCGCCAACCGGCTGAAACACGCACGCCCTTCGCCTTCGTAGTACCACTTGCCGAGTCGGCAGTCGGTATGCATTGCGACCTGCCCCGGCTTGAGATCGGCGATGCCGAAGAGCCCCATGTAGATGCGGAACTTGAAGACCAGGTGATCGACCTTGGCCACTTCGACGAAGCTCTTGAGCGCGCTGCCGGCAATCACCAGCTCCATCTTGCGTGACAAGCGGACGAGCTGCTCCATGCTCTCGGTCGCCTTGGCACCGCGCTGGCTGTAGTCGTCTGCAGACGCAGACAGCACTTCCATCGCGCTCTTCGCCGTCGCCGAGTTCTGCCGCACGCTGGAGACAAGCGTTTCGATCTCAGTGGTCGCCTTGGCCGTGCGTTCCGCGAGTTTTCGTACTTCGTCCGCAACCACGGCAAACCCGCGGCCGGACTCACCGGCGCGCGCGGCCTCGATCGCGGCATTCAGGGCAAGCAGGTTCGTCTGATCGGCAATCTCGTGAATCAACTGGACAATCGCGCTGATCTGGTCCGCCTGTTTGGCAAGCGTATCGACCGAACTCGCCGTCGCGCACGAGTCCTGCGCCAGGCGGTGGAGATTCGACGCGATTTCCGTCGTCGTCTGGCCGCTGGTCACCGATACCTCAGCCGCTTCGATGGCCTCGTTGCGCTCTTCGCGCAACAGGGTCGCCATCTGTCCGAGACTTTGCTGCGAGCCGGCGAGCGTCTGGCTGAATACCGCCAGATGCGTGATCACCGAACGCAGCGACGATAATTCCCGTTGCTGCCGTTCCAGATCGTCCTCGCGGTTCACCAGCTCAGCGCGTAGCCGTTCATTTTCGGCCGCCAGCGCGTCGACCTTCGACGTCGCCTGGGCAAGAGCCTACTCGAGCGCTTCGGCCTTCTTTTGGGTATTCCAGAACACTCCCTCTCCTATATCGAGTCCCGATTTCCAACGGCGTGGATACTACCGCAAGCCAGTCACGAAAATTCCGGCAGCAAAACTCGAGCGTCGCCAACGACATTCAATCCCACGGGTACCGGCAAGCGAGGAAGCGCTTTAACTCGGCGCCCAACGCGCTCAACAGCAATTGCGTTCGACCGGCAATCCAGCCCTTGGTCAGCGGCCGTGGTTCGCCCTTGGGGTGCAGTTCCTTGATCAGGCGCGCGGCTGTCACCTGGTCGTTGAGTGTTCCGAGCAAATCCTGGATCGCGGACAAGGAGGCCTGATAAGCCGCGAGTCGCTTGCCGGGAAAGAGCGGCGCAAAGAAATCGAGCGCATAGCGGAGTTTCTTGAAGGCGATGCGCAGTTCGTGCCGCCGCTCGGCGTTCATCTTGCTGTGATCGCGGGCAAGTTCGCTCACCGCGCACGCGCGATTGCGCAAACGCCGGCGGGCGAATCTGCGCAGGCGCTGAACCGACTTGCCCCCGGCCGGCGCGATCGTCGGTCCATCATTCCGCAGAAGCGCTGCGGAAAAAGCCAGCATGAGCCGGTTGTACTCGGCTTGCGACAATGCGCTCCCGGCAGAGAGTTGCGCCTTGACCTTGGCCGCCTCGCCTTTCTTGCGCAGGATCGCCAGGTCGGCATCGCCAGGAAAGGCTTCTTCCAGCGGCGCCAGGGTTTCGTCGAGAAACACGTCCCAATCGCGCGCGTCACCGAGATCGCTCGCCAGTGCCTTCCAGCGCGGCACATAGATCGCAATGAACTCAGGCGAAAGCACCGGGGCGAAAAGCCGGAACGCGGAACGCAAGCGGCGAATGGCGACACGCGCCTGATGCACGAACTCCGGATCGCTCCCGGCAATGGCTCCGGCTTCGTTGCGCTGCAAGTGCAGCACGCAGGCGAGCGCTATCGCGCGGAAGGCCTCGAGCGGCGACATCGCTTTGTCCAACGGCGAGGGCAACGCCTTGACCGGCCGCAGGAATGCCGGATCGGCAAGCGCATAGCCGCGTTCGGCCTTGCTGATGATCTCCGGATGCAGATTGATGTCCTTACCCAGACTGATGGCAAGGTCAAACAGGGGATCGGACGACTCTCCCTCGACAAGCTCAAGTTCGAGTTCGCAAATCGGCGCCGTGATATCCCCGGCGTCGCCGTTCAGATCGATGGCATTCAGCTTCCCGCGATCGAGCGCGACTTCAAGCACCGCTCCGCCATGCGGAACAATCCAGGCTGTGCGCGTGAAATCCGTCGAGAACACGGCCTGTAGCCGGGTATGACATGATTCAAGAAACTCCCGCAGACCTTCGTCGCCAACGATGCTGAAATCGAATACGCCGGGCTGCGTCGGCGCTTCCCATTCGCTGCGCTGTGCAAGCCCGCCGGCACCCGAAGCACCGCCCTTGACCGTCATCAGCCAGGTCGACCAGCCCTTGCGCCGCAAACGCAGCGCGATCCCACGATTGCGCAGATCGAATTCCGGCGTGTCGTAATAAGTGTTGAACAACCGGTACCGCTGCGGCTTGTACCCGCCAAGGAGTGGATGCGCCGTCACCCGCCGTGCATGACTCGCCGGCAGCCCCAGTTTGAGTTCAATTTCCTTCGCCATCGGCTTTCTCTTCGCACCTCGTCGTCACCGACCAGCCCGCTGCCAGTCGCACCGCTTTTGAGCCTAGCAGAGAAGACAGCTGATTGTCATGCGCCGGCGTTCGCCACGGGCATCGATCCGGGAAGCAGCGCGGACTCAGGCGCCAGCCGCCAGCAAGATCGCCAGCGCATCACGCGTTTCGGCCACGTCATGAACCCGCAGGATGCTTGCGCCGTGCTGGGCCGCGATCATCGCCGCAGCGATGCTCGAAGCGAGGCGCTGATCAACCGGACGACCAGTGATCATGCCGAGCATTGACTTTCTCGACATCCCGGCCAACAACGGTAGCCCTGCGCGGCGAAACTCCGCGAGCCGACGAAGCATGGTCAGGTTGTGCTCAAGTGTCTTGCCAAAACCGAAGCCCGGATCGAGCACAATTCGCTCCCGCGCAACGCCCGCGTCGACAAGTACCGCAACCCGTTCGCCGAGGAAGCGATTCACCTCGCCGACCACGTCGTCGTAGTGCGGTGCCGCTTGCATGGTCAACGGCTCACCCTGCATGTGCATCAGACACAGCGCGCAATCGCTCGCGGCGACCGCTTCGATCGCTCCTGGCCAACGAAAACCGTAGATGTCATTGATCATCGAGGCCCCGTGATCGATCGCTGCGCGCATGACCTCCGGCTTATAGGTATCGACGGAAATCGGCACGGGACATCCTGCCAGCGCATCCAGTACCGGCAGCAGCCGATCCAGCTCCTCATCGAGCGACGCCGGAATCGCCCCGGGGCGCGACGATTCGGCGCCGAGATCAAGCAAATCAGCGCCGGCCTCGATCTGATGGTACGCATGCGCCACGGCACGTGCGGTATCGGTCCCAACGCCGTCCCCCGAGAAGGAGTCGGGCGTCAGATTGACGATGCCCATGACCAGTGGGCGTTCAAGAGTCAAGTTGTAACGGCCACAGCGCAGCATAAACCCTCGACGTAAAAAAACCGGAGGAGCTATCGACTCCTCCGGTCAGGTGATTCTGAGAATGTTCAGGCCGCTGCGGTAGCGCTCGGTGCGGCGTCCGGCGGCGCCTCGGACGAATCTGGCCCCTTGAACTGCGACTGCTTTGGCGGACGCGGCGGTTTTCCGGCCATGATGTCGTCGATCTGATCAGCGTCGATCGTCTCCAACTCCATCAGCGCCTTGGTCATGGCTTCAACCTTGTCACGGTTCTCTTCGAGAAGTTTGCGCGCCAAGCCATACTGTTCGTCGATGATGCGGCGAATTTCCAGATCAACCTTCTGCATCGTCGCCTCGGACATGTTCTTGTGCGTCGTCACCGAACGGCCGAGGAACACCTCACCTTCGTTTTCCCCATAGACCATCGGACCGAGGACATCGGACATGCCGTAACGCGTCACCATGTCACGTGCCATCTGCGTTGCGCGCTCGAAGTCGTTCGAAGCGCCCGTCGTCATCTGGTTCATGAACAGTTCCTCGGCGATACGGCCGCCGAACAGCACGGCGATACGGCTAAGCAGATAGGTCCGGTCGTAGGCGTAGCGATCTTCTTCCGGCAGTTGCATGGTCAGGCCGAGCGCGCGACCGCGCGGGATGATCGTCACCTTGTGCACCGGATCAGATTTCGGCACCAGCTTCGCGACGACGGCGTGTCCGGACTCATGGTAGGCCGTATTCAGTTTCTCTTCCTCGTTCATGACCATGCTGCGCCGCTCGGCGCCCATCATGATCTTGTCCTTGGCCTTCTCGAAGTCCTCCATGTCGACCAGTCGCTTGTTGCCGCGCGCGGCGAACAAGGCAGCCTCGTTGACCAGGTTGGCCAGATCGGCACCAGAGAAGCCCGGCGTACCGCGCGCAATGATGTCAGCCTTGACGTCGGGCGACAGCGGAACCTTGCGCATATGAACGATCAGGATCTGCTCGCGGCCACGTATGTCCGGCAGCGGAACGACGACCTGACGGTCGAAACGTCCCGGACGCATCAGCGCCGGGTCAAGAACATCCGGACGATTGGTCGCCGCGATGACGATGATGCCGGTGTTGCCTTCAAAGCCGTCCATTTCGACGAGCATCTGGTTCAATGTCTGCTCGCGTTCGTCGTTGCCGCCGCCCAGACCTGCACCGCGCTGGCGACCGACCGCGTCAAGCTCGTCGATGAAGATGATGCACGGTGCGTGCTTCTTGGCGTTCTCGAACATGTCGCGCACGCGCGCCGCGCCGACGCCGACAAACATCTCGACGAAATCCGAACCGGAAATCGAGAAGAACGGCACCTTGGCCTCGCCGGCGATTGCCTTCGCCAGAAGCGTCTTGCCTGTCCCCGGATTGCCAACCAGCAATACGCCCTTCGGAATCCGCCCGCCCAGTTTCTGGAACTTCGATGGATCACGCAGAAAATCGACAAGTTCCGAGACCTCTTCCTTGGCTTCGTCACAGCCGGCAACGTCAGCAAAGGTGATGCTGTTGGTCGACTCGTCGAGCAAGCGCGCCTTGCTCTTGCCGAATGAGAATGCCCCGCCCTTGCCGCCACCCTGCATCTGACGCATGAAGAAGACCCATACGCCGATCAACAGCAGCATCGGGAACCAGCTGACGAAGATGCTCATCAGGAAAGACTGTTCTTCCTCCGGCTTGGCCTCAACCTTGACGCCGTGTTTGAGCAGATCCGAAACCATCCACAGGTCGGCCGGCGCGTAAGACGTCAGCTTGCGGCCATCGCTTGTCGTTGCCTTGAGAATGCGCCCTTCGATGACCACTTTGGAGATCGAGCCCTTGCCGACCTCTTCCATGAACTGCGAATACTCCATCGAAGCCTGAGGCGTCTGGCGGGAATTAAACTGATTGAAGACCGTCATCAACACCAAACCGATGACCAGCCATACAGCCAAGTTCTTGAACATGTTATTCAAAATGCAGTACCTCAGTGTCGATTTACTCTCGGACAGCCCGAAGAGTCGCGGTATTACGCAAAACAGACATTCTAAACCTTCTCAGGCGACGCGGGCGGCGCAACGCCGGCAACGCGCTTTTCAGCCCTTCACACCCCGGCCAAGCAAATAGACCTCCGGACTCCGGTCGCGCGAGGCATCCGGCTTTCGGGTCGCCACACTCTTGAAGACCTGGCGCATCGCCTTTACAAAATCCTCGTAGCCGTGGCCCTGGAAAACTTTGACCAGAAATGCACCATCCGGTTTCAACCAGTTCTGTGAGAACTCAAGACCCAGTTCCGCCAGATGCATCACTCGCGCCTGATCGGACACCGCCACACCCGACATATTGGGTGCCATGTCCGAAAGAACAAGCCCCACCTTGGCACCGGCCAACGTCGTTTCCAGAATTTTCAGGACACTTTCTTCGCGAAAATCCCCCTGGATGAATTCCACGCCATGCAACGGATCGAGTTCCAGCAAATCAAGCGCGATGACCCGCCCGTTCCCTTTTTGTCGCTTGGCCACCACTTGAGACCAGCCGCCAGGCGTCGCACCGAGATCGACCACAATCTCCCCCGGGCGTATCAGATGATCGCGCTCATCAATCTCCATCAGCTTGAAGGCGGCCCGTGAGCGATAACCCTCAGCCTTGGCCCGCTGTACGAAGGTGTCGTTTACATGTTCGCGCAGCCACGCGTTGCTCGTCCGGGTACGTTTCATGGTCGAAAACTCGGTAAAATGCGTTCTTTGAAAAGGCTGCCCAAATGCTCGATATTACATCCGAACAACGCCGCGCCCTGCGCGCCAGTGCTCACGCACTGAACCCGGTCGTGTCGATCAGCCAGAACGGTTTATCCGAATCAGTGCTGAAAGAAATTGAAAGAAGTCTGGAAAGCCACGAACTGATCAAGATTCGCGTCTACAGCGATGAACGTGAGGTTCGGGATCAGTACTTGGCGTCCATCTGCGAACAGCTGGGCGCAGCCCCAGTTCAGCACATCGGCAAACTTCTCGTGATTTGGCGCCCTGCGCCCGAGGAGAAATCGAAGCCGACGTCACCGCGCCGCCCGAGAGCCGAACCCGCGCGCAGCAAACGCAGCTTTCAGGGCGGCAACCGCAAGTAAATCTCCGTCTTGCGGGGCAAGATCAGCGCGGCCCCGCAAGACCGCAGTCCCCGGGACTTATTCGTAACGAACGTCTAGCACTTCATACTCGCGCAAGCCGCCCGGGGCTTGGACTTGCGCAATGTCGCCGGAGAATTTGCCGATCAGTGCACGCGCGATCGGCGAATTGACCGAAATCTTGTTCTCCTTGATATCGGCCTCGTCTTCGCCAACAATCTGGTAACACACCTGAACGCCGGTATCCTGATCCTCAAGATCCACGGTTGAGCCAAAAACACACCGCCCATCGGCATCCAGCAGTTTTGGATCGATGATTTGTGCGTTCGACAACTTGCCTTCGATCTCCTTGATCCGCCCTTCCACAAAGGCTTGGCGCTCCTTGGCTGCGTCATATTCAGCATTTTCCGAAAGATCGCCGTGCGAACGCGCCTCGGCGATCGCCGCGATCACGCTTGGCCGTTCCACCGCTTTCAGTTGATGCAGTTCCGTACGCAAGCGCTCTGCACCGTTGATCGTTAAGGGTACTTTATTCATTTCCGTTACTCACAAAGTTCGTTGTCCGCCAAAGCAAAACCGCCGGCCCGCGAAAACGCGGGGGTTGCCGGCGGTTTGGGGGAAAGATTAGTTGATTTCTGCGTGCAGTGTCTGAATCGGATAAACCACGAGTTCGCCGCGATTCTTCATGCCAACCGCGGCGGCTTCCGCGCCCCAGACGGTCGTGTACATCGTCACGCGCGCGGCCAACGCCGACGTCCGGATAGAACGCGAATCGTTGATCGCCTTGCGCTTCTCATCGACGGTATTCACGATCAACGAAATCTCGTTGTTCTTGATCATGTCGACAATGTGCGGACGGCCTTCCGTCACCTTGTTGACCACGACCACCGGGATACCCGCCTTCGAGATTGTCGCCGCCGTGCCACGCGTCGCCAGCAGGCTGAATCCGGCTGCGTGCAGGTCGCGCGCGATGGCGATGACCTTGTCCTTGTCCGAATCCTTGACGCTGATGAAGACCTTGCCGGCCGAAGGAAGTTTCACGCTGGCAGCCATCTGGCTCTTGACGAAGGCTTCCTCGAACGACCGCCCGACGCCCATCACTTCACCGGTCGACTTCATTTCCGGACCGAGAATCGTATCGACGCCGGGGAACTTGTTGAACGGGAAAACGGCTTCCTTGACCGAGAAGTACGGCGGGATGATCTCCTTCGTCACGCCCTGACTGGCCAGCGATTGCCCAGCCATGCAGCGAGCGGCGATCTTGGCCAGTTGCAGGCCGGTGGCCTTGGAGACGAACGGCACCGTGCGCGAAGCGCGCGGATTCACTTCGAGGACATAGAGCACGCCGTTCTGGATGGCGAACTGCACATTCATCAGGCCGCAGACGTTCAGACCCTTGGCCATCAGCTTGGTCTGGCGACGCAACTCGTCCTGCACTTCCTTCGACAGTGAATACGGCGGCAACGAACATGCCGAATCGCCCGAGTGCACCCCGGCCTGCTCGATGTGTTCCATGACACCGCCGATGATCACTTCGTTGCCGTCCGACAGTGCATCGATATCGACCTCGATGGCGTCGTTAAGGAAACGGTCGAGCAGCACCGGCGAGTCGTTCGACACCTTGACCGCCTCGCGCATGTAGCGCTCAAGATCGCGCGGTTCATGGACGATTTCCATGGCGCGGCCACCGAGGACGTAGGACGGACGAACGACCAGCGGGTAGCCGATTTCGTCAGCGAGCTTCAGCGCTTCCGCTTCGGCGCGCGCCGTGCGGTTGGGCGGCTGCTTGAGACCGAGGTCGTGCAGCAACTGCTGGAAACGCTCGCGATCTTCAGCCGCATCGATCATGTCCGGCGTGGTCCCGATGATGGGCACACCATTGGCTTCCAGGTCGCGCGCCAGTTTGAGCGGCGTCTGGCCGCCGAACTGAACGATGACGCCGACCGGCTCCTCGATGGCGACGATCTCCAGCACGTCTTCCAACGTCAGCGGTTCAAAGTACAGGCGATCCGAAGTGTCGTAGTCGGTCGACACGGTCTCCGGATTGCAGTTGACCATGATCGTCTCATAGCCGTCTTCGCGCATCGCCAGCGCTGCATGCACGCAGCAGTAGTCGAACTCGATACCCTGGCCGATACGGTTCGGGCCGCCGCCGAGAACCATGATTTTCTTCTTGTCGCTCGGCTTCGACTCGCACTCTTCCTCGTAGGTCGAATACATGTAGGCCGTGCTCGTCGCGAACTCTGCCGCGCAGGTGTCGACACGTTTGAAGACCGGCCGGATGCCGAGCAGGTGGCGACGGGCGCGTACCTGCGCCTCGGTCGTGCGCAACAGCTTGGCCAGGCGACGGTCGGAGAAGCCCTTACGCTTCAAGGCACGCAGGATCGGCGTGCCGAGATCGTTGAGCTTCATGTCGTCAAGCTGCATTTCGATCTTGATGATGTCCTCGATCTGCGCCAGGAACCACGGGTCGATGTGCGTCAGTTGATGCACTTCATCGAGCGTAAAACCGTTCTCGAAGGCGTCGCCAACGTACCAGATGCGCTCCGGTCCCGGTTCGCCGAGTTCCTTCTCCAGTTCCTCACGGTCGGTCGTGCGCTGGTTCATGCCATCGACGCCGACTTCGAGGCCGCGCAGAGCCTTCTGGAACGATTCCTGGAAGGTGCGGCCGATGGCCATCACCTCGCCGACCGACTTCATCTGCGTCGTCAGGCGCGAATCGGCGGTCGGGAATTTCTCGAAAGCAAAACGCGGCACTTTGGTGACGACGTAGTCAATCGACGGCTCGAACGACGCCGGCGTCTTGCCGCCAGTAATTTCGTTGGCCAGTTCGTCAAGCGTGTAACCAACGGCCAGCTTGGCTGCCACCTTGGCGATCGGGAAGCCGGTGGCCTTCGACGCCAGTGCCGACGAGCGAGAGACGCGCGGGTTCATCTCGATGACGATCATGCGGCCGTCGGTCGGGCAGATCGAGAACTGCACGTTCGAACCGCCGGTATCGACGCCGATCTCGCGCAGGACGGCGACCGACGCGTCGCGCATGATCTGGTATTCCTTGTCGGTCAGCGTCTGCGCCGGCGCGACGGTGATCGAGTCGCCGGTATGCACGCCCATCGGATCGAGGTTCTCGATCGAGCAGACGATGATGCAGTTGTCCTTCTTGTCGCGGACCACCTCCATCTCGAATTCTTTCCAGCCGATCAGTGACTCCTCGATCAGCAGTTCGTGCGTCGGCGAGGCTTCGAGACCGCGTTTGCAGATTTCGACGAACTCTTCCTGGTTGTAGGCGATGCCGCCGCCCGAACCGCCCATCGTGAAGGACGGACGGATGATCACCGGGAAACCGATCATCGCCTGCACCTGCTGCGCTTCCTCCATCGAATGCGCCGTTGCCGAGCGCGCCGAGCCGAGACCGATCTTGGTCATCGCCGCCTTGAACTTCTCGCGATCCTCGGCCTTGTCGATCGCCTCCTTCGAAGCGCCGATCATCTCGACGCCGAATTTGTCCAGCACGCCATTCTTGGCGAGGTCGAGCGCGCAGTTGAGTGCGGTCTGCCCGCCCATCGTCGGCAGCAGCGCATCGGGCCGCTCCTTTTCGATGATCTTTTCGACGACCTTCCAGGTGATCGGCTCGATGTAGGTCACATCCGCCATTTCCGGATCGGTCATGATCGTCGCCGGGTTGGAGTTCACCAGGATGACGCGGTAGCCCTCCTCACGCAGCGCCTTGCAGGCTTGCGCGCCGGAATAGTCGAATTCGCAGGCCTGGCCGATGACGATCGGGCCAGCACCAATGATGAGAATGCTCTTGAGATCTGTACGCTTGGGCATGAGTTACTTTCCTGCAGCCTGCTTGTCTTGCATCAGCTTGATGAAACGGTCGAACAGGTAGGCCACGTCGTGCGGGCCGGGGCTCGCTTCGGGGTGTCCCTGGAAGGAGAACGCCGGGACGTCAGTGCGGGCAACGCCCTGCAATGACCCGTCGAACAGCGAAACGTGCGTCGGCCGCAGGTTCGCCGGAAGCGTCGCCGGATCGACGGCGAAACCGTGGTTCTGGCTGGTGATCAGCACCTGATTCGTATCGAGATCCTTGACCGGGTGATTGGCGCCGTGGTGGCCAAACTTCATCTTGACCGTCTTGGCACCCGACGCCAGCGCCAGCAACTGGTGACCGAGGCAAATACCATAGGTCGGCACGCCCGCCGCCAGCAGCTCGCTGATCGCGGTGATCGCGTAGTCGCAAGGCTCGGGGTCGCCCGGCCCGTTCGACAGGAAAACGCCGTCCGGGTTGTATTTCAGCACTTCGGCCGCTGGCGTCTGTGCCGGTACCACCGTCACCTTGCACCCGCGCGCCGCCAGCATGCGCAGGATGTTGCGCTTGACGCCGTAGTCATAGGCAACGACGTGGAACTTCGCGTCCGGCGCGGCCTGGTAGCCAGTGAGCGTCCATTCGCCGTCCTTCCATTCGTACGGCGAATCGACGGTCACGACCTTGGCCAGATCCATGCCGGCCAAGCCCGGGAAGGCTTGCGCTTCGCCAACGGCCTTCACCTCGTCTACCTCGACAGCCATGATGCAGCCGGCTTGCGCCCCCTTTTCGCGCAGGATGCGCGTCAGTTTGCGCGTATCAATGCCGGCGATGGCGACGATGCCGTGCTTTTTAAGATAATCCGGCAGCGTTTCCTGCAAACGCCAGCTCTCGGCGCGAATCGGCAGGTCGCGGATAACCAGACCGGCAGCAAAATTAGCGCGCGACTCGAAGTCTTCCGCATTGCAGCCAACATTGCCAATGTGGGGATAGGTCAGCGTGACAATCTGACGGCAATAGGAAGGATCGGTGAGGATTTCCTGATAGCCGGTCATCGCCGTGTTGAACACGACTTCGCCACTGGTGACGCCTTGCGCGCCGATAGCGTAACCACGGAATACGGTGCCATCAGCAAGTGCGAGAATCGCGGGTTGAAGTGAGGGTAGCAACGACACGAAATACTCCTGATCCGTAGCCTAGATATGCAAAGCGGGACGGGCACGCGCCCATCCCGCTTAACTGCTTGAAAACCTGCGGATTATAGCCGAAACAGCCGCTCACGGCAATTGCGATACCCTTATCGAGGCATACTCGGTCACCTGAACAGCAACCGACTGCCGACAGAACCCCTCAACCGCTCAGCAGTCAGCGCAAACCAAGCACGTCCTGCATGTCGAATAAACCATTGCTCTTGCCCGCCAGGAAACGCGCTGCGCGAAGACTTCCCAGCGCATACGGCATGCGACTTCCCGCCTTGTGACTGATTTCGACCCGTTCGCCGGTCCCGCAATACATCACCGTATGGTCACCGACGATATCGCCGCCACGAACGGTCGCGAAACCGATCGTCGAAGGATCGCGCTCACCGGTCACACCTTCCCGGCCATAAACGGCACACTCCTTAAGATCACGTCCCAGCGCCTGCGCAACGACCTCGCCCATGCGCAATGCCGTGCCGGACGGCGCGTCGATCTTGTGCTTGTGATGCGCTTCCACGATCTCGATATCGTAGCCTTCCGCCATGATCCGGGATGCCATGTCGAGCAGCTTGAACACGACATTCACACCGACGCTCATATTCGGCGCAAACACCACCGGAATTTCGCGCGATGCGTCGGCAATCGCCTGCTTTCCCGCGTCGCCAAAACCCGTGGTGCCGATCACGATGCCGACCCTGTGCCGACGACAAACAGCCAGATGCTCAAGAGTCCCCTCGGGCCGTGTGAAGTCAATCAGGCAATCGGCCTTGGCGATGCCGGCCTCCATGTCAGCAGTAACAATCACGCCGCACGGCATGCCAACCAACTCGCCCGCGTCTTTGCCGACAGCCGACGTGCCGGGTTGATCAATCGCGGCAACGAGTTCGACACTGCTGTCTTTCAAGGTCGACTCGATGAGCATCCGCCCCATGCGCCCGCTGGCGCCAACAATCGCGATCTTCATATTAGAACCCCGCACTTTCCATCATTTTTCCGAAAAACCCTTTTTCCTCTATCGGCGGAGCCACGGCATCCGCATCGATCGAACCGAGATCAATCTCACGAGTAGTCGCCACCGGTGCCGTTGCCGCATCTGACGCTTGCGCAGCGGTCACGTCACCAGCAACGCGCGCGAGCTTGCCATCGGCATCGAAGATGACGGTAAACTTCCGCTCCTCGACGAGCCCAGTACTGCCTTTCTGAAGCCGATAGACGTAATCCCAACGATTGGTGTGAAACACGTCGGCCAACACCGGCGTTCCGAGGATGAATCTGACTTGATCCTTGGTTTGCCCGGGTTTTAGCTGCGACACCATTTCCTGGGTCAGGACATTGCCTTGCTGCACGTCAATCTTGTATTCATTGACAATTCGCGGCACCGAGGAACAACCGGAAAGAACTGTTGCCAGAAACAGGATTCCGGCAAATCGAGAGAATGTCATGCTTGATGCGTTTCTTGGTTAATAGGTCGGGAGGGCGCGCGAGTTCTGACGTAAAGCTTTAAGACTCATTCTGCGGTATATCATAACCGAAAATTCTGACTCCTCTATCCGCCACACCAGCCAAACCATGAGCACAACAATCGACCTGAAAAGCCTGGGACTCAAAGCAACGACGCCGCGCCTGAGAATTCTCGAGCTGTTCGAAAAAGCGGAGGTTCGGCACCTGACTGCCGATGATGTCTATCGCATGCTGCTCAGCGAAAACATGGATATCGGTCTGGCGACCGTCTATCGAGCGCTTACCCAATTCGAGCAGGCGGGTCTGCTCGAACGACATCACTTCGAGTCAGGCAAGGCGGTATTCGAGAAGAAAATCGGTCATCACCATGACCATCTGGTATGCATCAACTGCGGGCGCGTAGAGGAGTTCGTTGACGAGGAAATCGAACGCCGGCAGAAGAAAATCGCGAAGGATCGTGGTTTCACCGTGCACGCTCACGCACTTTACCTCTACGTCGAATGTATCAAGAAAGACTGCCCGCACAAGGAGCAGGAAAGCCAAGGCGCGAAACCGTAGCACGCGATCCGTAGTCTGTAAGTCAGGCAAAAGCGTTCAGAAAACTGCCGATCCGACCGCTTGAGTATTCGTCGCTCTGCTGCTGGCGATAGGACGAGGCGGTGTCGTCTGCGCTGACATTTTCACTTGCTCCCAACCGTATCTCTTCGCTTCTCTGTTGCGCCAACTCCATGCGGGCATCGATTTCCATCTGCGACGCCGCTGCGGCGACCCGATGGTCCTGCGCCGACGGATCTACCGGAGCAAGGGCCGTGGCACGGATGTGTTGTGCTTTGGGGATCGTCTCCACTGGTGTCTTGCCCGGCGAAGCATCGATTGAGACTTCGCCGCTCACGGCATAGCGCTTGTTGTCCGGTCCGACCGCATAACCGTAGGTCGCTCCGCCACGCACAAGGTCCGCCCCGACGGACAGGTGGGCTTGCTCATGGGCCCTGACCTTCCGATCGGTTTGCTCTAGCTGCCGGACCACTCGCAACTCTTCCGGAGTCAGTTCGCTCGCTCCGCTCGAAGAAACACCGCCGGACACCGATGCTCCACGCGCTTCTTCACCCACCTTCGCGTCCGGCCGCGACACCTGCGCGCTGCGCGGGCCGGGACTTCCGGCCCACACACCGCGCTGATCCGCAATGCCCGATACGCTCTGGATCATGAAAACACCCTTAAACCAAAGAGCTATGCCCTAGAGACTAGCCTGCGCAGGCGTATTTTTCCAGCGGAGGAGAGCAGCTACAACTTGTACCCGGCGAGGACATCGTGTATGTCCTTGGCCAGCGCGTCCAAGCGCTTGGCCGTCGCCGCACCTTGGGACGCCCCCCCAGAACCTGCATCGGCCATGCGCGCAATCTGTTCAACCAGGTTAGCGACATTCTGGCTGGCACTGCTTTGTTCCTTGATCGCGTCGGTAATCTCGGAAACCATGCTCACGGTCAGTGCGCTGCTTTCACCAATCTTGCGGATCGCTTCACCAGCGCCACCGGCATTGCCGACCGTCTGCTTGACGCTGGCCACGGTCTGCGCCATGTTGCTGGCCACGGTCTGGGCACTGCCCTGAATCTTCGACACGGTCCCTGCAATCTCCTCGGTCGAACGTGCTGAGCGCTCGGCGAGTTTGCGCACCTCGTCGGCGACTACCGCAAAGCCGCGCCCCTGCTCCCCTGCGCGCGCCGCCTCGATCGCCGCGTTCAGTGCGAGTAGATTGGTCTGGTCGGCAATCTCGCGAATCGTCTGCACGACCGATGTAATCAGGCCGCTTTGCCGTTGCAGGTCTTCAACCAGAGTCGCCGAGCCATCAACAACGCTGGCGATGTCGTTGATGTCGGCAATCGTTTCGGAGATGACCTCAGTACCGGAACTCGCCAGACGGCCGGCCTCGGTTGTCAGCGTTTGCGCTTCCAGCGCTTGGTCGCCAACGTGCGAAATACTGACCGACAGTTCCTGCATCGTCGCAGCCATACCCGAGGCAGCCTGACTCTGCGCTTCCGAATTCTCGGCACCAAGTGTTGCGCTCTCGGCCATTTCCGAGGCGGCACCAGCCACTGAAACGGCGGCGCTCCTGAGCTGGCTCAGGTCCTCCTGGAGCTGCTCGAACAAGCGATTGAGCGTCGTCGCCATGTCACCCAATTCGTCTCGCGAAACGACGGGCACACGAGCTGTAAAGTCTCGATCGCGTCCGACCCGCGATACCGTTTCCTGCATTCCGCGCAGCGCACCGCCGATCCCACGCACGGTGAAAACACCCAGAAGGCCGACAATACCGGCGCCGAGAATCATCCCGACCCAGGACATCAGACTGCCTAGCGAAGACTGTTCTTCGGAGCGCACGCGTAGCTCGTCGGCGGCTTTCCGGTTGTATTCGACATGCACTTGCAGCGCCTCCTTGAGTTTCTGGCTGACCGGGCGCAATTTCCCGAACATGAGGGCACTGGCCGCATCAACGTCATAAGCTCGCGAAGCTTCCATCATTTGCGTCACCAGAGGCATGTACTCACTGAGCAACTGTTTCTCCGTTGCCAGCATTTTCTTCTCGGTCTCGTCATTTACCAGCTTTTCGTAGGCAGCAAAGGCTGCCTCAAGCCTCTTGAATGACTCGCTCACGCCCTTTTGTGCGGCGTCCTTGATCGTTGGCTCCTTGGTTGCGATATGCCCTGAAGCGTCAACTTCCAAAGACAGGAAAGTCGACTGGATTTCGCCGAGCGTCGAAATGCTCGGCATCGTCCCTTCCATCACCGAGACGACAGTGCTCTGTTCAGCCCGTGTCGTCCAGGAACCGACCGCTCCCACACCAAAGAGCGCGACGATACTGACGATTACCATGGCCCAAAGCCGGGCTCTGATTGTCAAATTCATGGATCCTCCAATTGCCTTGTCTGGCCTCTTGATCCGGCCGTGCGAAGTCCGCACGGTACCCGGTTGAAGCCTATTTAGTTGATTTCGAGCATTTCTCTGGCGTGCTGCCGGGTGATTGCCGTGATTTCGACACCGCCCAGCATCCGCGCCAGTTCCTCGACTCGTCCCGTCTCGTCAAGTTGTACAACCCGACTTCTAACCACACCGTTCTGCGCGCTCTTGCTCACTTGCCACTGCCAATTTGCACGCGCTGCCACCTGCGGCAAATGCGTCACGCACAGAACCTGCCGCTCTGCACCCAATTCACGCAATAAGCGGCCCACTACCTCGGCGACACCGCCACCGATACCCACATCGACCTCGTCGAAAATCAACGTCGGAACGCTCGCCGCCTGGCTGGTCACGACCTGAATCGCCAAGCTGATGCGCGACAATTCACCGCCCGACACCACCTTGGCCAAGGCACGCGCATCGGTGCCGGCCAAGCCGGAAATACGGAACTCGATCTGTTCGTTGCCATTCGCCGACCCGGCAACCACCGGGAACAGTGCGACGTCGAATCGCCCTCCTGCCAGCGCCAACTGTTGCATGACCTTGCTGACATCCTTGCCGAGTGCGATCGCCGCCGCGGCACGAGCCTTGGACAGCTTTCCCGCCAACGCCTCGTAGTGCTTGCGCGCCGTCTGAACCTTCTCTTCCAACGCTGCAACATCAGCGGTTTCGCCAAGCACGGACAAACGTCCCTGCCAGCGTTCCAGCAGATCCGGCAACTCGTCCGGAACGGTTCGATTTTTCCGCGCGCAACTCAGCACCGCATCGATCCGTGATTCGACCTCGCCCAAGCGTTGCGGATCCAGGTCAACCCGATCTGCGTAACGACGCAACGCCGAAACCGCCTCGGCCAGCTCGGTCTGCGCCGAATGCAGCAGGGCACCCACCTCGGACAAAGCCGGGTCGAATTCGGTCAAATCGTCAATACGATTCGCCGCGGCTTCTATCTGGGCCTCGCACGCCGATTCACTTTCGGCTAGGACGTCCAGTGAGAACCTTGCCGCTTCAACCAGGCGCGTCGCGTTCGCGAGGCGTTTGTGTTCGATGTTGAGCTGCTCCCACTCCTCACCCGAGTAACCGAGCATTTCCAGCTCGCGCACCTGCCACTCGAGTTGCTCCCGTTCCTCCGCCAGCGCCGCAGCGCCACTGCTTGCCGTATCGAGCAGATTGCGCGCCTCGCGCCATGAGCGCCAGGCAGCCGCAACCCCATCCAGCAACGGTCGCAGGCCGGCGTGGGAATCCAGCAGCAAGCGCTGGGCATCGCTGCGCAACAAGGATTGGTGCGCGTGCTGGCCGTGAATATCGACCAAGGACTCGGCCACCTCGCGCAGCTGCAGAACGGTCACCGGGGACCCGTTGAGGTAGGCACGGGAACGGCCACCGGCATCGAGCACGCGCCGCAGCAGCAATCCGCCATCAGCGTCAAGATCGCGCTCCCGCAGCCAGACCTCGGCTTCATGCAAGCCCGCCAAGTCGAACTCTGCAGAAACCTCGGCGCGTTCAGCGCCGTTGCGGATTAAACCAGTATCGGCGCGATCACCAAGCGCAAACGCCAACGCATCGACCAGAATCGACTTGCCGGCGCCTGTCTCGCCGGTCAGCGCACCAAACCCGGTCGCGAACTCGAGTTCGAGGCGATCGACCAGAACGAAGTCTCGGATTGTCAGCCGTCGCAACATGATGGGTTTTCGCTCAGAAACGGTTAGTGAACCTTGGGCTGCTCGCTCCAATGCAGTTTCTTGCGCAGCATGGAGAAATAGCTGTAACCCGGCGGGTGCAACAGGGTAATGGAAAACTCGGAGCGCCGGATGCGCAGGGAATCGCCCGGTTTCAGGTCGAAAGTAACCTGGCCGTCGAAATAGACACGCGAATCCGAGGCGCGAATGATGCGAACCTCAATTTCGTTGCGATCACTGATGACCACCGGTCGATTGGAAAGCGAGTGCGGGCACAGTGGAACCAGAGCGATGCCAGCCACGCACGGATGCACGATCGGACCGTTGGCGGACAACGAATACGCGGTCGAACCTGTCGGCGTGGAGACGATCAACCCGTCCGAGCGCAAGTTGTACACGAATTTTTCGTCGATGAACAATTCAAACTCGATGAGGCGGCCGATCGCCCCCTTATCGACGACGACCTCGTTCATGGCAAGGTTGGATGCAACCATCTCGCCATTTCGCGTGACCGTCGCATCGAGCAGCATCCGGCTTTCCGGCGCAAATTTCCCTCCGAGCAAATCGTCGATACACGTCAGCATGTCGCTGCGCGAGATATCGGTCATGAAGCCAAGGCGCCCCTGATTCACGCCAACCAGCGAGACACCGTACCGTGCCAGCTGCCTGGACGCACTCAGCATCGTTCCGTCGCCGCCGAGTACGATCGCCAGATCCGCCTGTTCACCGATTTCCGCGTACGAACACCACGGCCAGTCCTGCATCTCGGCGGGCGCTTCCGCATTGCGCGCAGTTAATTCTTCGACGACCACGCGAACCCCCCTCAACGTGAGATTCTTCCCCAACAAACAGAGCGCTTCCGCGATATCTCGCCCCTGACACTTTCCGATCAGCGCAACCGTCCTGGGCGTGATCGCATCGGAGCCCGGAACATTGGTGGATTCAGTATTCATGGCTCGGGATTAAACCACATTTTGATTCAAGCCCCCGACAGGTGCGGACAGCGCTTGAACCACGGCAATCGCTTACGCAGATGTCGTAAACCCACGCCAAAAATCGTTCACGATC
>ERZ650312.174-NODE-174-length-33647-cov-6.334663_pt1 | contig 33647 bp, 34 predicted proteins | sample MGYA00376248_ERZ650312 | MGnify/ENA primary metagenome ERZ650312 (study PRJEB26733, sample SAMN07839316) | wastewater metagenome | biome: urban; feature: wastewater treatment plant; material: waste water | place: USA: North Carolina | collected 2016-07-28 ... | reverse complement strand
TGGAAGTTATACCAGAGTGAATTATTGGGCCGGAAAAGTGGGGCAGTTAATGAGGGTTGCCTATCTGGACGAGATAAAGTATAACTGCACCGATAAAAATGCAAATATCAAAAAAGCAATCGATGAGTTTGTGAGGATGTTCGGCAAGGACGTTGAGCTTGAAAAGCTATGTAAAGGGATTGGACTCGGCGAATTTTATGACTCCCTAAAAGATGTCAGAATGCCGACAACAGAGTATTCTCCGACCTTATTTTAAATCAAAACTAGCTAAAATCATTCAGTTTTATAGCGTCAAATTGGGGTAGCCGGTTTTGACGGGATAGTTTTTCTAAAGGCATATAAGTGAAAAAAATCTCCATAGCTATGTTAGGTTTATCGTGCGTTTCAAGTTTTGCATTTACGATAACCGATATTAAATACGAAGGGCTATCCAGAATCTCCCCCCTTATAGCCGAAGAGCTATCCGGCATATCAAAAGGCGATAAATTCAATTATGACAAAGTCGGCAAGTCGATATTAAATTTTTACTCCCAAGGGTATTTTGAGGATATCTGGGTAGAGGAAAAAGACGGCTCTTTGGTTTATCACTTCAAAGAAAAACCTGTTATCTCAAAAATAGAGTTTGTCGGTTATTCCGATAGCGAACTGGAGAAGTTAACTCCGGTAGTCGGTGTCAAAAAAGGGGATAGCTATGACGATGAAAAGATCGAAATCAGCAAAAAAGCGGTTATAAAACAAATCGAGGGCGAAGGGTATTTCAATACCGTTGTCGAGGTAGACAAAAAAGAGCTTGGAAACGGTGCCGTAGAGTTGTCGTATGTTATTAACAAAGGTGAGCAGATTTATATCGAAAAACTCACCACCGTCGGCAACAAAAAGCTAAAAAAATCAAAAATTCTATCTCAGGCCGCCAATCAGGAAAAAGAGTGGGCAGGATGGCTATGGGGTAGAAATGACGGAAAGCTAAAGCTAGAAGAGCTACCGATGGATTCCGCCAGAATAAAAGATATGTATATGCAAAACGGCTTTTTGGATGCGACCGTCAGTGATCCGTTTTTAAAGGCGGACCTAAATACCTATACTGCAACGTTGGATTATAACGTTGCAGAGGGAAGTGTGTACACTATATCCGACGTAAAAGTGGAACTGAGGGAAAAAGTAGTCGAAGAGGCACTTTTGTTGGAGGGGTTAAAACTCAAAAAAGGTGAGATCTTTAATGTTGATAAACTCCGAAAGGATATGGAGGCTATCAAAAATAAAGTCGCCGATAAAGGTTACGCCTATACTAGGGTTATCCCTGATTTCGTAAAAGACGAAAAGACGCATACGGCATCTGTGGTATTTGCCGTAGATCCTGGGCAAAAAGTCTACATCAATAACGTCTATATCTCCGGAAACGATAGAACGCTTGACAATGTAGTCAGACGTGAGGTGTTTTTGGCTCCGGGTGATCTATATAGCCTGACGGATTTAACAGATAGTAGAAACGCCCTTAAACGAACCGGATATTTTGAAGATGTCACGATAGACGAAAAAAGAATCTCCGAGGGCAAAATGGATCTCGTCGTAAAAGTCAAAGAGGCGGCGACAGGAAATGTCCTCGTCGGCGGCGGTTACGGCTCATACGACGGTTTGCTGTTTAATGCCGGGATAAACGATAAAAACGTATTTGGTAGTGGGTTAAGTCTAGGATTCAACCTTGAGCTATCCGGTAAACAATCAAACTATGATATATCGCTCACAAACCCTAGACTAAGAGATAGCGAATACTCACTAGGCGGAAATCTATTTTCTAGAAAATACATAGCCTACGACTATACCGAAAAAAGCACCGGAGCAAGTATTACAAGCGGCAGACAACTCACGAGACACCTATCCGGCGGGCTCGGTTATCAGTATGCAACGATAGGATACTCCGACATTTCGGCTAACGTCACCAGACCTGAGGATTTGGAAAATACGACAAAATCCGCCGTTACGCCGTTTTTAAGCTTTGATAATACCGACGATTATTATATTCCTAGACGGGGTATGAGCGCAGGGACAAACCTAGAGTATGCGGGACTCGGCGGCAAAGAGCAATATGCAAAAAGCTACACCCGATTTAGCTACTTTTATGGCCTAGAAGATGCAATAAACTACGATATTATCCTAAGATACAAGGCTAGACTCGGTTGGATATTTAACGACAGTAAAATCTCCAGAGGTAGCAAGTTTTATATGGGTGGGATCTCTTCGGTTAGAGGGTATCAGTCTAGCTCTATCGGCACAAAAGATTCAAACAACTACTATCTTGGGGATACAAAAACATTCTCAAACAGTATAGAGATGAGTTTGCCGCTTGTTGAGGCCGCAAAAATGAGATACTCGCTATTTTATGATTTTGGTATGATAGGGACAAGCTCTTTTAATGAAAACAATAGAGCCGGTATGGGTGTTGCGCTTGAGTGGTTCTCCCCTATAGGGCCGGTGCAGATTATATATGCAAAACCGCTAAACGAAAAATCAGGCGATAAAACGTCAAATATAGAGTTTACGATAGGAACCCGTTTTTAAATATTGAAGCTATACGCAAATGTGAGCAAAGTCTGCATTTGCGGCAAAGGGTAGTCCACCCTTTGCGGATCCCCAAATGTATCTTCTATAGGCTCTCAAACCTATATCCGACCCCGCTCCCTTTTAAAAACCCTTTTATCCGCTCTTCCGCAAGATACATCCTTGAATCGGTTTTTATGTAGATTATCTCTTTGTCATATGAAATCTCTATCTTATGGTTTGTATTGTCGGTACAAATTGCTTCTGCGATAGATAGTATTGTAGAGAGCCATTTTACACTCTCCTCGTGCGGGAGTAGCATCGATCTAAACTCGTCTTCGTCTAAGCCTGTAAACTTTTTCCCGTGGTATTTACAGACGGAGGCTATTATCAGCTTTTCGATGTGTGTGTAGCCGTAATCCAGATTGTTTAGGATGAGATAGTATCCGTGATGTCTATGGCTGTAAAAATTCAGTGAGATCCCTATATTTAGGAGTTTTGCAGAGTTCTCCAAAAAAAATAGTTTTGAATCGTCGAGCATATGAAGCGGTTTTAGGGCAAAAAATAGCTTTTTGGCAATAGACGATATAGCTTTAGTCTCTTTTTCGTTTATGTCAAATCTGTCGGTCAGGCTTTTTAGGCTTAGATAAAAGTTTTTTGGAAACTTATGGTTTTGGTTTCTGAGAAGATCGGTCAAAAATACCCCCTCCCTGACACCTACACCGCTAGCTACCATCTTTTTGGCTTTTGTAAGTCCTATGATTGATTTGATGATTAGGGCACCCTCTCTGATGACATCAAATCTCTCCGGCTTTATCTTTAGGGCTTTTAGTTTGTGCGGCTTTGTATTGATGATCTTATCGATAAACAAAGCCCCTTCATTTAGGCAAAACTCAAACCCGTGCAATGTATCCACAGGGTATTCATTTGTGACCATTATGGCATTTGCCAAAGCTCTGTTTGTGCCGCCTATCCCTATGATCGTATCGGATACAAAATTTTTTGGAATTTTTGATAGCTCTTTGTCGATAAACTCTTTTGCAACCTCTATCGGAAGCGATTTGTCAAAAAAAAGCTCTTTTAGTCTGACGGTTCCGATATTCAAAGAGACTAAACCCTCTATCTTGCCGTTTTTTATAAGGGCTAGTTCTGTAGATCCACCGCCTATATCTACGGTGATAGCATCTTCCGCTTTTAGCATATTTAGAGCCGATACGGCTCCATAATATGCCTCTTTTTCGCCGTCTATTACTTTTATATTTAGAGAGAGTTTTTTTCTAACTAACGATAAAAATTCAGATCTGTTTGGGGCATCCCTGACGGCGGACGTGGCAACACAGAGGATTTTTGTAGCTTTGTATGATTTTGCGATAGATAAAAACTCGGATAGGGCGTTTAGTGCTCTCTCCATAGCAAACGGCTGTAGGTTTCCACCGTTTTCATAAGCCCCCTCAGGGATTCTGACTTTTGATTTAATCTCTTTAAGTAGATGAAACCCAAAGCGGCTCGTCCTGCAAAAAATTACCATTCTTGCAGAGTTTGAGCCGATATCAATAACGGCCGTTATCCTAGCCATTCGGTGTTAGTTTTTGCTCTGGATTTGCTTGAATTTGAACTTTAATTCCTCTAAAGTCTCTTGGTTGTCCGGATCTATGTGGATTGCATCTACAGGACAAACAGCCACACAGGCAGGTTCGTCGTAGTGCCCTACGCACTCGGTACATCTGTCGGCATCTATGACATATATAGGATCACCCTCGCTAATCGCCTCATTTGGACACTCGTCAACACATGCGTCACAGGCTATACACTCTTCAATAATTAACAAAGCCATGCTGTCTCGCTTTTTATTTTATTATACTAAAAATACAGGCAAAGCCCGTATTTTGGGGCAGAGACACTTGTGTCCCTTGTAACCCCCTGAAGCTTCCCGCTGATAGCGGGAGATATGCATAAGGTAACTTAGCTTTTTAAACAAAGCTTTAAACGGGCGAAGTTATACAAAATCAAAACTTAATTTTATGCCTCACACGCCGGTTTTGGATAGCAAAATCTATACCCTCTCCGTCTTACCGTCTCTATTGTGGATATTTCAAGAGGTTTATCCATTTTTTGTCTGATTTGGTTGATTGCGACCTCTATGACGTTTGGAGTGACCAGTTCCGGTTCCTCCCAGATTGCATCCAATAGTTGCTCTTTTGAGACGATTTGGTCTCTGTGTCTTGCTAGGTGCGTTAGAACCTCAAACGGTTTCCCTTTTAGCTCTATCTCAACCCCTTTAAAAGTGATTTTCTCCTCATCCGGATCTATTACCAAATCCTCTATCTCAATGATGCTAGTCCCACCAAATCTCAGTCTGGCCTCTATTCTTGCTACCAAAACATCAAAGTCAAAAGGTTTTCTGACGTAGTCGTCGGCTCCGGCTTTTAGCCCCTCTATCTCATGCTCTTTCTCGTGTTTACCGGACAATAGTACTATTGCTGTTCTGTTTGATTTTTTCTTGATGTCAACTATAAAATCTTTAATATCTCCATCCGGCATCAGCCAGTTTGCTATGATTAAATCGTAATTTCTAATACTTATAAAATACATAGCATCTTTAATGCTCTCCGCATCGTCGGTCTGGTATCCGAGCTCACTTAGCCCCTCTACTACGGTTTTGTTTAACGTTGATTCGTGCTCAACGACCAAAATTCTCATAATTAACCTTAACCCTTCTTAATTTTTTTCGGATTATAGCAGAAAATTTAAACTTTTTATAAGGTTCGGAGAAATTTTTTTAAAAAAAGATTCAGCTTCTTATCCGCTGTTCTACTTTTTGTTTTTTAGGTAAGATTGCTTTCGCATCGATTTAAAAAATATATGACATCGGAGATTTATTTTTGAGATTATTTATAGACGGTGACGCATTTCCTAATCTGCTAAAGCCGATTGTGGTGCGTGCCATAGAAAAAAATCCCTACAGACGATAGTCGTATCAAACAAAAAAATTTATCTGGGCGACTCGTCGCTTATCCTATACCATATAGTCGGACAAGGGGCGGATGTGGCCGATAACTATATAGCCCAATCCGTAGAGGAGGGTGAGCTAGTCATAACCGCCGACATCCCGCTAGCCGACAAGATAGTAGCCAAAAAAGCCCACGCCATAGATCACAGAGGCGAGCTATACACACCCGAAAACATCAAACACTACCTAGCGATGCGAAACCTGATGGAAGAGATAAGAAGCATGGGGGAGACGACCAAAGGCCCGCCCCCGTTTAACAAAAAAGATGTCCACGCATTCTCAAACCAGTTGCAAAAGTTTTTGGCGAAGGTGTGAGGGTGTTAAATTAAAGTAGCCTGTCCCCTTTATTTTAGACTGCCAACAAAAGACCTCTCACCTACTCTAAATAGTGGTAAAGGGATAGCTAGGGGGGGATTGGGGATTTTGAGAGAGAAGATACAGCCGTAAAAAAAATTTCCAGTATAATAAAGGCAATAAATGCGAGGTGATATTATGACTGTTGCAATGAATAAAACTATCCGAGACATTGAAGAACTAACGCCGATGGAAAAAGGGTTTGTGGCGCAATACCTCATTTCTTCGCTTGATAGCACAGAGGATGCGGATGCGCAAAAAGAGTGGGCGGATTTAGCTCTAAAGCGTTTTGAATCTCTTGAAAACGGGGAGGTCGAAGCGGTAAGCTGGGATAGTATCAAAAACAAGATTCTTGACGCCTAAGTGAAGCCTCTACATTTTCACCCAGATGTCGGCATTGATGTCAAGGGTTCGTACGAATGGTACGAGGAGCGCTCAAAGGGGCTTGGGGTTCGCTTTATCTCGGAACTAGAACACGCTTATGAAGCCATTACTCTCTTTCCGCATACTTGGGCTTCTTTTGAACACGGCTTTCGTCGCTATATCTTGCCCCATTTTCCATTTTCCGTTATTTACAAAGAGACTGCAACCGCAGTCTATGTGCTCGCCGTGATGCACAACAGCCGTAAGCCTGGGTATTGGAAAGATAGGCGATAAGCATAGATGAGTCTTTAGAGATTTTGAGAGAGAAGATAGCGTTATAAACCACATAAAAACAGAGAAGTTGTCGTAGAATGCAAATAAAGTAGCAAATGCAATTTTGTTGAAATTCTCTAAAACATCTCAAGAAGTAAGGGTGACTATATACACAAAAACAAGCATGGTGATAAATGCTCAGCATATTATAGAAATAAATAAACAGCTCAGTTTCAAATAAATTTATCTTAGAAGTTTATACACCTTAGGGCTATTCATGAAATTTATTGCTTTATGAATATTTGCTTTCTGTGAGTTAAAAATAACAAAAACATAGGACGCAAATTTTTTTTGTCGTATTTTAGTCAAAAATTGAAAAATTTGACGCAAAAATGAAAGGGGTGAGCCGATTTTTAAAACGGCTAGATACTATTAAAAAAGCTTTGTTCTCCTAAAATACCCAATATCCAGCACTTCTTCTTTCTAAATACGGTTATCAAAGAGGTTTTTTGCCCTCATCTCCGTCTTTTGCCAGTTCGCCCATGATGTAAAACTCTAGCTCTCCTCTGGAGACTTTCTTTTTTACCGCTTTGGTGTAGATGTCTGCTACTTTTTGGCTGTATACCTCATAATCAAACAATGGAAAATGCAGTCTCCACCCCTCTTCGACTCTGAGTGCCGATATCCTCTCGACGAGAAGCTCCCTAAAGGCCGTAAACCCTATAAATATAGCCCCGGTGATCACAACGGCGAGTATGATGGAGAGGTGGCAATCCAGTTTTGCCAGAGGCTTGTGAAATAGCGCAACTCCGGGGATAATAAAAAATAGATGGATCAGGGTCAGGAACGAAATATATAAATTTTTGAGTTTTATCTTGTATCCGAGCGCTCCGCTGTTTGGGGTCAGGCGGTCTTTTAGCTGCCTGTTTGCCTCTAGCAGATCGTGAAACAGTATCGGGTTTGATGAGACAATAAAAATATACGGTATCAGTTTTTTCTCTATGAAGTAGTCAAGTTTCATTTTGCTCTCCTCGTTTGAGGCGGTATTTTACACTCTAAAAGCTTCTCTCAAAAGCTACACCGACTTTTGCGTCGTTTCTGACTTCCGGTTTTTTGATTTGGAGCGATATTTTGCAGATGTTGCCGTTTTTTGATTTGAGCTTGTCGGATATCGATATGGCGGCTTGTTCTAGGAGTCTGAATTTTTTTATCTCAAACTCTTTTTTTATCTCGTTACAGATTTTCATATAGTCCAAAAAGCCGTGTCCATCGTACTCATAGCCGACGTGAGCGGTCACGGATACCTCTTGGGGCTTTAGCCTCTCATCTTTTAGGATGCCGACAATAGCCTTGAAACAAAAATCTTCGATGATTAGTGTCATCATACGACTTTTGCCTCTTTGCCGCTAAATAGCCTCAGGATGTTCGGGATGTGTTTGTAGAATACCAAAATAGCGACGATCCAAATCGGTGATTGGCTCCCGACCGAAAAAGGCTCCCATAGGTTCGAGTGTGCGACTACGAGCAGGGTCAATAGGCCAAATAGCGACGAAACCGATGAGATTTTGATAGTTTTTGCGGCTATAAACCACCCGACAAATGCGAGTCCGGTAGCAATAGGATTCAAAAACAAAAGCGCCCCAAAAGCCGTAGCGACACCTTTACCACCTTCAAACCCCAGATACGGGCTAAAACAATGCCCCAAAACCGCTAAAACCGCAACCCCCCACAGTACAGAGTTGTCCAGATGAAAGATAAAAGCGGCAACCGCTAAAACCGCAACCCCTTTGATAGCATCAAGTGCTAAAGTCGCAATCCCCAGTTTTTTTGCGAGAGCCGGATCTTTTTCCTTTACGACACGCAGGACGTTTGTGGCTCCGATACTTTTACTGCCGGATTCTCTGACATCTACTTTTGCATATTGTTTTGCCAGTATCATCCCAAACGGTATCCCGCCCACGAGATAGGCTAAAACATAAAAAATAACGTTGATATTTCCTAGAGACGTTAAAAAACTTTCCATTTATACTCTTTGTTGGTGTTTTATCTTACGCACCAAAAGTGCACAAAATCAAAAAAGTTAGGTTATCGTCATTTTTGTTACAACATCTTTAAGCCCCCCTCAAATAAAATCCGCAAACTGTTTTAATTTTTTGGGTGTTTTTTATGAATATAGCTAACGAGATTTCTGTTTTAAAAAAAGAGCTAAACGTCCTTATTGCCGCTCACTATTACCAAAGAGACGAGGTGTTTTATGCGGCTGATATCACCGGCGATAGTTTGGAGCTTGCAAGAAAATGTATGGAGGCCTCCGAGGAGACCGTCGTTTTTTGCGGTGTAGGATTTATGGGGCAAAGTGTCAAGATACTCTCTCCGGACAAAAGAGTTTTTATGCCTCGCCTCGCCTGTTGTTCTATGGCCAGGATGATAGATTCCGAGTTTTTTGACGTATCGGTTGCAAAAATGGTCGAGGCCGGAATCAACAAAGAGGATATTTTTCCTGTTACATATATCAACTCCAATGCCGACGTAAAAGCAAAAGTAGGAGAGATGGGCGGCGTAGTATGCACTAGCTCCAGTGCCGAGAAAATCATCAACCATGCGATGGCGAGCGGCAAAAAAATCCTCTTTGTGCCGGATAGATGCCTAGGGGTAAATACCGCCAACAGAATGGGTCTAAAATCTTGCGTCATTGGGGACGGGCAGAATATGGCAGAGTCAGATATCATCTGTTATGACGGATTTTGCTCTATCCATCAACTCTTCTCGACGGATGATATAGAGTTTTATAGGCAAAAATACGACGGTATACTGATAGCGGTTCATCCGGAGTGTACGCCGGATGTGGTTGCAAAAGCTGATTTTGTAGGTTCTACGTCGCAGATTTTAAAATACGTCGAATCGCTTGATAAAAACCAAAAAGTGGCCGTCGGAACAGAGTTTAATCTGGTTAATAGGCTAAGGGGTGAAAACACATACGTCCTCTCTTCTACAAAACCGGAGTGCCCGACGATGAATGAGACGACGCTTGAAGATCTGCACTCTTTGCTTTTGGCAATCAAAGAGGGTAGGGGTTATAACGAAATAACCTTGGATGAAAAAACAAGAGTCGCCGCAAAAAGTTCGCTTGATAAAATGTTGGGTATTACTAAGTGAGCATAGGAGATTTCGTCAAAGCGGCTTTGGCTGAAGATGTAGGCAGGGGGGATTTGTTTGAAAAAACGGTTCAAAAAACCCCATATACGGCAAATATCATCTCAAAACAGGATGGGGTCTTTGCCGGAGCGGCCTACGGACGGGCTTTACTTGAGCTTTTCGGTATCGGGTACGAGTTTTTTGTAGACGATGGGGAGAGTATTAAAAAAGGGGATAGGCTCTTATCCGTTAGCGGGTTTAATACTGACATTTTAAAGATTGAGAGAACGTTGCTAAATATGTTGCAACACGCCAGCGGGATAGCGACAAAAGGGGCTTTGTTTTGCAAGCTTGCAGACGGCAAAGCCGCCGTTTTGGATACGAGAAAAACAAGACCGATGCTCAGGATATTTGAAAAATATGCGGCAAGATGCGGCGGGGTCAAAAATCACCGTTTCGGTCTTGACGATACATTGATGCTAAAAGATACCCACCTAAAATCGATATCGGATTTGGAGGGTTACCTCACAAATGCCAAAAAAGCCCTCCCTTTTACCGCCAAAATAGAGATTGAGTGCGAAGATGTCGAGTCTGCAAAAACGGCTATGGGTCTCGGTTTTGACATCGTGATGTGTGATAATATGGATGTCGTATCGGTAAAGAGTGTCGTAGCGCACAAAAAGATGTATAATTACTCTACGCTTATAGAGTGTAGCGGAAATATAGACGAATCGAATATAGCCGAATACGCCTCTTCGGGGGTCGATGCGATAAGTATAGGTTCTATAATACATCAGGCCGTATGGCTTGATTTTTCGATGAAAGGGGTATAAATATGAGAGTTTTATTTGTTAGGCATGCACCGGCACTGAATAGATCGGACTGGCTTAGAGATGATATGTTAAGACCTCTTAGCGACAAAGGGATGACAGCCGCTAAAAAAATATTCAAAGGGCTTTCAAAAGTCTATAAGGCACCGCAGGCGGTATTCACGTCTGAGGCTGTTAGAGCAAAAGAGAGTGCGGAGATTTTTTCAAGATATTTTGGATCGGTAAAAGTAAAAGAGAGTCCGGCACTAAATCCGGGGGCTACTTTTGAAGGGGTGAAAGAGCTTTTGTTGGAGTCAAATCTGGAGTATGTTGCCGTTATCGGACACGAGCCTGATTTGTCGGAGATTATCTCTATGTTTTTAGTGAAAAACGGAGATTTGCCGATCGAAATCAAAAAAGCGGCTCTTGTGGAGCTTGAGATAGATGATGATAATTTTGGTGTTTTAAAATCTTTGATTCCGCCGAAAATATTTTCATAAGTTAGAGGTTAGAGATTGGCGGCAGACGAAGAAGAACGGACAGAAGAACCCACCGGTAAACGGATACAGGATGCGAGGGCAGACGGTAACGTTCCGAGAAGCCAAGATGTATCTTCATGGGTGACCCTACTTGTATCTTTGCCCGCAGTCATTTTTTTATTCGATTTTGCCTCTGAAAATGTCTTAAGGCTATTTCACTACTATATGGGTCTTATCGGTACACCTTTAACAAAAGAAAAACTCTTTGAGATTGTAGCTATTACAGGGCAATATCTGGCTCTTGCAACGCTCCCGATTATGTTTCCTATAATGTTGGCTGGAATTATCTCAAACGTTGGGCAGTTTGGGTTTAACTTTACAACCAAACCCCTCACTTTTGACCTATCCAAGTTAAATCCTATCTCGGGTCTAAAGAATATTATATCTATACAAAAAGCAGTAGAGGGTCTAAAAATGACCCTTAAAAGTTTTTTGGCTCTAGGTATCGGATACTATTACTTTTTTGGATACATAAAAGAGCTTCCTACGGTAGCTTTATTTCCGCTTATGACTCAGGTATGGTGGTTTGTGGAAAAAGCAGTACAGATATCCCTCATTATGCTCGGTGTTTTTTTGGTTTTTGCAATAATAGATCTTTTTTGGTCTAGGTATAAATACTTCAAGGGTCTAAAGATGACCAAGCAAGAGGTAAAAGACGAGATGAAAAATATGGAGGGTAATCCGGAGATTAAAGGGAAAATTAGGCAGCTCCAGTTTCAGATGTTTAAAAAGAGGATGATGGCAGCCGTTCCAAGTGCGAACGTTGTAGTCACAAACCCGACCCACTATGCCGTAGCCCTAAAATACGATCAGGCTCAAGATTATGCTCCAAAAGTCGTTGCTAGCGGAGTCGATAACGTGGCTATGAAAATCAAAGAGATAGCGATGGAACACGATATCCCAATCATTGAAAACCCGCCGCTTGCAAGAGAGCTATATGCAAAGGTAAAGCCGGAAGAGTATATACCGGATGCCCTGTTTCAAGCCGTTGCCGAGGTTCTCGTATACGTCTTTAAACTCAACAAGAAAAAAGAGGGGTAATAGTCCGCCGCCCATAAATAAGCCCCTATTTGTTACAATCGCCGATAAACGCAAGCTAAAACGGTGATATTTAACGCCGTTTTAATAGCAGGTTTGACGTATTTTGAGGATTCGTTTTTATGAGAAAAAAAAGCGGCGCTTTGTTTGTTTTGGGATTAGGGTTCATAGCTATTGCCGGTTTGGCCTTATTTGTATATTTTTCACCTATGTTTGAGAGGGAAGCCCCAAAAGTATCTATCCCGCAAACTATCTATTGGAATTTAAAATCTCCGTTACAAATCCCCATATCCGACAATCACTCTATTGGAAAATATTCAGTTGAGCTAGACGATGGCGGCAAAATAACACCGCTAGCAGAGGCCACGGCAAATGGACAAAAAGGTGTTACGCTCAATCTAATGTATCCTAAAAACGGAATGACCCCGTCTTCAAAAGAGCCGAAAATCGTAGTCAAGGTATCCGATAACAGTTTTTGGAATTTTTTTATGCCAAACTCTACGACCATCGAGTCAAAACTAATATGCGATACCACTCCGCCGACTTTATCTGTTGTATCCAGCTCCTACTCTATTTCAAAAGGGGGTAGTGCGGTCGTGGTGTTTGAGGCAAAAGATGCCGGACTAAAAGAGGCATATGTCAAAACGGCAAGCGGTAAAATTTTTAAAGCACAGCCTTTTGTAAAAAACGGTTTTTATGTTTGCGTCATAGGCTGGGGGCTAAAAGAGCAGAACTTTTCTGCCTCGGTGGCGGCCAGCGACAAAGCCGGAAATACCGCATCTGTCCAGATTCCGTTTTACCTAAAAGATGTGGCCTATAAACAATCAAGACTTGAACTAAAAGATGATTTTTTAAACCAAAAAATTACGGAGCTTTCATCGGGGATGAAAGGGGTTCAAAATGCTGCAGGGCTTGATAAGTTTATGTATGTCAACAATACGCTAAGGGGTGAAAACGAAAAGCTGATAGCCGAAATCACCTCCCGCATAGACGATAACGTTGCAAGTAGTTTTTTCACTGAACCGTTTCTACCTATCAAAAATGCCTCCGTCGTTGGAAGTTTTGGCGACTTTAGGAGTTTTTATATAGGGGATAAACTGGTTAGCGAGTCGTATCATAAAGGGATAGATTTTGCGAGTCTAAAAGAGGCGAGTATTGTTGCCCCAAACAAAGGGGTTACGGTCTATGCCGGAAATAACGGAATATACGGCAATACGGTGATTTTGTATCACGGAATGGGTCTTTTTACCCTCTATTCGCATTGTAGTTCGTTTGCCGTCAAGGTCGGCGATGTAGTAGAGAGAGGCAAAGAGATAGCAAAAACCGGAACTAGCGGCCTTGCATTCGGCGACCATCTGCATTATGGAGTTATCGCACAAGGGGTCGAGGTAAGACCTGTAGAGTGGCTTGATTCAAACTGGATAAAGCTAAATGTGACCGAAGTATTGGCAAGTGCCAGATCGATTATCGCAAGTAGACAATAGTAGATGAAAGTAAAACAAAAAAATATAAGGGTCTTTGAGATTGAGTGTGAAGAGGTATCTCTGTTTGAGTCGTATATAGAAAAAAATAGTGTTTTATTTACAGGCTTTTTGCTTTTGCTGACCGGAGATAAAAAGATAGAGTGCGGCCGTATCTGTGAGACAAAAGGGATAGGGTACGCCATTGCCGGTGAGGCCGGATTTGATTTTGAGAGGTTTGACAAAATATCGAAGTCGGCATACAAAGAGAGGGAGCATGTCAGGGCGGCCGAGCAGGAGGCGGCTAAAAAAGAGCTTCTCAGGCAAGAGATAGAGGCAACCATCCAAAAATCAAAACTAAACGAAGAGCCGGAGATTTTGATAGATAGTGAAAAGGCTGTGCTAGTTGACAAAAATCTCCGTAGCGGCGAAGAGATAAAAGCCGATTCGGATGTTATAGTAACAGGCAGAATTAATAGCGGTGCAACGGTAGAGACCTCCAAAAATGCCGTAATACTGGATGCGGTAGACGGAGACGTAAGGGTTGAGGGGGATTTTATAATCATCAAAACAATCAAAAAAGGCTCCGTAATGTTAAAAGGGATCTTGCTTGATAAAGAGATGCTTGACGGAGAGCTAAAAATGGCATTTTATAAAGACGGCATAACATACAGAGGTATCAAATGAATCAGACTACGATAGCCAAAAAGGTGGAGCTCTCCGGAATCGGGCTTCATAAGGCGGTGGTAGTGAGGCTACGCCTTGAGCCGATGGAGGAGAATAGCGGTATCGTTTTTTATAGAGAGGATGCGGCAAAGACGATAGAGCTAAAACCGGAAAACGTTGTAGATACAAAAATGGCGACCGTAATAGGCAAAGACGGCGTAGTAATCTCTACAATTGAGCATTTGATGTCGGCTATTTCGGCTAGCGGGATAGATAATCTCAGAATAGTCGTAGATAATGACGAGATACCGATTATGGAGGGGTCGTCTGCCGCTTTTTGTATGCTTCTTGAGGAGGCGGGGATAAAAGAGCTGGATGCGGCAAAAAAAGTTCTCGTAGTCAAAAAAACAGTAGAAGTAAAAGAGGGTGAGAAGTTTGCCAGACTGTCGCCATCTGAAGAGTGCAAATATAGTTATGAGATAAAATTTGACCATCCGCTGATTCAGGTTCAAAATTACGATTTTGTCTTTACCAGAGAGAATTTTAAGCATGAGATCGGGAGGGCTAGAACTTTCGGATTTTTAAAAGAGGTTCAGTATCTCCGCTCTATAGGGCTTGCCAAAGGGGGGAGTCTTGAGAATGCAATAGTCTTGGATGATTCAAAAATATTAAATCCGGAAGGGCTTAGATTTGAAGATGAGTTTGTAAGGCACAAAGTCCTTGATGCAATAGGCGATATGACACTTTTAGGGATGCACTTTATCGGGCATTACGAGGCGAGTGCCGGAAGTCACAAGCTGAACCATTTGCTAACCAAAAAACTTTTGGAGAGCCCTGAAAACTATGAGATTGTAGAGTTTAGTTTTGAGGGTGAAAAAGAGCTTCAAAAAGCGGTTCAAGTGGAAATCTGATTGACGGTTTTTTTGTTTTTAAACGTCTATTCCCCTTTTTCTTTAGGCGTATACGTGGACGGTAGACTTGTAGATTCATTTTTGGAGGACGGCAAGGCAAGCGATGTTTTGGCAATTATGATGGGTGCGGCATTAAAAAAATATTCGCCCGATGAAATCTATTATACAAACGGTCCGGGCAACTCTATGTCCTTAAAAATCGCCTATATCACACTAAAAACCGTTGCAGTTATCAGGCAAATACCGCTTTACGGTGTCTCTCCGTTTTTATTTAACGGTGAAAAGCCTATCAGGGGAATTGGCGGCGGCTTTTTTGTTAAAGATAAAAACGGAATAATGTTACAAAAATCAAAAGATTTAAAAGAGAAGGTTTTGTCGCTTCCGGATTATTCCGACTTTACCTCGTCCAAAACGGATGCGGAACCTTTTTATATGATTGATGCAGTTTAATTTTTAGAAGGAGCAATATTGTTTTTTTCCGTTCCGGCGACAAGCGCAAATATGGGGCCGGGGTTTGATACGCTAGGTGTCGCCCTCTCTCTTAGAAATGAAGTAGACATCAAGAGGTCAAAATTTTTCAGTGTCTCGATAAAAGGGGAGGGGAAAAACAACTCTCGGATGAAAAGCGGTAATATATTTGTAAGTATATTTAATGAGCAATACAAGAATATCACCGGCAAAAAGGAAAGCTTTAGGTTTGAGTTTTCAAACAATATACCTATCTCAAGAGGGCTCGGTAGCTCTTCCGCAACTATTGTAACGGCAGTAAAAGCGGCATACGAGATGGCCGGCGTAGAGATATCAAAAGAGAAAGTTTTAAATATTGCCCTTACATACGAGTCTCATCCGGATAATATTACTCCGGCAATTTTCGGCGGTTTTAACGTTGCGGCGGTGGAGGATTCTAGGGTTTTTAGCGTAAAAAAAGAGATGCCTAGTTTTTTAAAGGCTGTTATCGTGATACCGAACGTCCATATGTCTACTAATCAGTCGAGGGGTTCATTGCCAAAAAAGTATACCAAGGAAGAGGCAATTTTTAATCTATCCAGATCATCTCTGCTGGCCGCCCTCCTATTTGGCGGAAACTATGATATGTTGCGGGTTGCCTCAAAAGATAAGTTTCATCAAGATATCCGGATGAAGACTTTGCCGGAGTTGTTTGAGGTTCAGAGATTAGCTCTTGAAAACGGCGCACTAATGAGTACGTTATCGGGTAGCGGTTCCAGCTTTTTTAATATGACTTACGCCGATGATGCACAGAGGATAAAAAAGGTTCTAGAGGGGGCGTTTAGCTTTTTTAGAGTCGAGATCATGGATTTTGACAATGACGGACTCGTCTGCAATAAAAACTAGTTAAAGCCCAAAAAGCTTATATCTGGTAAAATATAAATAAAAGAATAGATGCAAAAGCGTACTCCTATCAGAATGTGTATAGTCTGCAGAGGCAGATTCGAGCAAGATAAACTCCTAAGACTCCAATATATCGACGGAGAACTGGTACGGCATACAAAGATTGGAAGAAGCTTTTATATATGTCGTGAGTGTATGGGTTCAAAAAATCTTACAAAAAAACTCTCTTCGTTTTTAAAAATTCCAAAAACAGAGACCGAGCATATTTGCGAAAAACTAAAGGAGACCGCTTTTTAGATGGACAATAAGGTAAAAATAAAAGAGATAGCCGACGAATTAGGGGTAAAAAGCAAGGAGATACTTGAAATTTGCGGTGAGTTTAGCATTGAGGCAAAAACGCATCAAAGTGCGATCAGTATGGATGATGCCGAAAAGCTGATGAAATATTTTATGACGGGTGAAAAACCGGCTTCGGCGAAGCCGGAACCTGTCGTGGAGGCAAAAAAAGAGGAGCAAAGAGCCGAGCAACCTCAAGAGAGCAAACCGGTTGAAGTGTCAAAAGAGACAACGGTGGAGGCTCCAAAAGTGATCAAGCAAGAGCAAATAAAGCAAGAGGTGAGACCGCAAAGGGTTCAAACCGAGAGAAAACCGGTCGAGATAGTTAGAAAAGCAAATCAAGCCCCGAAAAAAGATTTTTTCAGAGATGAACCTAAGCCGGAACCAAAACCGGAATATAAAAAAGAGACCCAAAGAAGAGACGAAGCCCCTAAAAAGCCGAAACCTCAGCCGATAGCTCACAAAAAGACCGACGGGGTAAAAATAGATATATCTAGAGACTTTGCCGAAAAAGACGATGATGACAACGATATTATCGTGTTGCCGGATTTTTCCGTTCAAGAAAAAGATGTTGTCGAGGATGAGCCGGTAGTAGCCAAAAATCCGGATGCACAAAAAGCAAAAGCCGCCGTCAAAAAACCTCAGCCGAGATTGAATTCGCAAAACATAGCCAGAGTTTCCAAAAAGAAAAAATTCAGACCCGTAGTGGCTGAGAAAGAAGAGATAGTGACCGAAATAGAGATTCACGAAGATATAAGGGTCTATGAATTTGCAGAAAAAATCAACAAACCGATAGGTGAGGTGATAAAGTCGATATTTAATTTAGGGCTTATGAAAACCAAAAACGACTTTATGGATAACGACCTTATCGAGATTTTGGCCGAGGAGTTCGGTGTTACCGTCAATGTTACAAATGCCATGGAGGAGTTTGACTACCTAAAAGAGTATGAGGACATTGATGACGGATACCAAGAGGAGAGACCGCCGATAGTTACAATCATGGGACATGTTGACCACGGTAAAACTACACTTCTTGATAAAATCAGAAACGCAAAAGTAGCGGCCGGAGAGGCTGGCGGTATCACGCAACATATAGGTGCTTATGCCGTTGAGAAAAACGGACACAAAATAACGTTCTTGGATACACCTGGGCATGAGGCGTTTACCCATATGAGAGCCAGAGGTGCTCAGGTTACCGATATTGCAATTATCGTGGTTGCGGCGGACGACGGTGTAATGCCTCAGACGAGAGAGGCGATAAGTCACGTTAAAGATGCAAAAGTACCGTTTATGATAGCGGTCAACAAAATGGACAAACCGTCCGCAAATCCTGATTTTGTAAAAACACAACTTTCGGAGATGGGGATCAGCCCGATAGAGTGGGGCGGTGAGTATGAGTTTGTCCATATATCCGCAAAAACCGGTGAGGGGCTTGAGACGCTTCTTGATACCATTTTGATCCAAGCGGAGATTTTGGAGCTAAAAGCAAATCCTAAGAAAAATGCAAAAGCTATCGTGGTCGAAGCTTCCTTGGAAAAAGGGAGAGGTGCGGTTGCGACGGTACTGGTACAAGACGGAACGCTAAAAGTAGGCGATAACGTCGTAGTTGGGCAAAACTACGGAAAAATAAGGGCAATAATTGACGATATGGGGGCAAATATCAAAGCCCTGAAACCGTCGGAGCCTGGTAGAATACTAGGTCTTGACGGTGTTCCGGGAGCCGGTGATGTTCTTGTGGCTGTAGAAAACGAGAGAGTTGCTAGAGAGTATGCCGAAAACATAAAAGAGCATCAAAGACAAAGAGAGTTGTCAAAAACTACGAAAGCAACTTTTGATGATCTTCACCATCTAATCAAAGAGGGTAAGCTAAAACGTCTAAACGTAATCCTAAAAGCAGATGTTCAAGGTAGTCTTGAGGCTATACGTGCAAGTCTTGAGAAAATCAGAAACGAGGAGATCAAGGTTCATCTGGTTCACTCTGCCGTAGGCTCTATCACGGAGAGCGACGTGGAGCTTGCAAATGCCGGAGAAAATACGCTGATTATAGGCTTTAACGTAAAACCGAGTGTGGATATAAAAGACAAAGCCGAGAACTACGGCCTTGAGATCAAAACATATTCCGTAATATTTGAACTAATAGACGATATCAGAGCAATAGTAGGCGATATGCTCTCTCCAATCAAAGAGCAAGTCTCAATCGGAAAAGCCGAGGTTAGAAACCTGTTTACGGTCGGAAAAAATCTGGTAATCGCCGGCTGTATGGTAACCGACGGTACTGTAACCAGAGATGCAATCGTCAAAATAACAAGAAATTCAGCTGTAGTATTTGAGGGCAAAATGGGCTCGCTCAAAAGATTCAAAGATGACGTTAAAGAGGTGAAAGCCGGATATGAGTGCGGTATCGTAATCAACGATTTTAACGAATTCAAAGAAAACGACGTAATCGAGTGCTTCAAAACCGTGACAAAAGCGGCAGTCTTTACCGAGAGCGAAGAGTAGGATCTAGTTTGGAAAAGAACGTTAGAATCCTCAGAGCCGAGTCGGCTCTTACCGATTTGGTCGGAGAAGCGATCGGGAGCCTTGGAAATGAGATGATAAACTCTCTCTCCATCACAAGGGTTGAGTGCTCCAGAGGGATAAGTGATGCCGCCGTATATATATTGGATGAGAATTTTTCTGAAAATGAAAAGAGAAAAATCATCTCCGAGCTAAAAAAAAGCGGTTCATATATAGCCAGATACTGCACCGCTACCGGAGCTATCGCAAAAATGCCGAAAATGACATTTTGCTTTGACGATAGCATGGAGAAAGAAAAAAGATTAACCGAAATTTTGGGGTCTGTGAAAAAAGATGGATAAAGAGATACAAAAAATAGTTGAGAGCTTTGGGGCGACCCTATACGATACCGAGCTGGAATCGGTGGACGAGAGTCATATATTTAGGGTTCTCATACAAAAAGAGGGTGGAGTAGATCTTGATTTATGCTCCTCAATCAGCCATGTTTTATCCCCGTATCTGGATACGAATCCCCCTGTAAAAGGGAAATACTTTTTAGAGGTTAGTTCCGCCGGAATTGAACGAAACCTTAGAAGACTCGATCTATTTGAAAAATCAATCGGTGAACTTGTAAAAATCAAGCTAAAAGGCGGCGAAAAGCTAAGCGGCAAAATAACCTCCGTAAGCGGTGACAAAATCACGGTTGAGTGTGACGAAGGCTCAAAAGAGTTTTTGTTTGGCAATGTCACAAAAGCTAAAACATATTTTGAGTGGTGACGGATAAACAATTTTTAGAATTAGCCGCCCAAAAAGGGTGGGGGTATCAAGGGCTCACATACCCGAATCCCGCCGTAGGTGCTGTAGTTACCAAGAACTCCATGATTGTATCTGTCGAAGCCCACAAAAAAGCGGGCGAACCGCATGCCGAGGTTGAGGCTTTAAAATCGGCTTTTTTGCTCTTATCGCCGGATTCCGACGCAAAAGAACAACTCTCAAAGATAACCTCTTCATATGAAATTCACGACTTTTTAAGAAAAAACGGCAAAAATGTTTTTGACGAGTGTGAAATGTTTGTCACATTGGAGCCGTGCGCCCATGAGGGGAAAACCCCGTCTTGTGCTATGCTTTTATCTGATTTGAAGCCTAAAAGGGTTGTCATAGGGTATCCGGACAGATCCAAAAAAGCGGCCGGCGGAGCCTTGATGTTGGAATCCGCTGGGATAAAAACGGAGATTTTGGAGGATATCGGTTGCTTTGAGTTATTGGAACCGTTTTTAATTTGGCAAAAAGAGAGATTTGTTTTTTATAAGTTGGCTATGACTTTCGGTGGCAGGGTCAGCGGAGGTAAAATATCCAGCGATGCTACTTTTTTGTATACTCATGCCTTGCGGGACAAAATCGACCTTTTGATGATCGGCGGAAATACTGTGAGAGTCGATAGCCCGACACTTGATTCCAGACTCGTAAACGGCAAGGCTCCGGATATTTTGATCTACACAAGAGATAACAATTTTGTTAGAAATGCCCCTCTTTTCTCTGCTGCTGGGCGTGAAGTATTTATCTCAAATAGCCTTGATATACCAAAAAACTACAATTTTGTAATGATTGAGGGTGGAAACGGGATGCTAAGAGAGAGCCTCCCTCTGGCCACCCACTACCTTTTTTATATGGCTCCCAATTTTTACGGATATTCCGATTTGTTGCCGACAGATTTAAGTTTGAAAATCTTACACTCACGAATAGTTGAAAATAATCTGCTCGTATGGGCAAAGAAGGTATAAAAATGGGTAAAAAAGATAAAGAAAACAAGCCGAGCACAGAGGAGTCTGCGCCGCAAAATGAGAAAAAAAAGGGGAAAATCGGGCACAAAGATTATGAGGAGCAGCTGACTCATCTGCAAATTGAGCTTGTAAAACTCCAAAACTGGGCAAAAGAGAGAAATAAGCGGATATTGGTTGTACTAGAGGGGAGGGACGCTGCAGGCAAGGGCGGCCTCATCAAGACTATTACCCAGCACCTAAACCCTAGGGGTGCGAGAGTTGTCGCTCTAGGCAAACCGTCTGATACGGAGATGAATAGTTGGTATTTTCAGCGTTACGTTCCGCATCTACCTAATCCGGGTGAGATAGTGCTGTTTGATAGGAGCTGGTATAACAGAGCCGGAGTCGAAAAAGTGATGGGTTTTTGCTCAAAAGAGCAGTACCAACGGTTTATGAGACAGGCTCCGATGTTTGAGCAGATGCTCGTAGATGACGGGATTATATTTTTTAAATACTATCTATCAATCACAAAAGAGACTCAAGAAAAAAGACTTGCGGCAAGACAGGATGACCCGCTGAAACGTTGGAAAATCAGCCCGATTGACGAATTGGCGCAAAAAAACTTTGACGAGTATACAAAGGCAAAAGAGGAGATGTTTGCTAGAACCCATACCCCGTATACCCCTTGGATAGTTGTGGATGCAAATGACAAAAAGATCGCTAGGCTAAACATAATAAAAGATATATTGCTCCATATTGAGTATGACGGCAAGGAGGATTCAAAAGTCTCTTTGATGACCGATCCAAATGTTGTAATGCTTTATAGTAGGCTCATCCAAAACCTACATGACAACTAAGACTCTGTTTGTCTCGGCTACCGGAACAGGGGTCGGGAAAAGCCATGCAACAGCAATGTTACTATCGGCGGCAAAAAAAAAGGGAATAAAGGCCGCCCCTTTTAAGCCCATAGAGACCGGAGTTGAGGATGTAGCCGAGGATGCTACTATGTTGCTTGGACTTTACAACGAGTTGTACGGCGGTAGCGCTTTTGGGGTAGAGGATATAGCACCGTATAGGTTCCCTCTGCCTGCCGCCCCGTATATCGCCTCCGGATGTGCCGATATATCTTTTCGGCCGATAGATGAAGCTCTATATAAACTCCAACAGGTATCTGACGTAGTCGTGATAGAGGGTGCCGGTGGTCTTTTTGTCCCTATTTCGCTTGATTTTTTTATGATAGATTTGGCGCAAAAATATGCTTCCGATATATTTTTTGTTTCCCGTGCCGGTCTAGGGTGCATTAACGACGTGTTGCTATCAAAAAAAGCGCTGGACGATGCTAAAATTAATTACGAGATATTTTTTAACGAACGGGACGGAGATATGTTTGAGAGGCTATCAAAGCCGTTTTTGTCAAAATACCTACAAAATACCAGAATGTTAACAAAGCAGAGTGTAGATGATTTTTGGGATAGGTTTTTGGAGGGATGAAAAAGCTATTTTTGCTCTCTATACTTTGTGTTTTTGCTCTTGCCGATATTAGATTTGCCGTTGCCGAGTCTATGGATGAGGGTGGTAAAAATATAGCAAAAAAGGCATCGTTGGTTATTGCCGAAGAGCTAAAGCAGGACGTTTACCAAAACTTTGATAGCAAAGTATACGTAGAGGATGCCGCACTTGTCGCTGTAAAAAACGGCTATATAGATTTTTGTCTGGTCGGCATAGAGATATTTAGGCGGATGGGGCTTGATCCGAAAAATACAGAAAAATACGGCTTGACAACCGTCTATAGTGGAAACGGTTATATGGTTGTCTCGAAAACCACATTTTTGGATTCGTTCGGTAGCGGTAAAAAGGATAGGCTAATCAGGAGATTGTCTATGATGGAGTCAAAAACTAATATATGACCACATTTTTTCCGGATGACTTTGCCTTGTATAGGTTATTGTCTGCTCTTTTGAATAGGGATATCATGGTATCCTCATCTTCAAGTCTAGATAGCCCGAAACTGCACGTTACGTTGCCGACCGGATCTATACTGTTTTGTTCGATATCACATCTTATTTTTTCCGCTAATGCAACAAGAGATTCGATATCTTGGGATTCGGCAATAACCAAAAATTCCTCCCCTCCCCATCTGTATGCTGAGCTATTTTGAACCGCCGCTGTTTTTAGCGTGTCGGCAATACTTTTTATAACTATGTCTCCTATATCGTGCCCAAACGTATCGTTTATTTTTTTGAAGTTATCTATATCGAGTAAAATCAAAGACGGCTTTTGATTTTTATCCCCTTTTGCGATAAGTTTTTGTAGATCCGAATCTAGTTTTTTGCGGTTAAATAAGCCGGTAAGGGGGTCTATATTAGCCGTTTCGGATGTGTGGTAAAACTGTTTTCTATAATGCAAAATTACCAAAAATAGTGCCGCAGTAATTGCGGTCAAACCTATAAATAGCCATGCTCTCGGGGTAATATAGTTGATTTTTTCAATGATTATAACGACGTGTTTGTTTATTATCTCATTCGTATCTTCTTGGCTTACGGTAGCTATCCCTTTGTTCAAAATATCTCTGATGATGGGTTTGTCTTTTGTAACTCCGATTCTTAGGACGTTCTCATAACCGTGCGGCTCCCCTATAATTTTTAGGTTAAACAACCCCTCTTTTTTTATTGTGTGTGCCGCTACAATCATAGACCTAAGCGTCAAATCAGCTTTTTTCTCCTCTACGAGTTTAAAAGCCTCCCTCTCTGAGTCAACAGGGATGATAACCAGATTCGGAAAATCTTTTGCAAAGCGTTCACTCATCGCCGTTTGTCTGGGTAATGCTATTGAGGCTTTTATTTTTGAGACATCATCTATATAGCTTGCCTCCGTCCGTCCGATCAAAACGTTCGGGTCTTTAAAAATCGGCTCCGTAAAGGTGAGCCACTCCTCCCTTTTCGGGGTTTGATTCAAAAAGCTCAAAATATCGCATTTTCCCTGTTTTGAAAACTCGATACTCTCCTCCCACCCTTTGGTCTGTATCAACTCGATTTTGACGTTGAGTCTGGATGATATTAGATTTATTATATCTGCTGCAATTCCGACATGTTTTTTGTCTACTATCTGCTCAAACGGTTCCCAGTCCGGATCTACACACATTGTTATGGCATTGATGTTTTTGAGATAGGCCGTCTCCGTGTCGGATAGTTTTATCTTCTCCGACGGGTAGGCGCAGGTACAAAAAATTCCGAGGATAATAAAAGCAAAAAATTTCATTAAAATCCGTAATTTAGAGAAAGGGTTAATGTATCGTTATCGTATCTGTAATTTTTTGAATTTCTCAGCTCATATAATGCTTTTGCCGATATATTTTTGCCAAATTTTATTTTATATGTTGCGCTCAACATTTTTATATCTGTATCTTGAATAATCTTTTTATCGGTATCTATTATCGTGTAACCTACAGAGGCGCTATCACCTAACCCCAGTCTGCTCATATCGTACTTTAGAGATACCTTGAACATTCCGGCATTTGCCAGAGGTGACGGGTTGTTGTGCTCTGCAAACAAAAACGGAATACCGACATATTCAGGATACCCGCCCCAGTTGCCAAACACCGTAACCGTTTTATCGTTTCCGGTAAAACGGTTGTATGCCGCAGATACTTGTGTCCCAACCTCTTTGTTGTCGGATGTGATTTTGGCTCCATAAAGATTGTATGAGCCGTTCAGCCCTAATTTTGACAAAAAGTCTTTAAACTTTCCGATTTCCGTTATTGAATAAGCCTGCCCTTCAAATGTTATAGAGTTCGCCTTGTCTAGGCTGCTTGTATATGCGATGTCGGCGTATGTTCCATTCAAAACATCTTTACAGTAGTAGTTCCATATTTGAAATCTAGGGCTACCCTCTTTTGCCAGCCCGATCACAACTACACCTTGATGTGAAGAGATTTTTGAGACGTTTATGATGTCATAGCCGGTATCTATTTTGTTATTTTCATCCAGCATTAACGATGTATAGGTTTGTTCAGACATACTTTCGAAGTCTTTAAAGCTAACCACACCGTCGAGACCGGACATTTTTGCAACATACGCAACCGTTATCGTCGTGTCTTTTATATCCTGATTTGTGAGGGTGTAAGCCTCAAACAGATTTGGGATGATTCGATAGTCGTACGTAGATATAAACGGTGTATCGATCTCCTGACGACCGAATTTCAGCTTTGTGTTGCCGTATTTATACTCTACAAATGCCTCGCCCATAACCGTATAAGGTTTTTTGTCAACGTCAAACATATATGCGTCGGTCTCTTTTGGATTTTTGGTTCTAAGTCCTAGATCGTCCGTTTTGTAATACGCAACGCTTCCCCGAAACGAGCGGTACTCTCCGGTTGTGAGGGCTACTTTGCCGCCTAGTCCGAATGTAGTTTGGTCTAGCTTTGTACCCTTTCTGTCGTCTTGAATGTACATGGTTTTCAAATAGCCGTTTATGGAGCTTGTTTTTATCGCATCAATGAGGCTTTCATCGGCAGATAGCACGGTTTGTATTGTTGCCAAAAACAATAGACGGAAAATTTTAAAATTGCAGCCGGATTTGCTCCCGCTAAGTTTGTGCGATAAAATCAAAACACCCCTCCCAGCTCTTGTTTTTTACATATCTGTTTATTCCGTAAAACAAAGCGGCGTAGCGGGCGTATTTTGTGAGTGTATCCATATCCCTCTCTTTGCGCTCATATCCGGTTAACAGGGCGTTGGCTAGCTCTTTATCTATTTTGGCCTTATGGGTACAAAAGCTAAATGCGACAACACCCAAATCAAACAAAAAAGCCCCGTTTGCCGCCTCTATAAAATCTATAACACCGCTTAGCCTATCGCCGTCAAAAAACAGATTATCGGGAAACAGATCTCCGTGTATAACTCCGTCGTCTCCTATTGCGGTCATCTCCTCCAAGATAGACCGAAAAGGGGCAAACGGGGTATTTTGGATTATGTCCGAAAATGAGCAAAACATCTCGTTGAAGCTTTTGTTCTCTGATTTTTGTCCGGCCGTTACGGTGTGCATAGCGAAGAGAAATCGACCGATCTCGTAGAGCATGGCAGGGGTCGGCTTTGTAGGGTGTTTGCCGGTTACGGCTTTGTATATCACCGCCGGTTTGCCGCAAACCTCAAACGGTTCTTTTGTAAGTGCTGTTGCTACGCCCAGACGGCGCAAATCGTCTAGTAGCCTTATCTCTCTTTGGACACTCTCAAAATCGGATTGTTCGTAGAGTTTAAATACCAAATTTCCGATAGATGTTTGGAGGGTGTAGACGGTGTCCGATATGCCGCTTTCGGTCTCTTTTGCACAAAATACTTTTGCGCCGGTGTGCCGTTCGACAATCTCGCAAAGCGAATTAAACGATAAATTAGTGATAATACCCATAGAGTTTTTAGGCTATTTTATAATGAGAGGGCTTTAGGTGGGGTACGAGAGTTGGCTAACCGCCCATACAAAAAAACATAGCGGTATAGCGGCCAAGCTATCCGGTCTTGATACGGATGAGATATTAGAGTATTTTTTGTACGAAAATATGATAAAAAACGAGCCTGATTTTTGTCCACTATATCAAAAAAACAAAAAGTGCCACGACATAGAGGGGCTAAACTGCTATCTTTGCGCCTGCCCGAATTTTAGATTTTCGGATACCGGACTAAAGAGGGTGCCGGATGGTACTGTTTTTAGCGAATGCGCCGTAAAAAGCGTAGACGGGAGACAAAAAAGCGGAGGGGGCAAAATACATCAGGATTGTAGCGGGTGCGCTATCCCGCACAAAAAAGAGTATATAGCGGAAATTTTTGATTTGAGACTAGACGTAATAATGGGGAGTTGCAAGAGCATGGGGAACAATATAGAGATTATTAACGGTGATTTGGGGTTTTTGGATAGATTTGACGGAGAATGCACGTTTGTTTTGGCCGGAGGCTACACAAAGACTGCCGAGATAGAGGGTATCACGGTTGCCGGGCTCCCCGGGTTTATAGAGTATACTCCGGCTCTCGATATGGAGGTTTTGCATTTTGGATATCCAAAGTCTATGCCTGACATCGCAAAAGCCCCCGATGGCCCCCCGTCTCCGGTGCTTATCGCAATGGCGGCAAAAGAACTGGCTCCGTTTGCTTTGGAGTTTGTCGATACCGGACTGACGGTTGTTCCAAAGTGTCCGCATACAAAAGTAGGAGACGGATGTGCCGAATCTATTTTGAAGGGGAGCGGCGTAGAGGCAAAAAAGCTTTACGATAAAGGTGTTTTGTATGGGCAAAGCATAAAGGACAAAAGCGATTATTTTATCCTCTCCGAGTGTGTGCCTGCCGGTACGACTACGGCGTATGCCGTTGTAAAGGCTATGGGGTATGAGTGCGACGGGTATTTTGCCTCCAGTAGTGCGGAGTCCTCCGTAAAGACGTTAAAACAAGCGACCGTAGACAATGCCCTCTCAAATATAGGATACGACAAAAACGACCCTTTTGACGTTATCTCAAAGTTTGGGGATACGATGCAACCGTTTATCGCAGGGGCGGCGACTGAACTTTCAAAATACAAACCGGTAATACTGGGAGGTGGGACGCAAATGGCCGCCGTATGCGCACTCATAAAAGCCATTTCCGGCTCTGAGCCGTTTTCAAATATCTCACTCATAACAACAGAGTGGATAGCAAAAGACAAAAACAGCGACATACGTGGGTTGCTTTCAAAAATAGAGGGAGGGATTAACGCTTTTTATCCAGCTTTTAATTTTGCAAACTCAAAATACAAAAACCTCAGAATTTACGAAGAGGGTGCGGTAAAAGAGGGGATAGGGGCAGGCGCAGTTGCGGCTCATTCGTACATGAAAGGGGTTAGCGGGGATGAGCTACTTGCGGCTATAGAGGAGATATACGGGGCGTTTTGCGGATGATTAGCTACGCCCATGGGGCGAATACCGCCGAATTTGCAAGAGCTATCGGCGTAGATAGAACTGAAATTATAGACTTCTCCTCAAATATCAATTTCGTAAAACCGTACATTCCCGATTTCTCCGATTTTGGGCTATTGTATCCGTACGAGAGTGACGGATACCTCCCGTTAAAACAAAAAATATCAGCCGCATACGGTATTTCTGACGGCTCTTTTGAGCTTTATAACGGGGCGAGTGTTGCTATTTTCTCCCTTTTTTCCCTTCTCTCTCCGTCCGTCGTATCGCTATATACCCCGATTTACTCCGAATACAAAAAAATATCAAACATCATAGGCTCAAAAATAGAGTGTATAGATAGGATGAGGGATACCTTGCGACACCCCGCTAAAAACTCCGTCGTTGTATTTGTAAACCCGTCAACCCCTGACGGTACGATTTATGATGTAAAAGCTTTTTTGTCCATGTGGAGTGAGGCCGGATGCACGGTGATTGTAGACGAGTCGTTTTTGGATTTTACGGATGGGGACTCCGTGATGGGCGAAGTAGAGCGTTATGAGAATTTGTATGTGGTAAAGTCGATGACAAAATACTACGGTGCGGCGGGGGTGAGGGTCGGATTTGTCGCATCGTGCGAAAAAAATATACAAAAATTGCAAAGCAGGGAGCCGCTTTGGAAGCTCTCCGGTTTTGATGCATGGTATATCTCAAAAGCGCTTGAGGATTCCGGCTTCAATGATAGAAGCAGGAGAGAAAACGGCGAAGCAAAGGCTATGCTTTGTGATGTTATGGAATCAAGCGGACTTTTTTCGCAGATACTCCCGTCAAGCGCAAACTATATTTGTGTAAAACTCAAAAACAATACGGCAAAAAAACTTCAGGAGAGGCTATCGGAATCAAAAATCCTAATCAGAGACTGCTCCAATTTTGACGGATTGGATGAGAGTTATGCGAGATTTGCGGTTAGGGAGCCAAAGGATATAGAGACCTTAAAATTCGCACTCAGGGGGCTTCGGTGAGACACATAAGCGTTTTGGGGACCTCTAGCGATTGCGGGAAAAGCTCTATCTCTCTGGCTATTTGCGCTATCTTGGCGGATGAGGGTTTTAGGGTCTCCCCGTTTAAAGCCCAAAATATGTCGAATAACGCTTGCGTAACCGATGACGGCGGCGAGATAGGGGTAGCTCAATACACTCAGGCCGTGATGCTCGGTATCCCTACGACATACAGACAAAACCCGATACTCCTAAAACCGCAAAAAGACGGCGAGAGTCAGGTAATCGTAAACGGCAAAAGCATAGGGGCTATGAGTGCCAAAGAGTATTTTTTAAAAGCGGATGAGATGAAAAAAGAGGCCGAGGCGGCGTTTTGCTCTTTGTCTGAGGGGTATGATGTTTTGGTGTGCGAGGGGGCAGGCTCTCCGGTGGAGCTAAATATCATGCAAAAAGATATCTCAAATTTGTACATAGCGGACAGATTTGATACAAAAATACTACTCGTGGCGGATATAGAGCGGGGAGGGGTGTTTGCTTCGATATACGGTACATACGAGCTTTTACCGCAAAAACTAAAACAAAATGTCATAGGTGTCGTGATAAACAAGTTCAGAGGGGATTTGTCGCTGTTTTCGGATGGGGTCAAAATCATAAAAGAGCGGTTCGGACTGGATGTTTTGGGGGTTGTCCCGTATGCACCGCAAAATATCGGCTTTGAGGATTCGATGTCTATCAAAAACTACCAAAACAGCGCCGACGGGGGTCTAAAAATCGCCGTCGTCAAACTCCCTAGAATCAGCAATTTTACCGATTTTGAGCCGCTTTTTGCCGATACCAATCTATCGGTATGGTTCACAGGTAGCGTAAACGGGCTAAAGTCGGCCGATATTGTAGTTCTCCCGGGTAGCAAAGCGACAATAGAGGATTTGAGATGGCTCAAAAAAAACGGGATTTTTGACTTTTTGAAAGCAAAAAACGTCTATACCGTAGGGATTTGCGGCGGATACCAGATGATGTTTAAGAGGTTGGTAGACGAGGGCGGTGTTGAAAATTTGGAGCCTTGCGTAGAGGAGGGGCTTGGGTTTATAGACGATGAGATCGTATTTTTAAAGGATAAAACCGTAACAAAAGGGAGTTACGAGATTATGGGGGAGAGCGTGGCCGGGTATGAGATACATTGTGGTATTAGCAAAAAATTTCCGCTCTACGCAAGCGGAGAGGGTTTTTTTGGAACCCATCTGCATGCCGTATTTGACGATGACGGGTTTCGTGAGCGATTTTTTGCGCCGTTTACCGATAGATACGAGGGGTATAGCTTTTTGGAGTATAAAAGGGGTATGCTAAAAAGCTTTGCGGATACGGTCAAACAAAGCATCGACTACAAAAAGATTATAGAGGCGCTCTCTTGCTAGTCGCTTTATCGGCGTATATTATCGATAGGGTTTTTGGGGAGTTTCCGGTTCGTCATCCGGTGTGTTTTATCGGGGATTTTGTATCGTGGTTTGAGGGGCGTTTTTGGAGAGATTCGGTTTTTTTTGGGGCGATTCTCACCGTATCGGCGGTTTTTTTGTTTGGCGGTCTGGCGTATTCGGCGGTATATTTGCTTTCGTTTTTGGATTATTACGTTGATATTTGCGTTACTGCCGTCCTCTCGTCGATGTTTCTCGCCTCCAAATCATTGTACGATGCGGTAAAAGGGGTTTTAGGGGCCGATGACAAAAGAGCCGCCCTCTCAATGCTGGTTAGTCGTGATACTGAAGTTTTGGATGAGAGCGGTATCAACAAGGCACTCATAGAGACGTACGCCGAAAATCTGAGCGACGGCGTGGTGGCTCCGCTTTTTTATCTATCCATTTTTGGATTTGTCGGCATCGTCGTCTATAAAACGATAAATACACTCGATTCGATGGTAGGATATAGGACAAAGAGATACGAGAAGTTTGGAAAATTTGCGGCAAAAGCGGACGATATACTAAACCTGATTCCATCCCGTCTGACGGCTGTTTTGATATGTATTGCGGCTCTTAGCGTGAGGGGTCTAAAGAGCGCATTTAGGTACGGCGGCGGTCACGAAAGCCCAAATGCGGGATATCCGATAGCGGCAATGGCCGGAGCGCTAGGTGTCAGGCTAGGCGGAGATACGTCGTATCACGGTAAAATAAAGAAAAAACCGTACTTTGGAGACGGTAGAGGTGTTATCGGTGATGGTGATGTCATAATGGCTCTTAGGGTTGGGAGAGTGGTTGATTTGGTTGTTATTTTGATTTTGATTGCGGCGGTTTTGGTATGAAGATTTTGTATGTAGGGGCTCAAAAAAGCGGAAAGTCAAAGCTGGCCGAAAAGAGGGCTTTGGAGCTAGCAAAAGCTAAAAAACCTATTTATCTCGCAACAAGTGAGCTTTTTGATGAGGGTATGAGGCAAAAGGCGGAGCTTCACAGGGTGCAGAGAGGGGACGGTTTTGTGACGGTAGAATCCCATCTGGATCTTGCGACTCCGGTTTTGTCGGCAGGTACGGTCGTTCTGGTCGAGTGTCTGGGGATGTGGATAAACAATATGATATACCACGGCAAAACAGACGACGAGATAATCGCCCACACATCAAAACTCCTAGCCGAGGCGGACAATATCGTATTTGTCCTAACCGACGTATCGGGCGGTATAGTATCCGAAAATCCGGACGTGAGGCGGTACGTAGATCTTTGCGGCATCATAGGGCAGATGGTTGCAACGGCGTGCGACGAGGTATATCTGTGTGCTGTTGGACTAAGCGTGAGGATGAAATGATAAAATCGATTTTAATAAATATTCGGAGTCTTTAATGGCGCACACAAATATATTAAAAGAGTTTGCCGACTACCCCACAAGCGACAAAGAGTGGGTTAGATACTTTACGATAACAAACTACCTCACGGAAAACGAGATGGAGTATCGCCGTAAAAGAGTGGAGGAAAATAGTTGTAATTTTGAGAAAATTATTGAAGAAGTTAGAAGATACAGAGCAAAACACAAAGAGGCTATTTTTGAGTACAAAAACAAAAAATTTGTGCTTTGTGAAACAAAAAAACTAAAAGACTCAATAGGGGCGATGAAAGAATTTTACAAAAGCATTGAATACCATTTTAAAGACAAATTTAATAACAAACTTATTGTGGATTCTTTAATACTTGAGGCATTTTCTTCTTCTTCAATCGAGGGTGCGCATAGTACGGTCAAAAGGACAAATGAATTAGTTGTCAAAAAAGAGGAGCCAAAAGACAAAAGTGAAAAAATGATTTTAAATAACTATGACGCTCTTGAATTTTTGCGCAAAAAAAACGACGACTTAAGCAGCGAGTTTGTATGCGAAGTGCACAAAATAGTTTCCGCAGGCACACTAGATAAAAACGAAGACGAGGGGGCTTATAGAAGCGAAGCCGTAGAAATAATGAGCGACAAAGGCAAAGTAATCTTTTCTCCTACGGCAAACATAGATGAAATGCGAGAAATGACGAACAAGCTGTACGAGTTTTTGCTAGATGATGACTTCAGAAAACCTATTGAAAATATATACAAAGCGATAGCCTTTCATTTTATATTCAGCTATATTCATCCATTTATGGATGGAAACGGCAGAACCGTGCGGGTACTGTTTACATATTTGCTAAAAAAATACGGGTTTGATATGTTTTATTTTATATCTCTCTCTGAGGTTATATATAAACAAAAAAATATAAAAAAGTACTATGAGGCTTTTGTTCATGTTGAACGAAGTGAAGCAAACGATGAACTTGATATGACATACTTTTTTTACTATATGACCTATGTAATGCAAGAGGGTATTGAGATATTAAAAGACAGGGTAAAAAACTATATGAGAGAGGATTTTACACTTGATAAAGCCAAAAAAAATTCGCTTGATTTGACACCGAGACAAAAACTAATAATTAAGATGCTTTCAAATTCTAAGCGTTCGTTTATGCAAACATCGGATGAAATTGCGCAACGGATTAAAGTATCAAAACAAACGGCTATCAAGGATCTTAAGTATTTAATTCAATTTGAACTTGTTAAGGCAAAAAAAATTGGTCGGAATAAGTTTTATAGCTTAAGTATAGAATTATAGATAATGATAAAAAACCACATCTACGCTATCCGTCTAGCTTTTTCGATGATGACGACACTTCCGTTTTTTAGGTTTTATGAGTTTAGAGAGGGGCTAAACGGGACGGCGGCGGCCTACTATCCGGTTGTGGGATTGGCTCTCGGGGGGTTGGTTTATGCCACTTATCTACTGCTCTTACCCTATTTGCCGTTTACGGTTTTGGCTGTTTGTCTGTTTGCCTTTTATACGGTTTTGTACGGGGCGTTACATCTGGACGGGTTTGTCGATACGGTAGATGCACTACACGCTCCGAGAGAGGCGGCTGAGAGGGTGATGAAGGAGCCTACAATCGGAGCTATGGGGGCGATATACGGTTTTTTACTCCTATCCGTCAAGTTATCCGCTTTTTGTATCGTTGTCAAAACCCCGCTGTTTGTTCTAGTCCCGATGCTCTCAAGGTTTGGAGGGGTGGTCTCTATGTTTTTGTTTAGGTACGCAAAAAATAGCGGGATGGGGTACGCCGCAAAAATGGAGCTTACAAAACCGCTTTTTTTGTTTAGCCTTACTGTTACAATTTTGGTGACGGTTTTTGTGGATACAAAACTTTTTTGGCTTATCTTGTT
>ERZ650312.172-NODE-172-length-33693-cov-6.846275_pt1 | contig 33693 bp, 31 predicted proteins | sample MGYA00376248_ERZ650312 | MGnify/ENA primary metagenome ERZ650312 (study PRJEB26733, sample SAMN07839316) | wastewater metagenome | biome: urban; feature: wastewater treatment plant; material: waste water | place: USA: North Carolina | collected 2016-07-28 ... | reverse complement strand
CAACTCCAGCTTCGAGATTGCCTGCGACGAGCCCTACCACTATGTTTGCCACTTCGCCTGATAACGAGATCCGTCATGCCTTCTTTTGATTTCTCTTCGGAAGCTGACCTCGTTGCATTGAAGAATGCGATCGATGTCGTGAGCCGCCAGATCGATGCCCGCTATGATTTCAAGGGGACTTCGGCAAAGGTCGAACTCAATGAAAAGGACAAGGTAATCACGTTGTTTGGCGATTCGGATTTCCAGTTGGATCAGATCAAGGATCTGCTCTTCCCTGCGATGGAAAAGAAAGAGAAGGAAAGCGTCAAACGTCTTGATCATCAGGCGGTCCAGAAGATATCCGGTAACAAGGTCAAGCAGGAACTGAAGATCAAGATCGGGATCGAGTCCGAACTGGCGAAGAAGATCGTCAAGTTGATAAAGGATTCGAAGCTCAAGGTTCAGGCTTCCATTCAGGGCGATACCGTACGCGTGAGCGGCGCCAAACGCGACGAGTTGCAAGCTTGCATCGCTGCGGTTACCAAGGCCATTACCGATTTTCCAATCAAATACGGAAACTTCCGCGATTGATTTCCGTATATAGCGGGACGCCCGGTTTCCGGGTGCGTTCTAGTGCAAATGTCGTCCAAGGTTGTTGAAGTGGTCGAGCCGCAGGAGAGTCATGAGCCGGCGGCGATTTCCTGGCTGGGTGAGTTGCGCCGCGTATCAATGGCGGTGAGCAAGAAGACCGGCAAGTCGTCAGGTTCGCGGAATCAGATCTACTACGTCCTGTACTGGACGACGGACTCCCGTGGTTTCGGGGTGACCGTGCTGCGCGGGCGCGATCGGGAAAGCGCCGAGGAGTGGTGGTCGATCGACCGATCACTGATCAAGCCGCCGCCTTTCGCTACCGATGAAGACGTTGCCATCCTTGGGCTGCTTTGGGCTGAGCGTTCATTCGACAGTGGCTTGCGCGCATTCGGCCTGGGGCCGATGCATGGTGACGAGTGCCTCGGCCGGATGGCGCAGACAGGGCGGCTGTACGTGGCGAACGACTTCTCGCCGCTGGCCGTGGCGGACGCCCGCCCCGGGCGCATTGCCTGGCAAGTGGATGCGAATGGCCGGCAGCGGCCGGTATTCAAGGCGATTCCAGAAGCGACACTCGTCTTGCCTCTGGCGCGGCCTTGGTTCGTCGATTTGAGCGAAGGCACCCTTGGGCCGTTGATGGTCCAGGCTAAGCCGGAGGTCATCACGCAGTTGTTCTCCCTTCCGCCGCTGTCGGTCGAAGACGTGCGAGCGATCGCGACGGCGTTGAGCGAGTCGGTTCCCGAACTGCCCGTTCCGGTCGAGGACGCGTGCGCTCGGTTGCGCTGTATCGATGCCGCGCCTGTGCCGGTGCTGCGTCTGCAAACGATCAGCACGCATGGCAACCGAGGCTGGCGTGATTATCCGCTGAGCTACGCTGGCGGTGAGTTCGATGTTGCATTGCCGGTTTTTCGCTACCAGGACGCGGAAGCCAAACCTGACGACCATCGCGGTTTCTGCCTGCTCCCCGACGGCGAAACGGTCCGCATTGCGCGTCAGCTCGAACTTGAGACGAGCCTGATGCAGAGCCTGCTTGCCGAGGGGATGCAGAAGATTCCAACGAGTGTGCTGCATACGTTCGGAAGTCCTCCCGACAACGCCTACGGGCTGGCGGACGAAGCCGGTTGGAGCGCCTTCATGCAGGTGGCGTTGCCACGTCTGCGCGAGGCAGGCTGGCAGGTCGAGTTCGACGACGATTTCCGCCATTTCATGCTCGAAGTGGACGCCTGGGACGCAGAACTCATCGAGGCCGACAACGGCTGGTTTGATCTAGACATGGGCGTCATCGTCGATGGCGAACGTTTGCCCTTGGCACCGCTCCTCGCCGCGCTTTTCCGCAGAGATGCGCGCTGGCTCGATCTCGGTCTGCTACGTCAGATCGACGATGATGAAGCGATCGAACTCAAGACCCCGGCTAACCAGCGCATTCGGGTGCAGGCGGGGCGCTTGAAGCCGCTGGCGGCGACGCTGATCGATCTGTTTGATGGTTTCTCCGACGGCCATACCCTGCGTCTTTCGCGTTTCGACGCACCGCGGCTTGCCGAGCTGAACGACCGAAGTCGCTGGCAGTTCCGTGGCCAAGGCGATGTCTTCGCACTGGCCGACCAATTGTCGGCGGCGCAAGGAATCGCTCAGATCGAAGCGCCGGTCGGCCTTGGTCTGGATTTGCGCTCCTACCAGCGCGAGGGCTTGGCTTGGTTGCAGTTCCTGCGCGCGCAGAACTTGTCCGGCATCCTGGCGGACGACATGGGTTTGGGCAAGACCGCGCAGGCATTGGCGCACCTGCTGGTGGAAAAGGAGGGCGGGCGGCTTGACCGGCCGGCCCTGATCGTCTTGCCGACGTCGCTTGTCTTCAACTGGAAGAACGAGGCAGCACGCTTCGCGCCCAGCCTGTCGGTGCTCTCTTTGCATGGGGCGGAAAGAAAGGGACGGTTCGCCGAAATTCCTGCGCACGACGTCGTCCTGACGACCTATCCGTTGCTTTGGCGCGATGCGCGCGAGTTGACCAAGTACAGCTACCACCTTTTGATTCTCGATGAGGCGCAAACGGTCAAGAATGCGCGCAGTCAAGGCGCAGAGGTCGTGCGGAAAATTGAAGCACGGCACCGCCTGTGCTTGACAGGAACGCCCTTGGAAAACCACTTGGGCGAGTTGTGGAGCCAGTTTGATTTCCTGTTGCCGGGCTTCCTTGGTGACAGTAACGCTTTCGCCAAGTACTGGCGCACGCCGATCGAAAAGCAGGGTGATGTGCCGCGCCGCGACTTGTTAGCGCGACGCATTCGCCCGTTCATCTTGCGGCGCAAGAAAGAGGAGGTCGCACGCGAACTGCCGCCAAAGACGATCATCGTGCGCAAGGTCGAGCTGAGTGGAAGTCAGAGAGATTTGTACGAAACAGTCCGTGCGGCGATGGACGCGATGGTGCGCGAAGAGGTTGCGAGCAAGGGCTTTGGCCGTAGCCAGATCCTGATTCTCGACGCCCTGCTCAAGTTGCGACAAGTCTGCTGCGATCCTCGCCTGGTCAAGGCCCACTCGGCGCAGCGTGTGAAGGAGCGGGCCAAACTCGATCTGCTGATGACCATGCTCCCGGAACAGGTCGACGAGGGTCGGCGCATTCTCATCTTCTCGCAATTCACGAGCATGCTCGCACTGATCGAAGAAGAGTTGAAGCGAGCCGGACTCAATTACGTCATTCTCACCGGCGATACGGTGGATCGCGAAACGCCGGTTCGACGCTTTCAGGCCGGAGAAGTCCCCATTTTCCTCATCAGCTTGAAGGCGGGGGGCGTCGGTCTCAACCTCACGGCGGCGGATACGGTGGTTCACTACGACCCCTGGTGGAATCCTGCGGTGGAAAACCAGGCAACGGATCGTGCGCATCGTCTTGGTCAAGACAGGCCGGTGTTCGTCTACAAGCTCATTATTGCCGGCAGCATCGAAGAGAAGATACTTGCCTTGCAGGAGCGGAAATCCGACTTGGCCGCGGGTATCCTGACCGCCGACCGAAACGTCGATCTGAAGTTCGGTGTCGATGACCTTGCCGCGCTTTTCTCGCCATTGCCTTCCTGAACGGACGGCGAAGTTGCTGGTTGTATGGCCTCCGTCATATTGCAACCATCGGTGTCTTCGTTGTTCATGCGTCGACATGCAATTTATATAATGCGGGATCGATAGGATCGACTTTGGCACGGTAAATGCTATGAAACAAAAGGGGTTTTTGATTGTTTCATCAGCTTTAACTGTTTGACCGTGAGGCTGGGGTCGGGGATAATTTCGGATTTTCGCGCTAAGCGAGTTCGGCTTGCCTTGCCTTACTGGTGCCTGGTTATTTGCCGATTGCTCCAGATTTTTTGACTTTACAGGATCGAGAAATGACCAAGAACCACTCGTCGCTTGCCATTGACCCGTACTACGATGGCGTCCCCGCGTACATGACTGAGGTGTACGACTGGGCGTATGTCGATCCGAAGTGGGTGCGTGCGCTCGATCACAACTGGGTCGTGCGCGTGCTGCTCTTCCTGAATGACCAGCGCCTGATGCGCGCCTACCTGAACGAGATAAAGCCGGGCATGCGCGTCTGGCAGTTGGCGCACGTTTACGGCGATCTGGTAAAACGGGCCGCGCAAAAAGTCGGGCCAAAAGGTGCTTTCCACCTGACCGACGTCACCCCGATCCAGATCGAGCACGGGCAGCGCAAACTCGGTGGCATGGAATGGACCAAGGTCATTCGTAGCGACGCCGCCAGCTTCGCGGGTGAGGACAAAACGAAATACGACCTCATCTGCAGTTTCTTTCTCCTCCATGAAGTGCCGGAAGAAAAGAAGTATGAAATCGTCAATCACATGCTGAACAAACTGCCGAAGGGTAGCAAGGCGGTCTTTGTCGATTACCACAATCCCGCGAAATGGCAGCCAATCCGCTACATCCTCAAGGTGGTCAATCACTACCTCGAGCCGTTTGCCGAGGCGCTCTGGAAGAATGAGATTCAGCACTATGCAACCAAGGCCAACAAGTTCGTCTGGCGCAAGAAGACTTTCTTCGGCGGCGTTTACCAATGCGTGGTTGTTGAGCACAAGTAACGTAGGGCTCGCGCGGTAGCGCATTCAAGGGCAGCCTGCTGGCTGCCCTTGTTTTTTGAAGTGTGGTGCGTCCCTGTCTTCAATCGCGCGAAGAGTGTTTCAATAGCTTCCTGCAAGCGCTAGCGCGCTGCTGCATCGACAGCCGTCGACTCGGGTGTGGCCACGGGAATGTGGCAGAATAGGCCGATACCAAGGTTTTCTTGTGGCGAAATATGGCATCGGACTTCATGATCAAGCAAGTCGGACGTGTTTGCGTGGCTCTGACAAGCGCATGCCGTTTTTCGCTTGTCGTCGGCATCTGTCTGATCCTGATGGTGCCACGGGTGCATGCGGTTGATGTGGGGTTGGCGGGATTGTTTCCCGGCAAGGCATTATTGACTATCAGTGGCGGGCCGCCCCGGATAGTCGCCGTGGGTGTCACAACCCCAGAGGGTGTAAAAGTCGTTTCCACTGACGGCGAAACGGCCACGCTGGAAGTGAGTGGAAAGAAACGTGTGCTGCGCGTCGGGCAGAATGTCGCCGCGCAGCCGTCGACTAGCGGTTCGCAGAAGGTCGTTTTAACGGCTGATTCTGCAGGGCACTTCTTGACGTCAGGAAACATCAACGGAACAACTGTCCGGTTCCTCGTCGATACGGGGGCTTCGATGGTTTCGCTTGGGGCAAGTGATGCGCGCCGGATTGGCATCGACGCAAGCAAAGGTGAGCAGGCACTTACCAGTACGGCGAATGGTCAGGCTGTTGTGACGCGTGTGAAGTTGGACAACCTGCGTGTCGGTGAAATAACGATGAATAACGTCGACGCGCTCGTGCATCAGCAAGACATGCCGTTTGCACTGCTGGGGATGAGTTTTTTGAACCGGATGGAAATGCAGCGTGAAGGGGATACCATGACGCTGAAGAAACGCTACTAGGAGACTCAAATGCCGCATCGCGACCAGGAAATTGCCATGCTACGCCGCGAACTAGAGATGTTGATGACTGAGCGGCAGACGTTGCTTCGCGTTGTGGGATCAGGTGCGGCGCTCATCGCCAGCCTGAACAGCAAGCACTTGCCCGTTGGAGCAGTCGAATCGGCTGATCTGCTCGCGACGTCAATCAACTCTTTGCCAGAAGAGACGCTTCAGGATGCCCTGAATGCAGTTCGCGCCGAAATTGAAGAAGAGCAGACTGCCGGCGAAAAGTAGCCCGATGGTGGAGCAAACCGAGGCCGCCACTGCCGTCTTCCCAGGGTTTGACCGCTTGAGGGCGGCACTATCGTCGGTGCCGCTGCCTGCTTCCGTTTACCTTGTCGAGGACTGCGGCGAAGGTGAGGATCTGATTCCCGCAGCGGTGCTTTTTTCCATTGTACTGCGTGACCACGAGCCGTCCGTGTTGCTGACGCAGCGGAATCCCGACCTGAAGGACCATCCGGGGCAGATCAGTTTTCCCGGTGGGCGCGTAGAACCGCAGGACGTGTCGCCGGCCGCTACGGCCCTGCGGGAAGCCGAAGAGGAGGTCGGTTTAGATCCGGCGCGTGTGGAAGTGGTGGGCTATCTGCCCGTTTACCGCACGGTAACAGGATTTTGCGTGACGCCGGTCGTCGCGATTGTGAAGCCGCCGGTTGATCTCCGCCCCGACCCGGGCGAGGTGGCTGACGTCTTTGAAGTGCCGCTGTCGTTCCTTCTGGACTCGGCAAATCATCAGCGCTGCACCACGCAGTTTGAGGGGCGGCAGCGTGACTTCTATGCCGTGCCATACGGCGATCGCTACATCTGGGGTGCGACGGCGGGCATTATTCTCGGCCTCGCACGCCTTCTTTCTTTGCGGTAACTGCTGCTGTACGTGCCGGCCTCTGATCTCTCGTAAACAGCGGCCACAGATGTGACGATGGGGACCGAAGTCCCCACCGGCTTTTCTTTGGTAACAAGGCTCAAGCAGCCTCGGCATAGGCCTTAAGCGGCCAGTGCGAAACGCTCATCGTTGGCGTTTAGAGATTTGCTTCATTAACGTCGATCGCCTGACGAGTTGCCTGCTTTCCTTTGTTCGCCCTGTCGAAACCGGTACACCCCCACCTAAGCACACGATCCGCTTCATGTTTCGGTGAGCTTAGGTGGAGGTGGCGGGAATCGAACCCGCGTCCAGAACGCCGCCAGATCGCCGGAATTACAACCATGGGCATAGTATGAGGGTGCAGCCTTCAGTATTCAAGGTCCTCGCCCAAAATAAGTCCTGATTAGCAACAAAGGTCAGCAACTCGGATCAAGCGCATCGGCTGAGGGGCCATTGAGGCAGCAGCGATGAGCAGTCTGTGATGAAGCGAACGCAAATCGAAACGTCGGTTGAAGCGATAAGCGAACGCAGCCAGATACCGAGCGGCGTACTTCTGAAAGTCGAAGGCATGGTAAGAGCCCGACAAACTGGTCTTGAGATTGCCGAGAACGGTGTTGATCCATCGAAACTCGGGAACGTCTTTCGGCTTGCGGCCGGCGATAACGGTCGGAAGATGGCGACATCCTGGCAGCACGTCATCAGACCTATCTCCAGGCACGCGAAGGCAACCCGGCGCGTTGGTCAAAGAACACGCGCAACTGGTCACCGATCGGCGCCGTCACGCTGAATCCTGAACGCGATGCCGTCATTCGAGACCATGTGCGTGCTGAAAACAAAACACGGTTAGTTGCATGAATCAGGCGACAACTATCTTGACTTGCTCCGGCCTTGCGTTTACTTCCGTTCGAGGGCCCTCGGCGCTGCTCTCTCAGCGTCCGGCCGCGTGCCTGACGCATTCCAAGTATTGCTCCGCATCCATCGCACTTCCGTCGCCCTGAGCCCGCCAGAGCGCTTCGCCGAGGCGCTCGATCAGCACGTGTTCCGCATCGTGTACTTCCAGTCGCTGCCGCAGTTTCTCGTAGGCGGCACAAATTCCCTGTGGGCGGTCGACGGCGAGCTGGTCGGCGACGGCGAGGTGTAGCGAGAGGTGGAGAAAGGGATTCGTCTGTCCGCTTTCCGGCGTGAACTCCTTTTCGACAGCGGCTTCCGGGGTTTCGAGCAGCGCGTGGTATTCCGGGTGGTGCGTGATGAGGTCGGCGGCGACTGCTTCGGCGCCATCTAGGATTTCGCGGGCGCGATGCTTGCGCCAGGTCTCGCAGAAAAACCGTCGGACCTGGTCACGCGATGGATTGAACATGGGATTCCTTGCAAGTGGTGTTTTCGCTGATGAGTGCGGTAACGACGCTGTTTTGTCGCAGGCGGTTGCCGCTACGGCTTGGGGTGATCTGGCCGGTGCTGTAGGTGCCGAGAACGGGCAAACCGGGGAAACGCTGGCACAGTAGCGCGAGGTCGCGGTCGTCGCCACCGTAAAAGTAGGGCCCGCGACCGATGCAGGAGAACATCAGCGCGCACGCCGGGGAGGTTTCGGTGCGGCGTCTGGCGATCAGTCCGTCGAGCGCGTCACGCATGTCGGCTTCGGCCGAATCGGGCTGGCGGACGGCCCAGCAAACCTGTTCTCCCGGTGCCAGGCGCTCGGCCAGGGTCAGGGACTGATCACGGTTGATCGCGATGATCGGCAGCGTTCGGTAGTAGCCATCGGCGAAAGCGCTTTTCGCCTCGTCGGGTGATTCGAGAACGATCGCGACGACGTGGTGCAACTGCGTTTCCAGCTGGTGGCGCAGATCGGGCGGGAGTGCGCTGAGCAGGCTTCTCAGTGCTGGCCGGCCGGACAGCCGTTCGAGATCGAAGCCGTTGCATTGCTCGACTCGCTGTGTACTGCTCATGATCTTCAGGCCGCTCGAAACCGCTAAGTCAATCTGGGCACCAAGTATTTGCACGCTGCAACGTTGCGGCTCGTTCAATCGAGCCTGTTGCCAGACGAGCGGCGCTGACTGCGGTGCGCCTTGTGAGGTTGCGTCGGAGAAAGCTCCGCTGATGTTTGCCCCAAACCGCGCGCGCGAAGAGAGCCATTCGGGCGGCAAGTAGTTGCCGGCGTAGCTGAGCAGGGCTGGCGCCTCGTCGCCGGTCGCTCGCTCGTTGCCGAGTGCGAGCCCGCCGCCGAATACCATTACGGCAGCGGCCGGACGATCGACAACCCAGCCGGCTTCGGTGAATACGCCTGACGCAATGCCTCCTGCCACCTGCGTGCTTTGCACGACGCGTGCGACGGCGGTGACTGCGTGTTGGGCGTGATGTGCCGAATGCGAGAATTCTTGCGTGAGGAAAAGCAACGCGCCGCTGGCGTGCGTCAGCCCGGATTTCTTCAGCGCATCCCTCGCCGCCTGCTCGGCCAGCCAGGGCAGCGGTTCGTTGCCTGATACGAGGGCGGTGGCGACAGTCATTCGGCGTCGGAAAGCGGTGTCAGTCCGGGGATTGGAGTGGTCAATTTACCGCAAAAACGGCCTGTTTCCGCGATGGCGATTCGGTCTTGGAAAGCCGTAAGAACGGTCTGGCCCGGCTCCCGTTTATCCCGATGGATTGAGCGTTCATCAGAAGCAAGTTTAGCTTGCATGGCTAACTCCATGATGTTATTTTAATATTTCCGATTTCGACGCTCAGGATGGGTGGCGCCGTGGCTAAAATAATACGTAAAGCAACCAAATCTTTCGGGCGGCACACAGCTTCTCTTGCTGTGGCTTCCTGTCTAGCGCTCTCAGGAGTGTATTCAACAGCGAATGCTGCCGGGTTGGGGAAGATCGTCGTTTTCTCGGCGCTCGGCCAGCCGTTGCGCGCTGAAATTGAAGTGGCCGCGTCGCGCGACGAGATCGCCGACATGAAGGCACAACTTGCCTCGCCCGAGGTCTTCAAACAAGCGGGCCTGGATTACGCAACCACCTTGTTGGGCATCAATTTCAGCATCGACCGGCGTGCTAACGGCAAGGCGGTGATCAAGTTGAATTCGGACAAGCCGATCAACGATCCTTTCATCGACTTGCTGCTTGAACTCAACTGGGCAACCGGCCGGCTGGTGCGCGAATACACCTTCCTGCTCGATCCGCCGGACATGATGGTCAAGGGCTCGGTGCCTGTGGCCCCGTCGCAGGCCAAGACTGCAGGGTCGAGGTCCAGTGCTGCCCCGAGTCCCGTTGCCGGTATTGATGACGAAGTCCGCGGCAAAGCGGTTGCACGCATGCGTGCGAAAGAGTCCGAGGCTCAACGACCCGCTACCGTACAGCCATCCGAAAGCCCTGATTCACGAGAGGTCAGGCGCGGCGATACCTTGCATAGAATCGCCGTCGAGACGAAGCACGAAGGTGTGTCGCTCGATCAGATGCTCGTTGGATTGCTGCGTGCCAACCAAAGCGCGTTCGAAGGCGGCAATATGAACCGCTTGAAGGCGGGCAAAATTCTTACTGTTCCGGACAAAGCGACGATAGAGTCGGTGCCCGCGGCGGAAGCGAAGAAGATCGTTGTCGCGCAATCCTCCGATTGGAATGCGTACCGCAACAAGATGGCGGGAGTGGCCGCGCAGGCGCCGGCGAGTGAGGATGCCGCGAAGCAGGAAGCTGGCGGCAAGATAACCGCACAAGTGGAAGACAAGGCCGCGCCTGCAGAAGCGCCGAAAGATCAGCTAAAGGTTTCGAAAACCGAGGCCGCTGCAGGGAAGGCGGGCGACAAGCAAGCGGAAGAAGAGCTGATCGCCAAGGAAAAGGCGCTCAAGGAGGCGAACGAGCGTTTGAGCCTCCTTGAAAAGAATCTGGCGGATCTCCAGAAATTGGTGGAGCTGAAGAACCAGAATCTGGCCGACCTGCAAAAGCAGGCGACGGATAGCAAGACGCCTGTGCCGGCAACAAGTCCGGCCGAAGCGCCCAAACCGGCGGTACCCGAGGCCGTTCCAGTTGCGGCACCTCCGGCTGAGGCGGCTGCCCCGGCGCCTGTCGTTGAGAAACCGGCGGAACCGGCGAAGGCCGAGGAAGCCAAACCTGAACCCAAGAAACCCGCTCCGGCAGCAAAGGCGAAACCGGTTATTCCGCCGCCGCCCCCGGAAGAGCCGACGCTGGTTGAAGAGTTGCTTGAGAATCCGCTTCCGTTGGCCGGCGCTGGAGGCGTTCTTGCTCTCCTCGCCGCGCTATTTGTCGCGCGACGCCGTCGTGCCGGCAAGGAGGAGGTTCCGCTCAACGTTGGCAGTACGCTCACGCCGTCGAGCACGAGCTTGACCGGCAATTCGGTATTCCGCAGCACCGGTGGGCAAAGCGTCGATACCTCGCAAACGCCGGCGCAGACCGATTTCAGTCAGGCGGGCCCGGGCAGCATCGACACCGATGAAGTCGATCCGGTCGCCGAGGCCGATGTTTATATGGCGTATGGGCGTGACGCGCAGGCCGAGGAAATCCTTCTCGAGGCCAAGCAAAAGGACCCGCAACGCTTGGCAATTCACCTCAAGTTGCTCGAAATCTACGCGAATCGGAAAGATCTCAAACAGTTCGAGCAGTTGGCGACCGACCTCTATTCAGAAACCGGCGGCGTCGGCGCAGACTGGGAGAAGGCTGCCGCCATGGGGCTTCGGCTTGATCCAGATAATCCCTTGTTTGGTGGCAAGGGTCATTCTTCTGGCGCCGCTGTAGCAGTCGGTGCGGCCGGTATCGCGGGTGTTGCCGGTGCCGCATTCGATGCCGATGCCACGGTGATTGTCCCGTCGCTTGCCTCCAGCAGTACGGTCACGATGCCAGGAGCGCTGTCGAAACTTGCGGAGGAAGCCGCGCCCGCTGCCCCGATCGAGCCGGTGGTCATGGAAACGCCAGCGCCCGTAGCAGACTTGGCAAGCCTTGATTTCGATCTTGGCTTTGGCGATGAGCAATCGGTGGCGACTACGCAAGAGAAGAAGGCCGACGAGGCAAGTGTTCAGGAAAGCGCACCGGATCTGGACCAAGGTCCATTGGATTTCGATCTGGGTAGTGGCAGCGACGCAGTCGAGGCTGTGCCGCCCGTAGCTGATGAGTTGCCCGCGGGAGCGATTGACCTCGACTTCAATTTCCCCGAGATGGAAGAGAGTGCTCAGGCAGCGGAGCCGCCCGTTTCGGAGCAAGGCGGTGTGGCGACAGGTCTTGATTTCGACCTTGGTCTGGACGAGATGACGGAAACAGCCCCAGAGGGTCTCTCGGCGCAGCAGGACGACGATGGAGCAATGGCAGCGAGCAAGATCGAGGACGACGGCGTCGAGTTTGATGTCAGCCTGACCGAGTCGACCTTCCTCGGCCGCTCGGCGCCTGATACGCCCTCGTTTGATATGGCTTCGATTGATCTGGATCTCGGTCTTCCCGAAATCGCGGAGTCTTCATTGACGGTTGAGCCCTCAACGCCGGTTGGGGAGGCCGGGGGTGTGGACTTCGAAAGCGCGCTGGTTTCAACTGCCGTGAATCCAGATTTTTCGACGGAACAAGCGGAGACGATCGTCAGCCCGAATTTTGCCTCGGCGCCGGAACCCGATATGTTGCCGGAGCAGGACTTTTCATTCGCGCAACTAGAGACGCAACTTAACCAGGCGCCGACGTATGAAGAGCCGGGTGCGGATGACGATGGCTTCGCGACGACGCAAGAAGAAACCGTGGTTAACCCACAGTTTGGCGAGAGCGACGATCTCCTTCCGGATATTGAAATCAGTGCCAACGAAGAGGTCGCGACAAAGCTTGATCTTGCGAAGGCGTATGAAGAGATGGGTGATTTCGAGGGCGCGAGCGAGCTTCTGCAAGAGGTGTTGAAGGAAGGGGATGCCGCGCAGAAGGAAAGGGCACAGGCTATTCTGGCCAAGATCAATACCTGAGAACAGCCCGGCCTCGGGCTGGCTACAGTGGCCGCCACTCTTGATTGAGCGGCGGCCTTTTTGTTGTAACGGGAAGCGAGAACAGACTCGGTATGCCGGCATACGCGATTCATCCGACCATTCGCCTCGTCCTTTGGGTGGCAGTTGTTCTTTTCGTGCAGACGCTGGACGGAGTGAATCTGTTGTTCTCGTTCGTGGCGTTGCCGGTTGTGGGCGTGCGTGCGCTTCAGCGGGGCGGACGTCTGGTCTGGCGTGCGCGCTGGTTGTCGCTCTCGCTCATGCTGGTTTTCGCGTGGGGTGTTGCCGGAACACCGCTATGGAATGCGGGGTTCGCGCCGACACGAGAGGGCGTGATCGAAGGGCTGACGCATCTCGGCCGCCTCGTCCTGGTGCTTATTGCCGTCGCGACGCTACTCGAATACATGTCGGTTGCCGACGTGCTGGCCGCGACGCACGGTCTGCTCAAACCGTTTCGCCGACTCGGGCTGGATCCCGATCGCGGCGTGATTCGCCTCATGCTGGTATTGCGTGCCGTCGAAGCGATGCCACGTCCGCGCGATTGGCGTGTCTTGATCGAGGCGTCGGACTCATGCGCAGGAGAGCATCTTGAAGTGAGCGCGCAGCGTTTCGGTCCGATTGACTACGCGATCGTGTCGGTGATGCTGATTGCCGTGGTTTATTGCAGCTATCTCTTTCTGGTTCAGGTGTAATCGATGCGGCTTGCTTTGGGTGTTGAGTATGACGGGAGCGCTTTTCGCGGCTGGCAGACGCAGCCCGGTGGAAACACCGTGCAGGACGCGCTCGAAGCGGCGCTGCAGCAGATTGCTGGCGTGCCGGTCGAAGTCGTTTGTGCCGGGCGAACAGATGCGGGCGTGCATGCGACCGGGCAGGTCGTTCATTTCGATCCACCGGTAACCCGGCCACTCACCGCCTGGGTGCGCGGCGTAAATACCTTTCTCCCCGACGCCGTTGCCGTGCGCTGGGTGCATCCGGTCGGCGCCGATTTTCATGCGCGTTTCTCGGCCTTCGGCCGTTGTTATCGCTACGTACTGATCAATCGACCGCAGCGTACCGGCGTCTGGCAGGGTCGGGCCGGCTGGTATCATCACCCGCTCGATGTTGACGCCATGCAACGGGGCGCGTCGCTGTTGCTCGGCGAACATGATTTTTCCGCGTTCCGTGCTGCCGGCTGCCAGGCAAAGTCGCCGGTCAAGACGGTCAGGCGCGCCGAGGTTCGGCGCGCGGGCGATATCATCGTGTTCGATTTCGAAGCCGGTGCGTTTCTGCACCACATGGTCCGCAATCTGGTCGGCAGCCTGGTCTATGTTGGTCAGGGAAAACACCCGCCCGAGTGGATGTCTTCCTTGCTGCAATCGGGTGATCGCCGTCTGGCGGCGCCGACCTTCTCCGCGGCCGGCCTGTATCTGGTCGAAGTGAAATATGAACCTCACTGGGGCCTGCCTGTCACTAGCGATATTCTTTTGCCCGATTCGCTGGGGCTTTGAGCCTCCGCAAGAATTCCGATGAATACACGTATCAAGATCTGCGGTTTCACCCGCAAAGAGGATTTGCAGGCGGCCATCGAAGCCGGCGTGGATGCCGTCGGTCTGGTCTTCTATCCGCCCAGTCCCCGCTTCGTGGATGTTTCCACTGCAGTCGAACTGGCGCGGCTGGTTCCCCCCTTCGTTACCATCGTCGGACTGTTCGTCAATGCCGATCCGGCGACGATTCGAGCGACGCTCGCGGCGGTGCCGATCCATCTGCTGCAGTTTCACGGTGATGAGGACGAAGCGTTCTGCCGGCAGTTTGATCGCCCGTACATCAAGGCGGCCCGGGTCAGGCCGGATGTCGATTTGGTACAATACGCACGCTCTTTTTCTTCAGCGCAGGCGATTCTTCTCGATGCTTTTGTCGAGGGTTATGGCGGTGGCGGCAAGGTTTTTGATTGGACGCTGATACCTCCGGATTTCGCAAAGCCGCTCATTCTCTCGGGCGGCCTCGATGCTGGAAATGTCGTCGATGCGATCGCACGTGTGCGACCCGCCGCGGTCGACGTCTCCTCCGGCGTCGAAGCGGCGAGGGGAATCAAGGACGCTGAAAAGATTCGAGAGTTTGTCGCCGCCGTGCGATCGGCGGGGCTGATGCCGATCGATTGAACGCGATCGGCGATTGCATGCTGTTCGGAGCAGGGTGTCCTATGCGCAAGAGTCCTGGTGGGCTGACCCGTACTTGCTGGAGAAGATTCGTCGCTGACCATACCTGAGGCGGGCGACAGATATTGTCTCGTCTGTTTGCTCTTGTCTGAATCCTGCTTCAAGGAGAAATCATGGTTGCCTCCCCGTACAATCTGCCCGACGCCCTTGGCCACTTCGGCCCCTACGGTGGCGTTTTTGTTGCCGAAACCCTCATCCCCGCACTGGAAGAGCTGAAAGTTGCTTATGCCGAAGCCCAGCGCGATCCGCAGTTCATCGCCGAGTTCGAGTACGACCTCAAGCACTACGTTGGCCGTCCGAGCCCGATCTATCATGCAAAGCGCTGGTCCGACCTGCTCGGCGGCGCGCAGATCTATCTCAAACGCGAGGACCTCAATCACACCGGCGCGCACAAGGTCAATAACTGCATCGGCCAGGCCATGCTCGCCCGTCGCATGGGCAAGAAGCGTGTCATTGCCGAGACCGGCGCCGGTCAACACGGCGTTGCGACGGCGACTGTCGCCGCGCGCTACGGCATGGAATGCGTCGTCTACATGGGCTCCGAAGACATCAAGCGGCAGGCGGCGAACGTCTATCGCATGAAGCTGCTCGGTGCGACCGTAGTGCCGGTCGAAAGCGGATCAAAGACGCTCAAGGACGCGCTGAACGAGGCGATGCGTGACTGGGTGACGAACATCTCAACCACCTTCTACATCATCGGTACGGTCGCCGGACCGCACCCGTATCCAATGCTGGTGCGCGATTTCCAGTCGGTGATCGGCAAGGAAGCGATCGGACAGATGCAGGAGCACTGCGAACGCCAACCCGATGCCGTGATCGCGTGCGTCGGCGGCGGGTCGAACGCGATGGGCATTTTTCATCCATACATCCCGATCGAGGGCGTCCGTCTCATCGGCGTCGAGGCTGCGGGCGATGGCATCGACACGGGCCGCCACGCGGCTTCGCTGACCGCCGGGCATCCCGGTGTTCTGCACGGCAATCGCACCTATCTCCTGCAGGACGAAAACGGCCAGATCATCGAAACGCATTCGATCTCGGCTGGCCTGGATTATCCCGGTGTCGGGCCCGAACACGCATGGCTCAAGGACAGCGGCCGCGCCGAATACGTCACCATCACTGACAGCGAGGCGCTGCAGGCCTTCCACAACCTGTGTCGCCTCGAAGGCATTATTCCGGCGCTTGAGTCGAGTCACGCCATCGCCTACGCGACCAAGCTCGCACCGACCTTGCCGAAAGACAAGATTCTGCTGGTCAATCTCTCCGGTCGCGGCGACAAGGATATGCACACCGTCGCCGAAAAATCGGGCATCAAGTTCTGAGGTTTCCCCATGTCAAAAATACAAGCTACATTCGAGCGCCTGCAGGCACAGGGCCGCAAGGCGTTGATTCCTTTCATCACGGCCGGTGATCCCGATCCGGCGTTGACCGTGCCGTTGATGCACACGCTGGTCGAAGCCGGTGCTGACATCATCGAACTCGGCGTTCCGTTCTCCGATCCGATGGCCGACGGACCGACCATCCAGCGTGCTTCCGAGCGCGCGCTCGCCAAGGGTGTCAGCCTGCGGCAGGTGCTCGGCATGGTCGCCAACTTTCGTGCCGACAACAACGAAACGCCGGTGGTGCTGATGGGCTACGCCAATCCGATCGAAGCGATGGGTGTCGAGCAGTTCGCTGCCGCCGCGTTCGATGCGGGTGTTGATGGCGTTCTCGTCGTCGACTATCCGCCGGAGGAGAGCGCTGAGTTCGCCAAGGCGATGAACGCCAACGCGCTTGATCCGATCTTCCTGCTCGCGCCGACGTCCACCGAAAAGCGTATCGCCCAGGTCGCCGAACTGGCCAGCGGCTACGTCTACTACGTCTCGCTCAAGGGCGTCACCGGCTCGGCCGCGCTCGACGTGCAGTCGGTTGCGGCGCGTATTCCCGAGATTCACGCGGCAACCGGCGTGCCGGTCGGCGTCGGCTTCGGTATCCGTGACGCGGCAACGGCGGGCGCGGTGGCCGAGATCGCCGATGCGGTCGTGGTCGGCAGCCGGATCATCGAGGAGATCGAGCAGTCGTCCGCTGACAATGTCTGCGACCGGGTACGTGCGTTGGTCGCCGATCTGCGTCGGGGCATCGACGCTGCAGGAGGTCAGTCATGAGTTGGTTGAACAATCCGCTGCCGCCGAAGATCAAGCGCGATCCCGGTGTCGAGCGCAAATCCACGCTCCCTGAAGGTCTGTGGAGCAAGTGTCCGTCCTGCGAAGCGGTGCTGTACGCGACGGACTTGGAGAAGAACGCACAGGTCTGCCCGCAGTGCGGCCACCACAATCGCCTCGACGCTCGGGCCCGCATCGAGATGTTGCTTGATCCGGAGGGGCGTTTCGAAATCGGCGCCGAGGTCTTGCCGACCGACCCATTGAAGTTCAAGGACAGCCGCCGCTATACCGAGCGTTTGTCCGACGCTGCGACGGCGACCGGCGAGACCGATTCGCTCGTCGTCATGCAGGGCGGGATCAAGAGCGTCTCTGTCGTCGTTGCTGCCTTTGAATTCGACTTCATGGGCGGCTCGATGGGCTCGGTGCTGGGCGAGCGCTTCGTGCGCGGCGTGCAGACGGCGGTCGAGCAGCGCCTGCCCTTCATCTGCGTGACGGCGTCCGGCGGTGCGCGCATGCAGGAAGGCCTGTTTTCGCTGATGCAGATGGCGAAGACGACGGCGGCGCTGACCAAGTTGTCCGACGCCGGCTTGCCGTTCATTTCGATCCTCACCGATCCGACGATGGGCGGCGTTTCGGCGTCGTTCGCCTTCATCGGCGACATCGTCATTGCCGAACCCGGCGCGCTCATCGGTTTTGCCGGTCCGCGCGTCATCGAGCAGACCGTCAGGCAGAAACTGCCGGAAGGCTTCCAGCGCGCCGAGTTCCTGCTCGAGAAGGGGGCGGTCGACCTGATTGTCGATCGCCGCGAGATGCGGGACAAACTGGTGCGGTTGCTCACCATGCTGCAAAGGCGCCCCACGCCGTAGCCGCTCCAGGCGGTGTGCTTCGGACGTGCCGGGTCCGAACAGTCAGACTGTCGGGACCCGGCATTTTTCGTTGTTGTCGTGCTTGTTGCGTGGAAAGACAATTCTTGAATTCATTGACCGAATGGCTGGTGCACCTCGAGGGCCTTCATCCCAAGGGGCAGGGCGGCATCGAACTGGGGCTGGAGCGTGTTGATCGTGTCAAGGCCGAACTCGGCCAGATGCAGCGCTGTCCGCTGATCATCGTTGGCGGGACGAACGGCAAGGGTTCGACCTGTGCCTACCTTGAGTCGATCTACGCGCACGCTGGCTACCGTGTCGGCTGCTACACCTCGCCGCATCTTCTCGCCTACAACGAGCGCGTGCGTGTCGATCGCCAGCCGGTTGACGAAGCGGCACTATGCGACGCCTTTGAGCGAGTCGAAGCAGCCAGGCAGCGTGCCGGTACGATCGCGCTGACCTACTTCGAGTTCGGCACACTGGCGGCCTGGGAGGTCTTTGCGGCCAGCGAGGTCGAGGTGATCATCCTTGAGGTCGGCCTCGGCGGTCGGCTCGACGCAGTCAACGCTTACGACGCCGACTGTGCCGTGGTGACGGGCATCGCGCTCGACCATACCGACTGGCTGGGTTCGACGCGCGAGGCGATCGGCTACGAGAAGGCCGGCATCTTCCGTGCAGGAAAGCAGTCAATCTGTGGCGATCCGGAACCGCCGCAAACGCTGGTTGATCATGCGGGGGCGATCGGAGCGCCGTTGCAACGCGTCGGGCGTGATTTTGCCGCCATTCCCGAAGAAGGGATGCTCACGTGGACCTTCCGCGGCCGGGATGGGGCGATCACCGGCTTGCCTAAACCGGGGCTAGTCGGTGTTTGCCAGTTGCGTAATGCGGCGGCGGCGCTGGCGGTCGTCGAATCGCTGAAGGCGTCGCGGCCGGTAGTGCGTGCCGCGATCGAGCGCGGCCTCGTCGACGTGTATCTGCCGGGTCGCTTTCAGGTTTTCCCGGGTCGGCCCACTTTCGTCGCCGATGTGGCGCACAATCCGCAAGCCGTCGCCGGTCTCGCCGAAAATCTCGACGCGATGGGCTGTTTCGCGAAAACCATCGCCGTCGTCGGCATGCTCGCCGACAAGGACATTGCCGGCGCGCTGGCTTCCTTGCGCGGCAAGATCGATGTCTGGCTGTTCGCCGGGCTGGATGTGCCGCGGGGTGCTGCGGCCGAAACGCTCGCCGCCGTTCATGCCGCAGGTACCCTCGGCGGGCGTGTCGAATGCTTCGCGTCGCCCGATGAGGCCTTGGCGCGCGCCGCCAAGGTCGCGGGCGACAATGGTAGAATCGCGGTCTTTGGATCGTTCTACACCGTTGCAGCCTTCCTGCGAACGACCAACGGCACGCCTCCGAACTCTCTCGATTCGACCAATACCGATGTCCGACTCCTCTGACGCGAATTTGCAGCTTAAAAAACGGGCACGCCGCCGGCTGGTCGGGGCCTTCGCCTTCGCCGGCTTGGCCGCCGTCATCCTGCCGATGGTGATGGACGAAGAGCCCAAACAACAGGTGCAGGACGTGCAGATTCGCATCCCGGGCCAGGATCAGACGCCGTTTGTAAACAAGCTGGCGAAGAACGCGCCCGAAGCGGGCGCGCCGCTGGTGCCACCGGATGCCGCCGAACCCGAAGCGGCGCCGAACAGTGCTGCACCGAAGGTGGCTGATGCCCCCCCAGCCAATGTGCCGGTCGAAAAGATACCGGAGAAGCCCGCGGAAAACCCGGTGGAGAAGCCGGTGGAGAAAGAAGCTGCCAAGGCTCCGGCAAAGCCGGAGGAGAAAAAGGTTGCCGACAGCGCGGCAAAGGAGACGCAGCGCGCGGCAGCCATTCTTGGCGGCAAGGCTGACGATGCGGCGGCGAAACCAGCAGCGAACGGCAATGGTGCAGGGAACGGGCAGTATGTGATCCTGATCGGAGCGTTCTCCAATCCAGCCAACGTCAAACAGTTGCAGACCAAGATCGGCGAACTTGGCGTCAAGGTCTACACCGAGCCGCTCGACTCGCCCGGCGGCAAGAAAACGCGTGTGCGCGCCGGTCCTTTCGCGAATCGCGATGCCGCCGACAAGACGCTCGACAAGCTCAAACGGATCGGCGTCAACGGCGTGGTCGCTGCCAGGTAATGACGGTTTTCGACTACATCGTCATCGCCGTCGTTGCGGCTTCGGTGCTGCTCGGAATATGGCGTGGCGTGGTCGGCGAAATCATCGCACTGGTTGCATGGGTTCTGGCGTTCTTCGCTGCTCGCTGGTGGGGCGACGAAGTCGCGAATTCGGTACTCAATGCGATCAGCGACCCGGCACTCCGTCTGGTTGCGGCCTGGGTTCTCATCTTCATCGTCGTACTCATGCTCATGGCGCTCCTGCGCCTGGCTATCCGCGGTTTGCTCAAGGCGCTCGGACTCAGTCCGACCGATCGCCTGCTCGGCATGATTTTCGGTGTGGCGCGTGGGTTGGTGATCGTTCTGGCGCTTGTCGTCGTCGGCAGCATGACCATGGCAGCGCAACAGAAGTGGTGGGTTGAGGCGTATTTTTCCGCGCCTCTGGAAACAGCGGTGATGGCTGGCAAGCCTTGGCTGCCAGAGGAAATCGCTAAACGAATTCGATTCAGGTAGGAAAGATTATGTGCGGGATATTAGGCGTTGTCGCAACATCACCGGTCAATCAGCTGCTCTACGACGGTTTGATGGTTCTCCAGCATCGCGGCCAGGACGCCGCCGGCATCACTACGGGTGACGGCGATGCGTTTTTTATGCACAAGGGCTCCGGGTTGGTGCGCGACGTGTTCCGCACGCGCAACATGCGCGCGCTGCCCGGCAACATGGGCATCGCTCACTGCCGTTACCCGACGGCCGGTTCATCGTCGGATTCGGCCGAGTCGCAGCCGTTCTACGTCAATTCGCCGTTTGGCCTGGTGCTTGCGCACAACGGCAACCTGACCAACACCGAGCAATTGCAGGAAGAGATGTTCCGTCTCGACCGGCGGCACATCAACACCAGTTCGGATTCCGAGGTGCTGCTCAACGTGCTGGCGCACGAAATGCAGGCGGCAGCCAAGGGCTTTAGTCTCGACCTCGATACGATCTTTTCCGCGGTGGCCGGCGTGCATCGGCGCTGCAAGGGCGCGTACGCGGTGGTCGTGCTGATCGCCGGTTACGGGCTGCTTGCCTTCCGCGATCCAAACGGCATCCGCCCGATGGTCGTCGGAACCAACCAGACGCCTCAGGGCACCGAATACCTGGTTGCTTCCGAATCGGTCGCGCTCGATACGCTGGGGTTCAAGGTTCTGCGCGACGTGGAACCGGGCGAGGCGGTCTTCATCGATACCTCGCACCAGATGCATGCGCGCCAATGTGCGCAGAATCCGACGCTCTCGCCCTGCATTTTCGAGTACGTCTATCTGGCTCGCCCGGATTCGGTGATCGACGGCGTTTCGGTGTACGAGACGCGCCTACTCATGGGCGAGTATCTGGCCGACAAGGTGGCCGAGCGCATACCGGTGACAAACATTGATGTCGTCATCCCGATCCCCGATTCGAGCCGGCCGTCGGCGATGCAACTCGCGCAGCGACTGGGTATTCCCTATCGCGAGGGCTTCGTCAAGAACCGCTACATCGGTCGCACCTTCATCATGCCGGGGCAATCGACACGCAAGAAATCGGTGCGCCAGAAGCTCAACACCGTTGCCCAGGAGTTCAAGGGCAAACGTGTGTTGCTAGTTGACGACTCGATCGTGCGCGGCACGACCAGCCGTGAGATCGTCGATATGGCACGTGCGGCCGGCGCGTTGAAGGTGTACTTCGCCTCGGCCGCGCCGCCCGTTCGCTATCCCAACGTCTACGGGATCGACATGCCGACGCGTGGCGAGTTGATCGCGACCGGCCGGAGTGACGAGGAAATCGCCCGCGAAATCGGTGCCGATGCCCTCGTTTATCAGGATCTCGATGCACTCAAGGCTTCGGTAAGCCATCTCAAGCCTGAGCTTTCTTCTTTTGACTGCTCGTGTTTCGACGGCAAGTACGTCACGGGCGATGTCACGCCCGACTACCTCGATGCACTCGAGCGCGCGCGAGAGAAAAAGCTTGCCGGTGCCAAGGACGAAGGCGGTGACTCGCGGCAACTCAACAGCAACAACCAATCGGCGTCCTGAACGATGAACGAGCAATATCAACTGGAAACCCTGGCTATTCGCGAAGGACTCGCGCGCAGTCAGTTCAACGAACACGCGGAAGCCTTGTACCTCACTTCCAGCTACGTCTTCGACAGCGCCGCGCAAGCTGCAGCGCGTTTCTCGGGTGAAGAGGAGGGCAACGTCTACTCACGCTTCACCAACCCGACGGTGTCGGCCTTCCAGTCACGGCTGGCGGCGCTTGAAGGCGCGGAGTCGTGCATCGCGACGGCCTCGGGCATGTCGGCCATCCTGTCGCTGGTCATGGCGCTGTGCAGTGCCGGCGACCATGTCGTCGCTTCGGCCGGCTTGTTCGGTGCTACCCAGCAATTGCTCGGCAACATCATGCCGCGCTTTGGTGTGCAGACGACCTTCGTTGCGCAGACCGACGTTGCCGCTTGGGAAGCTGCGATTCGCCCCGAGACCAAACTATTCTTCCTCGAAACACCGTCCAACCCGCTGACCGCGATCGCCGACGTGCGGGCGCTGGTCGCCGTGGCACACGCGCGCGGCATTCTGGTCGTTGTCGACAACTGCTTCTGCACACCAATACTGCAGCGCCCGCTCGATCTGGGCGCCGACCTCGTGGTGCACTCGGCGACCAAGTTCCTTGATGGACAGGGGCGCGTGCTCGGCGGTGCCGTGGTCGGCGCGAAAAAACTGACGGACGAAGTGCTCAAGTTCCTGCGCACGGCCGGACCGACGCTTTCTGCGTTCAACGCCTGGGTGCTACTCAAGGGGTTGGAAACACTCAAGATCCGCATCGAAGCGCAATCGGCGAACGCGCTGCAACTGGCGCGCTGGCTCGAAGCGCATCCGAAGGTCGCACGCGTGTATTACCCCGGCCTCGAATCGCACCCGCAGCATGATCTCGCGCTGCGGCAGCAGAAGGCCGGTGGCGCCATCGTCTCGTTCGAGGTCAAGGGCGCGCGTAGCGAAGCCTGGAAGGTCATCGACAACTGCCGGTTGCTCTCGATTACGGCCAATCTGGGCGATACCAAGACCACGCTGACGCATCCGGCATCGACGACGCACGGGCGCATCACGCCGGAGCAACGAGCTGCCGCCGGCATCACCGAGGGCTTGCTGCGTATCGCGGTCGGCCTTGAGGCCGTCAGCGATCTGCAAAGCGACCTCGAAAAGGGGCTTGCACTGATCTGAGCGACTGGCCGGCGCATTCGTACCCGGCCAGACTTCGGGAAATCGCTTGTGCGTCTTATCCGCGGTGACGCTTGCGGCGCGACAGATCGTCGTTCGCATCGGTCAACTGCCGCAGTGAATGCTTGACCGATTGTGGAAGCATGAACCAGCTCAACAGGCTCGACCCGGCGCATATCACCCAGAACAGAAGAAAACCGATCGAGTAGGTCGGCATCGCCGGGAGCGCGACCGGCTGGCCGAAAAAATAGAGTTGCTGCGGGTCGATCACCGTAAAGAACACGATTTCAGCAATGCCGGCGGCGATGAAAGCCGGCCAGAGAACCCAGATGATGTGCCTCATTTCGCCTCCGTTATTCGTAGAGCGGGATGTCATGCCGAGTGCGCACGCGGTATTTCGAGTCGTTGGCGCGCAATGGGTTCCACGGCTGTCGCCGAACCATCGCTCCCCGTAACGTTTGGTGATTATCGAGCCTTCTGCTAAAATGCCGCCTCTTCTGGAGAGGTGGATGAGTGGTTTAAGTCGCACGCCTGGAAAGCGTGTTTAGGATAATATCCTAACGCGGGTTCGAATCCCGCCCTCTCCGCCACGAAGAAACGCATAAGCCGCTGAAATTTAGCGGCTTTTTGCTTTTTTGCGGAAGGTACGGGCGTACTCCAAAGGGAGCAAGTCCAGCCGAAGTCGATCATCCATCGCCCCAGCATTCTGGCAAGAGACGTTCTTGCTGTTTGACTCTCCCGCGTCGCGTAGGCGACCGCAAATTGATTCCGAACAGATCGGGCTGTACAGACCAAGCTTGTGCTGCACCTAACATTTCCATATTATTGGAATCATGGAAACGAAAGACGCTGTTACAGCCTTTGCGGCTCTTGCTCAGGAGAGTCGGGTAGCCGTTTTGCGGTTACTTGTTCAGAACGGGCCGGACGGGTTGACGCCGGGGGTGATGGGCGAGGCGTTGGAGATGCCGCCACCGACGCTTTCCTTTCATCTCAAGACGCTGGCGCAGGCGGGGCTGGTGGTGTCGACGCAGGAGGGGCGCTTCGTGCGTTACCGGGCGGCGATGCCGGCGATTCGCGCTTTGGCATCCTTTCTCACCGAAGACTGTTGCAAGGGGCAGTTATCGCGCTGCCTGACCAATCAGGAGACTCCATGACCACAAGACGGCAATTCAACGTGTTGGTGTTGTGCACCGGCAACTCGGCCCGCTCGATTCTTGGCGAGGCGCTGTTCAATCATCTTGGCCAGGGCCGGGTGCGTGCCTTTTCCGCCGGAAGCCAGCCGTCGGGCAAGGTGAATCCGGTGGCGCTGGAGACGCTTGAGAAACATGGCGTGCCGCTGCCGCGAGAGGTGCGCAGCAAGTCGTGGGACGAGTTTGCCGTGCCCGGCGCACCACAGATCGATTACATCTTCACCGTTTGCGCCAGCGCGGCCGGCGAGACTTGCCCGATCTGGCCGGGGCATCCGACGACGGCGCATTGGGGTATCGCCGATCCGGCGCATGTGGAGCCGATCGAGGCGCGGCGCGACGCGTTCGAAGTCGCCTATCAGGCCCTGGAAAAGCGCATCAAGGCCTTTCTAGCGCTGGATCTCGAATCCATGTCGGCCAAGGATGTGGCGACGGCCGCGCGGTTGATTCACGAGGCTGTTGGAGCAACCGAACAATGAGCGCGCAATGTGAAGTAGCCATCAAGCAGTCGGCGAGTGCGCCGATGAGCGTCTTCGAGCGCTATCTGACCGTGTGGGTGTTCCTGTGCATCGTCGCCGGTGTCCTGCTCGGCCAGGCCTTGCCCGGCGTGTTTCAAGCCGTTGGCCGCATGGAATACGCGCAGGTCAATCTGCCGGTCGGGCTGCTGATCTGGGTGATGATCATCCCGATGCTGGTCAAGGTCGATTTTGGTGCGCTGCACGAGGTGCGCCAGCACGTGCGCGGCATTGGTGTCACGCTGTTTATCAACTGGTTGGTCAAGCCGTTCTCGATGGCTTTCCTCGGTTGGCTGTTCATTCGCCAGATCTTCGCGCCCTACCTGCCGGCCGACCAGCTCGACAGCTACATCGCCGGCCTGATCCTGCTGGCGGCGGCACCGTGCACGGCGATGGTCTTCGTGTGGAGCCGGCTATCGAACGGCGACCCGCTGTTCACGCTGTCGCAGGTGGCGTTGAACGACACAATCATGATCTTCGCCTTCGCGCCACTGGTGGCTTTCCTGCTTGGCATCTCGGCGATCACCGTGCCTTGGGATACCTTGTTCACCTCGGTCGTGCTGTACATCGTGATTCCGGTGATCCTCGCCCAGCTCTGGCGCAAGCATTTGCTCAAGGGCGGGCAAACGGCGTTCGACGCGGCGATGGAGAAGATCGGCCCGTGGTCGATCACCGCGCTGCTCGCCACGCTGGTGCTGCTCTTCGCCTTCCAGGGCAGGGCGATCATCGACCAACCGCTGGTTATCGCCTTGCTCGCGGTGCCGATCCTGATCCAGGTGTTCTTCAATTCCTCGCTCGCCTACTGGCTGAACAAGAAGGCTGGCGAGAAACACTCGGTGGCGTGCCCGTCGGCGCTCATTGGAGCCTCCAACTTCTTCGAATTGGCCGTTGCCGCGGCGATCAGCCTGTTCGGTTTCGAGTCCGGCGCGGCGCTGGCAACGGTGGTCGGTGTGCTGATCGAGGTGCCGGTGATGCTGCTGGTGGTCAAGGTGGTCAATGCGAGCAAGGGTTGGTATGAGAACGAACGTGCCTGAACTGCGTGCAGCGCGGGCGACTGACCTGCCCGCAGTGATCGAATTGCTCGAAACCAGCGGTTTGCCGACGGGCGATTTGACCGAAGCGATGCTGGCGTCCTTTTGCGTCGCTGACGAGGACGGGGGCGTCGTTGGCGTGGCAGGGGTCGAGGTGTTCGGTACTTGCGCGCTGATGCGCTCACTGGCCGTCGCGCCGGCCGGGCGCGGGCGCGGCGTCGCTGCGCGTCTGGTCGAATGGTGCGAGGCCGAGGCGCGCCGGCGGGGAGTGGAAACGAATTACTTGCTGACGACGACCGCGGTTGAGTATTTCAAAATGCGGGGTTACACCGAGGTGCCGCGCGCAGCCGTGCCGGTGGTCATTGCCGGCCACGCTCAGTTCCGCAGCCTCTGCCCGACGAGCGCGAAATGCCTGGCGAGGCGTCTGTTGTAAGGCTCTGGGGGACTACGATCCAGGCGGCTAATCCGGTTCAGCCGTTTGCCGCCTTCTCGTGTGCATCCATTCCGCGTTTCGTCCGTCTCCCCGAGTGAGCATCTCTATTTGTCTGATTGGAGTCTCTCCGTGTCTGCCGAATCTCTTGTTCCCCCTTCAACGCTGCTCGGTCGCTGGCTCGCCGGCATCGCCGTCGCGGCGGTCGCCTGGGTCTTTCTCTACAGCAACCTGACCGCCATTGCCGACGCCGTTATCGCCGCGCTTGGGTTGACGCGTGCCACGCATCTCGGCGAGGCGATCCATTTCTTTGTCTACGACACGCCCAAGGTGCTGTTGCTGCTCGTCGGCGTCGTCTTCATCATGGGCATCGTGCAGACCTTTTTCGTGCCGGAACGCACGCGCGCGCTGCTTTCCGGCCGCAGGCTCGGACTCGGCAACGTGCTGGCGGCGACGCTGGGCATCGTCACGCCGTTTTGTTCGTGCTCGGCGGTGCCGCTGTTCATCGGCTTCCTCTCGGCCGGCGTGCCGCTCGGCGTGACCTTTTCCTTTCTGATCTCGGCGCCGATGGTCAACGAGGTCGCGCTGATCCTCCTCTTCGGCATGTTCGGCTGGAAAGTCGCGGCGCTTTACCTCGCCATGGGGCTGCTGGTAGCGATCGGCGCCGGGCTGGTCATTGGTCGCCTGAAGATGGAAATTCACCTCGAAGATTGGGTCCGGAAGCTGCAGGGCGGGCAGACGGTCGCGGCAAGCGACGGGTCGCTGCACTGGGTCGAGCGCTTTACTGCGGGTGCCGATCACGTCCGCCAGATCGTCGGCAAGGTGTGGCTCTACGTGCTGCTCGGCATTGCACTCGGCGCCGTTATCCACGGTTACGTGCCGCAGGATTTCATGGCTTCATTCATGGGCAAGGAGGCGTGGTGGGCGGTGCCCGCCGCTGTCGTCCTCGGCGTGCCGATGTACGCCAACGCGGCCGGCATCATCCCGGTCGTCCAGGCGCTGCTCGGCAAGGGCGCGGCGCTGGGAACGGTGCTGGCGTTCATGATGGCGGTGATCGCGCTGTCCGCGCCGGAGATGATCATCCTGCGCAAAGTGCTTAAACCGCGCCTGATCGCCACCTTCGCCGGCGTCGTCGCGGCGGGCATCCTGACCGTCGGCTACGTATTCAATCTCGTCTTTTAAAAGGAAAAATCTGATGAAAAACGTAAAGGTTCTTGGTACCGGCTGCGCCAACTGCCGCAATACCCTGGCGCTGGTCGAACAGGTGGCGCGGGAGCGAGGCGTGGAGATTGCGCTTGAGAAGGTGGAAGACCTGCCGTCGATCGTTGGCTACGGCGTGATGTCGACGCCGGGTGTCGTCATCGATGGTGTTGTCGTCCACGCCGGCGGGGTTCCAGCGAAGAGCAAGGTCGAAGGCTGGTTTCAGGCCTGAGTTGAACCCGCCACGCCATCCGGCGCGGTGCGCGGCAGCCGCAGTGTTGCCGCCAATCCGCCCTCGTGCCGGTTGGCCAGTTGCAGTTCGCCGCCGTGCATGAGCGCGATGTCTCGCGCGATCGATAGCCCGAGGCCGCTGCCGCCGGTGTCGCTGCGCCGTGCCGCGTCCGGCCGATAGTAGGGTTCGGTGATGCGGCCGAGTTCCGCGGGGTCGATCCCCGGGCCGCTGTCCTTGACGATCAGTTGCAGCGTCGTGCCATCGTCTTCGATACGGACGGCGGCGTTGCGGCCGTACTTGATGGCGTTGTCGATCAGGTTCTGCAGTGCCCGGCGCAGCGCCGTCAGTCGTCCGCGATACGGGGCGACGGCCAGCCCCGAGACGGCAATATCGCGCCCGATCACCTGCGCATCGGCGGCCAGACTTTCCAGCAGGGCGTTGATGTCGATCAGGCGCGGCGCTTCGTTCTCCTGTAAACCACGCAGATAGTCGAGGGTGGTGTCGATCATCGCGGCCATTGCGTCAAGATCGTTCGCCATCTGCTCGCGCAGCGCCTCGTCGTCCACGAGTTCGGCACGCAGACGCAGGCGCGTGAGCGGCGTGCGCAAGTCGTGCGAAACGGCCGCCAGCGCGCGGGCACGTTCGTCGATCAGGCGCTTGATGCGGGCCTGCATCTGGTTGAAGGCCTTCGCTGCGCGCTGCATTTCGGCCGGTCCGGTCTCTGCCAGCGGCGCGCTGTCGAGATCCCGCCCCAACTTATCGGCGGCCCGCGCAAGCGTCTGCAAGGGGCGAGTGGCCTGCCGGACGGCGAAGAGGACGACGGCGACGACGATGATCAGCGAGAGCGCGAGATTGACGTAAAAGTCGTTCGGCAACGCCGGCGCGGCGGTTTCCGGCAGGGCGACAAAGCGCATCCACTGGCCATCATTGAGCCGGACGTCGAAGCCGCGCGTGACGTTGGCGTTTTGCATGCGCCCGGCGCCGTGCATTCCGCCCGCGCCGAATCCATTGCCCATTCCCATGCCGCCGCCCATGCCGGTCGAACGGATTTCACGCTCGCTGCCGAGGCGTTGGGCGATTGCGCCAGGAATCTGCCCGCGCGGAATGTGCGGCGCGACCTGGTCCTCGTCGATTGGCGTGACCTGGAAGTCGTCGGACTGCAGCGTTGCAACGATCGTTGCGCGTTTTGCCGGTTCGGCCGCTTCGAGGATACGTACTGAGTCGGCGATGCGAACGGATAGATTGAAGCCGCGCGCCTGTGAGACGACCGTCGTGCGTTCGCCCCAGTTCAGCCAGAGGCTGACGGCCTGCGACGCCGCCAGACCGACGAGCAGGATCAGCGCGACGCGCGCGAAGAGGCTGCCATGCAGCGGGTTGCTCAGGCGCATTCCGAGCGCCCCTCGACGCTGGCGGCGAGCACGTAGCCTTCGCCGCGCACCGTCTTGATCAGCGTCGGCTCGCGGCTGTCGTCGCGCAGGCGCTGGCGCAGCCGGCTGACCTGGACGTCGATGGCGCGGTCGAAGGCATCGGCCTCGCGTCCGTGGATCATCTCGGTCAGCTGGTCGCGGTTGAGCACACGGTTCGGGTGATCAAGCAATATGCGCAGCAATCGGTACTCGCCGCCCGAAAGTGGCGTCGCCACGCCGTCCGGTGCGGTCAGCAGCCGCGCCGCCGTGTCCAGACACCAGCCGGCGAAGACCAGATAGCGTGCCGGCTCGGGGCGCAGGTTCGGCGGCAGCGAGCGGGTGCGGCGCAGAATGGTCTTGATGCGGGCGAGCAATTCGCGTGGATTGAACGGCTTGACGAGATAATCGTCGGCGCCCATTTCGATGCCGATGATGCGGTCGGTCTCCTCGCCGCGCGCCGTGAGCATCAGCACCGGGATGGCCTGTAGCGCCGAGCTTTTCGGCTTTGCGCGCAGGTCGCGGCAGAGCGTCAGGCCATCGGTGTCGGGCAGCATCAGGTCGAGCACGATGAGGTCGATGGCGTGGCGGTCGAGCATGTGCCACATCTCGCGTCCGTCGCGGGCCGCGAGGGCGGTGTAACCGTTGCGTGCCAGATAGTCGACGAGCAGTCGACGGATTTCAGGATCGTCATCGACGATGAGGATGGTGTCGGTGTTTTCCATGGCAAGTGCGATTAGACGCCTTTTTCCTGAGTTCTGCGATGATGTTTGTAACGCAGTGTTGCGTGTCGAAGGGTTGTAACCTGACGATGCAATTCAGTACATCGCGCAAGTATATTGGCATACGTCGGCGCCGCTGCCTGCGTTCGCGAAGTCGGCCGCAAGGCGGAGTATTCGGACGTTTGGCGAATGCTTGATGATTCCTTTTCCAGTTGTTGCGGTGAAAAGTACCTGTTTGTATCATGTCCGGCGAATCCCGTTGATCATCGATAACCATGACTACAAAGCAATCTGCGCGGAGCGTCCCCAAGGTCTACTTGATCGACGATGATCCGGTCGTAACCTTCCTGCTCGTCGACCTGACCGAATCGGTCAACCTGCCCTACGTAGTCTTCGAAAACGCGGTGAAATTTCTCGAGCAGGATCTTGAAGGGCTAGAAGGTTGCATCGTCAGCGACCTGCGCATGCCGGGCATGAGCGGGTTGGAATTGCAGGATGAACTGCGCCGGCGCGGTGTCAATCTGCCGATGATCTTCGTATCCGCCTTCGCCGAAGTCGAGTCCGTGGTGCGCGCGATGCGCGGCGGCGCGCTCGATTTCTTCCAGAAACCGTTCCCGTCGCAGCATCTGATCGAGCGCATCCAGGACGGATTGCGCATCGACAAGGAGCGTGCCGACCTGCTTGCGCGTAATCGCATGATCGGCGAGCGCATTGCCCTGCTCACACCGCGCGAGAAGGAAGTACTGCAGGGCATTTTCGAAGGCAAGCTGACCAAGGTGATCGCACAGGAACTCGGTATCGGTGTGCGTACTGCCGAGACTTACCGGCAGCTGATCATGCAGAAACTGCAGGCCGGATCGGTGGCGGAGCTTGTCCGTATCGTTGTTGAGGCGATGCCGAGGTTGAACAGTCCGGCGGCTTGACGTTGCACCGGTGATTTTGAAGGCGCCGCCGAGCTTGCCCGGCGGCGTTTGTGTTTCTGCTTACTTCGTTTCCGTGGCCGGGGAATCCGGCAAGCGTTCGATGATCGGCTGATTCACCAGTCCTACCACCGCGCCGCGCCGTGCGCGCTGGCCCATGTGCTTTTCGTCGGAGAGGATTTCCTTCGGCCGGTTGCGGAAGACGCCCTTGATGGCGACGACGGCGCCCCTGACGGCGATCGCCGATTTCAGGCTCTCATCGTCCTTCAGCCCGATGATTTGCACGCCCTTGCCGCCCGACAGCCGTTTCATCTGGTCGAGCGGGAAAACGAGCAGGCGGCCGTCCTCGGAGAGCGCGGCGAGGTGGTCTGCGTCGATCACGCGTGTCGGCGGCAGGATGGTCGCGCCGTCCTCCACCGTCAGAAACGCCTTGCCAGCTTTTTGCCGCGAAAGCAGGTCGCCGTAGGTGCAGATGAAGCCGTAGCCGGAGGTCTTGGCGACGAGCAGCTCGTCCTCCGGCTTGCCGACGAGCACATGGGCGATGCGGCTGTTGCCCATGTCGACGAACGAGGGCAGCGGTGCGCCCATGCCGCGCCCATCAGGCAGCGCGGCAATCGCCACGGTGAAGGCGCGGCCTTCGTTGGAGAGAATGACCAGCGAATCGACCGAGCGGCACTCGTAATTCACGCCGGGGCCGTCGCCGTCCTTGTAGGCGACGGCGGAGAGATCGAGGTTGTGACCCTGGCGCACGCGCGCCCAGCCCTTGGCCGAGACGATCAGCGTCACCGGCTCGTCGGCGACGGCTGCGACTTCCGAGCGCGAGGCCATCGACGCCGCCTCGATCAGCGTGCGCCGCGCGTCGCCATGTTTGGCCGCGTCGGCCTTGATTTCCTTGACTACCAGCCGGCGCATGAGCGTGTCGCTGCCGAGCAGCTTTTCCAGGCTTTCCTTTTCGGCGCGCAGCTTTTCCAGTTCCTGCTCGATCTTGATGCCTTCGAGGCGGGCCAACTGGCGCAGACGGATTTCGAGAATGTCGTCGGCCTGCCGTTCAGAGAGGTTGAAACGCGCCATCAGCGCCGGCTTCGGTTCGTCCGACTCTCGGATGATGCGGATCACCTCGTCGATGTTGAGGAAGACGATGTGCCGGCCTTCGAGGATGTGGATGCGATCGTTGGCCTTGGCCAGACGGAATTCGCTGCGTCGGCGCACCGTGGTCAGGCGGAACTGGCACCATTCGCTGATCAGGTCGGCCAGCGTCTTCTGGCACGGCCGCCCGTCGAGGCCGACGGCAACGAGGTTGATCGGTGCCGTGGTTTCGAGGCTGGTGTGCGCCAGCAACAGGGCGACGAATTCGTCCCGGTCGAGGCGCGAGCTGACCGGCTCGAAAACGAGGCGGATGTCGTCGTCCTTGCCCGACTCGTCGCGCGCGCGTTCGAGGTGCGCGGCAAACAGCGCCTTCAGCTGCGCCGCCGACTGCTCGATCGCCTTCTTGCCCGGCTTCGGCTGCGGGTTCATCAATGCACCGATCTCGGAGAGCACCTTGGCGCTGGAAACGCCCGGTGGCAGTTCCTTGACCACCAGCTGCCAGGCGCCGCGCGCCATTTCCTCGAACTCGTAGCGGGCGCGCACGCGCAGGCTGCCGCGGCCGCTGGCGTAGGCGCTGGCGATTTCGGCTGACGTCGAGATAATCTGTCCGCCGCCCGGGTAGTCCGGGCCGGGGATGTGCTGCATTAGTTCGGTGAGGCCGGCCTGCGGGTTTTCGATCATGTGGATCGCCGCGTTGGCGACTTCCTGCAGGTTGTGCGGCGGCATTTCGGTGGCCATGCCGACCGCGATGCCGGAAGCGCCGTTCAGGAGCGAGAAGGGCAGGCGGGCGGGCAGATAGGCCGGTTCGTCGAAGGAGCCATCGTAGTTTGGCTGGAAGTCGACGGTGCCCTCGTCGAGCTCTCCGAGCAGCAGTTCAGCGATCGGCGTCAGGCGCGCTTCCGTGTAACGCATCGCCGCCGCACCGTCGCCATCGCGCGAGCCGAAGTTGCCCTGGCCGTCGACCAGCGGATAACGCAGCGAGAACGGCTGGGCGACGCGCACCATCGCGTCGTACGCCGACAAATCGCCGTGCGGGTGGTACTTACCGATCACGTCGCCGACGACGCGCGCCGACTTCACCGGCTTGGCCCCGGCCGCGAGGCCGAGGACGTGCATGGCGAACAGCACCCGCCGCTGCACCGGCTTCTGCCCGTCCTTCACATCCGGCAGCGCGCGGCCCTTGACCACGGCGACGGCGTATTCGAGATAGTCGCGCGCGGCGGTCTCGTGCAGCAGAATGCTGTCCCCGTCGTCTTCGGCGGTGACGGTGGGGGCGGGGGGCGCCGGAGGGGCAGGCGGGGCGGCGACGTCGGCCGGGTTATCGGCGAAGAGGTCGGGCGTGGCGGTGTCTTCGTAGTGGTGCGTCATTTCAGTCCATCCAGAAACAGCAAAGGCCAGACGGGGCTGACCTTTGGCGGGAGAGGGCGAAGTCTACTACCGAATTTGCCGTGACGGCCCAAATGCGAGCGAGTCCAGAATGATTATCGCGAGCGCAAGCCTGCCGCGATCAGCTGCTCATCGATCACCAACTGCGCCGCCCCAAGAATGCCGGCGCGGTCGCCGGTCTTGGCCTTGACGATCTGCAGCGTCTTCGTCGCCAGCGGGAGGCAGCGCTGATTGACCATTTCGCGGATGCCGACCATCAGGTGTTCGTCGGCTTCGGCGAGCGTGCCGCCGAGGACGATCATGTTCGGGTTGAGTACGGCGACGACATTGGCGGCGACTTCGCCGAAGCCCTTGCCGGCGATGCGCAGGAGCTGGATCGCTTCCGGCACGTTGCGCTTGACGAGGTTGATCACGTCGCGCGAGTTGTTGGCCTCGATCCCCTTGGCGCGCAGGTCGCGGGCGATCGCCCAACCGCCGGAATAGGCTTCGAGGCAGCCGAGCTTGCCGCAGCGGCAGAGCGGCGGATTCGGCAGGTCGAGCTGGATGTGGCCGATGTCGGCAGCCGTTCCCTTGCCGCCGCGATACACCTCGCCGTGAATGATGATCCCGCCGCCAATGCCGGTGCCGGCCTTGATG
>ERZ650312.171-NODE-171-length-33747-cov-6.612519_pt1 | contig 33747 bp, 30 predicted proteins | sample MGYA00376248_ERZ650312 | MGnify/ENA primary metagenome ERZ650312 (study PRJEB26733, sample SAMN07839316) | wastewater metagenome | biome: urban; feature: wastewater treatment plant; material: waste water | place: USA: North Carolina | collected 2016-07-28 ... | reverse complement strand
GTCCTCGCTATCCTTCCCCGGCCTGAAGGCCGAGGCTTGTCGCGCACTGGGTCAGGTTTCCATGTTGTCCGCAACGCAGTCACTGACCCAACTGGCGATGTCGTATACCATTTCCGACAAGAAACTCTCATTGCCGAAACCCGGCCCGTAAGCTACCTCTGTATGCCACTCGTCGGTCGGCAAGAAGGTGGCCCAGTCCGCGTCGTCAGGCGACTGCGAAAACAGCGCGCCGCCAATGCTGGAGAATTCATCCAGTCGCGGATGCACCACCATATCGTAGTCGAAGGCATCAAGCAGAGATAGGCAAGCTGGTGACAGCGGGTGCAGGTGACTGGTGGCGGGGTCAACGATGACCACAGACAGCACCGATTCTGGCATTTTGTCTGGCATCAGCACAGAGATGCCAGTGTCGGTGGCCTGAATCGGCACATTGTACACTGAGACGTGCAAGCCGATAGACGACAGCACCATCTGCAATTGCAGCGCAAACATCATGGCGTCTGTGGTAGCCACCCACAAGGACACCTCGTATTCTGCCGACAGCACGCCATCAGGAATAGGCGCTTCAATCAGGCAAGGCTCAGAGAAACGACGGTCAGCCACGTCAGCCGGCGCGCTGGCAATGGTCAGAGCGTAAAGGCCAAGGCCGTCGCTGTCTTTTTCAACTTCCGCCCAGATGCGTGGCACCACATTGTTCAGGCTCACCACGGAATCAAGCGACAGCATAGTGCTGGAAATCAGTGACATCAGAAACTCCCAAGATTTGCGCGCAGGATTGCACGCAATTGATTGACATGCCCACCAGCGGTCGATAGGCTTCTAGCTTCGCGCTCATGTTTGCGCTTTGCCCGCAAGCGCATTGACTGGATGAAATACGCCGGATTGGCCCAGACCGGATACTGGCTTTGAGGCGTCAGCAGCAAACCATCGTAGTGGAAAAAGCATGCTGGGGCAGGCACTGCGAAGAACTGCACCGCGCACATGTGAATGCAGCGAGGGTCAATGTCAACCCCTGTCAGAAAAATGTTGCGGTGATACAACGGCGAAACGTGGCTAAGTGCCCCGAGCAACATGCTGCCAGCTCCACACCCGCACACATCCGCTACTTCCACGTAATCGTCGCAATCGTACAGTCGCTGGCGGACTTCTTCCGTGCTCATTGTCATGCCACCCATCAACGTCGAGACGGAATTAGGCGTGAAGAATTGACCACGGGCAGAATTATGCAGTTCCAGCGAGTGGAACAGCTCACCCAGATAATCCCGATAACCAGACGTTTGCAACGCCACCAGAATGCCGATGAACTCCGCTGCCCCAGCAATGACATCTTCCCGCTTGCCCAGCGAGGCCAGCACAGTTTCGGCACGGATGGCCCGTGCGTGAACCTGCTCCAGGTTGTAGTCATAAAACGGATTGCGTGTGCAGGCCATCAGGTAAGTCAGCTGATTAGCCAGCAGCGCAGCGGCTTCACACAAGGCGCTGAAGAAGTCGTGGTCTGACGAAAACTTATTGCCTGTCGCTGACCGGATGCGCTTATAGCAATCCAGCAGCGTGGATGGCTGGGCCGGCTCATCCGCGAACCGTTGCAAATGCACCATTGCGGCTGGTGCGTCTGGCCAAAATACATTGTTTGTCATCGTTATCTCCGTGACTGGTAGGATTGGAACATGATACCACCATCAACATCAATCGCCAAATCCGACTGAATCTGCATGGGAGACATGGGCGCAGTCACCACCAGCCGAGGCGAGCCGTCGTACAGGCAAAGCATGTCACGAACGGTTTCCTTGCGATTCTGCGAGGAACTGGACACGATATTGCTGATGACAACAAGCGTCGGGTCACGCTTGTTGTTCTCCTGCTCTCGCTGGATTTTGTCAATCGTCTTGAAGCCGGCAGAGGCCTGAACCCAAACAGGTGAGCGCAAGCTGGGGTCAGCGTCACGGGAGGCGCTGGCCGCTTTATACTCGTTCAAATAGTGCGCAAACAGCATGGCTGCTGCTGCCAGGGCCATTCTGTCCCCGCCGATTGACGAAAACACATACAGGCCGGACGACACGCCGGCAAACAGTGCATCCAGCAGGCGCTCCTGCTCAGCGGCGTGTGCGGTTACTGACAATGTACCGACGTTGTATGTGTAAGGTAGAATCATGCGGCTAGAGTCGATGGTCACATTGGCAGGCAGCAGCGCGGACAGCGGCATGCCATTTGCCATCATGGATGTCACACCCTCACCGAAGTTGTTGGTGATCTGCATGGAAATCTACTTCCTAAAAGTGGCGGCGGCCCTTTGGTTTTGGGACGCCTTCTCTGGCGTTCAACGTTGCTGCCTGCTGGAGTGCATCAGTATCTGCATAGATGGCGTCAACAATCTGCGGCAGCGTTAAGGTTTGCAGGCTTTTAACCGTGGGTTTGGCCCGCGTTCTCCGCCCGAATTCAGCGTTAGTGTCGTACTCGAAGTCCTCTGAGTTCAGAGAAAGCACGGGCTTCTGCCTGTTCTTCAGAATCTGGCGCAGGCGCTTGTCACCACCATCAGCCCACTTGCATTGATAGTAGTCAAACACTTCAGTCAGCAGATTGTCCGTCCATTTTAGCGCCTTGGGTACGTTCTCCACAAACAGGCGCAACTCTGGTGGCATTCGATCCACGCCAGGAGAGCACACCCGCTTGATCTCCTGCCGGATGTTGTACTCGTTGTTTGATAGCGCCACCACATAAAGCATCGACCACTTCTGACACGTCAGCCCCACCTGCACCACAGAGCGCTGAGCCAGCGTCACGTCAAAAGCACCAGCACGGGCTTGGGCCAGCACCGTCTTGCGGTCTAACTCACGCTTCGGGAACGCCTTGTTGTTGCCGGCCCCAACGAATACACCGACGCGCAAGCCCAACCTCTCGAACAAATCCAGATACAGTTTGATCTGGGAAATGAACGGGATGGCAATCAGAATGGAATGGCCGCGTGCCACGTCTTGCAGCGCCGCCCGGCCAATATCAATCAGCTTTTGCGGCAGTGTGACCGCCCAGCGGTAATAGTTGACCGGGGACTTCTCACCAAAGCTGACCGGGCTAGTCCAGCTTTCGTCGTAATGCAGGTGGCAAAGCGGCGTCATGCTTTCGACCGGGACTGTGACCACGGGGCCACCGCAAATGGCATGCATGATGATCTGCTTCAGGTCTTTGCGGTCGAATGTGGCTGAAGCGGTCACGTAGTCAGAAACCACTAGCCCGTCCACCAGCTCTGACCACCGATTGCTGTTGCCGCGATGCACCTCATCCATCAGCAGCAACGAGAAGCTGGCGCGCATGGATTCGTACAGGGCTGGATTCGTGAAGAAGATATTGGGCGTGGTCAACGCAATGGGCGTAGTCTGAAAATCCTCAGCTGTTTTGCATATCCGCATGATAGGCCGGCCAAGCCACGCCTCAATCTCGCCAATGTTCGTGAACTCAGCTGCGTCAGCCAAGTAGTTATCCAGCAGCTGCGTCTGGTGAGCCATAATTAAGGTGCGAACCCCGAGACGGTGCGCCACCGCCAGCGAGATCAGCGTTTTGCCGGTGCGCGGCTGGGCGTCAATCGAACCACGCAAGCCCCACTTGGTGGCAGCAGCAAATACGTCGTTGACGGCATTCTCCTGATAGTCATATAGGCTGCCAGTGATGCGCCAATAGTCTTTGACTTCTGGCGGCAGTGGAATGCGCTGCCGATAGTCAACCACCTGATACGAATCGTCAGGCCAGCCAAAAAATGCTTCCAGCTTGGTCAGCACGTCTCGCGGCACCCGCCAATAAGAAACGCCATCCAGCTCGACATGGCGATACAGAACGGCGGTGCTAATCAGATTGTCACACTTGGCCGTGCCGATACTGCCATCTTCCAGCGTAACCTGCATGCGCTCGCAGTTCGGGCCATGCAGATTGTTCAGCCACAAGTCGCACGGGGGATACTCACCTGACGCTGCGCCTTGGCATAGGTTCTTCCGCACTGGATTGTGCAGAAACAGGTGCGCGTCCAATTGCTCAGTTGTCAGCGCATATGCTGGGATGTACAGGCCATCCCACAGAATCAGCGTTAGCGCACTCATAGGTTCCTGTCCCGCCCAGATGCTGTCATTTCCAGAGCGCGCAAGCCGAAGTTTAGCGACAGGTAGCTACGGTCAATGTCGTCAATATGGGCGTCAAGCTCCGAGATCACCGCGTCAATGCGGCCAATCCGTTCCAGCACTTCGGCAATCACGTCCTTGGAGATATTCTTGCGCGCTTCGACCGTGGTCATGCCAGCCGCCGCCATGTCCCGCTGATAGTTGGCTGCAATGTAGGCAGTCAGCGTGGACTGCAAGGCATCCAGCCAACCACGGGCACCAAAAGCCCTTGACTTCTGGGTGGACATCTCGGTGCGGAAACCAGCGTCGCGCAAGGATAGCTTCGCTGCTTCGCGGGGGAAATCCGATGTGTGGGCGGAATCCATCAGGTGAGTGGCGTTCCATGCTACCCGCTCCATGCTGGCCCTAGAAGTCACTGACTTGGCCGCGCCGAAGTCAAACACGTACTCCGGCAGAGCCAGCCGACCCAGCAACATCTGCACCGTGCTGTCCATAGCGATAGTGTAACGCACGGTAGCAGCAGCGTCAGCCTGTGTAGAGGCAGGCGCTGCTGGCGCTGCTGGCACGGCAGCAGGGGTGGCCGGCGCGACTTGTTGAATTGGTGGCCGACGCTGTGGTAGCGGGCCGCCTTTCGGCAGGCCGGTTGGCAGGCCAGGCGGTGGGGAAATACCCATTTATTGAACTCCTGCGATAAAGGTATCGTGCTCGGTGCAGAGTACCACCAGCGCCCCGCTGAATGGGGCGGCTGGCGGCAGTTCTGTGTGGTAGATTGTGCGCTGGCGAGTTTTGACCCGATTGCCACGCACCTGCACCGCGTAGTTTCCAACACGGTGCAATTGCCCAGTCAGCGCCCGAACCAAAAAGCCGATGTGCAGACCGTGCCGCCGCACCGCATACACTTGTGCCAGCTCGGATTCTGCGTGTAGGGAGCAGGTATCCTGCGCCTCTAGGGCCGGCCCAAACAGCGCCGTTTTTTGGTCTGGTGCTAACTTAATCAAAATCACTCCCGTTGATTGCCGATCAAGATGAAATGCTCGCCATCAAGTTCCTGCACAAAAGCGTGCAGCACTGTGAACTTGGATTCAACCTTCAGGCGCACTGGCTGCTTGAAGTTAATCACGGCCTGACCGAGCAGGCGGGGGTCAAGCACAACGTTCGTGCTGGCCGAGATCAGCGCCGGGATGGCAGACTGGATACTCGAAGCGTTCTCACGCATTTCAACGATCAAATATTCTTCGGTGCCAGTCAGCAGCCGCACAGCCGCGTCCTCGATCAGGTCAGCGCCAAACTTCACGGAACTTGCCAGTACCTGCGGGTCTAATTCGTCAACGTCGCAGTATTCCGAATATTCGCCGCCGTTGTCGTCTGAATGGTAGCTTTCCTTGATGCGCTGATACATCGCCTGCACCTTGGGTAGCGTCACATTCGTCTGGTCGGGAAAGACACGCGGCGACGGCATGTAAAGCAGGGCTGCCTCGTTGTACACCAGAAAGCCGGTATTGGTCAGCGCCAGAGAAACGTTCGCCACCATGTCAGCAGCGTCTGCGCCGTCTTCTTCCATGTCGATGTCGAACAGCAAGCCAATGACCGCCAGCGCGTCTGCTGTCAGCACCGTTGTGAACTCACCCGTGCCTTCTGGGGCCGGGCACGCCACTGCGCCCAGACTGGCCTTGTCTGCGCAGTAGACATACAGATTGCCGTCCGGCTGACTGCAAGCGTAAATGTCCAGCCGCTCCTTGCGCGCCGTGAAGAAGGCCAGAATGTCCAGCCGGCGAATAGACGCCACAATTGCCTGCCAGCAGTCGTTAGACAGCAGCAGATTGTCAGTGCTACTCAGCGATAGATTGTGCGTCACCCGGTCGGCAACCACCTTGGCCAAACCGTTCTGCGCAGCCACCGACACATTGGCGCGGGTGGCCTTGCCCTTCTTGGTCGTGTCAGGTTCCAGCGACAAGTCCAGCTTGCGCCCGGCTGTCAACGACAGTGTGGCGACGTGTGTCTTTTTGATGCGTTTGGCGAGTAGCACGTCAACCATGACAGAGAAGGCGGTGGCTGACTCAGCCGGAAAGCGGGCGGCACACACCACCGACACGTCAGGGGCAATATGCATGACCCAGCCCGAGCCCTCCCCGTCGAAGAACACCAGCACGTTAGTTGGCGATAGCTTGGCTACGGCCTTGAAAGCCAGCTCAAAGCCAGCACCGCCAAACTGCGCTGAACCGTTAGTGGAGCCGACCGTTTCGGCCAGCTTTTGTTCGTTGAACATTAAAGTTCCTTGTATTTCAAAGCCACATAATCGCCACGCTCATTCTGCGCAGCGACAATCTGTGTCGGGGTCTTGCGCGGCCCAGTTTCAGCGTACTGAGACAGCGCGTTATACATTTCAGCCATGACGCCAATTGCATCAGACAGCAGGCGCATGGTGCGTACACGTTCACCATCATCTGGATTTTCAACCTGATACGACAGAATAGCCGGCGTCAGATTAGCCAGCGTCTGCTGCCCGACAGGCACCACGCGATTAGCGTGCTGGAGCAGAAACCCAGACCCAGTTTCCTTGGAACGGATTAAGATACGCATTGTCATTACAGTCTCCCCGGAAATACGTACACGTCTTGCCGGCGCGTCGCCTCGTATTGGCCGTACACGTCAGCGTACTTCGGATAACGGCTCAGCAGTTCGTCAAACACGCCAGCCTCCTGATGGTCTTTCAGGTCGTGGTTGAAGAAGCTACGTGGCTCTTTGCCGTAAGCGGTGTAGCCGTACTTGTCAGCCAGACCATCCGGCAAGCGGTCGGCCTGTGCCAGCAGAAACCCTGGCGTGAATTCCGGGTTGAAAATAGCTGCCATGGTGGCGTCCACATCCACATCGTAACCCTGCTTGTCGCGCTGGAATTCCAGCGACTTCAAGATAATGTCGTGCAGGTGCGCGAAGTCACCCTTCAGCTCATAGCCAATGACTTCTGGCTTGCCCGGCTTGCCGTCCTCGCCAATCGGTTTGACGGGCTTGCCGTCCGCATCCAGCTTGAACACTGGCTTGGCCTCTGGTGCCCACTTGCTCATCTTGGACAGGCGTGGGCCGATTTCAATCTCAATCGCCATGCCGACCATAAACTCGGTGCCGTAGATATTCTCGGCCTTCCATTGGTTGCCCGTGGTCAGCGCGTACTCAATCAGCGACAGCGCCGGCAGCACCCACAGATACTCGACTTCCATTTCGTTGGAGTCATGCACCATGTTGCAGGTTCTGATTGGCAGGTTTTCCATGGGCGTGCCGCTGTCGTCTCGGCATAAAAACCAGACCAGCCGCTCCAGCAGGCGCGCACCAGTGAAACCCAGATCAGAGCCCATGCCCTGAATCGGTGAGTTTCTGGCCCGGCGATTCAGGGCATTTGAGATGCCGCGCAAACCCTTGAAATCCAGCATAGACCCAAGGTAGCCAAACAGGTTCCGCCGGCGATGCAACGGTGATTCAGTGAACAGGTTTTCTTGCGCCTTGGTTTCCACACCATACAGCCAGTTGGCGGCGCGGGGCAGCATGGCGAAAAAGGCGTCGTAAACCTTCTGCACCATCTCAAGCGGCAGGCCAATCGCCTTGGCAATGTTCTCCACCATGCGGCCAAAGATGGCACCAAACGACACACCCTTAATCGCTGTGCGCGTGGCAGAATCAATGGCGTTGATGTCCATGTTGAAGAACATTGCCGCGTTCTGTCTGTGAATGTCACCCTCAGTGGCAATGCGCTTAGCCAGCTCCACGGTCGGGTTGCGGCGGAACTCGGCAATCAGGTCAAGCCCGACTTGGAACCGGGCGGCCAGGTCAGCGCAGAACGCAATGATTGACCAGCAGCGTAGTTCATGTGCTGAATAGTCAACCTTGAAGAACAGCGTGCCTTTTGGTGCCATGAAGGCATTCTTGACTAGCTTGGCGATAGCGCTGTGCTGGGGAATCTGCTGCATGTTTGGGTCTACCGAAGCCACCCGCCCTGTCAGCACCCGCACGAAGGAATAGGTTGACCGCACACGCCCAGTCATCTGGCAGTCAGGATTCGTAGTGGCCTTCGCCAGCAACGGGGCCAGAAACGCCGAATGTAGCTTCTTGGCCTTGATTAGGTCACTCCAGCGCTTGACGACTGGATTGTCACCGAAGGCGTTCTTGAAGCTCTTGCCGAAAGATTCGTCGCCGGCATCCGTCGTCTCATCGCTGTGAATCTGCATGACATCGTTGAACAGCACCGCTAAGTGCTCACGCCGGCCAAAGTCAAACTGCCTGTCCTGCGTAAGTGTCGCTACACCCACGTCGTCGTCATCCATCCAGCTTGATGTCTTGTCTTTCTTGTTGTCCTTGTAAATGCGCGCCACAGCCTGCTGCACTTCGTCACTCTCACGCAAGTCCTGTTCTTCATCACGAATCAGATTCTGGATTTCCGAGTTCGGCATGTTCAGACTGAACAATTCGTCAACGTCGATCAGCTCGCCCATCAGGTGCATCTTGCCAAACATGTTGATCTGGTCGGAGATGGTTACGCGAGTGACCAGATCAAATCCATAATAGCCGCGAGCGTAGGCCCGCTGGCGCTGTAGCTGATGAATGGCGAATGGTAGAACCACGTCGTAAGCACAATACATCAGCAGGCCTGGAGTGTTCAGCGGCATGGCGTGAATGCCGACACGGCTCTCCTTGCCAAACTCACCCATGGAATAGACTGGGCAACCATACTGCCATGTCAGGTTGGCTAAGTTGTGATAACCGCCACCCTTCTTGCCGTTCAGCGTGGTCAGATAGATGGTCAGCTCGGACATGTTCTCGTCGAGCGCATACTCACCAGCCATCAAGTCCCAAATATCAGCGCAGTTGTGTCCAAACTTCAGCTGTGACATCAGCACCGGCAGATCATGGCTGGCGTTGTGGTAGATGTGGTAAGAGTTCTGATTGTCCCAGAACCACTTGGCCAGCCACTCAGCGATAACATCTTGCTCAGCAATCGTGAACGGTGAGTCGTAGTGCCGGAGCGGCAGCACATAGCCAATCTTGGTATCCACCGCGAACTGGATGATGTCCAGTGAGGTTGCGATGCGGTTCAGGTTCGGGCCTTCCGTGTCAATCGACACACAAGGCGCATCCTTGATCTTTTCGGTCAGCGCCCAGAACTTGTCCATCGTGTCCACGTAGCCAAGCTCAATCTGGTCAGCGAAACCATCAGGCAGCTTGTAACCAATGTCAGTGACAACTTCGTGCAACACTCGGGAAATCCACCCGAACAGATTGCACGCCCGTGTTGCTGCCTTGCTAAACAGCAATTCTACCGGGTCTGGCAGGCACCACAGATTGGCTTGTGTTGGCGTGTCTGTTGGGAATTCCACCGGCACGGAAATGCCGACCGCGTTAGAGGGCAGCATCTTGTCCTTATATGGCAACGTGCAGTACGGCAGCAAGGCGCGGGTGGCTGCGATGCCAAGCACAACAATGTCGCTGGGCTTGAACAGCTCAATCAAGCGCAGAACGCGGCTCAGGCTGGAAGCAGTCGCGGCCTCGTATAATTCCGCCATCAGGTCTTCCGCCATGTCGGATTCCTGCAAGCCTGGCAGCCCACCCTTGGCCGCTTCTTGCGTGTAGCAGTAGGCATCCCAGTTGACCGTCAAAAATGGGAAGTCATTGAACGACAAGCCAGCGTGGCGCAGCAGGCTGTCCATAAGCGCAAAAGACGGATTCTGGTCATCCCAGACAGCGCCAACTCGTTTATCAGCGGCGTGGGTGGAAGATACTACAAACATCACCCGCTTTGGGTCATTTTGCCGGGATTTGTCATCGCTAACCATGAGCAGCACGTCGGTCTGCCGGAGACGGTTAGCTGTTGGTGGATGGTCATATCGCTGGTATGTATACATGGTGTCACTCTGTGTGGTGGTAGCCCAGATTAACCCAACAAAAAACCCCGGCACGTTGAACGTCCGGGGTTTGGTGCTGCTTTGGTACGGTCAAGCCAGCAAGTCACCCTGAACCACAGTGCGCTTGCCTGCACCTGCACCGGCCCGGTTTTTACGGGCTGGCGGCGTATTGGCTGCTGGGGCTTCCGGCTTGGTTTCAGCGGTCGGGGCTTTATTGCCAGCAGGCTTACGGCTCGGCGGCTTGTTGCCAGCCGGTTTGTTGCCAGCAGCAGCTGCTGGGGTTTCCGGCTTGGTTTCAGTCTTCGGGGCGTCTTCTTCTTTCTTCACCTTCGGTGCGCGGCGGACAAGAGGCTGCAAGCCTTTGGCAACACGGTTGGCGTTGCGGGTTTCAAAAGCCTTGTCCGTGGCGCGCTTGCGGGCAGCATCCGACATGGTGCGGGTAGTGGCCTGCGGTGTGCCATCGGCCTTCATACCCTTGTCGTTGTTCATCTTGCCGGCGCTGGCGCGGTTCCACACCGTAGTGCCGGCTTTGGCTAGGAGTTTTTCGATATCGCTGAACTTGTTGTTGTACATCAGCGTCGGAATCTGCCCTTCAGGCGGCTGACTTTTGGATGTGTCAGCAACACCCTTGATGGCTGCGGCGTTGAACACAAACCACAGCGATGACGCTGTGGCGATGTCCATTTCCATGTCCTCGCCGTCCGAATAGCTGTACATCGGAAAGGTTTCAGTGGCTGTGGTGTCCATGGAGCGCAGAACGTCAGTCATCATCGCGTTCAAGCTGTTCGGATTGAACACCGCTGATTGCGACATACCGTCTTTCGCGGCCTGCTTGATGAAGCCACCTTTACCGTCTTTCTTGAACTTGGCGGCTGCGGCCTTGAGCAGGGCGGTATACGTGGATACCCACGTCGGCCACGCCTTATCAAACGCCTTCTTGTTGCCGGCAGCAAAGGCGTCAAACAACGCACGATGCCCACGCGCCTTGCCGTTAGCTGCGGACACCATGTAAGCAGCAACGCCAGCGAAGATACCGAGCGGGCGACCGCTGAGCACAACGTCTTTTTTTGCCCGTGCAGATGTTGACAGGCCAAAATCAAAGCCTGTGCCTGTCGTGGCCTGTGTAGTTACCCCGGTTTGCGGGATATTCAGAGTCAAAATCATGCTATACTCTCTTTCAGTGTGTGAGTCGGAAAATTACCGGCGCTATATTAGCCGGAAAATGCAGCGGTTAGCGCAGCAAGTAACGCCTGTTCATCGCCGGCTTGCACCAGCTTGGACAGCGCCTTGTTTTCGTCTGCCGTCTTGATGCTGCCCATGATGTGCGCGGTCAGCTTCGACCACCCACCACCAACGGCTGATTCGCTCATCCCTGCGCCGTGTTCAACACCAGCCTTCGCGGCGAACTTGTACCAGTTTTGCATCACCAGCTTGGCGTAGGCTGGCATGTCTTTGACCCAAAGGGCGTTGACCGTCTTCCAATCGTTGTCAGTCGCGGCTTGGATGAGCGCCGCTTTGTTAGCGCTTTTACCCAGCACGGACATTACCGACGAATACAGCGCACGGGCTGCAATGCCAATCGGGCTGGCCGCTGACGTTGAAAGGTACTGCGTGACACGTAGTTCCATGGACTGCTCCTTATAGTTTTGAAAGATCAGTGACTTCATCGCTGAAGGCCACGCTAAACGCGGGGTCGTCCACCGCTGATGTTTCGGCCCCACGAATCTGGTGCAGATAGCGGTAGACCAGTTTGCCATTCAGCACGTAAGTAGGGCGCTTGCTGTCGGTGTACGCGGTCTTGCCTGCCGGCTTGGCCTGCTGTCCAGACATGGAACACGTATATTTCGAGTAGAACCAACCAACGCTGTAGGAATTGATTTCCCGGTTCAGAATGGCACGGGCCAGCAGCGGATTCTTCTGCCGATCCCAAGCCAGAAGCTCAATCAACAGTAGACGATCACGGAAGCGTGGTAGCCGGCGCACGTAGGCGTCCAGAATCAGCCCAGAGGCTTTTTGCGGAACCAGATTGTCTTTGTGTTCGTGGTAAGTGCCCTTGCCCACCAGCGTACGGTACGCCGGCATCATGAACATGGGGTTATATTCCAGCATGTCCGCTGCGGCAATGGCGTCACCGTTGATATTCGGCAAAGACGATACCACCGTGGCTACTGGAATGATGATGTAATCCGATAGGTCAGGGCTGACGCAAAACACCTGCGCCTGCTGCTTCAGCCAATCAAAGTGCAAGCGCTGTGTATTGGCACAAGCTCTGGCGGTGGCGAGTGCCCAGTCCTGCTGTTCACGCCCACGCTGGCGCACCAGGCTATGCCCGTCAATGGCACGGGTGGCTGCCTGCCCGCTAAACGTTGCCAGCGCAACGTTTGCATCAAGGCTGTCGTACTGTGCAAGAGTATCCATCTAGTGTTCCTTATAAAGCGTTTTGCATGGCTCGATACATGCGATTTTTGACAGCAGGCGAATAGCTCTTTTCAACGTCAACGCCACCAGCACGGGCCACCGCCAATGCAGCATCTGGCCGGTACACCGACGACATGCCGAAGCCACCGCCGCCGCCGTCATCCTCCTTTGGCATCAAATCCTTCACGGATTTCATGTAATCGGCAAAGTCCTTGCGCATCCCCAAATCAGCATCCTTCTGCTTCAGGATTTTGGCTAGGTCAACGTTGCCGAGTGAGGCCAGCGTCGCCAGTGGCAACGGAATCCCTTGCTCCTTCAGCTTGTCCCACCAGTCGAACAGCGCGGGGTCTGGTGATACGTCAAGGCTGTTTTTGTAGGTGTGGTTGGGAAGGTACAGCAGTTCGCTCAGTGGCACGCGAGTAGCCAGCAGTTTGACGTAAGTCGCGTCTTCTGGAGACAGGTCGCACTTCTTCAGAGCATCCTTCTTGAAGTTGCCAGCGAATATGGACATCTGCACCATGTAGCGCTGCATGACCTGTGTATCCAGCTTGTCCCGCCATTTGCGGAACAGACCCAGCGCCGCATCAATGCCAGCCTCTGGGGCTTTTGCAAAGTCCAGCGTTGCCAGTGATTCCGGTACACCCATCAGCTTCAGCCGGCGCGCCAGGCTGCTGTCCGCCACGCTGTCGTAAGTCCAGAATTGCCCGCCCGGTGCCACCTCGTTGACCGACACGCCATCGCGGGTGATGACCATGGCCCCGGTCGGGTCTAGCGCCGCCTCTTGGAAGCGCTGCCCGTAATACTGCATGTCCTCAAGGCGGGGCTGGCTCTCTGTGCCTTGTGGCATGGCAACCACAACATGCATGATGCCATTGATGCGCCGGATGGAATTCTCCAGCGTGCCTCGAAAAATGTTCTTCTTGAAGAACCATTCGGTTAGCACCCGAGACAGCATCGACCTGGAGGCGTTGCGGCCTTCTGGCAAGTTGCGCAGAGTCATCAGGTATTCAGGATTGGCATAGCCATCAGTCATCAATTGGGCGGCAGAGGAACCTAGGCATGCCTCCACGTATTCACGTAGCAGGTCGCCGGTTTTATCTCCTGTATTATTGGTCTTGGTGCGGTTGACAGCCAGCAGTTCAGCCGGTGATACCCGGCCACGAATCAGCGGCATCATTGTGGAGATAGGGAGCGGTTCCACGTCCAGTGAAGTTGGGTCATACATGTACACGCCGACTGGAAAGGATTCTTCCTCCTTAACGTCCACCAGAAACACCGAGGCGGCATCTCCATAGGCCATGCAATCGACCAGCATCCGACGGCTCATGTCCGCTTCGTTGATGGCGCTGCGCTTGCGGCTGAACTGTTCAAACTGCGTATCTGACATGCCGGTGCCAGGCGCAAACACAATATCACCGGACGCACCGTGTGCCAACACCTCCACCACTGACCCGCAAATGTCGCGGGCCATGATGTCGCTGTAGATGCGCCGGGACAGCTTGGATTCCGACACGCCGTCGTAATCGCTGTAGAACCCGGCCAGAATATCGTTGATGTCCAGATATGTCGCCACATCTGCCGACGTTACACCTGCGGTTCCAGTCTCAGACATCGACAAGGACAGCGCTTCGCCGTCGCTTGGTTGCAGCGCACGGTACAGCGCGTTATTTGCTTGCGGCGTGGCCCGCACCACCTTGCCGTACGTATCCAGCTCCACCCGTTGAACTAGGGATTGACGCTTCGGCAGGGTGAGCGCAGACAGATTGGTGTCACCAGAGGATGGTTTAGCCCACGTTAGCATGGTAAGCCTTAGCTATCAGGTTGCAGTTGGGTCAGGTTGTGCTTCGGGCAGTAGAATACCACCTCACCGTTGGAGAATTGCGACAGCGCAGCACGCTGCATGCGCTGGCCTTCCGGCCCGCACTTCGGGCAAATGTCCGGGGCATAGTGCGTATACGGCCCTTCATTGGCTGACCGTGCGGTGGACAGGTCGGCTGGTGGCACCTGAAACAGCGCATCATCCACCGTGCTGACGTACTGATTCTGCCCGCGCAGTGTTGGCGCTGCTGGCGGTAGCTTATCTTGTGGTGCTGTTGCCAGCTGGGCGTTAATCCGGCGCGTGGCGTCCGAGTTACGCGCCAATTCCATGTAATCGCACATGTTGTTACCTTCTCTTTCCTAGTGAGAACGTGAGCGCTGGCAAACCATTCTTCGGTTGCGCCACCGCCCCTGTCCCGCTCTTGTTCGATAGCACCACAGCCAGTGGTGCCGTGGCTGCCTTGCGTTCTTCCGTGAATACTAATTCAGATCGCAAGTCTTCTGACTGGAGCATATAGGCACCCAAGCAATAGGCCCGAAACACGTCATCAGTCAGCCTGTCACCCTTCAGGCACTTGCCGGCGATGTCACGCACAGTGGCAACCTGAAAGTAGAAATGCTCAATGGGCTTGCCTTCAAACATGCGTGGATAGTCGGCATCATCCTGAACCATGTTCAGCACATGGTCGAAATCCAACACCATGCTGTTTGGGCCAGGGCATAGCGGTAGGCGCGTTTCCCCGTTCGTCATCTTGGCCCGCACTTCCATCAGGTCTTTGTACGTCAGCGAGTAGATGCGCTTGTACACATCCTGTGGATTGTCCTTGTCGCAGGACAGCGTGGTCACAACGCTATCCAGAGACTGCATGGACTGCCAGCGGTCAGCGCCAATAATCAAGGCGTTCGCCCAGCGGGCCAGCGGAATCAGCACGCTATTGCACATCAGATGGAAGTTGATCGGCTCAGTTGGGGAAAACGGCTGCACTTCCAACGCGGCAAATAGCCTATCCTTGAACGTGATTGGGTCAACGTCGTGAATAGTCAGCGCATAGCAGTTGTTGACCCGGCCAGCGTCCAGCGCAATCACTGTGCGCGATGTTGGTCTGGGCAGGTCAGTCAGGCTGCGCATTTCCGCGCAAGTGTACGGCTGGCCGGCAAAACTTTTCACACTGCGGGTCAGGTACTTGTTAAGATTGATGGCTTCGTAAGGCTCTTGATCTTTCGACTTCAGACTACTGCGAACCATACCAAGCTGTGGGAAGAATGGGGAGTTTGTTGCAGGCGGGATTGAACCATAGTTACGGTTCGCTTCGATTGGGTCACGCGAGAAATGCACGTCAAACGTTGACCTTGGCAGCGTTGGATTGACATCCCAAGTGGCCTTCACGAACACGCATATGGTCGGCTGTGTTTTGGCAAGCTGGATTAGCTGCATCAGAGGGTCACGCTTGTGGCAGCAAGATGAGATGTTGCATTGAATTGGCGCGTACACGTCGTATGCCTTGCCAGCCAGCAGGCGAGCCCGCACGGTGCCGTAGGCGGTCAGCAGCGAGTTGCTAAGGGCAACGTAGATTTGCTTGGCTGACGTGGTGGCCGTCTGGTCGTCATCTGGAACGTGAGCGATTTCATCGACTGCCGTAACAAACCGTGAAGCGCCGCGAAGCGTGCCGCCGTCTGCGGCGTCAAGCTGAATGACCAGCCCCCGGTGGCGGAACTGCATCGACGTTTCGTTCAGGGCCACCAGCTCGCGGCCATTCTTCGGTCGATTATCTTGCAACCATTGCACGTAGTTTCTGAACCACGGGCTGCGCTGAACGTGGGCCAGCATTGGGCCGTACAGCGAAGTCTTGGCCTGATTGAGCTTCAGGCTACAGACCGTAGCCACCAGCGGCGTGGCGCGGGAGATGCCCAGAATGCCGTGGGGGTTCTGCGACTTGATGTAGAAATGCACCAGATACAGAATAATCAACTGCGTGGTGTAGGACTTGCCGGCCCGTTGCCCCACCATCATGGCCAGGTCAGTGTAGAACGTGTGGTGGCCGCTGACCAGAAAATCGTGCTTGGTGCGGTTGCACTCTGGACACCTGCCGTGCTCTAGCAGGCAGATGTTATTTTCCAGATCAGTCCACGTATCGTTGGGCAGCGCCGTGTCGAAATACTCGGTGTTTGAGCAATGCGGGCAATAGTCCTCCAGCACCAGAATGGCGACTAGAAGCTGAACTGTGAAGGGGGATTCGCCCATGAACGTGGGCGACGTGCAGAACTCGAAGAAGTTTCTGGCCTTTGGGTGGTCAGAGTCATCCAGCAGAAAATCGACGCCTGCCGTTGCGTCAGCGACAATGGACTGTAGCTGGGCGGAATAGGCCACGCCAGCTGCGGCAATCTCCCTCAGCGCTTCCTGATACTCACGGTAGGAGTGATTGCCGCTGCGTTGAATGACTTCATCGACAACACGCTCGGCCTCTGCCACGCCGGACATGATGCGGGCAATCTCCAAGTCAGCGCGCTTTTCCGCCTCTGCCGCTGACGACATTGGTTCCAACGTAATGACTTCGTTTGCCCGACGGTGCCTGTTGCGCTCCGCCCGGCTCGCGGTGGAGTTCTCCGCAACAAGCACCTTGGCAAGCAGTGACGACAGCGTGCCTTGCTCTGCGTCAGCAAGACTGGAAAAGTTCGGGCACCTGAACGAAACGCTTTTGCTTTCGTGCAGGCACCCGATATAGCGTGAACAGTCCAAACAAGTAGACACCCCCGTCAACTCCTTACGTTACTCCCGTTTAGGCTTCTTCGGCTGCAATGTCAGCACTTGTGGTGGCGGTGCCAGCTCCAGGTCAGCCGCCTTGTGTGCAGGGCTGGGCGGCAAAGACGCGCCTAACACATACTCATAGGCAGACTCTGGCAGGCCAAGCTCAGCCACTACCCACTTGGCCGTCGCCGCTGCCACCGCACGGTCACACATCTGGTGCAACTTCTCTACATCCGTGAAAGCTGACCCTGTGACACGCGCCGCTTCCATGGCAGTAGTCACACCTCGCGCAAGTGCATCCATCTTGGCGGCAAAAGCGGTCAGGCTTTTCTGGTGCGCTGCTGCTGCTGTAGTGTCCCGGCTGACCAGCAAGTCGCTGCTCTCTTGGGCCTTGCGCCGCTCAGCCAGAAACTGACGAACCGACCGCAAGGCCCACAGCACCTGAGCCTTGAACACTTCGTTAATCATGGTGCGAGTGCTATCTGACATGGGCGGGAAACCGTAAGTCTCTGCCTGTTCACTCGTCACCACGACGAACATACCCTGAGCTGCCTCGGTGTCTACGTCCAGATCATCCTCGGTGATGGAAAATACATCGGACGTGCCAGTCACAGTAGCGTAGAGCTGTGCAAGCTGCATATTGTCAAGATTGACTGCCGACTGCAAGCACAGTTGATGAGCCAACACACCCATCAATGTATCTTGCGAACAGATGCGCGGCAGGTCGGCATACAGATCGTCTTGTTCAGTCATTTTGCACCTTTCGCGCCGGAATATGCCCCGGCGTTGCTCACCCGCGCCGCTCTGGCGCTGGATGATTTCTTGGAATCTTCATCTTCGGCAGCATCAGACTCGCCACCAGCCAGCAGTTCTTCACTGACATCGCCCGGTCGGTATTTGCCTGACGCCACCACTTTGGAATACTTCATGTCCCAAGTGGTCGGGAACTTGCCGATGACTGAGTGGCGGTTTTTCTTGATGTACACCATCCACTGCCCCAGTAGCTTTTCCGCCTCATTGGGGAACCATACGGCCAGCACATCGGCATGCTCTCGCATGGCCTGCGCATAGCGCAAAGCATGGGACTTGTCATCAACCTGCACCAGCAACACAATCAGCTTGTTCGTCCGCTTGCTGAACACCTTAGCCTTGCGGACAATCATCGACAGCGAGATAGCTTGCGTCTCAGCACCTGCTTCGCCGGCCAGCAGGCCGGTGTAGTCAATCATGCCGACCCGCGCCCCCGTCGCCTTGAAGTGACGCAAGCAAGCATCAATACCCACGTCATCCTCATCTGGCGACCACACGTCAATGGCGCTGTTGTTCTTGCCACACTCGTTTGCAAATTCCAGAGCCACCTGTTCAAGGTATGCGCGTTCGTCATCCGTCAGATTGTTCCGGGCCAGCTGCTGCCCGTCAATCTCTGCCAGATTCGACATGGTGCGTGTAAACTCCTGCTCACGCGACATTTCGAGCGTGACCATCGACACACGCATCCCCATGTAGGAACGCACCATGTTCAGCCCGATCTGCTTCGCCATGACTGACTTGCCGGACGACGTGGTGGCACCGAGTAGCACAACACCTGTATCCGGGAATCCGCCGCACGCCTCATCGAAATCAGTCAACCCAGTGCGTAGCACAGACGGCACACGCTTGGGGTCAATCAACCACTTGGTCAGCTCTTGCACGCCGGTATTGTGCTTGCCGTCAAACACAAAGCGGTCAGTGCCGTCGCTGCTACCCTCAGACACAGCAACGTTGGCAACGTCAGCCGCCGTATCCAGCACTGTGCTTAGCGGCAGCGACATGTCACAGGCGGCTTGCGAAAGCCTAGTTGCTTGGTTCTGCATCATACGGCGCTGTGACAGATCACGCAAGGTGCGGCACGCTCGCGTGACCTGCTCAATGCTGACGAACGACGCCACTGCCGCGTGCCTGAGATAATCAGCGTAGGGTAGCAGCACCTGCGCCGAAATAATCTCACCCCAGCTTGGGAATGACGACGATTCCTCCTGCAAGCGCTGGGCGTATGCCCACACTGCCAAGCTCTCTGGAAAATACAACAGCTTATCAGACAGCGTAGCCCACACCGTTTCAGCCAGCGCAGCACTCACATCGTTGCCCGGAAAAGCGTGCCGGATGACAGCGCGTTCCAGGGCAATGTTTGCAAGCATTTGTGTATCAGATACCGCCATCTGAACCCTCTCTGAACGAATCAGGCCAGACTGCCCGCCACTTGCTCTTCGGAACGTAGAGCAGTACCTCACCGCGCGACGACGTTACCCGGCAGATCAGGCCATCGCCAGCCAAGCGTCTGACTTCTTTTTCCACGTCGTGCTCATGGTAGCCAGCAAGCGTGGATGTCAGGTTGGACATCTTGACGGTTTTCTGTTTGAACTTTGCACCATCACCCAATTGCCGTGGGCGTAGCTGGCGCAGAATTGCTTCCTTCGTCTGTTCCATTAAGCACCTCCAACCGCGAGACGCATCTCGCTAAGTGCCACGTCAAATGATTCTGCATCCATACCAGTACCCAGAAGGTACTTGCGCACCAGCTGCACAGCGATGGTGCTGTATGCTTCGACCTCGGACGCCATGTAGTCCCACAACGCATGATTGCCGTAAGGAACCGGGCGCTTGGACTTGAAGGCCGCCCGGATAGCAGCAGTGCCGGCCTCACTGGCGAGCCAGCGCGTGAATCCGAAGTCGTATACCCCACCTAGCAGACTGGCCGGCTTGGACAGCCACGGCATCGACTCGCACATCTCACGCAGCGAATCGTGAAAGGCGGGATTGACCGCCTCCATGCGCTCAGCAACATAGCTTGAGCCATCACCCAGCGACGACAGCGGTAGCTCCATGAATACCTTGCGCCCACCAGTACCAGGAAGTGCCGAGATACGCGACGACCGCACCGTCATGTTGACCTTCAGGTGGGCAACACCGGAATGCATGGCGGCCATTGCCATCTTCATGTAATGGCTGGAGATGTCAGGCTCCCGCTCATAACAAATGTCAGCGTTGCATTCCGACCGCAAACAGGTGCGCACCACTTTCTTCAGCGGCCAGTCCACCAAGTCCAGATAGGTACACTGATAACCCATCACCAGAAAGGCAATCTCTCTGGGCAGCGACGTGCGGGCGGTGCGCGTGTCAGCACTGCTGAAATACTTGTAGACTTCCGACACAGCATGCTGAATCCGTGCGATAGCGTCCTGATAATTCAGCAGACTGGCTTCCCGCTCCGGCGTCGCCATCAGCACCCAGCCAGCAGTGCGCAATACCTGTTGCAGGGTCAGCGCTTCGTGGACGCCGATTGGGTGTCCCATTACTGCTTGTACCAGCGGAACCCCTCGGTACAATTGGATGACCACGGCACGGAACCTGCACATCCACTCGTAGTCGTCCAGCACGGCAGCGAAGAACTTCTCCGTTGACTCAGCCGTGAATCCTCGGAACTTCATCAAGCCGCAAGCAAAGTTATGGTGCGTCAACTTGGTGGCGGCTGACTTTACGACAGCGTTGAACTCGCCAGCGTCAATGCCCAGATACGCCAGCATCTCTGTGCGCGTCTTTGCCACCTTGCCGCAAACCTTGGGGTCATACTGATTGAACGAGTAATCAGCCAGAATGACCATGGCCCATTCCCAGTCCTCACGCACTGGTGCTGTGCCGTCCACCTTTTGCAGCACCATCAGAAAGTCGCGCAACATGCGTGTCTTACTCATATGCCACCTCAGTAGCAGCCAGCAGGGCATACAACACGTCGCGCAATTCTGGTGGCAGGTCTGGGTCGTGCAACACAACTAGGTCGCGGGCCTTGGCAACATCCGTGATAAACATGGATTGGAACAGGTACTGCTCACCACGGTAACGGGCTGATTCCCAATTGCCACCGAGCACCACACCGTGCTCTGTGTCCAGCACCAAGTCAGCCAGCGGGGCCAGATAGATGGCAGCCGCGTCCGTGTCAATCATGATGCCTTCGCGGTTCTTGACCGGCGACATCTTGCCGCCACCAGCACCCACGAAGAACTCTTGTGGGAACACGCCAAGCAGCAACGCGACTAGAGCTTCATCCTCTGGGGTATCGACGTATGGGAATTGCGAGATGTCCTTAATAGGAACTTCGCTAACCTCATCGGCCAGAATATCCCAGACTGGTTCCTCGCTAGACGCCGGCCAGTCGCGGGCAGTGTCAGCGTCAAACGTTCCGAGCCGCGTCACGGTATCTGGAACATCCTTGCCACCGTCGGCTTGGGCCAGCTGCGATGACTTGCGTTTACGGGCGTGGGCCTGTCGGTTGGCTTCCAGCTCCGGGTCAACAATGCGGCCAGCAGCCAACAGCTTTTCTGCCCACGGCGTGTACACGTCAACGTCCAGAATCCGGGACTGCGCTACCGGGAAGCGGACATGATAATGTAGCCCATCATCCTCATAGGTTTCCCAGATCATAGTGACCCCGCGTACTTGCGGTGCATTCGACAGGCTGACAAAATCTAGCGCGTAACCGCCCGGATTGTTGCGGGTAGATGCAACCTGCTGCACGCCAACCAGCATCATTTCCGCCCAGTTGCTCAGATAAGCAACATCACTGCCGCGATAGCAGACGGCATACGTGTTGAAAACCTGAAACGGGGTGGCTGCCAACATCACGCTGGCCCGACCGGCATTGGCGAAAACACCAGCCAGATATTGCCACGCTTCCTCCCGACCGCCACCAGCAGCAGCCAGTTTCTTGGCGGCGCTGGCTGCCAGCCCAAGCGCCTGAAAAACATCCAGCGGTGGAGCTGCCGTAAACGAGCACACGGCAACGTGGTGGTCGCCACATACTGGTGACAGCGGGCTCTTGAGCGCCCGTCTGCAAATGTTAAACCGTGCGCAGCAAGCGCACGTTCTGCCACTACCGTTTTCGCTACCAATAGTCATATTCGCCCCTTGTTTGACTATAAGCCCCGCTTGTTCAGATATTCAAGCAAGGCTACCTTCAATACCGCCTCTAATGACGGCGTTGACCCTGCACGATTAACCGCTAACCTTGTGCGTGCTAACGTTCTATCGTCCAAAGTTACAACTACTTTTCCTTGCACCGTGATTGGGTTGAACCTTGCCAACACAATCGTCGTGACCAGCATGTTAGCCAGCCGGGCATCGAGCTGTTCCGCATCGCTATCACGCGGCCAGACGAATGACGTTTCCTTTCCACGCCTGGCCTGCGCAATCATCTTCTTGGCGATGGTGTGAACCTGCTGGTGGTGCGCGCTGCACAGTGGCACTTGAGGCAAGCGCTCACCGCCATATGCTCTTGGCCAGACGTGGTGCCATTGCACTTCACGTCCGGCGCAGATGGGACTGAGCACACAGCATTGCTCGCGGCCATACTGCTCATAAAATACACTCATTTCGTGAACGTACTTGTCACGCGCAGCTACCGATGCAAAGACAACCGCCATTCTACAACCTCCAAGCAGCACGGTCAAACTCGATTGACAGTGCCTTAACTTTATTCCGAACAGATATTCGGGAGCCACCGTTTAACGGTGCTAGGTTGGAGTGTCTGGTCTAGCGGGCTGCGGGCTGACACTGGACAGCACCAGACAAACACGTAGCCCCGGTAGCCTGGCACGCGAGCACAGTTGTACATGCTGCGCAGTTTGTAGTCAGCCAAGCGCTGGCTGGTGGCACTCTCGTTGTACAGACTGGTGGGTACGGCAAACACCTGCTGCTGCGCCACCATCAACAGGCCGGTATTGTCTGGATCAAACTTGGCGCACTCAGGCAGCGCCCGGCGCGTCACCCCTGTGGTTTCAACCAGCACATTACACTCAATCAAATACTCGGTATTGCTGGCAGATGGCAGCGCTAACACTTGCGTGGCAGCCAGCGACAGATAGCTTTGAGCCAGATAGCTATCAGTAGCATTATCAGACATGCCAGTCATTGCCCGGTGGATGGCGTTGCGTAGGTTGAACAGCTCGCGGTACACCCGCTGCCGGTCAGCCGTCCGGCGCAAAGCCTCGCTGCGACTGACGTTGTGCGCCAGCGTGCCAATCTGCACCAACTTGCGCCGCACACCAGCATGCTCGGCTGGAATTGCTTTGGCCCAGTGCGTAGCCCAAGCGAGAATATCCACCATGGGTTTCTCAGAGACTGCGCCGTCCACCAGAGAGTCAAGCACTTTTTGTAAGATCATTTTGTGTTACCCCAAAGAAAAACCCCGGAACATTGCTGTTCCGGGGTTTCTTATTGCCTGTTGTCTGGCAGTTACGCCGGGATGGATGCCACCGGGCGTGGCTGGCGCGGGGCGCGGGTCGGGGTAGCACCAGCAGCCGGAGCGGCGACAACTTGGAGGGCCGGGGCTGCCGGGGCTGCCGGGGCTTCGGCGACAGTACGACCACGGCCTTGGCGCGGTGCCGGGGTAGTGGCAGCAGCCGGCGCGGTCGGGGCAGCCGGCGCGGTCACATCAGCAGCAGGGGCCGAGGCAGTCTCGGCAGCGTCAGCCTTCTTGCTACGCGGCTTTTTCTGCGAGGCCGGGGCGGCAGCCGGGGTTTCGGTCACAGCCGGGGCCGGGGTTTCGGTCGCGCTGGGTTCAGAGCCGGCACCAGTGGAAGGCCCCGCCACCGTGACATGCACGTCGTAGTCCGCGACGTCAAAGGCGTGGGTCTTGCCGTCTTTGGCGGCATGGTACACCAGAGAGCCGCCAATCCACATGTCGCCAGCGCCAAGCGCCATGACGTTGACTTTGCCGACCATCGCCGCAGTGGCTTGGCCGATGCCAGGCAGCATTGCAGACACGCGCTGGCCGGTGATAGTGAACCAGTCTTTTTTGCCCGCAGTGAAGGAGGAGCTGGAGTGGCTGATGACTAGGGTGTTGTCCACGTACCCAAATTCCGGGTTGGATACCTTTTGCGGGCCGGTGGACAGCACCAGTGCGGAAGTGACTTGGGTGGGCTGTTTGGGGTCGTTCGAGATCATGGTGTTTTCCTTTTGCTTAGGTAGGTAAGCCTTACGGCTTAGAGAGTAAAATGTACTGCTTGGTTTTTGACTTCAATACGCGTTACCGATACTGCTGGATGGTATGCTTCAATCGGCATTAACATGCTTGCTGCCGTGTAGCCGTATTGTCCAGCAGTCAGCAACGCCACCAGTTCACCAGCGAGTGTTGCGTTCTTCACCAGAACGTCAACGTCAACACCTGCTACCGACGGTGCCACCGGGGATGCAATCCCCCACGCAATGTCTTGGTTGGTTACATTAACCACAACTTCGAGGTCAACACCGAGGCTGCGCGCCGTGGCTGCAAACTTCCAGACGTTTTCGACAAGCGCCTGCGCGGTAAGCACCTTCTGCTGCTGGGTTTCAGCGATGCTGTCATCGACAACAGCCGCGATGCTTAACGCCACGCCGTCCGTTTCAGCGGCAAACTTGACATTGAATTCAGCCTGCTGCCGGACAAGAAACTGCTCACGGTTAGACCGCACAGCAGCCTTATCCGCCATGGCAGACAGCCGGGCCGCGATGGCTTGGTTGGCTGTATCGGCCATGACGCCGGCTGTCGGTGCGCCTGCGAACACCGACACAATCTGACGCATCTGCTCAAGACTGTGGCCGGCCTGCTCAATCAGCAGACTGGAGATAGTCGTACCTTCACCAGTGCGGACGGCCAGGCCTGCGTTAGACAAACCGATGCCGGTATTTTGCGGTGGGAGCGCGCTGGCGACACTGATAATCAGCGTCGCGGTGATGCGGGCATTCGCTGTGGTCGGCAGCACAACAGGCGGGAATTCCCACGTCGGGAAATCGTCAGCCTTCACTTCGGCTTCGGCTTCCATGGCGGGGGCGGAAATCACCGCGTCGTGAATCGCAAGATCACCTGAAATCACAACTTCTTCCACGCAGACAGGCACAGATTCAGCAACGACAGCCGCTGATGCGTCTTGCAATGCCCGGCGCGTGGCATCGGATACCAGCGCCTGCACTGCTTCTTCCACTCCCACTTCGGTTACTTCGGTCACTTCTTTGGTTTTGGACATGTTCACTCCTTGAACAGGGTGGATACGTAGGATAGCAGTTCTTTTGCCCCTGGCTCCGGGGATTCAATCGCTGCTGTCAATTGGGCAAACTTTGCCGAGTGGTCTTTGGTAGACAACAAGGCGCTCATGGGCGTAGCCAGCACGTCCGCCACTTTTTCGGCAGATGGTTGCATGCCAGCACTTTCCCACGGCAGCTTTTCCAACAGCCAACCTTGTGGGTCGCGCTGCTGTGCCGCCTGTAGAATCAAAGAAACTTGTCCTGCCGCAAACTGCGACAGTAGAATACGGTCACGCTTGGCGGAAAGATCAGCCACTTTAACCGCGTGCGCCCGACACATCAAGTCGTGCAGTCTGTCGTACCAGTTTTCCAGAATTGACTGAAGCGTGTACAGATAAACGCTGCCATCCTGCACCATACGCATCTTGTAGCCAATCTTGGATGACAGCTTTTTGCGCATGGCTTTCTGCCACTGGGCTAAGGCCGGCGCGTCCAGCTCAGGTGGCGGGATTAGCTCCACACCAAACCCTTGCGTGTGGTCACGCCGGTCAACCACCAACATGCCATCCTTTCCGTCAAGGTCAAACAGTGCCCCAACTCGAACGTTAGGGGCCATGCCTGTGACCAAAAATCCGCCGTGGTGCAATGCCTCGAAGTCACACGACCAGCTCAGTTGGAAGCCATCGGCCTTGTCCACTTGGCTGAACGCTGCCGGCAATCCAGCTGACGTGCAAGTGCCCCCATACCGATGCACCGGCACCAGCAGTTTTGCCAGCTTGGCGAAGTCAGCGTCAGATGAACCGCCTTGCTCTGCAAAGCGTAAGCATACGTCGCGCACGCTTCGATAGTCAAAAGACGGGAACATGGCACGGGCACCAACAGCAATGCCCGTCGCCAGCCCAGCACATAAGATGTGGGGAAGCGTGTTGACCAACCACAGCGGCTCTCGCGTGGTGCCTTCATAGTTCATGCCGTAGTCAACCACGTCAATCAGGTCTTTCGGGAAGAACACCTTTTCAGCGTACTCGGTCATGCGCATTTCGGTGTACCGCATGGCCGCCGCCACGTCAGGCTTCTGAATGTCACCCACGTTGCCGAAGAAGTCAATCATCGGTGCCGTGGTGTGCGCAATGCGTAGCTTGTCGTTATCCGGGTAGATGGACGACATTTGCACGGCGCTGGCGTAACAGGAGCTATCGCCGTGCGGGTGATGCGTACCAATGACGTGGCCCACCACCACAGCAGATTTCCGATACTTGGCCTTGGGCGTCATCCCTAGGCAGAACATGCTGTAGAGAATGTAGCGCTGCACTGGCAGCAGACCGTCAGCAGCCAGCGGGAATGCGCGGGCCACTTGAGTTTCCGCCCCATACATGCCCAGACAGGAGCGTGCCGCGTCTATCAGAGAAACGCGCTTGGCTGCCACGTCATTGATAGGTTTTTTAACTTTAGCTTTTGCCATTTGTGTCCTTCTAAACGAAAACAGGGGCGGTTTAACCCGCCCCTGCTCATCACTGCTGTGCGTTACGCGCCTTCGGCTTCTTCCGCACCGAACAGCGCGGCATTACTCGGTTCTTCTTGACCTCCAGCGCTGTACGGGTCATCTTCTTCCGGGATTCCCATCGGGCACAGTTCGTGTGCCAGTTCAGCAATCTTTTCGTTCTCCATGTCCAGCTCGGCCAGCACTGCGCCGTCTTCGTTGTATAACAGCACCGCACCCGACTTGTCCACGCGCAGCAGGCCGGCAGCCAGTGCCGACGCCACCGCGTTAGCGGCTGTTTCAGCAGCAGTGTGCGCGGTGCCGCCAGCAGAAAGCGCCGTGTAGATGTCGTATACCGCTGCTTCCGACCAAACACGAATATCCAGCATCACGACTGGGAGAACGATACTTTCCATCCGCTCGTATTGCTCAGCCATCCAGCGCTTGTGTGCCGCCTCCGCTGTCAAATCCGCACCTAGTGTCATAACACCGTCAACATTCGGCTCCCAGTCAGCGTCTACGTCAACGGCGTGATAAGCGTCTTTGAATTCGCTGAACACATGCCCACACCACGACACGCGGTCGTGGAAGAACAGCACCAGCGCGGTCATGCGCTGCTGGCCGTCGATAATCATGTTTGACAGCGCGTGTTGCGCACCTGCCAGATGACCGAAATGTTCTGCTACTTCGCTCGGAAGAACGCTAGTCTCGGTGATGCACAGAGAGCCAAACGGCAGGCCGCACATCAAAGAGTTGATGAACTTCGAGCACTGGTCATGCGACCACACGAAATCACGTTGGCAGTACGGCAGGCCGTAGCCATTCAGGCTGTAGAACGACACTTTGCCGTTGTCCGTGGAAATCTTGTGCAGCGGCCCGAAACTGCCGTGGTCGGCTTTCCGGTTCGCCAGCTCCAGCAGGGGCAGTTCTTCGAGCCGTGGGCCACGGCCTACCGGTGCCGGCGTGAGAATCGTCCATTCGGTCGGCAGCGCCGCCTTCGGGTCAGAGTTGATCGGGAAGTAATCGCCGAAGCGGTATTCTTCTCCATCGTGCGTGACGGTCACGTCACGCGCCAGCCAGAGGCGGGGTGCTGTCCACTTGACATCGCCGTCTGCGCCTTGAATGTTGATATTGCGCCAGAACGACGGCTGGGTCAGCATGTCCAGCGCATATTCGCGCTGGGCGTCGGTGTACGCCAGTGCATTGATTGCTGCGACGGCAGCTTCGGTTGCGGCCTGTTCGGACAGGGACGCAATGTGCTTGATGGTATCGTGCAAGTTCGTGTTCATGGTCGTTTTCCTTGTTGGTTTCGTTCATGGTGGTTAGCGCCGTGTGATTGCTGCAACGGCAGCAGCCACGGCGGCTTTGCAGCTTAACCCGGCCTTCCGGGCATTAGCTGTGTATTCGGCGGCAATGCGCAAAGTACGGTAGCCTTGTTGCTTGGCAACCACGCAATCAATCACTTCATTGCTCAGACGCAAAGGTGTGACCGCGTTTTCCTTGGCATAGGCACGCCACGCTTGCTCCAGCTCCTTGCGGGTCGGGGGCAGCACGTTGAAAATATCAGTGCAGCGGTCAAGCATCGCCGGCTCGATACTCTCTTTCGGCAGGTTGGTCGTGAAGAACACAGCGCAGTGCCGGTAGTCCTCCAGCGCCCGCAACATCCGCTCGGTTGCGCTGGTGCGGTCTTCACGATAACGAATCAGTCGGGCAGATTCGTCGAAGATCACCACAATGTCTGCCTTCTCAGCAGTAGCCAACATGCTCAGGTACTCTGAGCTATTGACTTCCGCGTCAACAATGACATGCGGACGCTTAATCGTCGCCGCGTAGTCCACAGCCAATTGTGTTTTACCAGTGCCAGGCGCACCGCGCAGCAACACCCGAATGCCGGTGCTTGAAGTGCGAGCAAATGGGTCTTTGAATGCGCCATCCCGCGCCGCTGCCCAAACCTTGACGGCAGTTTTGGCGTCCGACTGACTAGCAAGCGGCGTCGGGAATTGCTTCTTCCATTCAGCCTTCAGCTCAATATCAAGCGTGGGAAGCACCGCGCTGCGGCCAGTGTCCACCATGCAGACAATGACCGGAATCAGCAGCGACGGTGGGATGCCTTCCTTGACCCAGTTCACGCAATCCTCTGGGCGCACACGGTCTTGCTGCACAACCATGTCCACCGGCAGGATTCCAGTCGGGTCGGTGTACACGTCGCCCTGCTTCGGGTCATGCTCGAACCACCCAGCGTCATTCAACCATTGCTGATCGAACGTCTGCCGGTCAGCCAGAGGCATGTGACCAAAACCTGACGCCAGCACGGTGGGCGTCGTGCTGTATTGCAGCTCGCTATCTTCATAAAAGTGCGTGTCCACCCCAACGCACGACTGGAGTTGCACCGCCTTGTTCATCCAATGATTAGCCGGCGCTTCGGCCACCGGGATGACTGGCACGCCCTCGACCAGCAGCAGGTCTTTATTGGCGATGGCGAGTTCCCACCACCCGCTCAGTGTGGCAGGCTCAGCAGGCAAAGATTCTTTGCGAGAGGCGGTGCGTTTCGGCGGGCGGCTCATGCTGGGTACGACTTTGTTCATGTTATTCTCACTCGGTGGATTTGTGATGTGCCGCCAGTCTACCATGGCTTTCTGAAAAAGAAAAACGCCCACACAAGGCAGGCGTTTCAGAAGCAATGACTGGATTCAGGGCGTGCGGATGACGGCTGAAATGGCGCAGATCATGCTGCATGGGGTTGCGTAGTCAATGGCAGGCGGCTGCATGCTACTGCCGCTGGCGTCTTCCACCACTTGTGCCAGCCAGCCTGCGCTGGCCTCTGCCTCGTTGCGGTAGTAGTCAATGACCTGCGCCGTGTACTCGGCATCTGCCACCATTTCTGCTGTGGCATCAGTCGGCAGCTCAGGCACTGCGAAAAACTGCGCCACGTTCGCCGCGTCAATCACGGCCAGCCACGCCAGCACCAGCAGTGCCGCGCCAGTTTGCTCCGGGCCAGACTGTGCATAGTCAGGGCCGTACAGCACTGCCTTGTCAGCAGCCACCAGCACGTTGTAAATGGCCATGCCGTCCAGCTCATCCTGCGAGCAAGTGTAATCGCCGGCTGCTGTCAGGCCGCTGTCAGTCTGCACCTGCATGTTCTGTGGCGGCAAAACAAAATCCACCGGATAATAGTTGACACCAGTATCCGTGCAAAATACCACAATTGCTTTCTGCTGCATGCTCATAGCTCATTACCTTCCGTCAAAATAGAATCCACCAGCTGACGGCGGGCCTCCACTGAGGCCGCGTCGGACGAAGCCAGCAAGGCTAGGTCGGTCAGCTGCTCGTCGCTTTGCAAATCCACAATGGTGTAGTCTGGCGACTGAAACACCATCTGGCGCAAATCCTCCACCTGCACTTCACCCAAGCCTTTGAACCGCTGGAATTGGCGAGCACCTTTCTTGCCAGCAGCATCCATTTTGGCCTGCACTTCGTCCATGGTCATGCCGTAATACACAGTGTCGCCAACGCTACCCTTGAACAGCGGGGTATTGATGACACGCACCCGGCCCTGTCGCAGCAAATCAGGACTGAACCGCGCAAACAGGCACAGCAGCAGATAGGTGATGTGCTCACCGTCCACGTCAGGGTCGGTGGCGATGTAGACGTTCCGGTAACGCAGCACACCGGCACAGAACTTGTCGAATGAGCCAGACAGGTTAGCCACCAGCGTCTGCACCTTCTGGCTGGTCAGCACTGCCGTGTCTGTCTGCGTGTAGACATTGGGCATCTTGCCACCAACCTGAATGATGGCCTGATAGTCACCATCCCGTGCATAGGGGGCGTGGGCACCAGCAGAATCACCCTCCACCAGATACACGTCAGCGTTCTGACCAGGCTTGTTGCAGTCAATCAGCGTTTTCTTATCCAGTAGCTTGGCGCGCTCCCGCATGCTTTTCAACGAGGCTGCGCCGGCCTTGCTCTCCTGCTCTTTTTTGTGGACGTGGCTGGCTTCGCGCACCAGATGCTTATGCACCTCGGGCTTGGATAGCCACGCTACCAGTTGCTGAGCCAGCTCCTGCACCGCGCCGTCTGCTGCCGATGTCAGCTTGGACTTGACGTTACCGGAGAACTTCGGATTCTTGATGTCAACCGAAATGAAGCCGGCCAGTCCCGCCAGTGTGCTGGCCGGGCTGAAGTCTTGCTGACCGGCCACACGGCATAGCGCAGTGTGCAGCTCTTTGCGGAAAGCCACAAGTTGCTTGCTCAGTGCGTCGGTCGTTTCCAGATTGTTGACGAAGTGCCGGAACGGAATCTGCGTTGTCGTGCAACCCAGCACGGCGGTGGCGTGGTCGCTGCGCAAAACCACCTGATTGCTGATGGCAACGTTTGGGCAAGTATCCGTGAAGAAGGCTGCTGGCCCTTCCTCATTCACAAAGAAAAACTGCTGTGCAACACCAGCGTGCTGCCACAGCAGTTCAAAGGATACATCCGGCAAAAGCCAGCTTGCCGCTTGCAGCAGCCCAGCCATTTCCTCCTGTGCAAACCAGTCATTGCAGTCTGGGGAAATCAGATCAAAGTCTGGCAGGCACAGCACCACCGACACGCAAGAGCTGAACCAGTCCGAATTGAAATACCCCTCAACAGGACTGGCCTCGGTCTGATGCACAGCGCCGTCCAGATGGCCGGCCTGTAAGCGCACCGTGTGCCACGCATCGCCATCAGCAGTGAGGGTGGCAGCCACCAGCAATTCGCTGGCAGCGGCAGCAGCCTTGGCCCCCACGCCGTGAGTGCCGCCCGTCGCCACCCCAGCGTAGGCTTGCGAATCAGCGAACTTGCCACTGGCGTGCAATGACTGGAACAAATCCGCCATGATGACTTTGCCGCTGGAATTGACCACTGGGATTCCACCACCATTGTCACCGACGGCGAAGAAGCCTGATGTATCCACGGCCAGCAGAACGCGATTGGCCCGGCCAGCACGGGCTTCATCAATCGCGTTATCCAGCAGTTCAGCCAGCTGCTTGCGTAGGGCCGGCATGCCAGGCTCACCCAAGTACATGCCGATTGCTTCTCGCACACCATTCAATCCTGTGTGGATGATTACCTGTTCTTTCTTCACTCGTTTACCTTTGTGCGTTGCTGCGCAGCGTCTGCTGGTGCGTGAAAAATGCTTCGTCCACGGCACCCAATTGCTGGCGCTGTTGAATTGCATCGTAGAGACGCATGCTATATCTCAAGTCGAACGGCAGCAGGCCAAACTCTTGCGACAGATCGTCCCACGGGATGGCCTCGAATTCGTCAGTATCCTTGACTGAGCTGGTGTAGAACGTCGCCAGCTTGGTCAGCGCCTTGCGGAACGGTTCGGCTTTTGGCGCGTAAATCAGCGCCAGCAAGGCCGGAATCCGGTCAGCGTCTGACGACATCCCGACACAGCGGCGCAGCCTGATTTCCATTTCAGCCGGGCCTTCTCCTGCGAACAGCCCGACCACCACTCCATTTTTCACCGGGTGCTGATTGGCAGTTTCCCAGCGGTAGAGTTGGGATTGCAGGGGATTCAGCAGGCTGCAAAAATCGGCAGCCTGCTGCATCAATTCACGAAACGCCTGCGCCTTGTTCGTCGCGGTCATTTTGAATTCGGCACTGGTGCGAATCAGGTGCCAATTGTCACACGGCACGGAAATGGGGTCAGCTTGCGGCTTGCTCCGGCGCACCTCACCGTCCAGAAAGACGTGGGTTGCCGTCAGATACAGCGATAGGAATTCACCTGAAACCAGCACCGTGGCCGGATTATACTGCGCAGCCATCGCCAGTTGGCCGCGTGACAGACACAGCGGAACGCTGTCTGTCGGCTGGCCGTCAAACAGCTTGGCTGCAATGCCCATGGCGCTCAGCCGGCGCAGCACTTCGACCGGCGTGGTGTGCGTAACTCCAAATACGTTCACAGCATTTCCCCATACCCAGCTTCAACAAGATCGTCAGTTCTGGTCAGGATGTCATCAGACACCTGAATGCGCGATTGCTCGCTGCCGTCCATGCCACGAATGACCGTGACCTGATAATCAGTCGCGGCCAGCACTTCGGCTTTTGGCGAAACCACGAAAATGGTCGGCACCACTGTGAGCAGGTGCGGCAAAAACGTGTTCAGGTACATGGATAAGTTGGCGTCTGACATGCCAGTCTCGGCTTCGTCCAGCACGCAATAGTTGGCGGCGCGGTTCCCCAGCATACTGTTCAGCGTGAACAGGTTCAGCAGGTCAAACCTTCTGGTTTCTGACGCTGACGTTGCCACCACGTCGTTGAACTTGCCGTTGTCAGTCTGGCGCTTATACAGAATCGCCATGTCTTTGCCGGACGGCACGCACTCGAACTCAATTGGTTCAGAATAGAGCATGGGTGAGTTCAGGTTGTAAGCATCCTGAATGGCGTGGGATGTGGCCTCCATCAGCTTCATGCGCCCGCCAGCCGGGGCGTAGAAATCTTTCAACACGTTGACCGCCAGCGCCTCTTGTTGCAGGGGAAGCAAGGCGCTCTGCTGGGCCTTGGCTTCTTCCAGTTGTTCCAGAAGCAGGGACAGGCCGGCGTGCTGCCCCACGCACCGATTGTGATATTGCTCCCATTCGTCAATCTGCCGATTCAAGTCATCAAACGAAATAGCTTGGCCTTGGGCCAGAATCTTGTCCAGCTTATCCAGCTCCAGAACCAGACTCATCTCATTGTAGATGGTGCGGTACTGCTCGGCTTGCGCCAGCGCAGCGCAGCGCTGGCTCAGTTCCTGCTGCCGCTTGGCGCTGTTTTTGGCTTGATTGTCCTGCTCCTGCATTTCTTCTTCTAGGGCCGACAGGTGGCCGTCCACTTGGCGTAGCAGCCATAATTCAGTTTCAACTACCCAGTTCCACGTTGCTGTCACGGATTCAACGTCTTGCACGCACAGACGATACCAATTCAGCGAAGCCTGTAGCCGGTCAGCCGCAACAATTGCGCGGTCAATCAGGTCTAAGGTGGCGCGGGCGGTGCTTGCTGTATTTCCAATGGCGTGCGTTGCCTGGCCACAAGTCGGGCAAGTCCCGGAAGCCAGCGCGGCGTCGCTTTGCTCCGCCTGTCGAACCTTAAACTCAGCCTCTTTTTTGATGACAGGGAAGAATTGCTGAAAAACAGACAGGGTAGACTGTGTGTAGTCAACTAGGTCACGGGCAGCGTTTCCAGTAGATACGTGTTTTGGCACCTCAAATCCGTATGCTTCTGGGGACAAAGACTTATCCAGCAACTTTGCGATGT
>ERZ650312.169-NODE-169-length-33775-cov-5.853499_pt1 | contig 33775 bp, 23 predicted proteins | sample MGYA00376248_ERZ650312 | MGnify/ENA primary metagenome ERZ650312 (study PRJEB26733, sample SAMN07839316) | wastewater metagenome | biome: urban; feature: wastewater treatment plant; material: waste water | place: USA: North Carolina | collected 2016-07-28 ... | reverse complement strand
ATACTTGCGGAACTGGATAAAACATCCAAAAACAAAAAATCGTCCGACCCGCTCATAAAAGAGGCTTTGGAGACCACAAAAGAGTATGTAGAGACGCTCAGATACTCCGACCTGCAACCGGATAAACCGGTATCGCTTTTATACTCATACCGTGTTACCGATCCCGATACCGATGCAAATCTGGGTGTTTTGACTCTGTGTTTTAAATTTGAAGACGAGATGGAGAGGGTTTTCGGGAAGCTAAAAGAGGGGAACGACTGGCTGGTTTTGACACTTCTCGATAGAGAGGGGATTGTAATAGCCAGTAGCGACTCATATCAGATACCGGTCGGTGTCACTTTGGAGAAAGCTACCAACTGTGACTACAAAATAACAAAATTTGCCGGAAGAAACTACATCGCAAAAACATGTGCCACAAAAGGGTATCAAGGGTTTAAAGGGCTAGGATGGTACGGGCATGCGATGCTCCCAATCGAACACGCATTTGAAAAAAACGAAGCCTCGCTACTGGACGGGATAAATGAAAAAGTCCTAAACGCCGTCATGGGGAACAAAGCGCTTTTTTCCGATGAGCTGAGAGACATCCCGAAACAGGCCGATATGATACAGCGTGAACTGGATAGAACAGTCTGGAACGGAAACGTAAAACAAAGTAGCAACAAACGCTACACAAACACCTCGTTTTCAAAAGTACTCCTATGGGAGATCAGCAACACCGGAGCCAGAACAAAAGAGATATTTGAAAGCTCTATAGGAAATCTGCATGAGACGGTGGTCTCGTCGATTTTGGAGGATGTCAGGTTTCAGGCGGCGCTTGCTATCGACATCATGGATAGAAACCTGTATGAGAGGGCAAACGACTGTAGATGGTGGGCGCTCACCTCTGCTTTCAAAGAGATTTTATCTGCAAAAGAGCAAAGTGCCGAGGATTCAAAAAAAATATCCGATATTTTAGGGTACGTCAACTCGCTTTATACGGTTTATACGACGCTATTTGTTTTTGATAAAAACTGTAAAATCATAGGGGTCTCAAAAGAGTCCGATAAACATCTGATAGGCAAAACCGTATCGGATGAGTACGCCAGAGCCGTCCTAAATGTCAAAGACTCCCAAAAATACCTCGTATCGCCGTTTTCAAAAACACATCTGTACGACTCAAAGGAGACGTACATCTATCTGGCCTCTATCATCTCGGATGCCGGAATGAATGAGCCTGTCGGCGGTATCGGAATCGTATTTGACTCGGAACCGCAGTTTGAGGCGATGCTCCAAGATTCGCTCCCGCTAGATGAAAAAGGGCTTCCACTATCGGGATGCTTTGGTATTTTTATGGATAGAAACAAAAACATAATCTCCTGTACCGACAAAGAGATATGCGAAAAAGAGCTTTTGAGTATTCCGGACGAGTTTTTCCACCTAAAAAACGGTGAGGGGATATCCGGAGTTACGGAGCTTGGCGGGAGATACTATGCCGTGGGGGCTAGAGCCTCTAGTGGATACAGGGAGTATAAAAGCGAAACCGACAGTTACAAAAACGACGTAATCGCTTTTATGTTCTCCCCTCTAGGAGAGGTAATAGACCCGAAAACACAAAAAGAGAAACCGATCAGACACACCAGAGTCGAAGTATCCCATAGATTTGACAACGAAGACGTAACCGAAATCGCAAGTTTTTATATAGGCGACAAATGGCTAGGTATCCGCTCGGAGCTTGTGATGGAGGCGGTAGGGGCAAAAGGGCTAACGCTGATACCGGGTTCAAGCAAACTGCTTGCCGGACGGATAAACTATCAAAACAAAACATTGGATGTGTTGAACCTTAGCTACGAACTTGGTCTAACTCCAAAAGAGATTTCAGAGAATACTCAGATAGTAGTCACAAAGATAGTCGGCAATTCGGAAGAAAAAGATGAAAGCGTTAGATATTTCGGTATTTTGGTAGACGAACTGGGTGAGATACCGGAGGTTAGAAACAACAGGATAGATAGACTGGATACGGTATTCGGCTCCCATGAGCTTTTGGGGGATGAGATAGTCAAACCCGAATCTGCCGATACACAGGCACAAATGCTTGTTATTTTGGATCCGAAAAGGCTACTTGAAAAGCTGATTAGAAAAAGCTAAAAAAGCTTCATAATCCGTCTGGTTCCAAAAATAAACAACACCACACCAAGAACGGTCACACCGGCAAAATAGGGGAGCAAATCCACAAAGGCGGCTCCCCTGAAAAAAATACTCTGAACCCCCTCGATATAGTATCTAAGCGGGGAAAAGAGGGTCAAAAACTGCAAAAACGGGTGCATCGCATACACCGGAGTCCACGCACCGCTAAGAAACAAAATCGGCATCATAATCATCATGGAGAGCTGCCCTACCCTCATTATATCCTGAGCGATTGCCGCTATAAACAGCCCTATTCCGGCGCTTGAGAGGGAGAACAAAAAAGTAAGCGCCAAAAACACCCAAAAAGAGCCGTTAAGCGGAGTATCAAACACACCGAATACGACGACTCCGCACCCGACAAACACCCCGACCATAATCACAAAACTTTGAGATAAAACCTTTGCCGTTATCATCGTAATCTTAGAGACGGGCATCAAAAGCATCAAATCCCATGTGCCGTTCTCTTTCTCTTTTACAAAAACTGCTGCCGATAAGATGATAGACAAAAGCGTCACCACTGACATCAGCTCATTTAGCACCATATAATATCTGGAGTCCGAATTTTGGTTAAAAAGCTTGTGGACGCTAACGCCGAGGGAACCCTCTTTGATATTTTTGTTTACCGTGTCGTTTGCTATGTTTTGGAGATACAAATATGCAAAATACCCCTGAGAAGCCGCCGTTGCATCCAGCAAAAGCTCTATTTTCGACTCTTTGCCGAGTGCTATATTTTTCTCAAAATCGGTGTCAAATATGAGGCCGACCGCTATTTTTTTGTTTTTTATATCTTCAAAAAGCTCTTTTTGGGAGTTGTAAAAAACCGGAGCCCTAAACTCCGGCAACCGAAGCGAGGATAAAAGCTTTGTAGAGACGACACCGGGGGAGTAGTCCACAACCCCTACGGCTATGTTTTTTGCGTCCATATTAATCCCTGAGGCGGCGACATAAATCTCTACGGTAAACATATAGACGATAAAAAACAAAAGTCCCGCCGCCCTCAAAAGCTCTTTTAGCTCTTTTACAAAAATAGCCCAAAAACCCATCTAGCCGAGCCTCTTTTTTAGAAGATAATATCCAAGCAAGGAGAGCAGAACCGAATATCCCGTTAAAATCAAAAAATACTCCACGTTTGCCCACGACGAAAACCCGTCTCCAACCAAAAACGCATCATACATCAGCCTCGTCTGATACATTGTCGGGTAGATATGAGCCGTTATATACGCCCCGCTCTCCATCGACGAAACAGGCATCAGCATCCCGGAATACAAAAAACCGGGGATAATGGTGATAATCAAGGTGAGTAGCAAAGCCACAATCTGCGCCGATGTCACGAGAGAGACCAAAATCCCTATGGAGAGGCTGATGATGAGATAGACAAAACAACAGGCAAAATAAAACAAAAAATCCCCCCGAAAAGGGACATCAAAAACAACGGTAGCCCAAAAAAATATCAAAAAGATATTAAGGCTTTGCAAGCCTAAAAGCGGAATTAGCTTTGAAAGCAAAAACTCCTCTTTTTTTACGCCGGACGAGTAAAAATTAAAAATCGTCCCCCGCTCTTTCTCCTTTACGATAGATAGAGCCGATATAATCGCCGGAGATATGAGGAGCACTATCGCTATAAGCCCTGGAACAATCATCTCCTCATCCCTCATCGCCCTGTTAAACAAATTTCGCTTTTCCACCGAAATAAGCGGCTTTAGGTTTTGTTTTTTGGAGGCAAAATCGAGTATTTCGCTTTGGATATACCCCTCAATAGTTTTTGTTCTGGAGGGAAAGGAGCCGTCTATAAACACGCCTATCTCCGCTTTTTTACCTGACATTGCGTTTTTCTCAAAGTTTTCGGGAATTATCAAAACAAGGTCTTTGTCACTTTTTTTGATAAGCCTCAAAGCCTCCACCTCATCCCAACCAAGCGTCTCCACTCTAAAGTATTTTGAGTGCTCCAGATTCCCTCTAAGCTCAAACGATAACGGGGAGTTGTCGTAGTCTATAACCCCTATTCTGGCATTTGTCACGTCCAGTTTTATCCCGTAGCCGAATAGCAAAATTATCATGGATGGGACAAGGTAGATAAACACAATCACTTTCTCTCTGAAAATCTCTTTTAGCTCTTTTATCATATAGCCTTTGATTACGCCGATTCTCACGCTTTTACCGCACTTTCGTTTTTGCCGAATATCTCAAAAAAGATATCCTCAAAATTTTTTGCACCGCTATGTGCCGCATATAGGTTTTGGAGGGTGTCGTCGGCAACTTTTTTACCGTCTTGGAGTATCGCCACCCTATCGCAAAAATCGGCCTCGCTCATATAGTGTGTAGTGATCAAAATGGAGATATTTTTTTTAATTTTCAGCTCTTTTAGTATCTCCCAAAAAATAGCCCTTGCGATTACGTCTACCCCGCTGGTCGGCTCATCCAAAAAAAGCACTTTAGGAGAGTGGATAAGGGCGCACGCCAGAGAGACCCGCTGATTCATCCCCATCACAAGCTCCCCCAAAAACCGATGCAGAATAGGCTTTAGCTCCAAAACACGGACAAGCTCGTCAAGAGCGTACGAATACTCCTCTTTTTTCATACCGTGCATCTTTGCAAAATACTCCAGATTCTCAAAAACGGTCAGGTTTTTGTATAGCGCAAACCGCTGGCTCACATACCCGATATGCCCCTTCAAAATGGTTCTATCATTTGCACTTTTGATATTTTTGCCCAGCATCCACAACTCTCCGCCATCCGTCGGCAAAAGCCCCAAAAGCATTTTGATAAACGTCGTTTTCCCTGCCCCGTTCGCCCCGATAAGTCCCAATATCTCACCGCTGTTCAGATCCAAAGATACACTATCGTTTGCGACAAACTGTCCAAATTTTTTTGTCAAAGAGAGGGCTTTTAGTACTGTTTTGCTAGAAAAATCTCCGTTTTCACCGTCGTTTGAGAAGTGTATTTTTGGGATTGTCCTCCCCTCTTTTAGACTTCTGACAAAAAATACGGATTCGAGATTCGGCTCTTTTTTTGGAAGCTCCAAAGAGCCGAGGGCATACAAAAAACCGTTTATCGCTATGCTCTCATCTCTCAAAATACCGTCGTCGGCGTATGTAAAATCGGCTACGGAGCCGACAAGAGAGTCAAAATCTCCGGTCGATATAATCTCCCCTTTGTCAAACAACAACAACCTGTCAAACGTCGAAGCCTCACCCATGTATGCGGTACTTGCCACACATATAATCCCCTCCGAGCGGACAAGCCCCCTAATTATCTCCCATAGCTCTTTTCTACTGACCGGATCGACCCCCGTCGTAGGCTCATCTAGTAGTAGTAACGACGGTTTCGCCAAAAGGGTACAGACAAGTGAGAGCTTTTGCATCATCCCGCCGCTCAGATTTCCCGCCTTCCTATCCAAAAACCTCTCCAGCCCCGCCATCAAAAGAAGCCTCTTTAGATAGCCCTCAAACTCCGCATCTCTTTTTATCTCTTTTATCGAGCAGTGAAAATCTATATGCTCTTTTATGCTCAAAGTCTTGTATAGCGATATGCCGAGTCCTTGCGGCATTAAGGCTATCTTATTTTTTATCGGTTCCGCCTCTTTTGTGGTTTTGTAGCGGTATGCATACAATGTTATCTCGCCGCTAAACTCCTGAACTCCGGCTACGGCATTCAAAAGAGAGCTTTTTCCGGCTCCATCGGCTCCGATAAGCCCCAAAATCTCACCGCTTTTTGCCTCAAAGTTTGTCGGTTTTAATGCTTCGTTGTCGCCGTATTTGACACTAACCCCGTTAACACACAGCATAGAGGCTAGAGATTACCCAGTTTTGAGGAACTTTTTGGCAATTCACCCCCGATGGATACGGAACCTACCGCCGGAAGACCTATTTTTAGATACGGGTTTTTGGAGGTCGGTTTTAGATGTATCGCATACACCCTTTGTATCCTGTCGCTTTTTACGTTTACCTCTTTTGGGGTAAATTGCGCCCTTTGGGAGATTTTTGAGACTACCGCCCCTATCGGACGATCCGGCTCCCCATCCAAAAAAATCACCGCCTTATCCCCGACTTTTATCTTTGAGTTCTCTACCGTATCGACATACATCTTTAGGGTCAAATCATCTGGATTAATGAGCGTTGCAACCACGGCTCCGGCTCCTAGCACCTCACCCTCCGAGGCGATTTTTTCGAGTACGAATCCATCAAACGGAGCGTACAGGCTCATCTCTTTTTTGATTGCCAAAAGCTCTTTTTTTGCCGCCTCCATAGCCTCCATAGATTTTTGTTTTGCCGCTATTTTTTGTTTTACCGATTCGACTGTTGCCAGATTTGCTTTTGATATTGCGGTCGCTTTTTGGAGTTGATTTTTTGTCTGCCTGATGGCCTCATATCTGTTTTTTGACTCGTTGGCCTTTAGCTCATACAGCTCCGTATCTCTTTTGGCTGTTAGGTTTTGCTCATACAGCCTCTCCATCCTCTCAAAATCTCTCTTATCCTGCTCCATCGCAAGCCTAGCCGTCTCTATCTGGGATGAGAGCTCCGCCTCTTTGTCTTTGGAGATCTCATAATTCGCCCCTGTAACTCCGGTCGTGATAGCCAGATCTGTTTTTATAGAATCAAGCTCCGCCTTTGCCGCCAAAATAGAAAAATTCATCCCCTCTATTTTTGCATCAAGCTCAGCACTATCCAAAACCGCTAGCAAATCCCCTTTTTTGACCGCCTCACCCTCTTTGGCATAGATTTTTAGAACCCTTGAGGCGTATTTTGTATTCAAAGCCGCAACATCGCCGTCTATCCTCCCTGCCCCCGATACTACACCGTCAAGCTCAGAGCCGAAATAGAGTTTTTTGACTATAAAAAACAAAGAGACTGCAAGCAATACGGCGATAAAAGAGAGGATATAGATATTTTTTTTGGACATTACGGCAACCTCAGTTTGTTTTCAAAATTCTTTAGAGAGCTTTCAAGCAAAATCCTCAGCCCAAGCTCATAAACCCTGTTCTGCTCAGCGGCAAGTCTACTGTTTGCCGCCGCCAAGTCAGCGATAGAGCGGCTAAGCTCATCGGCTCCGACAAGTCTATTATCAAATCTGGCATTTGTAAGCCTATAAAACTCTGTTGCGGATTTAACGTTTTGATTTAGCGCTTCAACCCTCTGTTTTGCCGATTCAAGCTCCAAAAATAGGTTTTCAATCTCTGTTTGTACCCCGTTTTTATAATCGAGATAAAAAAGCTCCGCCGCCATCCTCTTTGCCCTTGCCGCCTCCACCGCTTTTGTACTCTCAAATCCGTCAAAAATATTCATAGAGGCCGATACGGCGGCGTAACTCTTATCCTGATTGGTAAAACCGTCGCCGTTTAGTCTGGGGGTATCGCCTGCCCTTTTAATACCTGCAACAACATCGATATTTGGATAAAAACCGCTTTTGGCTCCACGAATCTCCTCGTCACCAATCTCCAAAACGGTCTTTACCGCCAAAACATCCTCTCTCTTTTCCAAAGCCTCCGAAATGATTTCTGATTTTTGCACCGGATAAACGCCTTCACCCTCTAAAACCCCGTCAAATCTGAGGCCGGAGATTCTATATAATGTGTTTATCAAGGACTCTTTTTGGTTTTTTATGCCGATACGGCCGCTTTGGATCTCGTGATATCTGCTTTTTATATTTTCAACGTCATAAGCACCGATTAACCCCTCTTTGAACATCGCCCGAGCCTTTTTCAAAGATTCAAGCGCCGATACCGCCGCCGAGTCGTAAGCCTCTTCACTTTTTTTTAGAGACACTATCCCAAAATACAAAGATACGGCTTTTGCATATATATTCCGCTTTGTATCGTCCGCCTCAAGCTCTCCCTTTTTTGCCTCCAATTTTGCCTTTTGAACCGTAGAATCTATGGCAAACCCTCTAAAAAGCGGGTATCTGACGGTTATCTCACCTTCGTAATAATTTTTTGGGGCATTTACCATTTTTGTGTTTTGGAGCAGAGGGGGGAGGTTTACGGTCATTGAGGGTTGTTCGGAATAATCTATACCTCTGTATGAGACGTCGATTCGTGGATACAGCTTTCCTGTCGTGCCCTCGTAGGCTTTTTTGTAGGCTTTTGCGGTGTATATTTTTGAGGAGACCGCATCCGATTTTGCCGCCCCTATCAAAACATCCTTGACGGTTAAGGCAAAACACGGAAGCGCAAGAGCCAACAACAAAGGATAAAAACGCATCTTTAAATCTTTAAGGCAAAATATCCATTCATTTTATACCTACGGTTATTAAAGGGAGCTAAAATTTATATCTTAACGTCGCTATAAAATTTCTCCCGTCTCTAATCATCCCGCCGTTCGCAAAATATGAAACGCAAAATAACGTAAATGCGGTACATATTTTTTTCAAAAATAAACCTTAATAAGCAAATTCAATATTCGCTAAGTCTTGTTGTACTATTTTAGTAAATCTATAACGCAGACGAAAAAGAGGGGGTCATAATGCCTATTCAAATGATTACGAAAATGCCCAAACAAAAAAACCGCTCAGAATACGCCAAAAGCTCCTTGATGATTAATCCGACGCAACAAAAACATCTGGACAAACTAGCAACACTGGAGGCCGACATAGCCGTCATAAATCTCGAAGACGGGATAGCTCCCCAAAAAAAAGAGGAGGCACTTTTTGCCGCTGCCGAGGCCGTCTCAAAGCTTTATGACTCAAAAGCAAAAATAGCAATTCGGACAAATCCGATGGATTCACCGTATTTTGAAAAGGAGATTGAGGTATTAAACGCCATCTCCCCCGATGCCGTTAGGGTTCCCAAAATAAGATCGGTAGAAGATGTGTTACGGCTAGAAAAACTGATCGACAAAGATATAGAGATACATCTAAGCATCGAGACCAAAGAGGCATTATCATCGCTAAGCCGCTTAAAAACAAGCGAGAGGGTGACGACCGTTTTTTTGGGTGCAATAGACCTTTTGGAGGATTTGGGGCTGGGTTCACACCTTATAGATAGTTTCAGCGAAACAGTCAAATATATAATGTGTAAATTTTTGGTCGATGCAAAAACAGCCGGATTTACCCCTTTTTCGTTTGTCTACCAAAACCACTCCGATATGGACGGTTTTAAAAAATGGATTGAGATAGAAAAAAATATGGGTTTTGAGGCCAAAGCGTGCATCTCACCAAAACAGGTATCCGTAGTAAACGACATTTTCTCCCCTGCAAAAGAGGCATTAGAGGAGGCCCTAAGGGTAAAAGAGCTGTACGAACAAAATGAGCAAAACGGGATCGGCGGCTTTTGCGACGATAAACTCGGCTTTATCGATGCCCCAATATATAAAAATGCTATTTTGACGCTAAAAAAGGGCGGTTTTTATAAAAGCTAGGTTATTATAAAAGTATGGAATTTCTTAACATTAGTTTAAGGAAATTAAAAGCACAAAATAGGAGTTTGATATGAGGGGAATTTTTGCCGTTGCACTGACCGGCGCTCTTGTTGCAAATCTTTTCGGTTTTTCTGAAGACGATTTAAAAAAAGTTTTAGACACCAAACAATGCCCAAAATGCGACCTTAAAGGTGCAAACCTGCAGGGTGCATTTTTGGAGTTTGCAAATTTAAGCGGTGCAGACCTTGAGGGGGCAAATCTTGAGGGGGCAAATCTACTTGGTGCGAGTATGGATGGGGCAAACCTTAAGGGTGCGAACTTTAAAAACTCAAACGTCAAAGGGGCTACTTTTAAATCCTCAAACCTAACTAACGCCGTTATGGAGGGCGCAGATGCTAGCGGCGCTATTTTCAAACGGAGCAATATGAACGGCGTAAATATGAAAGGTGCAAAAATGCAGGGGGCATTTTTGAAAGAGGCAAACATGGAAAATGCCGATATGAACGGCGCAAATCTCAAAAATGCCAATATGGTAGCCACTAAAACCGCAAACGCCGATATGACAAACACAGAGACCGCCGAAGTGTTCAAAAGCAACCCTAAAAAAAGCAAAAAAGGTATCAAAAAAAGCAAAAAAGGGGGCAAAAAAGTAGTTGCCAAAAAAGGGAAAAAAGGCAACAACAAAAAAGCAAAAAAAGCAGCAAAAAAAGCTAAAAAATAGAGGAATCTAAAAAGGGATTCCCCTTTTTAGCGCCTAACCACCTCGTCTATACATTTTTTTCTATCCCAGCCTAGCGTCAAAAGTTCCGGTTTGTCGGCAAAATCGGTGACATACCCGACAGTTAAATATCCGATTAGTTTCCTATCTGAACCTACTTTTAAAATCTTTTTGACTTTTTTCGGTTTTAATATGCTTACCCAGCCGACACCGACGCCGTAGGCTCTAGCAGTGAGCCATAGATTTTGGATTGCACATACGACGCTATACTCCCCTACCCTTTTTTGAGCCGTTTGACCCAAAACCGCTTTTTTCGGCTTAATATAAAAAACGGCTATATTGATATAAGACTCCAAAATCCCCTCAAGCTTTAGACTGGAGTACAGTGTAGAGTCTTTGAATATCCGGTTTGCTTTTTTGTTTTGCTTTTTAAACTCTTTGTGGATTTTCTCTCTTGTCTTAATGCTCTCAACTATCACAAATTCCCAAGGTTGGGAAAAACCGACAGACGGGGCTGAGTTTGCGGCCGATAACATAGCCGATATAATCTCTTCGCTTACCGGAAATTCCAAAAAACGGTTTCCCCTGACATCTCTACGCTTTTGTATAATCTCGGCTAACGCCTCTATCTCCTCTTTTTTGAAAGCAAAATCTATATCTGTCACGATTTATTTAAATTCCAAAACAACAATCTCGGAATCTGTAAAAAGTCTCATAGGCGGCCCCCAGACCCCACATCCACTAGAGACTACTATTTTGCCTCCGGCAAACTCATACTCCCCGTAAACAAAAGGTTGCACAAGGCTCACTAAATACCCGAAAGGCCATATCTGTCCGTTATGCGTATGCCCGCTGAGCGTCAAAAACGGGTGGTACGGTTTTGCGTCGAGCGCCGATTTTGGTTGGTGCGATATAAGTATGGAGGGTTTTGTCAACCCAAAAAACCCTTTTTGCTGGTTTGGCTCCTCTAGCCCTACCCTCTTTGCCGCCAAATCTGACAATCCGACAACCCCAAAGCTACCGTTTTTTGCGTTAACAACCGTATTTGAATTTACCAAAACGTTAAAACCGAGAGCAGATAAAAAATACATTTTTTGGTCGAAGTCACCGTAGTAATACTCGTGGTTTCCGGGCGCATAGTATACGCCGTAAGCGGAGCGGATATGCGCCAGTTTTGAGAGATTTCCCCTGACATCATCAAGCACTCCATCGCAAATATCGCCCCCTATAAACACCATATCGGGATTGAGTCCGTTTACCGATGAGACAAGCAGATCGGCAAACTCCCCTTTTGAGGGATCGATATGTAAATCGGTGAGTAATACCCCTTTTAACCCCTTTAACTCTTTTGGAGAGTTATCTATCTGCACGGTTTTTATATTCGGCTCTCCCTTGACGTTTTGGATAGAGACTACAACGGATATAAAAAAAAGGGACAAAATGACGTATTTTGTAAAATTAAAAAATTTAACCCTGACAGCTGCTTCAAGTAAAAGTGAGTATACAAAAATAAAAAAGCTAACCCCCAAAGATGCGGCCAGAAAGCCCCTAAAATCCCACAGAGTATTAAACATATTAGCCGCCACATAGCCTAATTGCCACGTTAGCAACAGAGTAAAAAACGTTAGTCTGATTTTTTTATTATGTATGAAAAAAGCGGATACTCTGACATAAAAATAGTATGAGAGTGATATGAGAACTATTGAGACAAGAGATAAAAATATGGTTTTTTGAATCATAGTGTCAGCAGTCTAGCCCCCTCCAGAGAGCCGTTTTGCAGTTTAGAAGATACAATCTCACAAGAATCTACCGCACCGAAAAATGCGCCTGTAACCACTTTTTGACGCACCGTCTCAACAAGCCATCCGTTTGAAGATACGATACCGCCGCCTAGTACGAGTATTTGGGGGTTTAGAAGTGTCAAAATAAGACTTGCAGCATACGCCACACCGTCCACAAATTCATCGGCCAAAAAAGATATTTCCGGATTTTTTGCAATCTCCAAAAGACTCATCGTCTCTAACCCCATCACACTAAGTCTCTTTGAGAGTCCGCTACCGGAAGAGATAACCTCCAGACACCCGATTTTGCCGCATCCGCATCTAATGCCTATATCTTTGTAAGGTATATGCCCTATCTCTCCGGCTATGTTTTTAGACCCTCCGACAACCTTACCGTCGTTTACATAGGCGCTTCCGATTCCGGTTCCAACATACAAAGCCGAAACAAATCCGGAACCGAAACAATCAGCCTCTGCCAATGCGGCACATTTTAGGTCATTGTCTACTTTTACCGTTATCCCTTGTTTTTTGTATTTTGAGGCGATATCTAGGTTTTTAGCGTCAATATTCGGGGCAGACACGATGATGTTGTTGTGAACCTGTCCGGCAAAAGATATACCGATAGATTTTATGTCCGGATGGATAGATAAGACAAAATCGAGAGCCGAAAATATATCGTCCCGTCTATCGTCCAGATCGTAAGTTGTTTTAGAGCCGTTATCACTCTCTACGACACCCCTTAGATGGGTGCCGCCGAAATCGAAATATCCGATGCTCAAGAGGAGTAAATCCTAAAATCAAGCCCTTGGAAAATAGAGTTCTTATCCTCAACTTTGAGCAAAAACTCTTCGTCCGTGCTCCCCTCTTCTACCATATCAAGAAGCTTGATAAAATTGGATATATGCTCTTTTGTCCGTTTGGTACTATATTCGATAGCCGTTTTCGTAGTCATCAAAAATGCCCAGTCGGAGCTTTGTGCCAGTAGTAACTCTCTGGCCATCTGGTTTAGGAGTCTTGCCGTTAATGCGTTTGTGTTGTTGTAATACCTATCGGCAAGCTCGGTCATGGTATCGGCCATAAAATGCAAGTGTCTATAAATCCAATCATTGGAACCGTTTATCCAAACATCATAGTACCCTCTGTCCCCCCATGAAGACGGATTCGGTTTTGACACCTGATTTGTCTCAAACATCGCCAGATATTCGATAGGGGTTAGCGGCTCTACCACTTTGTATTTATCCATCTCCTCGAATACCGACATCAAAAACTCCGGCCCCTCAAACCACCAGTGCCCAAATAGCTCGGCATCGTATGGGGATACTATCATCGGCGGCCTATCCATATATTCAGACAGATAATCGATTTGTCTCTCTCTGTTATAGTGGAAATTGGCGGCGTGTTCTTTTGTTTTTTTGAGGGCATCCTCTCTGATGTATGCTTCTTTATAGTCTGAGTTTGACGTAATTTTAAAGTATTTTAGTCCGGTAAAAACTCTTGTTCCGTCTGGGCAGATATAAGGTTTCACATACTCAAAATCAAGGTCATATCCAATATCTCTATAAAAATCTCTATACGAGTAATCCCCCGGATACCCCTCTTTGGAACTCCATACCTGTTTTGAGCTATCCGTATCTCTACCGAATGCGGCAACCCCTTTGGTGGAGAAAATAGGGGCAAACACACCGAACCTAGGTGCCGGCTCCGCATACACAAGACCGTGAGAATCCATAAAGAAAAACTTTATCCCGTTTTTCTCCAAAATCTCATCCAAGCCGTCGTAATATGCGCACTCAGGTAGCCATATCCCTTTTGGCTCTACGCCGAAATGCTTTTTATGAGTTTTTACGGCAAGCTCTATCTGAACCTCGACCGCTTTTTTGTTTACCGACATAAGCGGCAAAAAACCGTGTGTAGCGCCGCATGTGATAATCTCTATGTTTCCGGACTTTGCGAAATATCTATACCCGTTTAAAATGTCGTAATTTAAAAAACCCTCAAAAAAATCTTTCAGTTTTTTATATCTCTCAAGATAAAAAGAGCTCACTCCGATAAAAGCTGTATCCTCTTGCGTTCTAGCAACCTCTTTTTCGCACAGCAAAACCATCTTTTCGAGGTGCAGTCTGTATTTTTCTTTGAGGTGATCGTCGGAGAGCATCTCACAAAGAGGTGGCGTCAAAGAGACGGTAATTTTAAAATTAATCCCTCTATCTTTTAAATCTTTAAAACCCATCAAAAGCGGAATATACGTCTCGCTTATCGCCTCAAAAAGCCAATGCTCTTCCAGAAAATACTCATGCTCCGGGTGTTTTACAAACGGCAGATGTGAGTGCAGTACCGGAACCCAATATCCTTTTGCCATCATTAACCCTTTTTAGTCAAATCTAAACTTGAAAAGCCCGTAAAAGAGTTTTCGCCGTATCTTTTCAGTAGCTCCATCTCTTTCAGGAGCGAAAAAGATGATTTTGCGTGCGCAAAATGGGAGACCGGAATGCTGGCTCTGATAAGCTCCATCCACTCCGATTGCTTGCTCATCCACACCTCTTCGTTTGTCTGCGTAATCTTATCGGTGCACATTTTTACGTCGTTTGACCTCAAAAGCTCCGTAAATCTACCGCTCCTGTCTATAACCCCTATTGCGGCGACTATATTTTTTGAGGCTAGATATGCGTTTACATACTTAGAGGAGACCCTCTCTTTAAAATAAAAGCCTAGTATCTCGCTCTCACCTTTTTGGGTTTTCTCATAGAGCTTCAAAGCAAAAGTCTCAAATTCACCGTCAAAGGGAGATAGCAGTTTATCGGTAATTTCCCAGTAAAAATACACGGTATTGACATTGGCCGGAAGGAGCCTCAGGTAATCTTTTTTGTAGGACTCAGGTATCTCATAGTCCTCTACCTTAAACTCTTTAGCCTCCTCAGCCAAGGCCAAAGTGCCATGCATATTAGAAGAAAAGCTCTCTTCTTTTAACCTCTCTTCTACCGGAACCGCTTTTTTTTCGTTACTCATCATCCCCCCTTTGCGGATAGTAGGTTGCGGATTATATCAAAGTTTTTTGACCGATTGCACACAAAAACGGTAAAAAAATTTATATTCAAACCCTCTGATTAATTCTCACATTTTAGGCAAAGCCAAAAATGAGGTCTTCAGCAGACAGCTCTCGCAACTAGTTGCTCTTTTGAGACATCTGTTTAATCAGAGGTCTCATTTATCTATACTATACTTCTCAAAAATTTTGCGCTCTCCTCAGGGGCTACAGTGTTAATAAAAACCCCCGATGACAGCTCGAATCCTCCGATTACGGGAATCCTCGGCACTATCTCTATGTGCCACCTGTAAAATTCATCCATTTTATAATAAAAATTAGGCTCTACATCCTCCCTCTTTGGAGGCATCGTCTTTAAAAATATATTAAAAGAGACCCCTTTTAGAGCCATACTAATCCGTCTTACGGACGAGAGCAGGATATTCGCAAGCTCAAAGATACTGCCCTCGTCAAGTGCCGCAAAATCTTTTACAGTTTTTTTCGGGCAGATATTCACCTCAAAAGGCCAAAAAGAGGCATACGGGCAAAATGATACAAAATTGTCATCATCTTCTACTATTCTGCTCTTCGCTCTAATCTCGCTGATTGCCAAATCACAAATTAGCGACCTAGATGTTTTTTTGTAATGCGCCCTACAACTCTCTATCTCGGTTAGGATATTTTTTGGGATCATCGGAAGGGCTATTATCTGCGTATGCGGATGTGAAATACTAGCTCCCGCCAAAGCCCCCTGATTTTTAAAGATACTGATATATCTAATCCTAAAGTCTCTTTGCAAATCGTTTACCCGCTCTTTTGCCGTAAACAATATATTTGCAACCTCTTCGGCACTTAAATCTTCAAATTTTGACGGGAACTTGGGTGTATCAATTATGATTTCATGCGCCCCGCACCCGTCCATACTCTCAAAAATCCCGTCAAAATCTCTAACGGGATTTTTCTCTATCTCCAAAGCGTTATATTTGTTTGCAACAACACGTACTTTCCAACCCGGAGAGTCTTTTTTTGAGCCGTGATCCCTGAGGGCAAAAATCTCTGACGGCGTTTTATGTTCGTTTCCGTATACAAACGGTGACTCCACATCATACGCCTCTGCCCCTCTAAGTTCAAAATCGGAGGGTCTACGAACCCTCTTTGGGGATATGACCACCCAACTATCTTTTAGCTTGTTGTACCTAAACTCCGACAACTTATAGCCCCCCTATAAAGAGTCTGCCGCAAATATTAAACTCTCTCTCGAAAGGTTTGTAAAAAGCGATAGAAACACCCTGCGTGCAAAGCTCTGCCCCTTGTTCGTTTTGGCTGGCGGTATTTACCGGACATATCGCAACACTCATAGGCTTATTGATATTAAAAGATATTTTCTGCCCTAGCGTTTTATCCTCTATCTCTAGGTTCCAGATATTCTCCAAAACGAGATTTTGGATGCTATAAAGCTCCCCGTTTATGAGCAGATTTTCATAATCGGCAAAATGGAGATTAAACTCCTCTGCAAACACGAAAGAGCCATCGTTCACTAAGCACTCTATGCAAAAATCTATCCCCTCACCTGAAACGGAAAATCTTTTTGTAATATTTGCGTCTATTTTTTTGTCCGTATACACTCCGCCGTCTCTGCTAAAAACAGCCTCGCCATCTTCTAAAGTCACCGAAAAAGGTTGGTTTGCAAAATCTCCATACTCCCTAAAATCGTTTCTAAACAAAGAATCTACGCAAAAAGATCCATCCGTGATGTGGTCAATAAAAGAATTTTTTTTGTACCAGTCGTAAAATAGATTCTCCCTTAGCTGCTCCGTCGCCTCTATCGAAATATCGTGTATCGTGTCAATTCCGTCCTCATGTGATAGTGCGGCATTGTTTTTACTTTCGGGAGCTGCAAAAAACTTGGCGTGATAACTCTCTTTTCGTCTAGTGAGGGTATTTTGATAGTTAAAAAATGTCACAAATGAGCTAAATTCACTCATCTGCCCACCGTATTTGGAATCAAATACGGCATAAAAATCTTTTCCGACCGCTCTAGCCTCCTCATACCCGTCCAGATTGTCATCGGCTAGATATATCCCCTCTTTTAGTCCGAGTATTTTTTCGGCCTCAATGATATATCTGTAGCAATTGTCTCTTAGATTAGGTAGATAAATCCCTCCGAAAACACCGTGCCACAACGCATCATTTGCCTCTGATTTTAAAACCGTCTCAGTGAGTAGCGGATCACCCTTTTTTGCCGCCTCTTTTGAGAGCCTGACTGTTTTTTTGTGTATTTCGTTTGATTCCGGATATTTGGTTAAAAAGTTTTTCCATATTCCACCCTTTACAAACTTGTCGGCTTGCGACTCTCCAAAGGAAGAAGCGACGTGATGTTTGACATTTTCAAGGGCGCTAGAGTCGTCAGCACCGAGCGACCACTCTCCCATCTCGTAGTATGAAACCTCAGGCAAATAGGCAACCCCCAAAGGCTTGTTGGAGTCAAAATAATCGGAATACGTAGACGTTTTTATCTCTTCGCTCTCTTTGAGAAGATCCAAAAACTCCCTTAGCCACCCTTTTTCATATACCCATTCGTATGTTTTAGGCCATAGACCGAATTTTTCACCGTCGTCAAAGATTATGGCCGCTTTCTCTTTGTATTCCGGTTTTTCCAGCTCAGCTATAACGGTGGAAGCTTTTTTAAACGGAACCAGATACCTGAGGGCTCTACTAATAGGGAATATACCAAGTTTATTACCCCCCTCCTCCGTCATATAGTAGCCCTTTAGCACCCTTTCATCGAATCCGGCCGCTATAAAGTGGTAGTCGTCGGTAATAATGTATTCTATTCCGCAATCAACCAGACTATCTACGATGGACTCACTCCAAACCCTCTCGGTTAACCATAAACCTCTAGGTTTTGCTCCAAAATTATCGTATAAAAAGGTATTTAACTTTTGTATCTGCAACACCCTGTCTTTTTGCGGTATCGCTGCCAGTACAGGCTCATAGTAGCCGCCGGAGAAAAACTCTATCATCCCTTTGTCGGAGCATTTTTTTATCATCGCAAACAAAGAGGGGTCGTTTCGCTTGATAAAATCAAATAACCATCCGCTTATGTGGAGCGAAAACCTGAGCCAATCATCATCTTGTACCGTCTCAAAAAAAGGCCTGTAGCTTTTGGCGATAGCCTCATATACCACAGAGTCGAAGTTATCTATAGGTTGATGTGAGTGTAACCCTAATAAGAGATTTGTATGCATTTTAGATATACCAGTCTTCCAAAAATTTTTCGTTTACCTCTAGCCCCAAAGAGCCGTATAGCGGAGCCCTCTCAATGGTTTTTGAGTTTTTTTGTATCTCAAAAGATGCCTGAAGCAAGGAGTCGCACCCGCAAGCCAGACACCCTTTCGGGACAGAGATCTCAAACACGTCTCCGACCGCCCACTCAACTCTGTGTAAAATGCCGTTTTGTATGCACGAGAGGGTTTTGTTTTGTCTTGTAAACTCTAGTTTAAAAGAGACATCGGCACTACCGGTCAAGTCTATAGATAGTTCATACCCTTTGTCGATCAGCTCGTCAAACTTACCTTTTATAGCAAAATAGATGTTTTCATCGTCAAACCCCCAAAAGAGTTTTTCAAAATGGAATCCGCCGGAATCCATAACGCTAAAATCTGCATCCAAGTCGACGTAGCCGCCGCCCAACCACTCGTAAAAGTCGGATATTTGCCCGTCTATTGTCGGAGAGACATAGTTTTTCGGTTTGCTTCTTTGTTTTCCGGTTTTAACCTTGCAAATAGGCTCAAACATCTTTTGGGGTGGTGTCTCCCCTATGATTTTGTATATATTTATCAGGTGTTTTCTAAAAAGCTCGTCAAACTCATCGGCTTGTGGCGTATAGTGATCGTCGCCGTACCACCAAAACCAGTCGGAACCCTCAGCAATCATTAGCTCTTTTTTGGCTTTTTTGTCGGCCTCTTCGGCAAGCATACTTTTTTTTGCCTCATAGCTGTTTTTTGCTATCGACAAAAGCTCCCAACCCCTGTTCTTCTCTTCGTGCCCCATCCACGTAGAGAATGTGCCGTATATCCAACTCCCCGGCTTTATATGCTCAATATAGCCGCTCTCAACATCATCCTTTTGGAAAACCTCCGAAAAAGTCAACGTCTCGCACCAGTCAGCCCTCTCTATCTCTTCGTACAACGCCTCAAAAAAATCTTTTGCGTTATTGTCGTAATACTCCCACGCATTTTCACCGTCCAAAATTATCGGAACTACAGGATTGAACGAGAGGGTATCTTTGATTTGGGAGAGTCTGGATATAAAATCTGCTGCCGCCTCTTTCGGGTTTTTGTTTGAGTAGGTAAACCCAAGTAGGTCGCTAAGCCCTTTATCTCTGAACAAAACACCTATTTTATAATCGTCTCCGACATAGTATTTTTTGTATAGGTTTGATCTTAGTCTCCCCTCTATACTTTTAAACAATACATCCTCATCTGCTCCAACGTGCTTTACTCCATTAGAGGATAAAAGCCTTAAAGCCTCTACGCTGACAGACCCTTCTGCCGGCCAAAAAGTTGATGGAGCCGCCCCAAAAAGCCCCTCATAATAAGATACGGCATCTTTTACATGCATGGCGGCATCGGAGCGAAAATCGGCAAACTCTTTTGGAGTTACAGCCCCCCTATCGGCCTCTTTTGCGGCATTTTTGTCAAGTAGTAGCGGTAGTATAGGGTGGTAATACGGTGTAGTCGATACCTCTATCCTCCCCTCTTTTTGCATTTTGCCGTAATATGGGATTATCGTCTTGACAAACCCGAATAGCTCATCAAGCAAATCCTCTTTGTCGGGATGACCGAACCCTCTACCTTTTGAGAGCATCGACGTTACGATCTTGCTTTTCTCCCTAAGTGCGTTTGAGCACCAAGAGAGCAAAAACAAAACCTGTAAATCGACCATCTCATCGTCCGATATCTGCAATGCAAAATCATCCGAGTCTTTAAAAGAGTTTTTTTTGTCGTATAGCTCCGCATAACGTTTTAACGGGAGTATCATTGTCTTTGGATTTGAGTAAAAAAGCATCGTGGAGAGCTTTTTTTTCTCTTCGACAGTTAAAACAGAGACGTGTTTTTTAATCAAGGAGAGCAAAGAGTCGTTCACAAATCCGCTCTCATACTCCCTTAGTTGCTCCAAAAGTGACGGGACAACGTTAAAAGTCGCCTTTATGGAGCTAAATTTTTCAATATACCGTACAAGCTCGTAATAGTCCTTGATGGCATGCAAAAACACCCATGGCATCTTGTACTCGCCGGATATGTCATCTTTATAATACGGCTGGTGCATATGCCACATAAAAGCCAGATACAGCTTTTTTTTGGCCTCTATGCTCATTTTTCTCTTATCCACTCCGCAATTTTGGCGGCATACTCGTTAAATATCTCTTCTCCGGCCTCCATACTCTCTGCCTGAATGTAGATATTTAAAAAGTCTGAGTGCTGATCCGGCAACATCAAAATCCAACTATTTTTATTGATCGAGATTTTAACCCCGTCAACAAAAGAGGCCTCTTTTCCGACAGATGCCTCCATAAATTTTCTCATCATTTTCCCCTTTAGGCCGGAGCTACAAGGTACTTTTTCGTAATGGAAATAAAACGGTTTTAAAGAGGCTTTTACATCCCCTATCTTCATATTGGCTTCGCACAGCATCTCAAGGATTTTGACACTTGCAAATATGGAGTCGTAGCTGTATGCAAAATCGCAAAACGCAAAGTTACCGCTCAGGTTTGCCACGAGGTCGTACTCTTTTAGTTTGGATGCCTTGGCACCGGTTAGCTTTGCCCTCTCAATGGATAGATTTTCAAACTCTCTATCCAAAAAGTCCGGAGCACTCACAGGAAGCAAGACTTTTATTTTTTTATCTTTGGACGTTAGGTTTAAAAGTTTTAGCACCGCAAGGAGGGTGATATGAGGCTCGGTATTCTCACCGTCGTTGCAAATAATCTCAAGCTTTTGTCCGTTTGGATATATGAGAAACGCCATATCCATCTCTAGGTGTTTGACTATTTTTGACAAATCGTCTTTTGATTTTTGCATCGTAGCCGGAAGCTTATTTAGCTTTTTGTCGTCGGCATAGGCGTTTAGTATGATATTGTCGATATTTAGGGCATTTACAATCTCCGGATATACGTCGGAGGTGGAACCAAACGACAAATCAACTGCAATTTTCGGTTTTTTAGCGTTAATTACGTCGATATTTACCTTTTTTAGAAGTGCTTTTTTGTATTTCTCTTTGATATTTGTTTTTTCCGAAATCTCACCGATTTCATCAAAGTTCACACGTCTAAAACTCTCCCTAAAAAATACCCTCTCGCAATTTTTTTCTGTATTTGTATCTATATGGAGACCTTCATTTGTAAAAAAGAGAATTTCTGTATTTTGTTGGTTAATTATGGATTGCCTAAAATGAACCCCTGCAACCACATCTTTACCCTCTTTTATACCGAATCTAACGACATTAGAGGGTGTTATTTTGAGATCCACCACGTTTATACCGGATGAGAGCATACCGGAGAAAAACGCCCTTTTTAGCATTCTGGATGATTTGTGATAATCCCTCGAGAGGTATACTTTACTCCCGACCGGAAGCATAGAGCCAAATGCTTCAGCCAGTTTTGTAGCCATTTCACACGACAACTCGACGTTAGTTCTGCCGCTGACTATCCCACCCTCAAAAATAGAGTTTTTGTATTTATTGCCCCAAACTATATTGTTACTGACGATGCTTGCCTCTTCGACAATTTTTTCAGGCCATACGGTTACATCGTTTTCAAAAGATGCCAAATCACCGATTTCGCACCCCTCGGCCATAATGACCCCTTTGGATACTTTTACTTTTTTGCCGATTGTATTTTTGGAGCATATTACGGCGTTGTTTATAACGCATTTTTCACCTATTATTACACCGTCCCAAACGGTCGCATCCTCTATCGTAGAGTTTTTACCGATTACGGAACCGTCGCCTACGACAACATTTTTTAGCTTTACGTCGTCTTTTACGGAGACGTTTTTGCCAAGCGCAACAATCCCGTCTACAACGGCCGTATCGGAAATTTTTGCACCCTCTTCAAGATACAGGATTCCGGTAGGGGTCTGAACGGTTTCACCTCTAAAAGAAAGCGCCACCTTGCCGGACAATAGATCTTTTTGAACCTCTCTATAGCTCTCCGGATTGCCCACGTCTCTCCAGTACCCTCTCATTGAGCATGCCCAAAGGGTAACACCGTCTTTCATCAGAGCCGGAAACAAATCTTTCGCAAAGTCAAAGTTTGCCCCCTCCGGAATATAGCTCAATATCTCCGGTTCCAAGATGTAAATTCCGGTATTTATCGTATCCGAAAACACCTCTCCCCAGCTCGGTTTTTCCAGAAATCTCTGTATTTTACCTTCGGGTGAAGATATAACAACTCCAAACTGTAGCGGATCTGCAACAGGGGTTAGCGTAATTGTCAGTTTGGACTCTTTTTTCTTGTGGTAACCGATAATCTCATTAAAGTCAAAATCGGTAACCAAGTCACCGCTAACCACTATAAACTCTTCATCTAGGTATTTTGCGGCACATTTAACGGCTCCGGCGGTTCCGTAGTCGTCATCCGGCAAAACGTATTCGATATTTACACCGAAATTAGACCCGTCTTTAAAATAATCTCTGATTACGTCCGGTTTAAAATAAAGAAGTATGACTATATCTTTTATACCGGCATCCCTTAACTTTTCTATAATATGCTGCATCATAGGTCTGTTAAGAATCTGTAGCATAGGTTTTGGGACAGAGTTTGTCAAAGGTTGTATTCTCGTCCCGAATCCGCCTGCCATCACTACCGCTTTCATATAGTCTCCTCTAATTTAATTTATTCTTTTATATTCTCTGTTTTTAACTAAAACTCTGTTTAAATACCGATATTTAATGCTATTTTTATGCTTTCCAAATATCGCAAGAATCTAGTAAAAGCCTGTTTTTCTTGTATATGGTGTGCATTCTGGAGAGGATAAAATCAAGTTTTTTGATAGTATTCACCGCAAACGCACCCTTGTTCAGCATAACGCAATCAGCCCTTTGAGAGTAAGCCGCATCGGTAATCTCCGCACGACTCGGAAGGTTGTTTTTCATCTGATTTTCTAACACCTGCGTCGCAAAAATCACAGGGGTATGTGCCGCTTCACAAAAATCCAATATCTCCTCTTGCAAATACGACATATTTTCAAACCCGACCTCAATAGCCAAATCCCCTCTTGCAAGCATAATCCCGCTTAGCTCGTGATACATCAAAGCCTCAAGGATACACGGAAGGTTTCTAACAGCCTGCTTTGTCTCTATCTTTGCGACTATAGCTATATGCTCTTTAGCAAGAGCCGATAGCTCCTCCCTGACTCTCTCTATATCACCCCTATTTTGGGCAAAGGATACACCTATGATGTCGGCAAACGCTACTACGTCGGCAAGATTTTTGATATCCTCATCCGTTATCGCCCCGACACTCACATTGCTATCCGGAAAGTTAATCCCCTTCTCCTCTTTCAGGCTCTCACCTTTGGCTTTTGCCTGAACGGTTTTACACAAAAGGCCATCGCACCTTTTTTCGATAACCTCCAAACCTATCTTACCGTCGTCTATATATACTTTGTCCCCTATTTTTGCATCCTTGACAAACTCTTTTTGGGTACAAAAAATAGCCGCATCCGATATCAAAGCGCCGTCGTGTCCTGTAATTTTTCCGTGCCCTTCAATCTCTTCAAGCGATAAAAATAGCAAATCCCCATCAAAAAGACGGATATCCTCTATGGTTTGCGGTAGATTTAAAACCGACGTATCGACAGTCTTCTCTTTTTTCCCGACGGATAGGATAGTATCTTTGTCTATTAAGGTTTTTTTCTCAACTTCACACTCGATATAACCTTTCGGGGTATCGGTTATTTTTAGTGTTCTACTCCTGCCGTTTTTTGAGATAACCTCTATTTTTTTTGCTTTTTTTGCTTTTTTGTAAAACTTTTCGTCGGTAATCAACCTCAAAGCACCGGAAGGTATTTTTACAAACTCTTTTTCCTCTGCAACTATATACACCTTATCAAGCGGATTTAGTTTCAAAGCGGACGGTACTTTTCTGATTTTACCGGTTCTGATTTTAGGTCCTGCCAAATCTACATATATTTTTAGCCTGTTTTGCGGGTGGAGATTTTGGTTTAGCTCTTGTATCTTCTCAGCCATAGCTCTCCATGCCGTCGCATCGTCATGGGCTGTGTTTATCCTAAACAGACCAACTCCGGCATTAGCAAACTCCTCAATCATCGAGGTATCGCTAGCCGCTTCAGACGGTAGGGTGAGCATTATTTTTGTCTCTTCCCTTTTTTTCGGTTTAGGCTCACCGCCGAAAATAGTAGCCCTTTTAGCCCTAATCTCATCGGCCTCATCAATACTAAGAGCCCATTCAAAGCGGTTGAAATCAAGGCCGTTGCATCTGGATAAAATCTCAACTAGCAAATCCAGAGAGTAAAGGATATTCCCCTGAGAGCGGCCGAGACTAGAGAGACCCAGTCTGCTCAGGTCATCTTGCAAAGAGGTATTATCAACCTCTCTTAGCTTTAGGTAGTGGAGCATATTTAAAAGACTTTTAGGATTTTTGCACCCGCTTGCCTCGATACTTACGGAGCCGATAAAATCTCTCAGCTCTAATACTTTTGCCAACGTCTCTTTAGCCAAGTCTGTAGACGGCATCGGTTTGTCCTTTTTTATTTTAGTGTAAACGCAATCAGGGCAAAGCCTTGATTGCGGCAGGGGAGTTGACGTCCCTTGCATCCCCCTGAAGCTACCCGCTTGTAGCGGGAGACTGAGACATCTGCTCTCAAAAGAGCAACTAGTTGCGAGAGCCGTCTGCTGAAGACCTAATTTACGGCTTTGCCGGAAATTTGAGAACTAATCAGAAGTCTCAACTCTTATAAAAACGAGGTGGCCGACTGAAGCGTTTTAAAGAATAGTTTTTGGTTTGAACGGAGGTAGTTTTTTGCCTCGTCCATCTCGTGCCCACCTAGAAGTATCGGGTATATTTTCTTACCCCACTCTTTTTCACACAATTTTGAGATGTTTAGGGCATCGGTCATAAACTGCGGGGTTACAAGCAGATAAATCAAATCCACATTTTCAAACCGAGTCACAATCTCCAATGTTTTTTCGTATCTATCGGCCATTGCGTCGCCTATGATATCAACAGGGTTATTTCTTGACCAGTTTGACGGCAACACATCATCCAACGCTTTTAGCTCATCTTCATTTAGTACGTATAGCTTTCGGCCATGGTCTATGATGTAATCTGTCAAAATAGTCGCAGGCCCTCCTGCATTTGTAACTATCAAAATGTTATTTACCTCATTCAGCGGGTTAAACAGCAAGGCCTCGATATTATCCTCGATTTTTGCCCCGACAGACTCAATAAGACCTTTAAACATGTCATAGTTGCCGCTTAGGTTTCCGGTATGAGAGAAGGCCGCTTTTTTCGACTCCGCAGATTTTCCGGTTTTAAATATATAGACTTTTTTCTTGCTCTCCCTGATAGCCCTTAAAAACTCTTTGCCGTTTTGGATCCCCTCGGCATAGATGGAGATGTATTTGCAACTCTCATCTTTGTTTAACATATCTATCATTTCCGCAAAATCAAGATCGACCATATTGCCGCACGATACCAAATGTGAAAATCCTACACCTGCATCGTATGCCTTGTCCATAAGGGCAGAGAGTACGGCACCCGATTGAGATAGTAACGCCAAATCCCCTCTTTGAAGACCACCGATCCCAAATGTCAGATTTAGGTTTTTAGACCCCTCAAGATACCCTAGACAATTTGGACCTATTACGTTGAAGTTGTGCTCTTTTGCAAGTTCGGCGATTATTCTCTCGGAGTCATAATCACCCACCTCTTTAAATCCGGCAGAGATTATGATGACATTTTTTATCTTTTTGGATATTAGCTCTTTTATCGTATCTAAAACAAATTTTGAAGGGATAGTGATAACGGCGGTATCTATGTCGCCGTCTATCTCAGATATACCCTTGTAGAGTTTTTTTCCGAAAAGCTCACCCCCTTTGGAGTTAACAAAAAACATATCGCCGCCGTAAGTCAGTGAGTTTTTCGCAATTGCATAGCCGACTTTTGAAGTATCCGAAGAGGCACCTATGAGTGCGACTCTCTCGTTTTTAAAAAAGTTTGGTCTATCTTTTCTGAGTGTTCCCAGTTTTTCGACCCTCTGTTCTCCTCTTTTGATTCTGGCATCTACGATTTTTAGCCCGTCGCTTGTCGCCAACACCGGATTAAAATCAAGCTCGACAATATCCGGATTTGCCAAAATAAACTTTTGAACAGATTTTATAAACTCTACAGCCTGATTTAAGTCGTAGTTAAACCCTCTAAAGCCGCTAAAAATCTTGGATATTTTGGTTAGCCCTATTGCCCTTTTGATCTCTTCATCGCCGGCGTAAACATCTATAAAGCATACATCTTTGTACATCTCCAAAAATACGCCGCCTTTGCCGAATACTACGGTTTTTCCGAATATCTCGTCATCTACCATACCGACATATACCTCTTGTCCGCTAAGCATCTGAACGGCTATAAACCTATCTGACTCGTCAGGCTCAACCCCTTTTAATCTGATGTTTGTAAGTATCTCTTTTTTTGCGGCCTCCAAAGCGGCTGCAGAGTTGATATTTAGCTTTACGGCACCGAAATCGCTTTTGTGTACTATTTTTTCAGACTCGATTTTTAAAACAACCGGAAAAAAATTAATTTCAGGTAGTTCGTCAAGCCCGAAAGATACAAATTTTGGAGTCGGAATAGAATAATCACCTAGCATCGTATAGACTTGTGATTCGGTCATGGTAGTGTTTCCTTTCAAGCCCTGCGGCTTATTTGCAAGATTTTAGTAGAGATTGTTTACATTTTAAAGTCAAAGGCCATTTATACATGTGGCTCACCGCTTTTTTAGCCAAATACCCTATGATTCCTCCGATTTTGATTTTATAGATTATCCCAATCGTATAAAAGCCGCCGAGAGCCACCAAAATACCGGGGAGATCAAACTCTATTTTTTTTAGCCCCTTACCCTCAATGGAGGCCATAACGTTGTATCCGGCTATATCGGCACTAAACTCCGCCACCATAGCGGTAGGAGCCAATATTTTGCCGCTTGTATTTACTATCTCGGCACAATCACCTATCGCAAATACGTTTTGAAATCCGATAGCTCTGCAATACTCGTCGATTTTTAGCTGCCCCCTCTGGTTATAGCTAAAACCATCCCCCTCAATACGGCGAACCTCAATACCGCCGGTCCAAATCATAAAGTTCATAGGGATTGCCTTTCCGCTTCCAAGTAGTACCGTATGCTCTTCGACTTTTAGTATTTTGTCCCCTGTTATGATTGTGACACCTAGCTCTTCGAGTCTTTTTTTGCTTTTTTCTATCAAAAACTTATCAAGACCGTTCAAAATCGTTGGTGCAGCCTCAACCAGATAGATAGAGATACCGCCGCACGCATACCCTCCGATTTTAAAAAACCTCTCGGAGTATTCCGCCATAGCGGCCGCAATCTCAACACCGGAAAGCCCCCCGCCGCCGATTACGATATTAAAATCGGGGCTTAACTCACATGTCCCCTCTGATTCCACTTTTTTATATATTGCCTCTTCAAATTTTTGTTTAAATTCAAAAGAGCGCTTGATACTTTTTACACCGTGGGCGTACGTCGATAACCCTTCGATAAAAGAGGGGAAAAAAGTCCTAGAGCCGTTCGCCGTTATCAGGTAATCATAGCTAAGCTCTTCGCCTATGGATGTTAGTATCTTGTTTTCCGAAGGGATAATTTTTGAGACCTTGCGCTGTAAAAAATTTACGGAGCCGTCGTAAAATAAAGTCACAAGGCTGACGCTAATATCGGTAATAGTGGTTTTATTGGCAATAAAATCATACACGTCAGTCTGAAGATAGTGATACGGCTTTGAGTCAAGGAGTAAAATCTCCAACTCTTTGTGTTTGGCAAGAGCCTTTGCAGCCCTCACTCCACCATATCCACCGCCTATAATAATTACTTTTTTTTTCATATATTCCTATCCGAGTATTTTACCCGCAAGCTTTAACAAATCCGGCTTTATCTGGTATTTTTGAGAGTTTATGTAGTCTATGCTTACAAAATCAAATTTCGACTCTTTGTAGACTATAACGTTTTTATCGTCCGCTTTCAACATTAGTTTATCTATGGCTAGTTTTGCAAATTCAAACGCCATCAGTCTGTCGTAAACACTAGGACTTCCGCCTCTTTGAATATGCCCTATAGTGCTGACTCTAGATTCCATCCCTATCTCGTTTACAAACCAATCCGATACCTCGTGAGCCTTGTTTGCACCCTCTGCCACTATAGCTATTATATAGCTTCTACCCTCTTTTATCTCGGCTTTAAACCTGTCCCTTAGGGCGTCAAAATTATTAGTCATCTCCGGTATAACAACCATTTCTGCGCCGCTTGTTAGAGCAGATACCAAAGCTAGATAACCACAATCTCTCCCCATTGTCTCGATAACAAAAGCCCTCCTAAAAGATGCGGCCGTATCTCTGATGTCGTCAATCGATTCCCTGATTACGTTTAGCGCCGTATCAACCCCTAGGCAATAATCGGTTCCGAATATGTCGTTGTCGATTGTTGTCGGGATACCGACAAAGTTAATCCCGAAATCGTGATAAAACTGCCTCATAGCCCTAAAGGAGCCGTCGCCGCCAAGCACCACAAGCTTATCAATATTTTTTGCTTTTAGATTTTCAAAAGCCTGTTTTCTAAACTCTATATCAAAAAATCTTTTGGATCTGGAGGAGCGGATTACGGTACCGCCTCTATGGATAATACCGCTTACCCTCTCGTGCGTTGCCTCTTTGATTTGATTATCTATTAGCCCCTCTAAACCGTCGTAAATCAAGTACGGCTCTAGTTTTAAATCGTAGCTATATTCGACAAACTGTTTTATTGCCGGATTCATACCTGCGGCATCCCCGCCTGAACACATTACGGCTATTGCCATCGAAAGTCCTTTTTTTATTAAATAGATTCTCAAATCTTGAGCGAAGCCCAAGATTAGGTCTTCAGCAGACGGCTCTCGCCGCTAGCGGCTCTTTGTCGGCATAACCGATAAATCTGCTCCATAGGAGCTAGCTTTAGCGGCTTTTTTTATTTAGATATGTTGTTAAGATTCTCGTATAATCTTTTTTTGCCGAATTCGACTCCCGGCTGATCGTAGGTGTTTATACAAAAAGCGGCACCTGCAAGAGAGGTAAGCAGTTCAAAATAAAATATCAAAGCTCCGATACTCTCTTCGCAAAGATACTCGATCTCAAGCAGATCAACAGCCACACCCCGCTCTATAAGAGTCTCGTATGTAGCATCGCACTGAGCGTTTAACAACTCGTAAAATCTAATACCGTTCACAAAGTCCGTTTTTTCCAGATTTTTGATTGTTACGTCCGGAATTTTGGAGTTATTTTTAAAATCTTTTACTTTTACAAAGGTTACGGTTTTGTCTTTTTGACCCTCTACTATAAGTTGTAAAAACGAGTGCTGGTCGATAGAGCCGACAAGCCCAACCGGAGTAAGTCCCACGGATTCACCGTTTTTGTCTATTTTACCAAGACTCTCACCCCATAGCTGGACATACCAAGCATTCAGCTTTTCAAGCGAACTGGAATACGAAAACAGAACATTTATCGGGTATTTACGGTAGTTTTCAACATAAAAAGCGGCTTTTTTGACCATACCGTCCATCTCACCGTCAAAAAAACTTTTTTTGATTTTAGCGGCACCTTTTAGGATTTTTGATATGTCATATCCCAAAATCGCAAGCGGCAAAAGACCGACGGCACTTAAAACGGAGAACCTCCCGCCGACATTAGGGGCTATATAAAAACTTTCAACCCCTGCATCTTTTGCGAATTCATCAAGCGGCGAACCCTCATCGGTAACCACCAAAAATCTCTTTTTTAGCCTAGGGTTTTGGGTATCTCCAAAAAACTTTCCGATAACAAGCTTTGCAAGACTCGTAGTCTCGATCGTAGAACCTGATTTTGAGATCATAATAAAAATCGTATCTTTGGAGCTAACCCCTCTTAGTGACGAAGCCACCTCGTTCGGGTCACAGTTTTCAAGGAAAATCAAATTAATACCGTTTCTGTTTTTTGTATGCTTTAGGGCACAATCGACGGCTTTTGTACCAAGACTTGAACCGCCGATACCCATAATCACCAGATTGTTAATTTTCCCTTTATAGACTGCATTGTTACTAAGGATAAATTTGTAAATCCTGTTTAACGTCTCGTTTGAATCGTCAGGGAGGGAGTAGTACCCTATGGCCCCTTGCTCGTCTTTTATTTTAGACTTTAATATCTCCACCCTATTCCCAATATCCGGTTGTAGAGAATCCTCAAAAAAGAGCTTAGAGCTTAGCATGCGATCAACCTCCTACGTGTTTTGCCATATCTACAAGTCGTGAGCTATATCCCCATTCGTTATCGTACCAAGCAACTATTTTTACCATATCGCCGTCAACTACCTGAGTAGAGTCCGGAACAAATATGGAGCTGTAGCTAGAGCCGATAAAATCCGATGATACTCTCATCTTGTCGTCATACTCTATCAACCCTTTGTATCCGTTTTGTGACGCATTTTTGAATATCTCGTTTATCTCATCTTTCGTGACACTTCTTTTTAGTAGGCAGTTGAGATCCACTATTGAGACATCCGGAGTCGGGACTCTGAGGCTGAATCCGTTTAGCTTACCGTTTAACTCCGGTATCACCTTACCGATAGCTTTTGCCGCCCCCGTACTTGTCGGAATTATGTTCATTGCAGCGGCTCTAGCCCTTCTTTTGTCTTTTGGATGTTTTACGTCAAGGATATTTTGGTCGTTTGTATAGCTATGCACGGTTGTCATAATCCCTTTTTGGATACCGACCGCATCGTTTAGAACTTTTGTTATCGGGCCTAGGGCATTTGTGGTGCAAGAGGCATTGGAGATTATAGTTTCGCCTTTGTACTCAGTGTGGTTAACACCGTATACGTAAGTCGGGGTATCGTCTTTTGCCGGAGCCGACATAACAACTTTTTTTACACCGCCTTTTAGATGAGCCTCGGCTTTTTCAAGACTTAGTATCGCTCCCGTACACTCTAACACCAAATCGGCTCCACATCCGCCAAAATCCAGATTTGCAGGGTCTCTGTCACTAAAAATCCTGACACTATTTTTTCCGATTCTAAAAGAGTTTTCACCTGTTAGTTCAACATCTTCAAACGTACCGTGAACAGAGTCGTATTTGAGTAGATATTCGAGCATATCGGGTTTCATAGTGGCATTGACGGCAACAAGCTCCATATCGTCTCTTGCGGCAATAATCCTTGCCGCTATCATTCCGATTCTTCCAAATCCGTTGATTGCTACTTTTACAGCCATTTATACTCCTATCATTTCTATTTTTCTAAATATTATCATTCAAAGTTTTAAAGATTGCATACGTTTTTTGCGTGCTTGATATCGGCTTCTCTCATAATCCTAACAAGATTTGTAGTCCCCTCCAAACCTGTAGGATAACCGACGGTTACGATATATGTCCCATCTTCTTTCATAACGCCTGCGTCAAGAGCTCTTATCGTGAATTCGCATAGCATCCTGTCGGAACTCTCGTGCTCCTCTAAAACAAATACCGGACGAACTCCCCACACTATCGCAAGCCTTCTATATGCCTCCTTGCAATGCACGGAGACCAAAATATCCGGCTTCGGACGGTATTTAGCAACACTTTTTGCGCTTCCTCCGCTCCTTGTAAACACAACCAGGGCATCCGGTTCCATATCTTCCGCCATCCTATTTGCGGCGACCGCTATGGCATCCTCGGGGATATGTATTTTCTCAAGATTCCTGTAAAACGGATATATACCTTCAACCTCGATAATAGTCTCGTTTAGAGCTTTTATCGCCTCTATCGGATATTTTCCAACAGTGGTCTCATCTGACAACATAACGGCATCGGTGCCGTCTAAAACCGCATTTGCTATATCGCTCACCTCCGCTCTGGTAGGAAACGGGGATGCGATCATAGAGGTTAGCATCTGTGTGGCGGTAATCACCGGAATCCCTTTTTTATTTGCCGCTTTAATGATTCTTTTTTGGGCGATCGGAACTTTTGAGAGACCGAGTTCAACACCCAAATCTCCTCTGGCAACCATAATTCCGTCGGCGGCATCTATGATTGAGTCCAAATTTGCAACCGCCTCCGCTTTCTCTATCTTTGCAAATATCGGACAGTTTCCGCCAAAATCGGCGACTATTTTTTTTGCCTCTTCGATATCCTCTCTCGATTTAACAAACGAAACAGCCATCATATCAACGCCGTACCTAACACCAAACTCCATATCTTTTTTGTCTTTTTCGGTGATTGCGGCTATCGGCAAAGAGGCGTTTGGGAAATTCACCCCTTTTTTACTCGTCAAATCTCCGCCTACAATAACTTTTGTTCTGGCAATCCCGTCTTGGGTGGCGGTAACTTCACATCTAATGGCTCCGTCGGCCAGATAAATCAAATCTCCAACTTTAAGAGACGGGATAATTGACGGGTGATTTATAGTAACTCCGTATTTGTCGTCAAAACCATCTTTTGCGTAAAAGCTGAGTATATCTCCGGCCTCCAGAGACAAAACACCCTTTACATCTCCAATTCTGATTTTAGGCCCGGAGATATCTTGCAAAACGGCTATAGGATATGAGAGCCTATCGGATATCTCTCTGACTTTTCTGAGGTTATCGGCGTGATACTCGTGCGTAGAGTGAGAGAAGTTAAATCTAAATACGTTTACCCCTGCCAAAATCAGCTTCTCAATCATCTGCTCCGAATCAGTCGACGGCCCAAGCGTGGCTACTATTTTTGTTTTTCTCATTTTAAGCCTTAGTAGATTGTTTGGTTTTGGTTTTATATACCAAAGCAGCGCAAATAGCGCCACTCGTTAGCAATTGTATTTGTATAGTTTTTCGTAGTATTCGTTTGCCATCCTACCGGTATCAAAGTACGGGCTGATGTCGCTCATGGAGTTTTTGACTATCTCTAGCCACTGCATAGGCTCACCGTAATATGTAGGGATTATCTCATCTTCCAATATTTTTAAAAGGTTAAAGTTATCCTCTTCATCTTGTATAACGGTATCGGTACCACCGTCTTGAAAAATTGTATAGCTGTTTACGCCGTGCTTTTGGAACTCAACGTGCCATCCGTCGTTTATAGAAAAATTCACCGCTCCATTCATCGCTGCCGTCATACCGCTTGTTCCGGATGCCTCCCTCGTTACTCTAGGGGTATTAAGCCAAATATCTGCCCCTTTTTTTAGCATTCCGGAAAGATTTATCTCATATCTGACCAAAACGGCACATCTTTTAAGTTTTTCGGTCGAATATACGAGCTCATTGAATAGTTTTATCGCATTTACGTCTGCCGGATGCGGTTTACCTGCCCAGATAACCTGAATAGGTTTGTCTTTTCTGGTTACAAGCTCATAAAACTTCTCCCAGTTTCGCTTGATAAGACCCGCTCTTTTGTACTCTGCAAACCTTCTTGACCATACGATAGTGAGCACTTCCGGATCAAACATTTTTCCTGTCTGGTCGGCAACTGTATCAAAAA
>ERZ650312.168-NODE-168-length-33793-cov-6.368990_pt1 | contig 33793 bp, 29 predicted proteins | sample MGYA00376248_ERZ650312 | MGnify/ENA primary metagenome ERZ650312 (study PRJEB26733, sample SAMN07839316) | wastewater metagenome | biome: urban; feature: wastewater treatment plant; material: waste water | place: USA: North Carolina | collected 2016-07-28 ... | reverse complement strand
CAAGGGTAACGAGCAGCAAGCGGAGGTGATCGCCGTCGGCAAGTGGTTCGAGAAGGTCATGGCGCGCATCTGCATCCCGTTCCTCTCAGAAGCCGAGATTGGCCGCATCCTCAAGGGCAGCGACCTGTGGATGGATTCGGACGAGATCAGCCACCGCCTGATGCGCATGCAGCGCGCGCAGGAGAAGGAGAAGCGGGCCGGCAAGACCGCGCCGAAGGCGAAGAAAGCGAAGGCGGACGCAAGCGTCAGCGAACAGCCTTGACGCGAGGTTCAGGTGCCGGACGAATACTCGACGACGAGGATCGCTTTGGCGACCGCCTTCCCGGAATTGGCGATCGCATGCTGAACGTTGGCCACATAACGAACCGTCTCGCCGCGCCGCACGGTCTGGCTGTTGCCGCCGACCTGCACGACGAGGCTGCCGGCCTGCACCGAGAGATGCTCCTTGGCGCCTTCCTCGTGCGCGTCGGACGCCAGTTCGCCGCCCGGTTCGATGGTCAGCTCGTACCACTCGACTTTTCCGGCGAGCGCGATCGGCCCGAGAATGCGCAGCTCACACTTGCCGTCGTTGCTGCGAATGACCGGCGTCGCCGGCGCCGAAACCAGCGTCAGCGCGGGCGGCGAACTTTCCGCATCCTTCTCGGCGAGAAAGTCGGTGAGGCTGATACCAAGCGCGCTGGCCAGCCGCCAGAGCACGGCGATGGTCGGGTTCGAGCGGTTGCGCTCGACCTCGGAGAGCATCGACTTGGAGACGCCGGAGCGCCGCGAAAGATCGTCGAGCGACAGGTTTTGCGCCCGACGCAGCTCCTGCAGGCGCGTGCCGACCGCGGGCGGGCCATCGGAAAGTGTGATCGGGTTGGGCGCTTGCGTCATGGAATGATGTTCGATATATTGGAAACGCGTTCTGTTGAAAGAATTTTCTTCGGTTTATCGATTCTACATCGCAAACGCGGCCGAGCGCGCAGCAAAAACATGACTCTTCTTCAGATTGAACGGATACCGACATGACGGCAGACACCTCCAGCATCCCCGGCTACTACCTGCAATTTGCCAGCGACAATGCCGCCGGCGTCTGCCCCGAAGCGCTCGCAGCGATGAATGAAGCCAACGCCGGCTTCGCAGCCTCCTACGGCAACGACGACGCGACCAAGCTCGTGTGCGACCGGCTGCGCGAGCTGTTCGAAACGGACGCCGAAGTCTTCTTCGTCTTCAACGGCACGGCGGCCAACTCGGTCACCCTGGCCGCGCTTTGCCAGCCGTATCAGGCCGTCATCTGCACCGATACCTCGCACGTCGAAACCGACGAATGCGGCGCGCCCGAGTTCTTTTCCAGCGGCTCCAAGCTGCTGCTCTCGCCGCACCGCCAGGGCAAGCTCACCTCGGCCGGCGTGCTAGAAGTCATCACGCGGCGCACCGACATCCACTACCCGCGCCCAAAGGTCGTCACGCTGACGCAATCGACCGAACTCGGCACGCTCTACCACAAGGGCGAAGTGAGCAGCATCGCGCGCGTCGCGCAGGCGCACGGGCTCAAGGTGCACATGGACGGCGCGCGCTTTGCCAACGCCGTCGCCGCGCTCAACTGTGCGCCGGCCGACATCACCTGGCGCGCCGGTGTCGATGCCATCTGTTTCGGCGGCACGAAGATGGGCCTGCCCGTCGGCGAAGCGATCCTCTTCTTCAACCGGGAACTGGGCGAGGAGTTTTCCTACCGCTGCAAGCAGGCCGGCCAGCTCGCCTCCAAGATGCGCTACCTCTCGGCGCCGTGGCTCGCCATGCTCAAGGACGACAACTGGCTGCACCACGCCCGCCACGCCAACGCCATGGCACGGCGGCTCGCTGACAAGATCTCGGCAATCGACGGCGCCGAGATGCTGCTGCCGACCGAAGCCAACGGCGTCTTCGTCAGTCTGCCGGAATCGGCAATCGAACAGGTCCGCGCTGCCGGCTGGAACTTCTATACCTTCATCGGCGGTGGTGCGCGCTTCATGTGTTCGTGGGCGACGACCGAGGAAGCCGTCGACCATCTGGTGGCCGACATCACCCGCGCGCTGGCGGGTTAATCCGCCAAAAACCGCGGGCACGCCTCGGCGAGGTGCGCCAGATCGAGCAGATTAGCGGCGCCCGTCTTGTGCATGATCCGCGCCTTGTGAATCTCCACGGTGCGGTGGCTGATACCGAGCCGTCGAGCGATCACCTTGTTGGCCATGCCGTCGACGGCCAGCCGCAGCACCTCGCGTTCACGCCTGGTCAAGGCGCCGAGCAAAGTGCTCGCATCGTGCATCCGTTCGAAATTTCGGCTCAGCCGCTCGCCCGCCTCAAGCGCCGCGCGCACGCTCGCCAACAACACCGACCCCGAAACCGGCTTGCACAGGTAATCGAAGGCACCCGCCTTGAGCGCACGCACGCTCGACGGGACGTCGCCGTATCCGGTCAGAAAAATGACCGGCAGCAGGATCTCGCGCTCCGCCAAGGCGGCCAGAAGCTGCATCCCATCCATGCCCGCCAGCGCCATGTCGACGACAGCGCACGCGCACTGCACCGGGCTGTACGCCGCGAGGAAGTCCTCGGCCGCGGCGAAGCAGCGCACCGCCATGCCCGCCTCGGCGAACAAGGCGGCGAGTTGATCGCGTATCTCCGGATCGTCGTCGATGACGATGACCGTTGCCTGCCCGTAGATCGCCGGCTCACGCTCGTCCGACGGGTTCATGCGCTGCCCCCTGCGTCAGCGACGGCCGTTCGTCTCGCAATCGACCCCGCCTGCGGCTGTGGCAACGGGCTGCGTTTCGAACCCGACCGGCAGCGAGAAGCGGAAGGTGCTGCCCAGCCCTGGTGTGCTCTCCACGCTCATTTCGCCGCCCATGAACTGGACCAGCTTGGCGGCCAGAGCCAGGCCGATGCCGGTACCGGCGTAGCGGCGGGTGATCGAGTTGTCCGACTGTTCGAAGCGATTGAAAATCCGCGCCTTCTGCTCGTCGTCGAGGCCGATGCCGGTATCGCACACGCTGATCTCGAGCAACGCGTACTCGGCCGAACGTTCGAGACAACGCACACCGACGACGATTCTGCCGTGCTCGGTGAATTTGACCGCGTTGTCGTAAAGCTGCCGGACCACCTGGCGCACGCGCAAGGCGTCGCCGAGCAGGTGGCGCGGCACGTCGGGTCCGATTTCCAGTGCCACATGCAGCGCTTTTTGCGCGACGATTTCTCGCAACGGATACATGGCGAGGCGGATCTCCTGCTCGAGATCGAAAGCGTGCGTTTCCAGGACAAGCTTGGCCGCCTCGAGTTTCGAGTAGTCGATGATGTCACTGAGCAAGGTCAGGAGATGCTGGCTGGCCTCGAGAATCTTGTTCAGATAACTGGTCTGCGTGCTCGTCGGCGCCTGCGTCTTCAGAAGATGCGACAGGCCGATCACGGCGTTGAGCGGCGTACGCAGTTCGTGGCTCATGTTCGACAGGAAGGCGCTCTTGGCGACGTTGGCGACTTCCGCCGCTTCCTTGGCCTGCGTCAGCTCCCAGGTTCGCTGCGCGACGAGATCCGCCAGCTGGTCACGGTGGCGCGCCAGCTCCTCGGCCATGCGCCGCTCCTCGGTGACGTCTTGCGCGACGACGACGACGCGAGCCACACGCCCGTCGCGATCACGGATGACGCTACCGCGTGAAGCCATGATGCGTACGCTGCCATCGGCGATCAGCATGCGGTATTCAAGCGCGCGCCCCTGCCCGGTCGCCACGGTGTCGATGAAAGCCTGGCGAACGCGTTCGCGGTCGTCCGGATGCACCTCGGCGAAGGAGTTGGTCCCCTGCAGATCGCGCTCCGGCCCGAAGAATCCGACATACGAAGGGCTGTTGTAGATACGCCGTCCGGCGGGATCGAGAACGGCGATGAAGTCGCCGATGTTCTCGGCGATCAGGCGGAAAAACTCCTTCTGCTCGCGCAGCTCCTCTTCCACCACGCGGCGCCGGGTAACGTCGCTCAGCAACAAGCGATAGCCGTCCGCGCCACCTTCGCCGAGCGCCGACAGGTGCCCCCACAAGGGTGCTTCGCCGCGCGCACCTTCCGGGATCAAGCGCAACTCGCACGACTGCGGCAACCTGCTGGCGATACAGCGGCGCCTGAATTCGGCAAAGGCCGGCGCATCGTCGGCGGCGATAAAGCGGATAATCGGCTGCCCGACGAGCGCGCTACGCGATACGCCAAGCAGCGCGGCGGCCGTATCGTCGGCGTGCATGATCTCGCCCGCCTCGCTCACCGCACAGCAGCCAAGTGGCGCCAGATCGTAGAGATCGAAGTTTTGCGCCTGCTCAACCATCTGCTCAGCTATCTGTTCAGCCACCTGCTCGCGCACCGGCCCACCGTCCGCCGCATCATCGCCGCTTCGGTGCTCCAACCCGTCGCCTCGCTCAGGTCCGGTGCCCATCGATAAACCTCTGCCTCGGTGCTGTTTTTTTGAGCATAGACCATGCTTCTCGCTAATTCATCGCCGTGGCCGCCTAGTCCTGTAGACGACTAGGTGCAAACACGTACGTGCGCGCGCGTATTTCCTTTTCCTTCGCGGTGCCTACGCTGAAATCAGGCTGCCCACGGCCATCGCCGAGAGCTTCCCGACCGGGAGCTTCGAAGAACGCGACGAGTACAGCCCTCCCGTTGCTTACTACAAGGTCGACCCCGAGTTCGAGAATCGCCCCCGCGCCTGATCCACGCGCGCAAGCCGCACGTTTCCGGCCCGCCGGCGAGCAGCACTTTTCCAACAACCAACAGCAAAGGAGACCACCATGGCAGACATCACCCGCTACACACCCTTCCGCGGACTCTCCCGCCTTGATCCGTTCGGCCGCGACATGGACGACTTCTTCAAGGGCTTTTTCCTCACCCCGGTGTCGCTCGACAAGATGCCCGACGCACAGATCCCGATCGACATCACCGAGGACGACAAAGGCTACAAGGTGCGTGCCGAAATGCCGGGCTTCAACAAGGAGGACATCAGCGTTTCGGTGAATGGCGACCAGGTTTCGATCAGCGCCGAGACAAAGAAGGAAAAAGAAGAAAAGAAGGGCGACAAGATCATCCACCGCGAGTGCTACTACGGTAAGCAGTACCGCTCCTTCACGCTGCCGCAGGCCGCCGATGAGTCCGGCGTGAAAGCGAAGTACGAGAACGGCGTGCTCAGCCTTGAACTGGCAAAGAAGGCCGGCAACAGCACGAAGAAGATCCCGATCGAGTGATCCACAGGAGCACCATTTTCTGGATTTCTACCTAAACAGCATCTATCCTGAATCTGCCGCACCGTGGCGAAATGCATCAATCGCCACACTGACGGTGCCGGCGCACACCCCATCGGATCGACACTCGCTTTGCCGCGAAACTGGCGCGACAAAGCGAGTCTTTTTCTCCGCCCGACGGACCGAAGAAGACCTGGAGCAATCACAGGAACAGGATAGGAGTCGCGATGAACAAAGAAGTGAAGAAGCTGGTCGGTCGCAATGTCCGCTTGAAGCTCGCTGCGTTCCAGAAACTTGTCGCCGGCACCCGAACGTCCCGCGTCATCGAGAACTTCTTTGTCGTCGCGGCCGTCACAGGGGGCATGAGCCAGCTCATCTGTTACAGCGCAAACCTGCGCGTGGTTGTTTCGCTGGCCGACGTCATTCTGATCTAGCGGAGCAAGCACGCAACAGGCAACTGATGGGAGACAGCCGATGAACGCACTGGTCGCCGCCCTGCCCCGGGCTTTTCTCGAGAAGCGGCTCGATTCGCTGCTCACGTCTTGGCGCAGCCGATTCGGCGAGCACCCGATCGCGATCGAGTTGTGGAACGGCAAACGCTTCACGCTCGGTGAATCCTTGGGCGAAGGATCGACGCTTGTCCTGCGCATCCAGTCCCCGGAGGCCATCGGCCACCTGATGCGCCCGTCGCTCGCCTCGCTCGGTACGGCCTACGTCGAGGGCTATCTCGATTTCGAAGGCCGAATGCTGGACGCCTTCGACACGGTCGCCGGCTTCGTTTCGTCGCTCTGCCCGGACCCCAAGCGCCCGAGGCTGCACAAGGCGCGCCATACGCGCCGGCTCGATTCCGAGTCGATCGCGCACCACTACGACCTGTCCAACGACTTCTACCGGCTTTGGCTCGACGCGAACATGGTGTACTCCTGCGCCTATTTCCGTTCGCCGACCGACACGCTGGAGCAGGCGCAGGTCCAGAAGATCGACCACATCCTCAACAAGATCCGGTTGCAGCCAGACGAACGGCTGCTCGACATCGGCTGCGGCTGGGGCGCACTGGTCATCCGCGCTGCGCAGAAATATGGCGCGCGCTGCGTCGGCATCACGCTCTCGCGCGCGCAGTTCGACGAGGCGACGCGGCGCGTCCGCGCAGCCGGTTTGCAGGATCGCTGCGAGATCCGCCTGCAGGACTATCGTGACGTCCCCGAGACCTACGACAAGATCACCAGCGTCGGCATGTTTGAGCATGTCGGGCTGGACAACCTGCGTGCGTACTTCCGCAAGATCCACGACCTCTTGCGCGACGGCGGCGTGGCGATGAATCACGGCATCACGTCGACCGACGCCGAATCGGGCGAAACGCCCTACGGCGGCGGCGACTTCATCGGCCGCTATGTCTTCCCCAACGGCGAATTGCCGCACATTGGCTTGCTGTTGAAAGAGATGAGCGCGGCCGGTCTGGAAACCGCCGACGTGGAAAACCTGCGCGTGCATTACGCGCGCACGCTCGAACACTGGTCCAACCGCTTCGAGGACAACGCCCGCGAACTGAAGGAAATCGCCGGCGACAAGCGCTACCGCATCTGGCGCGCCTACCTTGCCGGCTGCGCCTACGGCTTTGCCAACCGCTGGATTTCGCTGCACCAGATCGTCGCCTGCAAAGCCGGCGGCAGCGACGGCTATCCGCTGCCGCTGACGCGCGAGTACATGTACCGCAGCGACTGACGCCGCTGCTGAGCGTTACTGGTTACTGCATCCCCAGCCGTTCCTTGTTGCGCGTAAGGAACGCAGCGAAGCGCATGTCCTGCGAGAGGATCTGCTCCTGGAAGAGCTGCATCGGCTGCTCCGTGCATGCTTCGATCTCCACCGCATCAACCGTGCGTTGCCGACAGGCTTCAATGCGCTTGAGAATTTCCTGGTGCGAACGTCGATGCTCCTGCGTTTCCGGATAGGCAAAAATCGCCATCACCGACTCTTCGGCATGAAAATGGAACTTCATCTTCTCGTAGATCTGATCGAGCAGACGATGCCAGCGTTCCGGGTCACCAACCGCCTCGCGCAGGGCAAGGCAGTCGCGCTCGATGCCTTCGTGCTGCGCGTCAAGCTCGTCGATCCCGAGGATGTATTTCGCGTCCATGACGCTCTCCCTTTCTGAATTAATCCCGACGGTTCGCTCTCACCCCCCGGCGGCCTGCTATTGACCGGGCCCGTTGATGTTTGAATACGTCACCCCGGCGAAGGCCGGAGCCCAGTCGGCGATTGCTCTTCGACAGGGGATACCGGCGTTCGCCGGTAGGCATGACGTTAACTTTCTACCTCATCGGGCCGGTGCAATAAGCATGCAACCGGGTGGTGATGCCAGTTCGATCGGGCGATGCGCCAAAAGTTCGCAACATTCCGTAAAAACTTCGACATAACAACCACTCAGTCAGCAGTTCACCACAACCGTTCGAGAATCTGCTCACAACGGCGAAATAACTCGCCCCCCTGCCTGCACACGCAAAAACGCCCATATACTTATCCATTTACAGGAGATGAGCGTGCAGCAAGCGAAAGTGCGAGCCCAGGCGATGGGTTGTTTGGTCGGAGCCATGGCCTTGTGGGGCAGTTCGTTCATCGCGCTGAAGATCGCTTTCGCCGAACTCTCACCGATGTGGGTCATCTTCGGCCGCATGCTGCTCGGCAGCCTCGTTTTCATCGCTGCGTGGCGCTGGCGTGGTCGGATCGAATACCGGCGCGGCGACTGGAAGTACCTCTTGAGCCTCGCCATTTGCGAACCTTGCCTGTACTTCATCTGCGAGGCGCTGGCGCTGCAAAACACGAGCGCCTCGCAAGCCGGCATGATCACGGCACTACTACCGCTGCTCGTCGCCGTCGGCGCCTTCATCTTCCTGCGCGAACGGATCAGCCGCATGAGCCTCGCCGGCTTCCTGATTGCCGTTGCCGGCGCCGTCTGGCTGAGCCTGGCCGGAACAGCCGATGAACACGCCCCAAACCCGCTGCTCGGCAACTTCTTCGAGTTCCTGGCCATGGCCTGCGCCATGGGCTACATGCTGATCCTCAAGCACCTCTCGCAGCGCTACTCCGCGTTCGCGATGACCGCGCTGCAGGCTTTTGTCGGCGCACCCTTCTTCCTGCTTCTGGCACTCACCACGGAGTCCATCCCGACGGAAATCACGCCGCAGGGCGCGGCTGCGGTCGTTTATCTCGGCGTACTCGTCACCGTCGGCGCCTACGGCCTTTTCAACTTTGGCATCAGCCGCCTGCCAGCCAACCAGGCCTCGGCCTTCGTCAACCTGATTCCGCTGTTCACCCTGTTCTTCGCCGTCGTCGTGCTGGGCGAAACGTTGAACGGCCAGCAGATTGCCGCAGCGCTCGTCGTCTTCGCCGGCGTCGCCCTCAGCCAGTGGCAACGGCCAGTCATCCCGGCGACATCCGTCGTTCTCGATTAGCCGGAAAATCTCGATAAAGGAGCCACCATGTTCACTGGCCGGAAAAAGCTGTCGGAAACGTTCAAGCGATTTCTTGCGTCCGAGCAAGCGAGCGGCATCATCCTCATCGCCTGCACGCTGCTCTCGCTGGTCATCAGCAATTCGCCGCTTGGCGGCGGCTACGTCGCCTTCTGGGAAACCAAGATCGGCAGCCTGAGCCTGGCCCACTGGATCAACGACGGCCTGATGGCGATCTTCTTCCTCTACATCGGTCTCGAACTCGAACGCGAACTCTACGTCGGCGAGCTCTCCAGCTTCCGCAGCGCGTTACTGCCGTTGATCGCTGCCGTCGGCGGCATGGTGGCCCCGGCAGCAATTCACTACCTGTTCAACGCCGGCACGCCAACGCAGGCCGGCTTTGGCATTCCGATGGCCACCGACATTGCCTTCGCCATCGGCGTCCTCGCCATCCTCGGCAGCCGCGTCCCGGCCGCGCTGAAGGTATTCGTCGTCGCCTTCGCGGTTATGGACGACTTGGGTGCCATCATCGTCATCGCTGCCTTCTACACAGCCAACCTCTCCATAGCCTACCTGGCCGCTGCGATCGCCGTCTGGGGCATGCTCCTCGTGCTCAATCGCCGTTTCCGCATCATGGCGATGATGCCCTACCTGATCGGCGGCGTCGCCATGTGGATCTTCATGCTGAAGTCCGGCGTGCATGCAACGCTCGCCGGTGTCCTGCTGGCCTTCGCCATCCCGTTCTCGCACAAGGACGAAGACCTGAGATCGCCATCGCACCTGCTCGAGTACATCCTGAACAAACCGGTCGCGTTCGTCATCCTGCCGATCTTCGCGTTGGCCAACACCTGCATCGTTATCGGCGCCGACTGGTTTGTCGAACTCGGCAGCGCCAACAGTCTCGGCATCCTCGCCGGCCTCGCGCTCGGCAAACCGCTCGGCGTTACGCTGGCGATGGTCATTGCCGTAGCCATCGGCATGACCGCACTCCCCGCTGCCCTGCGCTGGGCGCACATCATCGGCGCCGGCTTTCTGGGCGGCATCGGTTTTACCATGTCCATCTTCATCACCAACCTCGCCTTCCCCGATTCGCCGGCAACGATCAACGCCGCGAAAATCGCCATCCTGCTCGCTTCGTTGACAGCAGGTGTCATCGGCATGCTCTGGCTCGGGCTGTTCGGAAAGGCGCAACAAGAAAAAACAGGAATAACGCAATGATTGAAAACGGCTTTGAAGTCGCACCGGAAACCCTCTATGACCTGATCGGCACCATCTACCGCAGCAGCGACGCCTTTGTCTCCAACTTCGACGAGAACTACCCGACGATCGCCGAACTCGCCGACCACATCGTCACGCTCTCCAAGAAACCGGGCAACGTCCTGCTCGTCGACTCGATCGGCAAGAAGAAGCTCGGCTTCCTCCACATCGAACCACGCGGCCCGCACAAGCTGCGCCATACCGCCGAACTGACCATGGGCGTCAGCCCGGAAGCCCGTGGCCTCGGCATCGGCCGCGAACTCCTTGACGCCGCGCTGGAGAAACTGCGCGCCGACGGCATCATCGAAATCCTCTACCTCACCGTGCGCGCCGACAACATCGCCGCCATCCGCCTGTACGAGCGCTGCGGCTTCGAGAAACTGGCGCGGCTCGAACGCGACACGCAGATCGGCGACAAGTATTACGACACCGTGTTGATGCGGCGGTTTATCGAGAAGGCGGAAGCGACCAGCGTTGCGCCTTAGCCGAGCGGGGTCCCGATGACGCTGGCCGAACTGCTCACCGTTGAACTCGTCCAGTCGCTTGCCGGCGCCAAGTCCTTTGCGCGCGGAATGGCGTATTTTCAGGAGGGCGCCGTTGGCCTGCTCGAGGAAGACGGCAACTCGGTGACGGCTACTGTTCAGGGAACGCACCGCTACCGTGTTTCGCTGGCGGTCGACGAGGAAGAACTCGAGTACGACTGCACCTGCCCGGTCGGCACCGACGGCCTGTTTTGCAAACATGCGGTGGCCGTGGCGCTGTCCTGGCTGGAGAACAGCGGTGCGGAGACTTTCCCGCCCGACGAAGCAGCCAAGCCGAAGAAGAAGCGCATCACCAAGGCCGAGCAACTGCGCCAGTATCTCGAAACGCTATCCGATGCCAAGCTGCGCGACCTGCTGATGGACGCCGCCGAGCGCGACCGCAGCTTCCGCGACAAGCTGTTGCTCACCGCCCGAAGCGCGACGAGCAAGGGCATCGCCGACCTGCGCGGCATCGTTAATCAGGCGACCCGCGTCAACCGCTACGACGAAGACGCCTATGACTACACCGAACGCCTGAACGACCTTGCCGACCTGCTCGAAACGAGGATCGACGATGGCGACGCGGAACTTGTGAAACTGATCGAGGAAGCGATCCTCCAGGCCGAAGGCGGACAGGAGCAGATCGATGACTCTGACGGCGACACCTATTCGGGCATCGAACGCCTGAGCGAAGTCCACCTGCGCGCTTGCCAGCGCCTCCACCCGGACCCGGTCGAGCTGGCCGAGCGCCTGTTCGAATACCAGATGAAAGGCGGCTCCGAAGCGTTCTATACCATCCTCCCGGACTACGCTGCAGCCTTGGGCGAAGCCGGCCTCGCCCGATATGAGGACCGGGTCCTGGAAAACTGGAACACGCTCCCCAAACTCACACCAGGGAACAGCATCAGTCGAAGCTGGGACGCGCACCGCAGCCGGCTCGAGAGCGCCATGACCCAGCTCGCCACGAAACGCGGCGACATCGAGACCCTGATCGCCATCTTCCGCCGCGACCTTTCCACACCGCGCAACTATCTGCGTCTCGCCGGACTCCTCAAGGAACATCAGCGCTTTGACGAAGCGCTGACCTGCATCGAAGAAGGCATCGCCAGCTTTCCCAAGGACTATGGACAAGACGACCTGATCGTCTTTGCCATCGAAGAATACGTGCGTCGCAAGAACTACGATGCCGTCGAGAAACTGGCGTGGGAGCGCTTCGAACGGCGGCCGGGTGACACGGATTTTTTCGAGCTGCTCAAGACGGCAAAGCAGATCGACCGCCTCGACGGTCTGCGCCAGCGCGCGATGAGTTTCCTCGAAACGCGCGTCGCCCGCGAAGAAGCTGCCGGCCAAAAACCCTCAGTCTGGTTGCACAACACCCGCGACACCCTGCTCGAAATCCACCTCGCCGAAAAGAACGCCGAGGCGATGTGGACCACCCTGAAAGGCGGACCGACCGGCAGCCGCCTCTGGGAGCAATGTGCTGACCTGCGCGGCAAAACCCACCCGGAAGACGCCATCCCGCTCTACTTCAAGCTGCTGCCGAACGCGGTCAACCAAGGGGCAAGCAATGCCCGCTACGAAAGCGCCTTCCGCATCGTCCAGTCCATCGGCAAGCTGCGCAAGCAGCAGGACCGCGTCGCCGAGTTCAAGCAGGAACTGGCGCGCATCCGGCTCGAATACAAGGCCAAGCGAAACTTCATCAAGCTGCTGTCGACGCTGGGATAATTGCCCGTCATTCACGGTTCCGGAAAAGCTAAAAATGGCCGCCAAGGAAGCCAAAGCCCGCATCAAGATCAACAAACTGCTTGAAGAAGCCGGCTGGCGATGATCGGCACCCAAAACGCCCTGCGGTTTTAGCCTTCGCCTTCGGTCAAACTCAAGTCGGACAGGCTGCCAGGAAGCCTGACAATCCCAGCGCCCGACCTCGAAACCCAACGCACCATCGTCGCCGAGATCGAGGCCGAGCAGGCGCTGGTCGAGACCAACCGGCAGTTGATCGCCCGCTTCGAGGCGAAGATCAAGACCGTCGTCGACCGCGTGTGGGGCGGCGGCGAGACGGTCTGATCAAGAAGCGGAAAAATCGGCATTCAGCTCGCGGCGAATGCAATTTTTCCGCGTTGCAGCCGTCTATAGACGACAGGAGGAATCATCTTGTCCGATAGCGCCGTCACCACTGCCGAAAACACCACCGAGCGCGCGCCCGATAACGCGCCGCGCTCGACGCCGCACGTCCCCGACCGCCTCATCCATTTCGTCCTGCGTGCGACGCTGATCCTTGCGTTGCTGCACGCCTACATCGGCTGGCGTTTGTTGCCCGACCTGCTCGGCGGCACGGGCGTCTTCACGACGGGCGTCGGCGTGCTCGCGTTATCGACGCTGCTGATTCCGTGGGGCATGCTGGCGCGCTTTGTCATCGCGCGGCAGCCGCTTTCCGACTACGTGACCTGGGCCGGCGTGCTGGCGATGGGCTACTTTTCGTCGGTGCTGGTGCTCACGGCGCTGCGCGACATCTTTCTGCTGCTGGCGCGCGTGGCGCACTGGATCACGGCCAATCCCGACCCGCTGGCGCTCGCTCCCTTGCTGCAACCGACGGCGATCGGCGTGCCGGCGCTCGCCGCGCTGGTGACGCTGATCGGCTTTGTAAACGCCCGCCGCACGCCACGCATTCTGGACGTCGACGTACCGATCAGGGGGCTGCCGTCGCCGCTGATCGACTTCACCATCGTCCAGCTGAGCGACATCCACGTCGGCTCGACGATCAAGCGCAACTACGTGCAGGCGATCGTCGATCGCGTCAATGAACTGGAAGCCGACCTGATCGCGATCACCGGCGACGTGGTCGACGGCTCGGTCGAGCACCTCGCGCCGCACACCGAACCGCTCGGCGCGCTGAGTTCGCGCCACGGCACTTTCTTCGTCACCGGCAACCACGAGTACTACTCGGGCGCCGAGGCGTGGGTGGCCGAGTTCAGCCGGCTCGGGCTGCATGTCCTGCTGAACGAGCATGTCGAGCTCAAGCACGACGGCGCGCGGCTGACCATCGCCGGCGTCACCGACTACTCGGCGCACGTGTTCAACGCCGCCTGGCGCAGCGACCCGAAGGCGGCGCTGGCCGGCGCGCCGGAAAACGCGCCGAAGATCCTGCTCGCGCACCAGCCGCGCTCGGCGCACGCCGCCGCGGCCGCCGGCTTCGACCTGCAAATTTCGGGGCACACCCACGGCGGACAGTTCTGGCCGTGGAACCACTTTGTCCCGCTGCAACAGCCTTACGTCGCCGGCCTGAATCGCCACGACTCGCTATGGGTCTACACGAGCCGCGGCACCGGCTACTGGGGCCCGCCCAAGCGCTTCGGCGCGCCGTCGGAGATTACGCGGATTCGGCTCGTGCCGGGGCGCGGGTAGACGGCATGGAATCGGTGCAATGCCCTTCGGTTATTGCACCCTACGTCCAATCACCGCCGACGCCGCGTAGGGCGCAATAAGTGCAGCGCATTGCGCCGAAACAAGCCGCAACAGTGCCCCGCTCACTTCAGCCACCAAACCACTCCAGTCACCCATTGCTTGCTGCCGAAAAAGGCGCACGACGCCCGGATACCAAGGCGAGTCTTCGCGCGCGTCGAGCCAGCGCCAGTCGGTCTTGTAGTCGGGCAGGAGTATCCAGCACGGTTTGCCGAGCGCACCGGCAAGGTGGGCGACGGCGGTATCGACGCTGATGACGAGGTCGAGGTTGGCGACGATGGCCGCCGTGTCGGAAAAATCATCGATCGCCGGCGCCAGGTCGATGATCGAAAGCCCCGCCGGCGGATGCGCCGCCTCGTCCTCCCCTCGCCCTTTTTGCAGACTGAAGAAGCACGCGCCGGCCACCTCGCCGAGCGGCGCCAGCGCACCGAGATCCGGCAGCGAACGGTCGGCGTCGTTCTCGAAGCGCGGGTTGCCTTTCCAGACGAGGCCGACCTTCATTCGGCCGTTCGCCGCCGCCGCGAGTTTTGCGCTCCACGCTGCCACCTTCGCCGGATCGGCCGTGAGATAGGGCAAGCGAGCCGGGATCGTCTCGATCCGCGTCTGGCAGTGAAACGGCAGGCTGAGCAGCGGCACCCAGCAGTCCCAACCGGTGCGCGGGATTTCGCCGTCGGCGGCGATGACGGCATCGACGTCGACCAGACTGGCGAACAGCGTCGTCAGTGCGGGATGGCAAAGCAATCCGACGCGCGCCGCACCTTTCTCCCGCAACAGCGTGGCGTAGCGGCAAAACTGGATCATGTCGCCCAGACCGGCCTCGATGCCGATCAGGATCGATTGCCCGGCGAGCGTTTCGCCTTGCCAGTGCGGACAGTCGAGTAGCGATTCGAGGCGCGCGTACCAATTGCGCGCTTCGAGGCATTGCCAGCCTTCGGCAAAACGGCCCTGGCGCAGCAGGAGGTAGCTGAAGTTGAAGCGGGCCAGCGCGTAATCCGGGGCGAGCAGCATGGCCAAGCGAAAGCTCGCTTCGGCCGCGTCGTCCTGCCGTTGGCAGGCCTGCAACACACCGAGGTTGGACCAGGCCGGCGCCGAGTCGTATTCGAGGTCGATCGCGTCGCGGTAGACCGCCTCGGCCTCGGCAAAACGTTTCTGACCGGCGAGCAACACGCCGAGATTGACGTGCGTTTGCGCGATGCCGGGGTCGGCGGCGATGGAGTGCCGGTAATGCGCCTCGGCTTCCGGCAGCGCGCCGGCACGTTCAAGGAGATACGCGAAATTGGCGTGCGCCTCGGCGAAATCGGGCGCAAGTTCGAGTGCGGCGCGGAAGCTGGCTTCGGCCCCGGCCAGGTCGCCATCGGCCATCTGGCCATTGCCGGCGAAGAACAGCGCTTCGGCCTCAGCGCGCTTGCTCATGTTCTCGCTTCACTTCGGTTTGTCGGATCGGGCGGAATCCTTGCCGCCATCCTCACGAAACTCGGCCACGTCGGACAAACGCAGTCCTTCGGGAAGGTTGCTGGCGTGCTTGACCTGCCCGACGCGTTGCGCGCGGTAGATGCCGGTGTGCCCGGAGAACAGGTAGCTGACGACGCAGGCGATGCCGGCGTAGATGCCGATCTCCGAACCGAACAGCTCCATCGCCATGATCGTCGAGGCGATCGGCGTATTCGCCGCGCCGGCAAACACGGCGACGAAACCGAGCCCGGCGAGCACCGGGAAGGGCAACGCGAGCACGTAGCCGAGGGCGTTGCCGAGCGTCGCGCCGATGTAGAAGAGCGGCGTCACTTCGCCGCCCTTGAAGCCCGCCGCCAGCGTTGTCACGGTAAAGGCGAGCTTGCCGATGAAGTCGTAGGCCGGCAGCGGTTGCTGGAAGGCATCGACGATCGTTGGAATGCCAAGCCCGAGGTACTTGTCGCCACCGATCGCCGTCGCGGCCAGGGCGACGACGACACCGCCGAGCATCGGGCGGAACGGCGGGTGCTTGATGTAGCGCTTGAAGAGCCGGCCGAGCGCGTGCGTGAGATCGGCAAACAGCATGCCGACGATGCCGAACGCGACGCCGGCGACGAGCGCGGACAACAGCCCGAGCGCCGACGGATGCGGAACGAACGGGACGACGTAGAGCGTGTGATGAACGCCGAGCGCACCGGGAATGACCTCGCCGACGATGGCGGCGACGAAGCACGGGAAGATCGCGTCGTAGCGCATGCGCCCGATGGCGAGCACTTCCAGCCCGAACACCGCACCGGCGAGCGGCGTACCGAAGACCGAGGCAAAGCCGGCGCTGATGCCCGACATCAGCAGAATCCGCCGCTCTTCCTTGCCCAGTTTGAAGAGTTGCGCAACGTGATCGGCGAGCGCGCCGGCCATCTGCACCGCCGTCCCTTCACGCCCGGCCGAGCCGCCGAAGAGGTGCGTGATCGTCGTCGTGATCAGGATCGACGGCGCCATGCGCTTGGGCACCACGCGCTTCGGATCGTGGATCTCGTCGATCAGGAGATTGTTCCCGCCCTCGACCGATTGGCCAGCGCGGTGATAAAACGAACCGACCGCGAGGCCGGCGACGGGCAGCAGCCAGAGCAGCCACGGGTGCGCCGTGCGCGTGTTCGTCGCCCAATCGAGCGCGACGATGAGCAGCGCCGACGCCAGTCCGCCGAGTACGCCGACCAGCGAAGCGAGCAGCAGCCAGCGGCCAAAGACGGGCAACAGGCGCAGTTGCGTCAATGTAAATCGATTGATCATGTAAAGGTTTCTGTTCGAGCGACGCTGATACACGGGGCATCGCCACAAAGCCCGCCCTCATGAATGCTTGCGCAAGGAGGACGGGCGCTTGAGACTCAGCGCGGACTACGATTATCGCCGATCACCATCAACGGTACGACCCGCTGTACTGATCGACCTTGCCGATGTTGATCTTGGTCACGAAGGCGGGACCCGAGTTGATGTGCCGCCCTTTTGAGGCCAGCAGATCCAGGTCGTAGGCGGCCATGCGTTCGGAGAGCTTGGGATTCACGTAGGCACCGACCTTGATTGAGTCGAGAGAATCGAGGCTTGCGTCCGGCTTCTTCAAGTATTCAACCAGGATGGCAACCGGCAGGTAGGCCTGCAAATAGGGCTGCTGGTCGATAGCGAAGGCGACCACCCCGGAGCGAATACCGGCGGAGATTTGCGGCGACAGATCGAAGGTCGCGAAATAGGGCGTCTTCCCGGTTTTCAGCGTCTTCAGCGCCTCGATCGCAGGAACTGCCGATGTTGGGCCAAGCGCCAGCATGGCTTCGGTGTCTGAATGCTCTTCAAGATACTTCGCGATCTTCGCCTGTATCGCCGTCGGATCGCCGTCAAGCTCAAGTGTCACCGCCTTCGCATTCGGGCCCAAGCCGTTAGCGAAGCCCTTGCATCGCTCATGCGACGAGGCGTTCGACGCATAGTGATTGAGGCATACGAAGGAATGAATGTTCGCGCGCCGCGCCTTCTCGCCCGCCATTTCCCCGGCAAACAACTCCGGCTGTCCGACGTGCATGATCGCCCCGACGGACTCGCTTTGCTGCTGCGTTCCCGAATTAACCGTAATCAGCGGCATCTTCTTCTGCTTGACCACGCGCAGGAGCGGTTCCTTAAGCTTCTCGTAGTCGGCGATCGTGACCATCATGCCCTGGTAGTTCTGGGACGAAGATTCGTCGATCAGCTTCACCATATCCTTGAGGTCACCGGTCGGCGGATTCTTGTAGTCGACCTCGACCGAGAAATCCTCGCTGGCATGCTTGAGAGCATTCCGGATGACATTCCACCACTTGTCCGAATCCGGTGCATGGCTGATGAAAACAAAGCGGGGCGTGCCCGGAGGCGCTGCATCCGCAGCCCGAAAAACGCCTGACAGCAGAACAATGACGACACATATCAGCCAGCGCAACCGGCCGACTCCTACCTGATCGGTACTCATTCACCACTCCTCATGAATCACATGGATGTAATTTGTCATATGACAAGACACGGAGACGCTGTTTCGCCCTGCCGATCGGCGGTCTGGTTATATTGTGCTCATCCATTTATCAGTGGCGAAGGGGCTGGCAGGCTGGCCACGAAGTTCGCAAACGTACCCGTAGCCGGCGCCGCCTGCCGGCGAGCGGCAATGATCCTACCAGCTTTCCGCGATGCCGAAACGCGGAACACGGCTGCAAAAGGCCAACGACGTCGCCGGCATGCTCAGCCAGATCGCAAAAGCGGCGCAATCGAGGACTTGGGCGATCGAAGGTGCGCGAGCAGGTGGCCTATTTCAAGGTTATCCAGCAGAAGGCCGGGCTTTGGCGGTCGAACGAGCACGGGCGGCGAGCGGGCGCGTGGTCACCTGCGCGGCGACATTCGGTGTTTTCCTTGATCCGCGTGCCCGGAACAAGAGGATTTGCTTTATATTCCGCCCCCGTTGCAAGGAACGGCGGGTAAAGCACAACCATGCGGGCGCGGCCCCCTGACCTCACGCAGCAACCCTTAGCGCCAATCGCCAGAGTGCAGAATCCGGCTTGAGCGCGTTTTCCGGCAACTCAGCATCAAATCTTCAATGAACGAGTACAGTGATTCGTTTGAATTCCTGCAGGCGTATTCGGCAGAATTCATGGAGCGACAGGCGCTATCGCGCATTTCCAATTCCATCGTCGAGTGTCGGTGGAAAGCCAAGGGCATCACGGCCGAGTGGCGTGAGATCGCCGGCGATTTCGCAAGCCCGTGGTTCAGCGTTTCCGCAACGGTGCCGCGCAAGTCGACCGAGAATGGTGGCAAACACGGCAAGCGGGTCCAAGTGACTCTCGACGCGGAGAGTCACGCCAAGGCGGAGCGGATCGGCAACGGCAACGTCAGCGAAGGGCTGCGCCGGGCGCTGGCGTGCTACGCGGAGTCCGCAGACTAAATCACGAAGTCCTCGCGCCCCAGCGACTCCTTGCTGAGCACCTCGGCGATGCGCTCTGCGTTGAGTTCCGGGACCAACCGGAAAATGAAGTCGTAGGCGTAGTCGCGCAAATAGACGCCGCGCCGTATGGCGAGACGCGTCGTGTTCGGTTGGAACAGCTCGGGCACCTCAATGCACGCCAGATTGGCGTCACGCTCGACGTCGTAGGCCATCGCGGCGACGATGCCGATACCGAGTCCGACATCGACGTAGGTCTTGATTACATCGGCGTCGATCGCCGAGAGCACGATGTCGGGGACGAGTCCGGCTTCGGCGAAGCTGCGGTCGATGTTGGTCCGCCCGGTGAAGCCTTCGTGGTAGGTGATGATCGGGTAGTCGGCGATGTCGGCCAGCGTCGGGGCGCTCAATTGCGTCAGCGGGTGGTCGCGCGGGACGATCACGGCGTGATACCAGGAGTAGTACGGGAAGGTGGCGATCTCCGGGACGTTGTTCAGCCATTCGGTCGCGATGGCGATATCGGCTTCACCGGCGGTGAGGAGTTCGGCGATTTCGCGCGGGCTGCCCTGGTGCAGGACGAGATGGACTTTCGGGTAGGCGGCCTTGAAGATCTTGATCACTTCCGGGAGTGCGTAGCGCGCCTGCGTGTGCGTGGTGGCGATGACGAGGTTGCCGGTCTCGCGGTTCGAGAAGTGGTCGGCAATGCTGCGCGCGTTCTGCACGTCGAGCAGGATGCGTTCGACGACGGTGAGCAGTTCCTTGCCCGGCTCGGTGAGGCCGAGCAGGCGTTTGCCGCGGCGGACGAAGATCTCGATGCCGAGTTCGTCCTCGAGGTCCTTGATGTGCTTGGAGACCCCCGGTTGCGAGGTGAATAGCGTGTTGGCGACGGTTGTCAGGTTGAATTCCTGGCGGACCGTTTCGCGGATGATGCGCAGTTGCTGGAAGTTCATGTCGTCGGGCCAAGGAGCTGCATTGAGTTTTGGCCCGAGTGTAGGCCGGCGGCATTCGGCGCGGAAATACCTAATGCTTCAATCGTTAGACCGGCCGGCAATATGTGCGCCACAGCCCTCAGGCCGCGTAGCGCTACTTCCTCCCCGGTTCAAAGATCTGGTCGAAGGTACCGCCGTCGGCGAAGTGCGTCTTCTGCGCCTTCTCCCAACCGCCGAAGACGTCGTCGATGGTGATCAGGTTGACCTTGGCGAACTGCTGCGCGTACTTCTCGGCGGCCTTGGCGTCGCGCGGGCGGTAGTAGTGCCTGGCGGCGATCTCCTGCCCTTCTGGCGAGTAGAGGTATTGCAGGTAGGCTTCGGCGACCTTGCGCGTGCCCTTCTTGTCGACCACCTTGTCGACGACCGAGATGGGCGGTTCGGCAAGGATTGAGAGCGACGGGGTGACGATCTCGAACTTGTCTGGGCCGAGATCCTTGACCGCCAGATAGGCTTCGTTCTCCCACGCCAGCAGCACATCGCCGATGCCGCGCTCGGTGAAGGTGGTCGTCGCGCCGCGCGCGCCGGAGTCGAGCACCTTGACGTTCTTGAAGAGGTTGCCGACAAACGCCTTGGCTTTCTCGTCATTGCCACCCGGTTGCTTCAATGCGTAGGCCCAGGCGGCGAGGTAATTCCAGCGTGCACCACCGGAGGTCTTGGGATTCGGGGTGATAACGCCGATGTCCGGCTTGACGAGGTCGTTCCAGTCCTTGATCTGCTTGGGGTTGCCCTTGCGCACGAGGAAGACGATGGTCGAGGTGTAGGGCGCGGCGTTGTTCGGCAAGCGCTTTTGCCAGTCGGTCGGGATCAGTTGCTTCTCGGCAAGCGCGCCGACGTCGTAGCCGAGCGCCAGGGTGACGACGTCGGCGTCCAGTCCGTCGATCACCGCCCTCGCCTGCTTGCCGGACCCACCGTGCGCCTGCCTGACGGTGACGACTTCGTTGTTCGTCGCCTTCCAGTGCCTGGCGAAGGCGGCGTTGTAGTCCTGGTAGAGCTCGCGCGTCGGGTCGTAGGAGACGTTGAGCAGCGAGACGTCGGCGTGGGCGGGCAGTTGGAAAGCGGAGAGCGCAATGGCCACGGCGGCGGCGCGATAGACGGTCTTGAAATTCACGGGAAAGCTCCTGATCGGGTGATGGTGACCCGAGTCTAGGGAATCTCCCCTGCGCCCCAAACGATGAAATTCTTATTTGCTTATCAGGTTTTCCCGGTCTGGTACTGCTCGATGAAACGCAGCGAGATCGCGTAGGCGTGGCGGATCTGCTCGTCGTCGTAACGATGTTCAGCACGCACCGGGCAGGCGAGGCGCGCCATGCAGGTCGTTTGGCACGCCGAATCCGGGCGCAAGCGATAGCGCACGCAGTTTGCCAGATTGAACTCGTCGCTTTCGATCGCCTTGCCGGGACACGCCGAGACGCACGGCCGCGGCCGGCAAGCCGTACATGGCGATTCCCCGGGCACCGGCCGAGTCGGTTCGAAGTCGGTATCGGCAAGCACGGCCACACGGTAGGCGAACCATGTTCCCCAGCGCTCGTTGATGCCGACCATGAACGGCGAAGCGAAATGCCAGCCCGCACGTTCGCCGAGCGACTGCAAGCCGACCAGGCGCTCGCCGGGATAGACGATCTCGTAACTCCGCCCACTCGCCTGCGCGGCCAGCCATCGCCGGACCTCGCGCACGCTAAAGTCGTCGATCGGATCGGCCGATCGCCCGCCCTCGCGCAGAATCGCCTGCCACATCGCGCGACCACCGTTGCCGATGAGGATCAGTTGAGAGTAATTGCGCGCCGGGTCGCATTCATTGCGCAACGCATCGGGCAGCTGGTCGAGCGCGAACACGGCGCGCAGGTTGAGGCCGACGGCGTCGAGCGCGGCAAAATCAGCTTCGGGCATGGCGGCTCCGTTGGTTGAGGGACACTGAACGTTCTTTCGCTTTGCCTGTCATGTCAATCCATCGCCACGCGGCCAAAGTACAATCCGCGCCTCACCGAACCGGCGAGCCATCCAACAACAAATCACGAAACGAGAGAACTGCATGGAATGTAAAGTCAAATGGATCGAAGGCGGGATGTCGTTCCTTGCCGAAACCGGTAGCAACCACGCGGTGCTCATGGACGGCGCGCCGGAAGCCGGTGGCCGCAACCTGGCGCCGCGGCCGATGGAACTGCTGCTCGCCGGCACCGGCGGTTGCACCGCTTTCGACGTCGTCGCCATCCTCAAGAAAGGACGGCATGCGGTAACCGGCTGCGAAGTCAGCCTCACCGCCGAACGCGCCGAAACCGACCCCAAGGTATTCACCCACATCCACTTTCACTTCCGCATCACCGGCAAAGGGCTGAAGCCGGAAGTCGTCACGCGCGCGATCAATCTGTCGAAGGAGAAGTACTGCTCGGCATCGATCATGCTCGGCGAGACGGCGAAGATCACGCACGACTTCGAGATCGTCGAAGCCGCGTAGGCGCGAAAGGGTGCTGCTCGGGAGTAACCATTGCCCGATCAGCGCTCGCCCAGATCCACCAGCGCCATCTCGCGCAGCAGATAACGCACGAGATCGAGGCTGTTCCGGCTCGCCTGCGGCAGGAAAGCCTCGAAGTTGGTCGCCGCGTCTTCGTCGGCGCGATCCGAGATGGTGCGCGCAACGAGAAACGGCACGCGATTCACGCTGCACACGAGCGCCACGCTGGCGCCCTCCATCTCCACCCCGTCACCCTCCAGTTCTTCCGTCAGATAGGCGTGGCTGTTCATCTCGCGATAGGTGATGAACTGGTCGCCGGTACAGATCCGCCCCTGATGCAGGCGGCCGCAGGCGGGCTGATAGCCTGCAGCCAGCTCGAGCAGCACCGGATGCGCAGGCATGAAGCGGTGTTCGGAGAACGGCACCTGCCCGCGCGGTAGATTCAGGGCGACCGACTCCAGATCGTGCTGCACCAGATCGCACGCGAGCAGCGTGTCACCAATCTCGATGTGCGGCCGCAAGCTACCGGCCAACCCGGTAAAGATGACGGCTTGCGGCTGCCAGCGATCGATCAGGTGCTGCGTCACCATCGCCGACATCACCTTGCCGACGCCGCTCTTGCTGACCAGCACCTCCTGCCCTTCGAGCCGGCCACGATGCTGGGTGAAGCCGTTCCAGAGAATCTCCTGGCGATTTTCAAGCCGGGACAGGAATTCGTCGATTTCGCTGTCCATGGCGCCGAGAATAATGATCATGCGGGGTTCCCAACGGATAAAAGACTGATCGACCAGAGCGATCAAAGCCGCTATTAGTGATCGCCCATGCGCCCGCGGTCAAGGCCGCACCGCCTATAACCGGGCTACGTTACCAGCGCCGCAACGCGCAATGCCATGTGCCTAACGCCGGTCAAACCTGCAACAATTCCTGAAAACTATTACTTAAGTAATTGAATACACGATATATGCGTAGTAGTATCCCCCGCATATATCGGTTCAGGGATTCATCGCCAGTGCCAGCTGGCACTCGATCGCGTTGCCTGATGAGCGGCTCAGCCCTCCGATATCCGTCGTTGCGAAGGCCAAGAAGAGGGAAGTAGAGGCGTTGATGCGTAATCTACCCGAGCCGATCGTCCATGCCATTGAGTCAGGCAGGATTCCCTCACCGCCGCAAATTCTTCTGCGTTTGATGCATCTGGTCGACGACGACCGATCGACGATGACTGAACTCGCCGCGCTGGTCGGGCACGATGCGGGCTTGGCCGCACGCGTTCTCACCGCCGCGAACTCGCCGGCGCTGCGCCGTGGCCGCGAGCTGAACAGTCTCGACAATTGCCTGGTCGCGCTCGGCACACGCCTGGTGCGCTCGATCGCCACCTGCCTGTCGATCCAGCGCCTGTTCGATCGCAGCGCCGGCCAGACCATGCCTGATCTCGAGGCTTTCTGGGGCCACTCGCTGATGGTCGCCGAGCTTTCGCGCAATCTCGCGGCGGCGGTCAACTACCCGCGACCGGAAGAAGCGTATCTCGCCGGCCTGCTGCACGACGTCGGCGAGTTGATCCTGCTCTCCGCCATCGGCCAACCGTACGCCGATCTCCTCGCATGCAGCCACGACGAACCTTCGCTCTGCGCCCATGAGATCGAGAAGTTCGGCGTGCATCACGGCGAGGTCGGGACTTGGCTTACGGACAAGTGGAAGCTGGACACGATCTTTGCCGACGGCATCCTCTTTCATCACGCCACGCCCGAGGAAATCGTCACCGCGACGACCTTGCCGCAGATTGTCTGGCTGGCGCACGCGCTTTCGGCAAACGAACAGGTTTCGGACGAACTTCTGGCGCTCGAGCAGACGATGTTTGGCCCGGGCGAACGGGAAGACCTGGCGACGCTGCGTGACGAGGCCGAGCAACGCACCCGGATGATCGGCGAAGCGCTCAATCTCCGACTGCCGGTCAAACTCACCGCGCTCCGTATCTGGGATGGCCCCGCGACACCGCCCAGGCGTGCGTCCGAAGCCGACGGCGCCGAGTCCGCGATCGTCGAGATGCTGGGCGGCATGGCGCTGCTGCAACCCTTGCAACAGGACCTGTTCGCGCTCGAAAGCGACGCCGAGATCCTCCTGTCGCTCAGGGAATCGGCGCGCATCCTGTTCGACCTGCCGCGCACGGGCTTCCTGCTGGCCGACGCGGACGACGGCAAATTGTCGGGCAAGAACATCGGTGGGCAGCCGGTGATCTTCCGCCAGGTGGAGATTCCGCTCGATGAACAGCGTTCGCTGGCCGGCGCAGCGGCCGTTCGCCAGGAGATCTGCAGTTCTTTCGCCGACCCGATCATCGGGCGAAATTCACTGATTGACCTGCAGTTCGCGCGCGCCTTTTCGAGCGAAGGACTGCTCTGCATCCCCATGGTCGCGCGCCGCCGCACCGTCGGCGTCATCGTCAGCGGCCTGAGCGCCAACCAGTATGGACGCCTCGCCCGCCGCCTGCCGTGGCTGCTCAACTTCGGCAAGATCGCGGCGCTCAGCCTGGAAGCCCTGCGCGAGGCCAAGAGCTATCGCCGTCAGGCTGATCAGGAAGCGGCCAGTCGCTTCACGCGCCAGGCACGGCGCGTCGTGCATGAAGCCGCGAATCCGCTCGGCATCATCAAGAGCTACCTGAAGATCCTCGACCGGAAAATTCCGGACGAAACCGGGGTGCGCCAGGAGTTGGAGATTCTGGCGGAAGAAATCGACCGCGTCGCCAGCATCGTCCACCGCATGAGCGAAATCCCCAAGGACCAGACACCGGGCGCCATCGACCCGGGCGAGCTGATCCGCGAACTTCTGCTGCTTTACGGCGACTCGCTGTTCAAGGCCAAAGGGATTCACATCGAGACAGACCTCCCGGAAGTTGCCCTGAAGGTCACCTGCGAGCGTGACAGTTTGAAGCAGATGCTCCTGAACCTCTGGAAGAATGCCTCGGAAGCCTTGAGCGCGGGGCATCAGCTGACCATTTCCCTGACCGATCACGTGATCCACAACGGCCAGACCTTCATCCAGATCTGCATGCACGACAACGGCCCCGGCATGTCGGAGAACGCCATGCGCGCGATCCATCTACCGGCCGACGCCGCCGGCGCCGGCGCGCGTGGCATGGGTCTGCCCATCGTTGGCGAACTGGCCCGCCAACAGGGAATCGAGGTGATTTGCCTCAGCCAGAAAGAAAAAGGAACCTGCATCGCCCTGCTCTTCCCGAAAACCGACATCGCAGAATCAGGGACATCGAGCGAACGCGGACAGTCAACTGCGCAAGGGGGAACGTCAGAAAAATGAACATGATCTTTGGCGGCGAGGCCATGGTGCCGAGTGCCGCAACGATGGCGCCGCAGCGCATCCTGATCGTCGACGACGAACCGCTGTTCCGTCGCGCCTATCGGTCCCTGCTCAGCAGCAACGGCCGGATCATCGAAGAGAGCGGCACCGGCCGGGACGCCATCCTGCGCCTCGATCAACGCGACATCGATGTCGTCGTCCTCGACCTGATGCTGCCCGACATTGGCGGCGTCGAGATCATGGAATGGATGGTACGCAACCAGATTGCCACCTCGGTGATCGTGTTCAGCGCCGACGAATCGATCGACTCTGCGATCCATGCACTGCGGCGCGGTGCTTTCGAGTTCATCCGCAAAAATTGCGACCCGGACGACCTGATCCAGGCCGTCGAGCGCGCCCTGCACCGCCGACGGATGGAGGCGGAACACGCGTTCATGACGACGCAGCTTGAGCAGTCGGAGCGCCTGCACCGCTTCCTGGTCGAGCAGTCACCGGACCTGATCTACACCGTCGACAACCGGGGACACTTCGTCTTCATCAATCCGCGCGTCGAGACGCTGCTTGGCTTCAAGCCTGAAGAACTCATCGATCAGCACTACTCGGTCATCGTCCACGAGGACGACATGGAGCGGGCGCATTACGCCTTCAACGAACGGCGCATCGGCGAGCGCGCGACGATCAATTTCGAGGTCCGGCTGAAGAACAAGCAGCAAGGCACCCGCCATTTCGACAACCGGATGGTCGTCGCGATTCTCAGCTCGCAGGGCGTTTACGCGCAGGACTCCGCCCCCGCCCACCGCTTCATTGGCACCTCGGGCGTAGCGCGCGACATCACCGACCGCAAACGCGCCGAAGAGACGATTGCCTTCCAGGCCTTCCACGACCTCCTGACCGAACTACCCAACCGCACGCTTTTCACTGACCGTCTGCAGCTGGCGGTGACGCAGGCCAAGCGCCGGAACCAGCGCATCGGCGTCATGTTCCTCGACATCGATCGCTTCAAGCTGATCAACGACACCTACGGCCATCAGGAAGGCGACGTCCTGTTGAAGGAATTCGCCCAGCGCGTCCGTGGTTGCCTGCGTTCCGGCGACACGCTGGCGCGCCAGGGCGGCGACGAGTTCACTGTGCTGCTCCCCGACATCAACACGCCGGACGACGTTTTCGTCATCGCCAAGAAGATCATGAGCGAGTTGCGACGGCCGTTCTCGGTGGGCGCACGCGACTTCGTCGCGACGGCGAGTATCGGCATTGCCATTTATCCCGAGGACGGCGAGGCATCGAACATCCTGATCCGCAACGCCGACATCGCCATGTACCAGGCCAAGGCGCAGGGAAAAAACGGGTTCCTGCAGTTCAAACCGTCGATGAACACCGCGCACGTCGAGCGCATCTCGCTGGAAAACGATCTGCGCCTGGCGCTCAAGGATGGCTCGCAGTTCGAGCTTCACTTCCAGCCGCAGGTCTGCATCTCGCGCGGCCGCGTCGTCGGTATCGAGGCGCTGATCCGCTGGCATCACCCCGAACACGGGCTCATTTCTTCGGATGAGTTCATCTCGCTCGCCGAGGAAACAGGGCTGATCGTCACGATCAGCGACTGGGTCTTGCAGGCTGGCTGCGCCCATCTGAACAAGCTGCGCCAGGCCGGATACCTGGACCTGAAACTCGGGATCAACATTTCGCCCGCCGAATTCGAACGTGACGACCTCGTCGAACGCATCATCGCGCCGCTCGACCAGCACGCCATTCCGCATGACTCGATCGAGATCGAGATCACCGAGCACCTTTTGATGAAGGACGCGGAAAGTGTCATCACCAAGGTCAGGCAACTGCGCAACGCCGGCCTGCTGGTCGCCATCGACGACTTCGGAACGCGCTATTCGTCGCTCAACTATCTCCGGCGTTTTTCCGTCAGCCGCATCAAGATCGACCAGTCGTTCGTGCGCGACCTGCGCGCCAGCGACGACTCGACGGCGATCATTCAGGCCATTCTCGGGATCGCCAAGAGCTTCAACCTGAACATCCTGGCCGAAGGCGTCGAAACGGAAATGCAGCGGCAAACGCTTAGCCGGCTCGGTTGCGACGAAATGCAGGGCTATCTGTTCAGTCGCCCGCTATCCGCGGCTGCGCTCGACGCTTTTCTCTCCGGCTTTGCACTGAATACGGGCCACAAGAGCAGCGAGCCACCATTTGCACACGAGGTCGGATGGACCGCTGGTCCGATGTGCGCGGCGTCCGCCTGCTCGCCGTAAGCAGGGGACGGGTCAGCTGAACCGCATTTGCCGCTCGGACGCAAGCGTCACGCGGTTGCGCCCGAGGCGCTTGGAGAGGTAAAGGGCATTATCGACGCGCGAGACAAAATCGTTCGCCGATTCCCCGGCGCAGTAGCTTGCAATGCCGAACGATACGGTGATCTGCGCAATTTCCTGCTGGTTGTCGGAACGGCGAATCCGGCTTCGCTCAATCGTCGAACGGAGGTTTTCTGCAAGCGCCTGTGCGCCGTCGATGCTGGTATCCGGAAGAAGCACGACGAACTCCTCGCCGCCGAAACGCGCCGCCGTATCCTTGCCCTTCACGCTCGCCTTCAGGATTTGCGCGACCGCCCGCAACACCTTGTCGCCGACGAGATGCCCGTAGGTGTCGTTGACCCGCTTGAAATGGTCGATGTCCGCCAGCAACAGGCAGGTTCCCACCGCATTCGCGCCCTCCGCGGCAAGTCGGGCGGACAGCGCCAGATCGAATCCGCGCCGGTTGGTCAGCCCGGTTAGCTCATCCGCCAACGCCGCCTCGCGTGCCCGGTTGACCTCCTGCTGCAGCCGCTCGATTTCGGCCCGGCTCGCGTCAAGGCGCTGCTGCAGCGTCGCGATCGCCCCCTGCATTGCGCGCGTGCCTGACAACAACTGGTCGATGCCGCTGCCGACGATCGACGCAGCGGCATCGTTCCCCAAGCCTTCGCTCCATTGCTCCAGCGCATTGCCGAAGCGGCTGGCATGTGCGCCGGCATCGGCCGCGTCCTGTGAAACCTCGGCCATCACCTTGCGAAAGCCGGTCGCGACGCGATGCGCCGTCTGTTCATCCAGCTCCGCGATGTGCGTGCGAAAGAGCTCGGAAGTCAGCGCCTCGTCGAGCACCTTCCCATCCCGGGTCAACTCGTCGATGGCGTTGCGCAGCGGCCGGTTGAAGCCGGCAACATACTCGTACCAGACTCCATAACTGACCGGATGCAGCGCGGCGGCCTGACGCGACATCAGCGGCAAGGCCAGCCTCAGATACTCGGCGCTCTGCTCGATGGTTTCCTGATACTTCATCATCGGAAAATCTCCCTGCAAGAATTCTGAACGCCCAAACGCGCGATATATATGACGATAGTCTGTTGATTGCATGAGTCAATCGAAATTTTGTTCCGTTCCGGGGCTTTCTTGCGCACCGAAGCGTTTGTCCGCTATCGCCGATGTTATGGACAAACATGTCTTATGCCGCTTTGACGGCTTAATCACACAAAACCGCTATGGCAGTATTGATGCGATTGCCCATCAATTCACCATTCGGGCGATCCACAACAAAACACTATCGGGGAAAACAATGGTCTATCGAATCATGAAACTGGCGCTCGCCTGCGTCATCACCGCCACGCTCGGCTCGGCGTTCGCAGCCGAGCGGATCAAGCTCGGCTACCTCGTCAAACAACCGGAAGAGGCCTGGTTCCAGACGGAATGGGCGTATGCAGAGAAAGCCGGCAAGGATCTTGGCTTCGACGTCATCAAGATCGGCGTGCCCGACGGCGACAAGACGCTGGCGGCAATTGACAAACTGGCAGGCGACGGCGCCAAGGGGTTCGTCATCTGCGCACCGGACCCGAAACTCGGCACGGCGATCATGGAGAAGGCCGCGAGCCTGAACTTGCGCGTCGTCACCGTCGACGATCGACTGCAGGACAAGATGGGGCTGTTCATGGACGACGTCCCGCTGATGATGATGGCCGCACGCAGGATCGGCGATCGCCAGGGCCAGGAGATGCTCAAGGAAATGCGTCGGCGCGGCTGGAAGCCCTCCGAATCGGGCGCCCTCATCATCACCGCCGAAGGGCTCGAAACCGCACGCCTGCGTACCGACGGCGCCACGACGGCGCTGCGCGTCGGCGGCTTTCATGCGGCGAACATCTTCAGCACGCCGACGGAAAGCAATGACATCCCCGGCGCCCAGGCGGCCGCCAAGGCTTTCCTGGAGACGAAGAAGTTCAAGAACTGGGTCATCGCCGGCATGAACGACAACACCGTCCTCGGCGGTGTCCGCGCCACAGAGGAGCACGGCTACAAGGCCGAGAACGTCATCGGCATCGGCATCAACGGCGTGGACGCTGTCGGCGAACTGTCAAAGGACGAACCGACCGGCTTCTACGGATCGATGCTGCCGAGCCCGGATGTGCATGGTTACAAGAGCATCGAAATGCTCTACAACTGGGTCGCCAAGAACGTCGAGCCGCCGAAGTTCGTCGAGGTGGCCGACACGGTCCTGATCACGCGCGACAACTTCGAGAGCGAACTCAAGAAGAAGGGACTCGGCAAGTAGCGTCGCGTCAAACCCGCGCGAACGCCGGCTCCAGATCCCGGCGCAGATCGGCGACGTCCTCGACGCCGACCGACAGGCGGACGAGCGAGTCGGTGATGCCGATCTGTGCGCGCAGATCGGGCGGAATGCTGGCGTGCGTCATGATCGCCGGATGCTCGATCAGGCTCTCGACACCGCCCAGACTCTCGCCGAGCGTGATCAGCTCGCAGCCCTCAAGGAAGCGTACGGTGCCGGCCAGATCGGTGGCGAGATCGAAGGTGATCACGCCGCCGAAGCCGCGCATCTGGCGCTGGGCGAGTTCGTGCTGCGGATGGGATTTCAGGCCGGGATAGCGCACCTGCCGAACCTTGGGATGTCCCTCCAGCCAGCCGGCGAGTTCCAAGGCGTTCTCGCAATGGCGGCGCATTCTCAAATCGAGCGTCTTGATGCCGCGCAGGACGAGGAAGCTGTCGAACGGTCCGGCAATCGAGCCGATGGCGTTGTGCAGGAAGGCGAGTCGCTCGCGCAACCCGGCGTTGCGTTCGTCACCACTCACGACGGCGATGCCGCCGATCACGTCGGAGTGGCCGTTCAGATACTTGGTCGTCGAGTGCATGACGACGTCGAAACCCAGTTCGAGCGGCCGTTGTATCCACGGTGAAGCAAAGGTGTTGTCGGCGACGGCGATCAGATTGTGCCGGCGGCAGAGCGCGGCGATCGCTTCGAGGTCGACGAGTTTGAGCAGCGGATTGGTCGGCGTCTCGACGAGGATCATCCGGGTTTCCGGACGGATCGCCGCAACGATGGCTTCCGGATCGGCCAGATCGACGTAGCTGAAGGAATGGCCGGCGCTTTGCCGGCGCACCTTGTCCATCAGCCGGAAGGTGCCGCCGTAGAGGTCGTCGCCGGCGATGATGTGCGAACCGACGTCGACGAGTTCAAGGATCGTGGCGATGGCTGCCATACCGGAGGCGAAGGCGTAGCCCTGCGCGCCGCCCTCAAGATCGGCGACGCAGCGTTCTAGCGCCCAGCGCGTGGGATTGTGCGATCGCCCGTAGTCCAGCCCCTTGTGCACGCCGGGGCTTTCATGCAAGTACGTCGAATTGGCGTAGATCGGCGTGATGACGGCGCCGGTGCTCGGGTCGGGCGTCTGTCCGGCGTGGATGGCGCGCGTGGCGAGCGCGTACTTGTTTGCGGCGGTTTCTCGGTCGGTCATGCGGTTGCTCTTCCGGTTCGTCCAATCATCGAACGCCTGTTCGGCGCGGGGCACGATCGAAGTCTAGCCCGATGCCGCCGCGTCGCGCCACCCGAAAAGGAAAAGCCCGGAGACCGTACCAGCCTCCGAGCCTTGTCTACTTTCTTTAACGTGCTTCGGGCCGGTGGATGCGTAGAGCGAATACGTGATGCAGGCGATCGAGTTGGTACTCGTTTTGCTAGCGTTATAACCAACAAGGTAATAACGATAAACTGCATCACGGTTTGCGCATGAACCTGGAGACGACCATGAACGATATCGCCCATAACAACTTTCCGAAAGCGCTCGCGCGCGGCCGACGCTGGGACCACTTTGAACTGCTCGAACGCATCGACGCGTCCGGCTCGATCTCCAGCGCGGCGAGCGCGATGGGCATGAGCTACAAGGCGGCATGGCAGGCCGTGGAAGCGATGAACAACCTTTCGGAGCTACCGGTCGTGGAACGCCAGACAGGCGGCAAACACGGCGGCGGAACACGCCTCACGACTTACGGCCGCCGGCTCGTCGTCGCCTATCGCGGCCTGGAGAAGGAGCGCGAGAAGGTGCTCGCCGCGCTCGGCAAGATCATGGACGACTTTGAACAGTACTACCAACTCATCAGGAGATTCGATATGAAGACCAGCGCGCGCAACCAGTTTCTCGGCAAGGTGATCAATGTCAAACACGGCCCGATCAGCGCCGAAGTGACGCTCGACATCGGCGGCGGCGACGTATTGACCGCCGTCATCACCAACGACAGCGCCGAACAGCTGGCGCTTCAGCCAGGCGCCGAAGCGTACGCGCTGATCAAGGCGCCTTGGGTCATCGTGACCACGGAGGAAGGCATCAAGACCAGCGCCCGCAACAACCTGCGCGGAACGGTCGTGCGCTGCCAGGAAGGCGCGATCAACGCTGAGGTCGTCATCGAACTGTCGGGCGGCAAGCTCGTGGTCGCCACCGTGACCAACGAGAGCGTGCGCGAACTCGGGCTGGCCGAAGGCAGACAGGCCACCGCGCTGATCAAGGCGTCGCACGTCATCCTCGCCGTTCCCGCCTGATTGAAAGGACTCGACATGTTTTCCAGAACTGCACTCTTCGCCTCACTCTTCCTTGTCTCGTCGGTCGCCCTCGCGGACGACATCGCCGTTGCCGTCGCCGCCAACTTCACTGCGCCGATGCAGAAAATCGCCGCCGAATTCGAGAAGGACACCGGCCACAAGGCACAGCTCTCATTTGGCGCGACCGGCAAGTTCTATGCACAGATTCAGAATGGCGCGCCGTTCGAGATCCTGCTCTCGGCCGACGACACGACGCCAGAGAAGCTGGAAAAGGAAGGTTTTTTGACGAGAACATTTGGTGGTGCTGTATTAAACAGTGCAAGTCAGAAGGAACATATCCATTTTTACAAGCGAACATCGATCAATCAAAAGGAAAAGGCTAAGATCGCGCAACTCTTTAAGGAAGTATTAGATCAGAAGAGAACGATAGCAGCAGATGCCAGTACAACTGTCATGGAAGCCATTCGTTTACTGAAGGCAAACCGTAATATTACCGTACTGAGTTCATCAACAGAGATTTTCCGTGAGATGACAGGATCAGAGATTCATATTCTTTCAACAGGCGGCGTGTTCAATGAGGACTCCCTCTCTCTGCAAGGGAACTTAGCAAAAGAAAATATTAGAAGGTATCATGTGGATCTTGCACTGCTTAGCTGTAAAGGACTTGATATGGACAAAGGTATCATGGACTCCAGTGAACGAGAAGCAGATGTCAAGACAGAGATGGTAAAACAGGCACTAGAAGTAGCTCTTCTTGCAGATCATACAAAATTTGAGAGAACGGCATTTGTACAATTTTTAGACTGGGATAAGGTAACCTATCTGGTAACCGATGAAAGACCGTCAGATCAATGGGTTGAATTTTGTAAAGAAAAAGGAATCACGTTGATTTATTAAGAAGATATGATAGTCTGTGATGCTACCGTTTCAATCGTACCACTTGTTTTATCATCATTAAGCCTTGCATTATGCAGCATGGCAGATCCAAAGAGACTTGGAAAGATCGCAGGAAAGACAATTGGAACATTCGTAGGGTTTTATGTATGCGGTGCAACAGCAGCTGGGATTAATATCACACCAACCCAGCTGATCACAGCAGCATTCCTGTCTATTTGTGTAGCGATGGGAACACCTGCGATTCCGGTAGCTGGAACAACATTGATCTTTGTTATCATGTCAGGATTAGGATTAAGTTCTGATCTTTGTATGGTAGCATACGCATTAGTGCTTGCAATCAGTTATTTACCGGGTATGGCTGTAATTACATTGAACGTTGTTGGTGATGCGGCAACGACAGTAATTGTCAGTCATAAAGAAAATGAATTAGACAAGGATGTCTATAATAGTTAAAACACTCCATATAAAAATAAACTCCATATAATATGTTAAGAAAACTGTACGCCTCAT
>ERZ650312.167-NODE-167-length-33835-cov-9.747691_pt1 | contig 33835 bp, 30 predicted proteins | sample MGYA00376248_ERZ650312 | MGnify/ENA primary metagenome ERZ650312 (study PRJEB26733, sample SAMN07839316) | wastewater metagenome | biome: urban; feature: wastewater treatment plant; material: waste water | place: USA: North Carolina | collected 2016-07-28 ... | reverse complement strand
TAGGTGTACTGTCTTCGGCTCGCCGCCTTGTTATCTTATTTTTTCGAATGGGTATCATTCGGAAAAAGGCCGTCTGAAAGGTTTCAGACGGCCTTTTCACACGTTAAAACTTATAAGCAAATGTCACAATCGATGCGCGACGGTCGCCCGGAATCGCTTGCTGGCGGTGGCCGGTAGAGAAATATTTCTTGTCGAACAAATTGTTAACATTCAGCTGGGCGCGATAGCTGCGGGTTTCGTAATTGAGCATGGCATCCACGGCGGTGTAGGAAGGCAGTTTTTGCACCATCACCGGGTTGCCGCCGCGCGAAGGCATGTGGGTGTAGCGGTCGCCCACATAGCGCACGCCCAGGCCGGCATTCACGTTTTCAGTGATGCGGTAGTTGCCCCACACGTTGGCCGTGAATTTGGCGGCAGCCTCGGGGAAATAGCCGTCAAGCTGCGCCACGTTGGGGTTGCCGGCATCGGCGCTCATTTTGCCGTTGGCCCACACAAGGTTACCGATTAAATTAAGTTTGTCGGTGATGCGGCCCGCCACTTCCATATCGAGGCCATACACTTTGATGTGGTCGATAAAGCCGGCATCGCGGTAGTATTGCTGGGTTTTTTTGGTGTGGAACAAGGCGGCGTTTACGGTAAGCGCGTCATCAAAAAAGGCGTGTTTGGTGCCCAATTCGATGGTGCGGGTTTCTTCCGGCTCGGCCACGAGCTGCGAGGGGTCGAGCGAGTCGTTTTGGCCGGTCACACGATAAGCCACGGGGGTAACGGCGGTGCTGTAGGTCAGGTAGGCATTATGGCCCTCCACCGGTGTCCAAATCACGCTGCCGTTATATGTCCACACATTGTCGGTGCGCGATGTTTTGCTGCCGCCGCCTGATGGCGCATTTTCGGTTTTGATGTGGTTGAAGCGCACTCCGGCAATGGCGGTCCACTGCGGGGTGATTTCCACAATATCGCTCACGCCCACGCCCACGGTGTGCGTGGTGAGCACGCTCGGATCTGGGTTGGTGCGCGTCCAGTAAAAGTTTTCCGTGGGCTTGCCGTGGTGGAAGCCAATGGGGTTGGTGGTGGGCGCGGGCGTGCCGTCGGCATTGAAAAAGCTATAAGTGTGGCTGAAGTTTTTGCGTTTTTCGCGCGTGAGCTCAGCATTCACCAACACATCGTGCTTCAAGCGGCCGGTGTCGAATTTCATATTGAAATCGGTGTGGTTGGTCCACGTGTTGGCATCGTAATCCACCACTTTCACCGCATTGCCGCTCAGGCCGCGCGCGACCAAACCGTTGGCATTGAGCCGCGGCGGAATGCCCATCATATCGTAGCGGGTGCGGCTGTAGCGCGTGGTGTTGCTGATTTTCATGTTTTCGTTGAATTGGTGATCCAGCTTGGCGGTGAAGGCATCGCGTTTGATGTCTTCAAAATCGGTGTTGTAGCCGAAAAATTGATCAATCGCCTCCACCGCTGCGGTGCGGGTGTTGGTGCCGGTATTGATATAAGGCACGCCGAAATCGGGCACGTTGTTTTCATCATCGTGTTTGTAAGAGAGCTCCAATTGCGTGTCGCCCGTCATGCCGAAAATCACCGAAGGCGCAATGCCCCAGCGCTTTTTTTCCACCGGCTTGCGGCGCGATTCCACATTTTCACCCATGGCGTTGATGCGCACGGCGATGTCGTCGTTAAAGGCATAATTCACATCAGCGGTGGCGCGCTTGAAGCCTTGTGTGCCCAAGCCCACGGCCACTTCGCCGCCGCGACCGGCATAAGGCGATTTGCTCACCTGGTTAATCACGCCGCCGGCTGCACCGCGCCCAAACAAAGCTGCCGCACTGCCTTTGAGCACTTCCACGCGCTCGGTGTTGTAAGTGTCGGCATTGAATTGGGCAGCCGAGCCGCGCAAGCCGTCGTCAAACACATCGCCGCCCGCATGCATGCCGCGGATAATCGGCACTTCGGTTTGACCGCCTTCGCCCGCCTGAAAAGTGATGCCGGCATTGCGCAGCGCGTCTTTCAAATCGGTGGTGGCTTGGTCTTGCATCACTTGCTGGTTGATCACGGTAGCGCTTTGCGGAATATTCTGCACATCTTGCTCGCGCTTGCCAATGGTGGTGTTGGGCGCTTTATAGCCGCTGCGGATCAGCTGGCTGCCGCGCACCTCTACCGCTTCCAATTCAGCTTTACTTTCCGCCGCCATCAAGGCCGGGCTCATGGCCGCAGCCAAAAGGCCTGCGCCCACCATTTTGCTGTGTTTGCGTGCCTGCTTAATCACGCCTGCCGACTTCTTTTCAGCCATATCTGTTTTGCTCCTTGTTTTGATGTGTTGCTTGAATGATGTGTGATGCCCGTTTTAACCATAGCCCGGCTGCCTTAGCCGCCCGGTTATCTGATTTTTGAGCTACGTATTACTGTTTTGAATGGGCATGCCGCCAAAGAGCTGCACAAACCGGCTGCCCCCTGCCGGCTATCCGGCATATTTACAGAGGCCATCCATCACTTTTCAGCCGGCCTGCATTTGCTTTTCTGCCCATGAGCCAAGGTTTTATTTACGAAAACCCGCAAACCTTAACAAGGATAATACAAATCTATATCAAACACAAATTAATATCATTTATATTCATTGAAAATAAAAGAATTATGATAGATATATTTATTTTTAAAATCTATTTCAGACGGCCTCTCCACTCTTTCGTCGCACCGCCATAAGCCGTATAATCAGCCTTTCCCGTTTGCGCCCACCACCGCCCCATGACCGATATTCTGAATAAAATCCTCGCCACCAAAGCCGAAGAAGTGGCCGCTGCCAAAGCCGCTGTGCCGCTTGATGAAATCAAGCGGCAAGTTGCGGCTGCCGCGCCCGCCCGCGATTTTCTCGCTGCGATTCACGCCAAGCATGCCGCCGCGCAGCCGGCTGTGATTGCCGAAGTGAAAAAAGCCAGCCCCAGCAAAGGCCTGATCCGCGCCGATTTCAACCCGGTGGAAATCGCGCTTGCTTATGAGCGCGCCGGCGCGGCCTGCTTGTCGGTGCTCACCGATGCGCCTTATTTCCAGGGCGCGCCCGAATATTTGCAGCAAGTGAAAGCGGCGGTGGCGCTGCCGGTGTTGCGCAAAGATTTTATGATTGACGATTATCAGGTGTATCAGGCGCGCGCTTGGGGCGCAGATGCCATTTTGCTGATTGCCGCCGCGCTGGAAGCGGCGCAGCTCGAAGCGTTGGAGCGCACCGCGCACGAATTGGGCATGACGGTGTTGCTGGAATTGCACGATCAAAGCGAATTGGCCAAATGCCGCAAGCTCACCACGAAGCTTGTGGGCGTAAACAACCGTAACCTGCGCACATTCGACGTGTCGTTGCAGCAAACGCTGGATCTGCTGCCCGAGCTTGGCGGCAAAACCGTGGTCACCGAAAGCGGCATTGCCGGCAAAGCCGATGTGGCTTTTATGCAAAACCACGGCGTGCACACTTTTTTAATCGGCGAAACCTTTATGCGCGCCGACAACATCGAAGCGGCGGTGAAAAGCCTGTTTTAAGAAGGCTCTGAAACGCCGGCGTAGGGATTTTGCCGGCATTTTGATGCCAAGGCGCGCTTAGGCTGTCCTAAGCCCGATTGCATGAAAGGCCGTCTGAAACATTCAGACGGCCTTTCATATCGATAAATAAACTCTTATACAAACAACCAGATAGCTTGTTTCAAGCTTGTTTTTCCGCAAAAATGCCGCATGTTGAATTTGATTCTCATCTCTATGTTGATTTTATTCAGACGGCCTTGCGCTGAAACAGGCCGTCTGAACACACAAGGATAATCCCATGGCCGTCATCATCAAAAACGCCGAAGAAATCGAACAAATGCGCGTGCTCGGCCGCCTGGCCGCCGAAGCGCTCGACTATATCGGACAATTCGTCAAACCCGGCGTCACTACCAACGAATTAGACAAACTGATTTACGATTACCACGTCAACGTGCAAGGCGGCTATCCCGCCCCGCTCAATTATGGCAACCCGCCCTATCCGAAATCGTGCTGCACTTCGGTAAACCATGTGATCTGCCACGGCATTCCCGACGACAAGCCCTTGAAAAACGGCGACATTGTCAACATCGACGTTACCATCAAAAAAGACGGCTTTCACGGCGATTCAAGCCGCATGTTTGCCGTGGGCAACATCAGCCCGCAGGCGCAGCGGCTGATCGACGTTACCCACCAAAGCATGATGGCCGGCATTGCCGCTGTGAAGCCGGGCGCCACTTTGGGCGACATCGGCTATGCCTGCCAGCAGGTTGCCGAAAATGCCGGCTATTCGGTGGTGCAGGAATTTTGCGGCCACGGCATCGGCCGCGGCTTTCACGAAGAGCCGCAAGTGTTGCATTATGGCCGCAAAGGCCAGGGGCTGGTGCTGGAGCCGGGCATGATTTTCACCATTGAGCCGATGATCAACCAAGGAAAACGCCATTTGCGCATCCTGCCCGACGGCTGGACCGTGGTGACAAAAGACCGTTCGCTCTCGGCGCAATGGGAGCATGAAGTGCTGGTTACTGCCGAAAGTTGCGAAATACTGACGGTGAGCCCGGCCTCCGGCAAGCCTTAATTTAGCCTAAATCAAACATTAATGAATTTAGATGAATTGCTCTATTTATCGTTAAAACCTTTTGATTCTAAATAAATTAAAGCTAAGAGACGCCCCATAGTCAATATGAATGTTAACGCTAGAAAAAAAATATCAAACTTCTATTGCATCTCCTGTCTAAAGTCTTATACTTTACTACCTGCAGTTAATAATATATCATATATGTTATTATCGTTAACGGTATTAAAGTTGGCTGAAACTATTCTGGCTTTAAACTCAAATAAGAAAAGAAGGAAATTTAATGAAATCGTTCGAGCAAATCGAAAACATTCGCGACATCCGCAAAAAACTCGGCTTGAACCAAATGGATTTTTGGAGCCGAATCGGTGTTACCCAATCGGGTGGCTCCCGCTACGAGTCTGGCCGCAACATGCCCAAGCCCGTGCGTGAGCTGCTCCGTTTGGTGCATATCGAAAATGTGGACCTGGCCAAAGTCAACCGTGAAGATTTAACCATCGCCACGCTGTTGAAAGAACGCCAACCCGAGCTTTATGCCTCTTTGAAAAAAGAAGCCAAAGCAAAATAAGCCTTTGCGCTTATGCAAGCTGCCCGTCTGCCTGAGTGCAAACGGGCAGCTTCCGCTTGGTTTTCAGGCCGTCTGAAAGCATCCGGCATAGGTTTCAGACGGCGATTGCGCTATAATCCCACGATTCAAACTTATTCACCCAGCAACACGCCAAACATCATGCTAAACAAATACAATCCCGCCGAAATCGAAACCAAACACTATCAAGCCTGGGAAGCCGCCGGCCATTTTCAGCCGCACATGGATTTGGGCAAGCCCTCATTCTCTATCCAACTGCCGCCGCCGAATGTAACCGGCACGCTGCACATGGGCCATGCCTTCAACCAAACCATTATGGACGGCCTCACCCGCTATTACCGCATGAAAGGCTGCAACACCGCTTGGATTCCGGGCACCGACCATGCCGGCATCGCCACCCAAATCGTGGTGGAGCGCCAGTTGGCCGAAGAAGGCGTGTCGCGTCATGATTTGGGTCGCGCGGGCTTTTTGGAAAAAGTGTGGGCGTGGAAAAACGTATCCGGCGGCACGATTACCGAGCAAATGCGCCGCATGGGCTGCTCGGCCGATTGGACGCGCGAATATTTCACCATGGACGACACCCGCGCAGAAGTGGTGACCGAAGTGTTTGTACGCCTGTTTGAGCAAGGCCTGATTTATCGCGGCAAACGCTTGGTAAACTGGGATCCGGTGCTGGGCACGGCGGTGTCTGATTTGGAAGTGGAAAGCGTGGAAGAGCAAGGCCATATGTGGCATATCCGCTATCCGCTGGCCGGCAACCCCGCCGAAGCGGTGATTGTGGCCACCACCCGCCCCGAAACCCTGCTCGGCGACGTGGCTGTGGCGGTGAATCCCGAAGACGAACGCTATGCCGCCTTAATCGGCCAAGAATTGCTGCTGCCGCTCACCGGCCGCCGCATTCCCGTGATTGCCGATGAATATGTGGAAAAAGATTTCGGCACCGGCTGCGTGAAAATCACGCCCGCGCACGATTTCAACGATTATGAAGTGGGCAAACGCCACGACACGCGCCTGATTAATGTGTTCGACCTCGAAGCCCGTGTGCTGGCCGAAGCCGAAGTGTTCAACTTCAAAGGCGAAGCGCAAGCCGGCTTTGCCCTGCCCGCCGCTTACGCCGGCCTCGACCGCTTTGCCGCGCGCAAACAAATGCTGACCGACCTCGAAGCGCAAGGCTTATTGGCCGACACCAAACCGCACACGCTGATGACGCCCAAAGGCGACCGCACCGGCTCGGTGATTGAGCCCATGCTCACCAGCCAATGGTTCGTGGCCATGAGCGCCACGCCCAATGGCGGTGAGCCCGACAGCGAATTCAAAGGCATGAGTTTGGCGCAAAAAGCCAAACACGCGGTTGACAGCGGCGCGGTGAAATTCATTCCCGAAAATTGGGTCAACACTTATAACCAATGGATGAACAATATCCAAGATTGGTGCATTTCGCGCCAATTGTGGTGGGGGCATCAAATTCCCGCTTGGTATGATGAAAACGGCAACTGTTATGTCGCAAAAACAGCATTTCATGCCTACTACCAAGCTTTTTCCGAGCTGTATATCGCCCAACAAAACCAAGGCAAAATCGATGACCAGGTGTTTGCCCTGATGTCCGATTTTTGGCGCATGGCCGAAAAAGCAGGCCGCACTCAAATGCCGGCCGAGCCATTGGTCGGCGAAACCCATTATTCCAACGCCGAAGGCTATCTGAAAGCCCATGAAGCGGAAGTGCAAGCCTTGATTCAACGAGCCCAAAGCCAAGGCATTAAGCTCACCCGCGATGAAGACGTGCTCGACACTTGGTTCTCCTCCGCACTCGTGCCGTTTTCGACTTTGGGTTGGCCGTCTGAAACCGATGATTTGAAAGCCTTTTTGCCAAGCAATGTGCTCGTTACCGGCTACGAAATCATCTTCTTCTGGGTGGCGCGCATGATTATGATGACCACCCATTTCACCGGGAAAGTGCCGTTTAAAGACGTGTATATCCACGGCATGGTGCGCGACCACGAAGGCAAAAAAATGTCCAAATCCGAGGGCAATGTGATCGACCCGGTGGATTTAATCGACGGCATCGACTTAGAAGCCCTGCTGGTGAAGCGCACCACCGGCCTGCGCCGCCCCGAGCGTGCGCCGCAAGTGAAAAAAGCCACCGAAAAATTATTCCCCGAAGGCATTCCCGTGTTCGGCACCGATGCGCTGCGCTTCACCATGGCCAGCTACGCCAGCTTGGGGCGCAGCATCAACTTCGATTTCAAACGCGCCGAGGGCTACCGCAATTTCTGCAACAAATTGTGGAACGCCACCAATTTCGTGCTGATGAACGTGGAAGATAAAGACTGCGGCCAAGACGAAACCCAGCCATTGGCCTACACTTTTGTCGACCAATGGATTATCGGCCGCCTGCAACAAACCGAAGCGGCCACCGCCGAAGCCTTCGACACCTACCGCTTCGATTTGGCAGCGCAAACGCTGTATGAATTCGTGTGGAACGATTTTTGCGATTGGTATATCGAGCTTGCCAAAGTGCAGCTGCAAACCGGCTGCCCCACCACGCAGCGCACCACCCGCCGCACCCTCGTGCGCGTGCTCGAAGTGATTTTGCGCCTGCTGCATCCGATTATGCCCTTTATCACCGAAGAGCTGTGGCAAACCGTCGCCCCACTGGCCAACGCCAAACACACCGACAGCCTGATGCTCGCCGCTTGGCCGCTGGCAGACGAAGAAAAAATCGTGCCCGTCGCGTTCGACAAAATGGCCGCGCTGCAAGATTTAATCGGCGCCGTGCGCAATCTGCGCGGCGAAATGGGCTTGGCGCCGAGCGTGAAAGCGCCCTTGTTTGTCGAAGGCGGCAGCGAGCTGGAAGCCTTGCTCAAATATGTGCCGATGATGGCGCGCCTCACCGAAGCCAAGCTGGTTGAGAAGCTGCCCGAAGCCGACGATGCGCCCGTGGCCGTGTGCCAAAACGCGCGCCTGATGCTGAAAGTGGAAATCGACAAAGCCGCCGAAAGCGCACGCTTGAGCAAAGAAGCCGAAAAATTGCAAAAAGCGCTCGACAAGCTCGAAGCCAAGCTCGGCAAACCCGGCTACACCGACAAAGCACCGGCGCACTTGGTGGAAAAAGACCGCGCCGAATTGGCCGATTTGGAAAGCAAAATGGCCAAAGTGCAAAGCCAGCTGCTGAAATTGAAAGACTGAGCCCGGCAATACTTGAGGCCGTCTGAAAGCTTTTCAGACGGCCTCAAGTATTGCCATTGTAGGTCGGATACTCGTATCCGACATTTACCGCAGCCCTAAAAATCTTGTTCTGCGAACAAGCGTCGGATTCGAGAATCCGACCTACGCGCTGTGTTGTTTCACGGGAAATAAAGCGATGCCGTCTGAAAGCTTTCAGACGGCCTCTACACGCGGTTTCGTTCGACTCTAATCCAAAAATCTCTTTAAAAATCAACGCCTCAGCAACACCCCCACAATCCGCTCAAACACCTTGCCGTAAGGCGGTGCCAGCAGCCCCATGCTGTTGATGCGGCTTTGCACAAACACGGGCTTGAGATGCGAAAAAGTTTCAAAGCCCGCCCGCCCGTGATAAGCGCCCATGCCCGAAGCGCCGATGCCGCCGAAAGGCAGGCCTTCCTGCGCCACATGCAGCAAGGTGTCGTTTACGCTCACGCCGCCGGACACGGTGCGCTGCAACACTTTGTCGATTTGCGCTTTATCTTTGCCGAACACATATAAAGCCAGCGGCCGCGGCCGTGCGCCGATATAGGCCAGCGCCTCATCCAGCGACGGATAAGGCAGCAGCGGCAGCAAGGGGCCGAAGATTTCTTCCTGCATCAGCAGCGTGTGTTCGGGCGCGCCGCTGATCAGGTGCGGCACCAGCAAATTGTCGCCGCCATCGCCGCGCCCGGCCAGCGGCACCACGGCCGCGCCCTCGCGCGCGGCTTCATCCAACCGCCCTTGCAAACGCCGGCGCTGGTTTTCATTGATGATGTGGCTGTAGTCGGGGTTGGCGGCCAAATCGGGATAATGCCTGCCCACCCAAGCGCGCGCTTTTTCGATAAAGGCCGCGTGCAGCGCTTGGGGCAGCAGCACATAATCGGGCGCAATGCAGGTTTGGCCGGCGTTTACCCATTTGCCGCTCATCACCCGCGCCACCGCCTGATCCAAATCGGCATCTTCCAAAATCAGCGTGGGCGATTTGCCGCCCAATTCCAGCGTGAGCGGGGTGAGGTTGGCAGCCGCCGCCTGCATCACCAAGCGGCCGACGGCGGTGGAGCCGGTGAAAAGCAGATGGTCAAACGGCAGCGCGGCAAAAGCCGCAGCCACATCCGCGCCGCCCTCCACAATGGCCAGCTCATCGGCGGCAAAATAGTGCGGCACGGTATCGGCCAGCCAGCGGCTGAACGCGGGCGCATGCTCCGAGGTTTTTACCATGGCGCGGTTGCCGGCGGCAAAGGCGCCGATCAAAGGGCCGATGCTGAGAAAAAGCGGATAATTCCACGGCGCAATCACGCCCACCACGCCCACAGGCTGCGGCACAATGCGGTTTTTCGCCGGCCAGAAAGGCCACGCCACCGCCGCCTTGCGCGGCCGCATCCAGCGCTTGCCGTGGCGCAGCGCATGGCGGATGCCCTCGAGCGTGGGCACCATTTCCAGCAAATCGGTTTCGTGGCGGCTGCGCCGGCCGAAATCGGCGCTGATGGCCGCTTGAATGGCTTCGCGGTGCGTGTGCAGCATATCGGCAAGCTTTTGCAAACGTTGCTGCCGCAGCGGCCAAGGCACTTCGATATGGCGGCGCGAAGCCTCGTGAAGCAGCTGGAAACAATCGGACAAATCGGCAGGTTTCATAAACACTCCTTGGGCGGAATATGGCTGATGGCCGCTTCGGCCAGCGCGGCAATGGTGAGGCTGGGGTTCACCCCCAGATTGGCGGAAATATTGGCGCCGTCTATCACATAAAGATTTTGATAGCCAAACACACGATGTTGCGCATCGCACACGCCCTCTTCGGGCGAAGCCGCCAGCGCCGCGCCGCCCATGCAGTGGGCGGTGGCCGGAATATTCAGAAACACATCGGCCACGCAGCTAAACGCGCTGCCGCCGTGCGCTTGGGCCGCCTGAAAAGCAAATTCGCCGGCAGCAGGAATATAAGCCGGAATCCGCGCCCCTTCGCTGGCCAGCCGCCGGCGCCACGGCCAAAACCACGGCCTGCGCCACACCATGTTCAAAGGCTGCGGCGCGGTTTGCATGCACAAAAAAATCAGCGATTCGCGCGCCATATTCTTCGGGCGCAAAGCCTGCCACATCTGCCGCGGGCGCGTGAGCCAGCCGCGCGCAAACGCGCCCAGCCATTGGCGCAGATTCATGCGGCCGGCGCGGCTGTGGTTCATCAGCGTGCCCAGCAGGCTGGCGATATTGGAGCCGGCCGGAAAGCGCGTGGCCTCGATGTGGGTGCCGTCGGCTAAGTGAATGCCCGAGCCGATGGCAATGCCGCGCGAAAAATCGGCGCTGCCGCCGGGAAAGCGCACGCCGATCAGCGATTCGGCATTGGTAAACACATTGCGCCCCAAAGCCGGCGAAAGCTCGGGCAGCACGCCTTTTTCTTTCATGTCAAACAACAAAGCCTGCGTGCCCAAGCTGCCGGCGGACACGATTACATTTTGCGCGGTGAAATGCTGCTCGGGCTGCTTGAAAGGCTGCACCGTCACCCGCCAGCCGGTATGGCCTTTATCTTGTTTGTCCAAAGGTTCGATGCGGCTTACGCGGCTTTCCGCCAACACTTTCGCGCCCAGCTTTTCAGCCAGATAAAGATAGTTGTAATCGAGCGAATTTTTGGCGCGGTGGCGGCAGCCCACCATGCAGCCGCCGCAGCCGACACAGGGCGCACGCGCGGGGCCTTGGCCTGCGAAATAAGGGTCGCCCTGCTGCTGCGGCTGCGCATGTTCGTCATCCGCACCGAAATACACCGCCACGCGGGTGCGGTAAAAGCTGCCGCCCACGCCCGCTTCATCGGCCAATTTTTTCAGCATATGGTCGGCATCGGCCAGCAGCGGATTGGTGGTTACGCCGAGCATTTTTTCCGCCGTGCGGTAATGCCCGGGCATTTCAGCCGCCCAATCGCGCAAGAGCGCCCAAGTGCCGCTACGCCACACTTTTTCCGGCGGCACGAGCAAGGTGTTGGCATAAACCACCGACCCGCCGCCCACCGCATTGCCGTGCAGCACCAACATATGCCGAAACAACCGCAGCGAAAAAAAGCCGCGGCAAAAAAGTGAGGGCAGCCACAGAAAACGACGCAGATTGCGGGTGCTTTCGGGCATATCGCGCGGCGCAAACCTGCGCCCCTGCTCCACCACCAGCACACGGTAGCCTTTTTGCGCCAGCCGCAAAGCCGACACGCTGCCGCCGAAGCCGGAGCCGATAATCAGATAATCGGTGTCAAACGCAGCCATATCTGCCTCTATTTTCTTGTTTTCACACGTTTTCAGACGGCCTGTGATACCAATCCAAAAAAATAAGCTAACAAGGCGGCGAGCCGCAGACAGTACACACGTACGGCAAGGCGAGACAACGAAGTTAGGTTATTTTTTTGGATTGGTATCACAGGCCGTCTGAAAGCTTTATAGCACAAGCCGGCAATGTGCGGGGCATATCTCATTTCCGCACGGACAATTTAAAAAACAGGCCGTTTGAAAACCTTGTTCAGACGGCCTTTCTCAAGCACAACACAGATTTCAGACAAAGCCCGAAAATCCGTTTAGAATAAGCCGCACACCCTTTTTCAACAGGATTTCATCATGACCAAAATCGCTCTGATTATCGGCAGCCTCAGCCGCGCATCCATCAACCGCACCGTGGCGCAACATCTCGCCGCGCAAGCGCCTGAAGGCGTGGTGGTGGAAGAAGTGCAGATTGGCGACTTGCCGCTCTACACACAAGATCTCGACAGCGAAAGCATTCCCGCTTATGAGCGCGTGCGTGCGCAGCTGCAAGCGGCCGATGCGGTGTTGATTGTCAGCCCCGAACACAACCGCAGCATGCCCGCCGCCGTGAAAAACCTGCTCGACATTGCCTCGCGCCCGGCCGGCAAAAGCCTGTGGGGCGGCAAGAAAACCGCTGTGATTACCGCTTCGCCCGGCAGCTACGGCGGCATCAACAGCGGCCTGCACATCCGCCAAAGCCTGCAAGCCATGAGCGCCGATGTGATGATTGCGCCCGAAGTGTTTCTCAGCCGCGCCCACACCGCGCTTGCCGACGGCCAAGTGAGCGATGCGCGCACCGCTGCTTTCCTCAACAAATTTGCCGCCGCTTTTTATGGCTGGGCGCAAGCCGAATAAGCCGCAGCCTTTCAGACGGCCTCGGTATCAAAAATGTGCCTACTTGTGCCAAGCGCTGCAAGGCATAAAATAAGGTTTATCACCGATAAACGAGGCAGCGGCTGAGGCCGTCTGAAAAAAATGAACACATTATTCAAACCCACCCACATCCACAGCAAGCTCGATGGCAGCTGGCTTTATCTGCACGAGCAGATGCCGCCGCAAAAATGGGCGGCGCTGCCGAGCTTCGGCACCGCGGCCACTTGGTTGGGCATGCACCACAGCCTGCGCCGCGGCCAGGGCGAGCTGGATTATTTATCGCGCGAATATCAGCAAGGGCGGCTGCTTTGGCCCGATTACCGCAGCCGCCTGCTGCATGCCGCCGAGCTGCATTACGGCCATTTACACGGCCACCACCGGCTCGAAGACACGCACCATTTTCCGCAAATGCGCAAGCTCGAGCCGAAATTGGCGCGAGGCTTTGATGTGCTCGATGCCGATCATCATCACATTGAGCAGCAGCTCTACCGCATCCAAACCCTGCTGGCCGCGCTCCAGCAAAACGAAGCCGCCAACCCGGCGCTGGCCGACAAGCTCGCACAAGCCATTGAAGAGGGCGGCGGCGCACTTTACCGCCATTTGGCCGATGAAGAAGATTTGGTGATTCCGATTTTGGCCTTGCGGGCGGAATAGTTTTTATTTATTTTTCAAGAAAGAACGATCATGAACATCACCCAGCAAGACGACGGCAAACACGGCGCTTTTCTCGCGCACGCAGAGGGCAAACAAGCCGGTGAGATGACTTACACTTGGGCGGGCGAAGCCATGTTTATCATCGACCACACCGATGTGGACGAAGCGTTTAAAGGCCAAGGCGTCGGCCGCCGCCTGCTCGATGCCGCCGTGGCTTTTGCGCGCGAAAAAAACATCAAAATCCTGCCGCTGTGTCCTTATGCCAAATCGGTGTTCGACAAAGACAGCAGCATCCACGATGTGTTGCGCACTTAACCGGAGCTTTGCCATGAAACGCGATTACACCGTTATCGATAATCGGGAAAAGCAGCGCTTTGAAATTCATGCCGAAGGCCATATTGCTTTTGAAGACTACGCCTTGTTTGAAGGCGGCATTGCCTATCTGCACACCGAAGTGCCGCCCGAACTGGGCGGGCGCGGCATCGCTTCGTTTTTAATCCAATACCTTTTGGATGACGCCGCCGCCAAAGGCTTGAAAGTGAAGCCGGTGTGCCCGGTGGTGCGCGCCTATATTGAAAAACACCCCGAATATCAGGCCAACACCGTGCCCTGGCAGGATGGATAACCAAGTTTCAGGTAGCCTTGATTCGCAACAGCGCAGCTTGGGTTGATAAACCCAACGTTTCAGACGGCTTGTGGGCTTGTTGGGTTTGCAACCCAACCTACCCGCTGCATTTTTAGAATAGGCCGTCTGAAACCATGCGCAACTTTCAGACGGCAGCAGATTTAAATTTGAAACACAACGCTGCTGTTCAGGTAGCCTTGATTCGCATCAAGGCTACCTGAACAGCAACAGCAGCAATATTGATTTCACGGAGCAACTTATGGCAGCAGAAGGTGCGGCCGAGCTCGTCCGCGTGGTGACATTATTGGCGGCGGCGGTGATCGCTGTGCCTTTGTTTAAACGTTTGGGGCTGGGCTCTGTGCTGGGCTATCTGGCCGCCGGCCTGATTATCGGCCCTTTCGGCCTGAAATTTTTCGACGACCCGCAAGCCATTATCCATGTGGCCGAATTGGGCGTGGTGATGTTTTTGTTTGTTATCGGCTTGGAAATGAAGCCCTCGCACTTGTGGAACCTGCGCCGGCAGATTTTCGGGCTGGGCAGCATGCAGGTGATTTTGGCGGCGGCCATGCTCACTTTCGTGGGCATTGCGTTTGGCTATCCGTGGCAGGTGGCGTTTGTGAGCGCATCGGGCTTTGTGCTCACCTCCACCGCCATTGTGATGCAGGTTTTGGGCGAGCGCCACGAATTGGCCACGCCGCAAGGCCAGAGCATGGTGTCGATTTTATTGTTTGAAGATTTGCTGATTGTGCCGCTGCTGGCTGTGGTGGCCTTTATGGCGCCCACCGTGCCCACGGCAACGGCCGACACCTCGCTGTGGATGAAGCTGGGCATGGCGGCTTTGTCGCTGGCCATATTGGTGGCGGCCGGGCGCTGGCTGCTCAACCCGATGTTTCGCGTGTTGGCCAAATCCAAAGCGCGCGAAGTGATGACGGCGGCGGCGCTTTTGGTGGTGCTGGGCGCGGCTTTGCTGATGGAATGGGGCGGCTTGTCGATGGCGATGGGCGCATTTTTGGCCGGTGTGTTGCTGTCGGAATCGAGCTTCCGCCACCAGCTTGAAGCCGATATCGAGCCTTTTCGCGGCTTGTTGCTCGGCCTGTTTTTTCTCGGCGTGGGCATGGCGCTCGATTTAAACGTGGTGGCGCAAAACTGGAAGCTGATTGTGTCGGGCGTGTTGGCGCTGATGGCGGCCAAAGCGGCGGTGATTTACGGCGTGGCGCGGCTGGCCAAAAGCAGCCACGCCGATGCCCTCGAGCGCGCGGTGTTGATGGCTCAGGGCGGCGAATTTGCCTTTGTGCTGTTTTCTGCAGCGGCCTCGCAAGGGGTAATCAGCGGCACGGTAAATGCCAATATGACCGCCATTGTGGTGCTTTCGATGGCGCTCACGCCGCTGTTTTTAATCATACACGGGCGTTTTTCCCGCAAAAGCGGCATCAATCTGGAGGGCGTGGAAAGCCTCAACGGCGATAAAGCGCTGCGCGGCAATGTGCTGATTATCGGCTTCGGCCGCGTCGGCCAAATCGCCAGCCAAGCGCCGATTGCCTATGGCGCGCAGATTTCGATTATCGACAACAATCCCGACATCATCCGCCAAGCCGATAAAGACGGCTTTAAAGTGTATTACGGCGATGGCGCGCGCGAAGACATTCTGCATGCCGCCGGTGCAGAAAATGCCGATTGCATTTTGATTTGCATCGACGATGCCCACGCCACCACCCGCATTGTGGAAATCGCCAAACATGTCTGCCCCAACACGCGGCTGATTGTGCGCGCTTTCGACCGCGAGCACGCCTTTGAATTGGTGAAAGCGCAAGCCGATTTCTTCGTGCGCGAAACCTTTGAAGCCGCCATGAGCATAGGCAACGAAGCGGTGAAAATGCTGGGCGCCGATGAAAGCCAAAGCGCCGAAATCTGCGAGCGCGTGCGCCGCATCGACAAAGAGCGCTTCGCGCTGGAAGTGGCCGGCGACACCTTTGCCGGACGCGCCCTGCTGCTGAAAAACGCCCCACCAAAAGCACCGCATTAACTTTTTTCTATCATTGATTATTGATTCAGGAGCCTGCCATGAACACAGAAACCTTCACCGCCCACACCAAAGACGTAGGCGGCATTCCCGTTGCCCGATTACTGCCGCAAAAAGAGCGCCGCACCATAGGCGCATGGTGCTTTCTCGACCACGCCGGCCCCGCCCTGTTTGGCGCAGATTCAAAAAGCCTGCAAGTGGGCGCGCACCCGCACACCAACCTGCAAACCTTCACCTGGATGCTCGAAGGCGAAGTGTGGCACCAAGACAGCTTAGGCTTCCGCCAGCTTGTGCGCCCCGGCCAAGTCAACCTGATGACCGCCGGCACCGGCAGCGCACACGGCATCGCCCACACCGAGCAAACCCCTGAAAATGTAAACACGCTGCACGCCGTGCAATTGTGGATTGCCCTGCCGATGAACCAAGAAATCGCGCCCAACTTCGAGCATTATCCCGATCTGCCCGCCTGGCAGGAAAACGGCGCAGATTATGTGCTCACCACCGGCGCTTTCGGCGGCCGCCGCGCCCCCACCACCCAACACAGCCCGCTGGTGGGCGTGGATATTCAAGTGCGCGAAGCCCAAACCCTCACCATTGAAGCCGAAGCCGGTTGGGAATACGGCGCGCTGGTGATCACCGGCAGCGTGGCCGCCGCCGACGGCACACGCGCCGGCGCCGATGAATTGCTGTTTATCGAGCAGGCCGAAGGCAGCTTCACGCTGGCAGCCGAAGCCGGCACCCACATCATGCTCCTGGGCGGCGAACCTTTGCCGCACCCGACCGTGATGTGGTGGAATTTCGTTGCCGACAGCCGCGAAGCCATCGCCCAAGCCGTGGCCGATTGGAACAACCACCACCCGCGCTTCGGCCAAGAAATCGACTTGAGCGGCAGCACGCTCAAACGCCTGGTTGCCCCCGAAGCACCTGCCGGCATACGCTGAACAAAGGCCGTCTGAAGAAGAAAGTGTAGGTCGGATACTTGTATCCGACATTTTCCGCAACCTTGTAAACCTTGTTCTGCGAACAAGCGTCGGATTCGAGAATCCGACCTACGCCCTATAAAACGCAAATGCCGTCTGAAAATTTTCAGACGGCATTTGTTACTTTCGTCACACCGTGGCGGCCGTTTCGCCATCATCAAACACCAGCACCCGCTCCGGCCAGCGCATGGCGGCGAGGCGGAATTCGGAATGCGCGGGCGCAATGCCGGCTTTGCGGTCGCGCCAGCGGGCGCCGACGGAATAATCGATGCAGAACACATTGTGCGCCGCGCCGTGCCAAGCGTTGTTTTGCGGCGGCATCAGGTTTTCGCGGGTGGGGTCGGCATCGCGCGGATACCAATGGCGCCAGTAATGCCCCACCAGCACCGGCACGCGCTCGCGGTAATCGCTCCACCAAGCGCTGCGGGCGGTGTAGCGCCAGCGGCCGCCGGCGTAAAAAGGAGCGGGTGCGATCACTTCTGCGCCGCTGGTGAGTGCGCGGATGGGGTGCAGGCGGCTGCGCGCCAGCTCGTATTGCGCGGTGGCCGGCATGGGCGGCGGCGGCATATCGGCGTTTTCCAGCGCTTCGGCGTGCTTTTCTTGTTCGCGCAGATAATCGCCATACCACGAGGCCGTCTGAAGCGCGTGCACCAATTCATCATCGTAGCGGCGGTATTGGGCGATTAAATCTTCACCCACGGCGGCTTCAAGCGTGGCGAGGCTCTCCGGCAGCCAAGCCGCATGCACAATGCGCAAATCTTGGTTTGCCAACACCAGCGGCTGCTCGGCCAGCCAAGCATTGAGCGCGGGTTTGTCGGCCTCGGGCAGCATCTTCCACGGCGCGTATTGGCGGCCGTCTTTTTCGGCGCGGCAGGGAAAATACCAGCCGGAGCCGTCTTTGGGTTCGTCCACCAAGGCATTCAATTCGTGATTGCCGAGCACCATAAAGGCATGGCCGGCATCGTGTGCCTGCTTAAACCAAGCCAGCACTGCGGGGCTGTCGGGGCCGCGGTCGCACAAATCGCCCACAAACACGAGCTTGCGCCCTTGCGGGTGGCTGCCGTTGTCGCGGTAGCCCAGATGGTGCAGCAGCGATTGCAGAGCGGCAAATTCGCCGTGCACATCGCCGATGATGTCGAGCGCGGTGGCGGGCAGGGTTTGGCGGTAGCGGTAAGTCATGGTGGCCTCTTGAAGTGAAGTGGCAAGCTTATCCGCTTTGGGCAGGCGGGGCAAGCCGCTGCACCGCCGTTTCAGACGGCCTTTTGCCTATTTTTCCGTAATTTCATTACAAGTTATCGTGCTTCAGCACATTTCCTCGATATTTTATTTCCTCTGTGCACATTTCGCTAAATCGGCAACATTGTTAACAATATTTCGCTTTTTCCTTTTATAATTGTTGACAATCTTATTTTGCATTTGCTAATCTTCACTCAAGATTGTTTACAATTCAAATCATGAAATGCAGGCAATTCAATATTACCAGCCTATTTTCTTTCAACTTTTTCGGAGAAACCCGCCATGCTAAGCAAGCGCCAATTTTTACTCTCGGCAATATGCTCCACTTTTCTTTTATTCGGCTGTGGTCAAAAATCAGGCGAACAAGCCGCGCAAAGCGGCGCTTCTGATGCTGCATCCGCTGCCGCCGCCGCCTCGGGCGACACCATTAAAGTAGGTGTATTACATTCTTTGAGCGGCACCATGGCGATTTCCGAGTCGGCGTTGAAAAACACGGTGTTGATGCTTATCGACGAGCAAAACGCCAAAGGCGGCGTGTTGGGCAAAAAGCTGGAGCCGGTGGTGGTGGATCCGGCTTCCAATTGGCCGCTGTTTGCCGAAAAAGCGCGCGAGCTGTTGGCGAAAGACAAAGTGGCGGTAACTTTCGGCGGCTGGACTTCCGTGTCGCGCAAATCGGTGCTGCCGGTTTATGAAGAGCTCAACGGCATTTTGTTTTACCCCGTGCAATGGGAAGGCCAGGAATCTTCCGCCAATATTTTCTACACCGGCGCCACGCCCAACCAGCAGGCGATTCCGGCGGTGGATTACCTGCTCGATCAAGGCGTGAAACGCTTTGCGCTCTTGGGCACCGATTATGTGTATCCGCGCACCACCAATAAAATTCTCGAAGCCTATCTGAAATCGAAAGGCATTGCCGCCAAAGACATCATGGTGAATTACACGCCGTTTGGCCAATCGGATTGGCAATCGATTGTGGCCGATGTGAAAAAATTCGGTGCCGCGGGCAACGCTGCCGTGGTGTCGACCATCAATGGCGATGCCAACGTGCCTTTCTATAAAGAATTGGCCAACCAAAGCATCGCGCCCGACCAAATTCCGGTGATTGCGTTTTCGGTGGGCGAACAAGAGCTTTCCGGCATCGACACCAAGCCGCTGGTGGGGCATTTGGCGGCGTGGAATTATTTCGAGAGCATCAACACAGCGGCCAACGAAACCTTTATCAAAAACTGGAAAGCCTTCAAAAAAGACAGCAAAGCCGTTACCAACGACCCGATGGAAGCCACTTATATCGGCTTCAATATGTGGGTGAAAGCGGTGGAAAAAGCCGGCAGCACTGAGCCTGATGCGGTGAAAAAAGCGCTGATCGGCGTGGAAGTGCCCAACCTCACCGGCGGCAGCGCCAAAATGCTGGCCAACCACATGATCACCAAGCCCGTGTTTATCGGCGAAATTCAAGACAACGGCCAGTTTGACGTGGTGTGGCAAACCGAGGGCGAAGTGGCGGGCGAAGCTTGGTCGCCGCTGTTGCCTGAATCGGCCAATCTGGTGGCCGACTGGGCCGACCCGGTGAATTGCGGCGCTTACGACCAAGCCGCCAAAAAATGCACCGCCGGTGTGAAATAAGCTGAGCCGGGCCGTCTGAAAAGCATTCAATATTTTCAGACGGCCTATTTGTTTTGAAACTGATGTGCAGAAAGTTTGCAAACCCGCCTTATGAAATATGGCCGGATTTATCCAATATGAATCGAAGAATTTATTGATTCGGCAATTAAATATTGAACATTTTCGAATACCGGCAAACAAGCCTTTGGCTTGTTGCCCGCGCCCACGTGATAGGGAACAGGTTTTTGCTGCGGGTAAGAGAATGTGAATATTCAATCATTAATTACCGTGCCTATAAGAAACAGCACATCTCTTCGGCTTCAGACGGCCTGCAACCATCGGCTCCCTCCCCTGTAGGGGAGGGCTGGGGAGAGGGCACAAACCCGAAGGGTTTGCATTTTGCACAAACAAGCTGTTCTGTTTTTTACGGCAGCAATCACAACCCTAAAATAAGGATGCCTTATGAAGCCTCCCTCTTTCCTCAAACAAACCCTCGGCAGCTTCGTGCTGGCGTTGGCATTCGGCCTCAGCGCTCCCGCTGCGCTCGCCGATGAAGCCGCTGTTGCCGAAATTCAGACAGAAACACCGGCCCGCCCTGCCCCCGCCGATTTTCAGACGGCCTTGCAAGGCTTGGCCGCCAATGATTTCCACACCAAACAAGCTGCGGTGGAAGCGCTGGCCGCCTCCGGCCATGCGCACACGCTCGATATTCTGGCGGCGCTGGCCGATGGCCGCCTGTTTGCTTCGGGCAATGCGTTTTATATTCAAAACGTGCAAACCGACACGTTCAGCCCCATCAATGCGCCCGATACAGCGGCAGAAAAGCCCGAAGGCGCGCACAAAATCACGGTAAACAACAAAATCCGCCAATGGGTGCGCCATTATGTGGCCGAAAACGCTTTGCTCAGCAGCCATCCGGCCGAGCGCAAAGCGGCGATGATGCAGATGCTGCAAAAAAACGATGCCTCCGCGCTCGCTCAAGTTCAGACGGCCTTGCCCAAAGAAACCGATAAAAACGTGCGCGCGCTGATGGAAACCTATATTGCCCGCGCCGATTTGCAAAGCGCCGACACCAGCCGCCACGCCGCCGCCATTGCCGTGCTCGGCAAAAGTGGGCTACCTGAAAACTTAAGCCTGCTGCAAAACTATGTTCAGACGGCCTCTACCCCTGCATTAAAAGCGCAGGCGCAAAAAGCCATTTCGTCTATCGAAACCAAGCTCGATCTGCTCAAAGGTGCGGAAACATTAAGCTTCGGCCTGAGCCTGGGTTCGGTGCTGGTGCTCACCGCCATCGGCTTGGCGATTACCTTTGGCGTGATGGGCGTGATCAATATGGCGCACGGCGAATTGATGATGATCGGCGCTTATTGCGCTTATGTGGTGCAGCTTTTGATGCCGAACCACATCGGCTGGTCGATTGCGGTGGCGATTCCCGTGGCGTTTTTGGTGAGCGGCTTCGTGGGCGTGCTGATTGAGCGCTTTGTGGTGCGTTATTTATATGGCCGTCCGCTGGAAACGCTGCTGGCCACCTTCGGCATCAGCCTGATTTTGCAGCAAGCCGTGCGCAGCGTGTTTTCGCCGCTCAACCGTTTGGTGCAAAGCCCCGAATGGATGAGCGGCGCGTGGGAAGTGATGCCGGGTTTGTCGATTACTTGGAACCGCGTTTATATCTTTATTTTCTGCCTGCTGTGCTTTTTCACGCTCTTGGCGGTGATGAAACGCACCCGCTTGGGGCTGGAAGTGCGCGCGGTGTCGCAAAACCGCCATATGGCGCGCGCCATGGGCATCAGCGATCGCAAAGTGGATATGCTCACTTTCGGCTTAGGCTCGGGCATTGCCGGTGTGGCCGGCGTGGCCTTGTCGCAGCTCACCAATGTGGGGCCCAATCTGGGGCAGCAATATATTGTCGATTCTTTTATGGTGGTGGTGGTTGGCGGCGTGGGCAATTTGTGGGGCACGCTGGTGTCGGGCTTAACGCTGGGCGTGTTGAACAAATTATTCGAACCGTGGCTGGGCGCGGTGTTGGCCAAAGCCATTGTGTTGGTGCTGATTATTCTGTTTATCCAAAAATATCCGCGCGGTTTGTTTCCGCAGAAAGGCAGGGGGGTTGAATGAGCTCCGCAATCGTAACCGCATTCCGGCGCGAGCCGCGCTTGGGCAAAATCACCCTCGGCCTGTTGCTGGCGCTGATTATCTTGGTGCCGATCGGCAACTTGCTGATTCCCGCCGGCAGCGCGCTGCATGTTTCCACCTACACCGTTACCCTGCTCGGCAAATATCTTTGCTATGCGCTCTTGGCGCTGGCATTGGATTTGGCCTGGGGCTATCTGGGCATTTTAAGCCTCGGCCACGGTGCGTTTTTCGCGCTCGGCGGCTACGCGATGGGCATGTATTTAATGCGCGAAATCGGCACGCGCGGCGCTTATGGCAATGCCAATCTGCCCGATTTTATGGTGTTTCTCAATTGGAGCGAATTGCCGTGGTTTTGGCTCGGCAGCGAATATTTCGTGTGGGCGCTGGTGATGATGCTGTTTGTGCCCGGCTTGCTGGCGTTTGTGTTGGGCGGGCTGTGTTTCCGCTCACGCGTGTCGGGCGTGTATTTATCCATCATCACCCAAGCGATGACGTATGCTTTGATGCTGGCTTTTTACCGCAATGAAATGGGCTTTGGCGGCAACAACGGCCTCACCGATTTTAAAGACGTTTTGGGCTTCAGCCTCACCGCTGACACCACCCGCGTGGCCTTGTTTGCCATCACCGGCCTCACCGTGCTCGCGGTATATGGCCTGCTGCGCAGCATCATGGATTCCCGCTTGGGCAAGCTCGTGGTGGCGGTGCGCGATGCCGAAATGCGCGTGCGTTTTGTCGGCTTTCGGGTGGAACACATCAAGCTGGCCATTTTCGTGCTCTCGGCCATGATTGCCGGTGTGGCCGGTGCGCTTTATGTGCCGCAAGTGGGCATCATCAACCCGAGCGAATTCGCGCCGCTCGCTTCAATTGAAATCATCATTTGGGTGGCACTCGGCGGCCGGGCGACTTTGTTTGGCGCGATTATCGGCGCGTTTGTGGTGAATTATGCCAAAACCTGGCTCACCGCCGCCTTTCCCGATGCGTGGTTATTCTTTTTGGGCGCGCTGTTTGTGTTGGTGACTATTTTTCTGAAAGAAGGCATTGCCGGTTTGGTGGCGCAAAAGCGCAAACCGCAAGACACCCCGCCGCCGTCTGAAACCCCCGCCGCACAGGAGGAAGCCGCATGAGCCTTGTGAACAAAACCCGTTTCGACAATATCCACATCGACAACAAATATATTCTTTATATGGAAGATGTTTCGGTGAGCTTCGACGGCTTCAAAGCCATCAACGGCCTCAACCTTTATATCGACAAAGGCGAGTTGCGCTGCATCATCGGCCCCAACGGCGCAGGCAAATCGACCATGATGGACATCATCACCGGCAAAACCCGCCCCGACCAAGGCAATGTGTGGCTCGGCCAGCGCTACAACCTGTTGGAAATGGACGAAGCCGAAATCGCCCGCGCCGGCATCGGCCGCAAATTCCAAACCCCCACCGTGTTTGAATCGCTCAGCGTTTACGACAACCTCTCGCTCGCCGCCGCCGGCAGCAAAAGCGTGTTTGGCGCCTATTTCGGCAAAAGCCGCAAACTTTCGGGCGAACAAAACGACTTGCTCGATAAGGTATTGCACACCATCGGCCTCACCGCTACCCGCCAACGCCCCGCCGGTGTGCTCTCGCACGGCCAAAAACAATGGCTGGAAATCGGCATGCTCTTGATGCAGAAGCCCAAACTGCTGCTCATCGACGAACCCGTTACCGGCATGACCCACGGCGAAATCGAGCGCACCGCCGAATTGCTCACCGGCCTGGCCGGCGAACAAGCCGTGGTGGTGGTGGAACACGACATGGAATTCGTGCGCAAAATCGCCCGCAAAGTCACCGTGTTGCACCAAGGCAGCGTGCTGGCCGAAGGCAGCCTGCCCGAAGTGCAAGCCAACCGGCAGGTGGTGGATGTGTATCTTGGTGGCGGGCATTAAAGGCCGTCTGCACAACAAACCGCGTAGGTCGGATACTTGTATCCGACAAAGCCGAGGCTACCTGAAAATATTGTTCTGCGAACAAGCGTCGGATTCGAGAATCCGACCTACGCCGAACGGGTTTACCGCCGCACAATCTGATGCCGTCTGAAACCCGTGTAGGTCGGATACTCGTATCCGACATCCGCCACCCGCCTGATACTTGTTCTGCGAACAAGCGTCGGATTCGAGAATCTGACCTACAACTGAAAAGATTGAGAAACCATACCCCACACCGCCGCCACAACCCGATGCCGTCTGAAACCTATTCAAACGGCCAAGAAAGGAAGCAAAATGCTCACCATCGAAAACCTCAACCAATCCTACGGCCAAAGCCACATTCTGCACAACATCAGCTTCACCGCGCCCGAAAAAGCCTGCACCTGCATCATCGGCCGCAACGGCGTGGGCAAAACCACCCTGCTCAAAGCCATCATGGGGCAAGTGGCCGCCCAAGCCGACACCTTGAAATACGGCAACATCAACCTGCTCAAACAGCGCCCCGAAAAACGCCCCTACCATGGCATCGCCTATGTGCCGCAAGGCCGGCAGATATTTTCCCAGCTCACCGTAGAAGACAACCTCAAAATCGGCCTGCCCGTGCACAACAAACGCAGCAACGAGCGCACCCGCAACGTGCCCGAAATGATATACGAGCTCTTTCCCGTGCTCTTCGACATGAAACAGCGGCGCGGCGGCGACCTCTCCGGCGGCCAACAGCAACAGCTCGCCATCGGCCGCGCCCTCGTGCTCAACCCCGGCCTCTTGATTCTCGACGAGCCCACCGAAGGCATCCAACCCAATATCGTCGACGACATCACCAAAGTCATCCGCCGCCTCAACCAAGAATGGGGGCTCACCGTGCTGGTGGTCGAGCAAAAACTGCACCTGATCAACCTGCTCGCCGACCACTTTGTGTTAATCGAGCGCGGCCATTGCGTGGCCAAAGGCCGTGGCAACGAGCTTACCGAAGAGTTGATTCAAACTTATTTGAGCGTGTAAAAAAGCTTTCAGACGGCCTTTAGCCTGTAGGTCGGATTCTCGAATCCGACACTTGTTCGCAGAACAAGGCACGCACATCGCTTTGGCCGTTGGCCAAACGTCGGATTCAAGAATCCGACCTACGCGGATGATGTTGTCGAACTGCTTTTATTTTGTAAGGTTATTTTTTCGAATCGGTATCAGACGGCCTTTGTTTCCACCCAGGCCGTCTGAAAAAATGCCGCCGCCAATTTTCAAACCCAAAAAATTGCAGTATCCTTAATCCTAATTGTAAACAATCTACATTTTCAGACGGCCTGGCGCTTTTAGCTCAAGGCCGTCTGAAACCCGAAAGGCCGCTCCATGCACCTCACCAGCCGCGAACAAGAAAAACTGATGCTCTTTCTCGCCGGAGAACTCGCCGCCAAACGCCGTGCGCGTGGGCTCAAGCTCAATTATCCCGAAGCCGTCGCCTATATCAGCAGCCATCTGCAAGAAGCCGCGCGCGACGGCACGAGCGTGGCCGAATTGATGCAATACGGTGCCACTTTGCTCGGCTACGATGACGTGATGGAAGGCGTGGCCGAGATGATTCACGAAGTCCAAATCGAAGCCACTTTCCCCGACGGCACCAAGCTCGTGACCGTACACCAGCCCATTAGATAACGCATAAAGATTAACTTATGAATATCGAAATTATTAAATATAGCCTACCGTTAATGCTTGTTGCTATTGGATGGATTGTAGTTCATCAACTTAATATCTGTCGTGATAGGCAAAATAAGCAAGCTGATTTCAGACTGCAATTTTTACTAGAAGCATATCGTCGTCTTGAATTCTCTGCGCATAGAGACATAGTTGGCTCTGAAGAATTTATGCGGAAGCATGAATCTGCTATTGCAGATATTCAATTACTGGGTAATTCAGAACAAATATCTGCTATTTTGGAATATGCAAATAATCATGCCCGTAATAAGAATGGAGATATTAGTTATGTATTGGAACTATTACGTCAAGAATTACGAGAAGAACTAAATCTATCTAATGAAACAAGAAAAATGTTAATTTTCCGATTTACACGACCTAAATCTAAACCTTGGCAAAGACAATCATAATGAACCGACTATACATTTTCAAAACCGGTTTCACTTTCCCCGACGGCACCAAACTCGTGACCGTACACCAGCCCATCCGTTAAACAGGCCGTCTGAAACCATGAACATTACCGCTCTTGATCATCTTGTGCTCACCGTTGCCGATATTCCCCGCAGCGTCGATTTCTACACCCGCGTGCTCGGCATGGAAGCAATCACCTTCGGCGAAGGCCGCAAAGCCTTGCGTTTCGGCTGCCAAAAAATCAATCTGCACCAACTCGGCGCAGAAGTGTTGCCCAACGCCGCCCGCGCCACCACTGGCAGCGCCGATTTGTGTTTGCTCACCGACACGCCCTTGCCGCAAGTTTTGGCCGAGCTGGCCGCCCACCAAATCGAAGCCATCAGCGACATCGTGCCGCGCACCGGCGCCGTGGGCGCGATTGAATCGGTTTACCTGCGCGACCCCGATGGCAATTTATTGGAAATCAGCCGTTATCTGCAGCCGTAGGTCGGATACTCGTATCCGACACTTGTTCGCAGAACAAGCGCTGCTTTATAGATGCGGCAATTAATTATTGAATATTCACATCCTCTTACCTGCAGCAGAAACCTGTTCCCTCTCCCGTGGGAGAGGGCTAGGGAGAGGGCAACAAACCAAAGGCTTGTTTGCCGGCATCTGAAAATGTTCAATATTTAATTGCCGAATCAATAGTGAAATGTCGGATTCAAAAATCCAACCTCCACCCCGTTTCAGGCAGCCTCCACCGCTGAAGGCTACCTGAAACCCCGGCAACTGCTTAATACATTCAAAGGAAACCCGACCATGAACCCCGGTGAATACCTGCCCGCCGAAGGCGACATCGCCGCCAATCTCGGCCGCGAAACGCGCACGCTTAGTGTGACCAATTTGGGCGACCGCCCGATTCAGGTCGGCTCGCATTATCATTTTTATGAAACCAATCCCGCGCTGCAATTCGAGCGCGAAGCGGCCAAAGGCTTCCGCCTGAATATCCCCAGCGGCAACGCCGTGCGCTTCGAACCGGGCGAGCGCAAAACGATGGAACTGGTGGCGTTTGGCGGCGCCCAAATCTTGCAGGGTTTCCGCAATGAAACCGATGGCAAAGTTCCAACCGCGCCGCAAGCTGCCGACAAAGCCGCGCTCACCATCCCGCGTGCGCAATATCTGGCCACTTACGGCGCCACGGTGGGCGACAAAATCCGCTTGGGCGACACCGGCCTTTTTGCCACCATCGAGCAAGATTGGCTCACCAAAGGCGATGAATGCAAATTCGGCGGCGGCAAATCGGTGCGCGACGGCATGGCGCAATCGGCCACGGCCTGCCGCAGCGATGAAAACGTGCTCGATTTTGCCATCACCAATGTGGTGATTATCGACCACAGCGGCATCATCAAGGCCGATATCGGCATCCGCGACGGCAAAATCGTCGGCATCGGCCAAGCGGGCAACCCCGACACCATGAGCGGCGTGCGCCCCAATATGGTTATCGGCGCGGCCACCGAAGTGCACAACGGCGCGCATTTAATCGCCACCGCCGGCGGCATCGACACCCACATCCACTACATCTGCCCGCAGCAAATCGAGCATGCGATTGAGAGCGGCATTACCACCCTAATCGGCGGCGGCACCGGCCCCGCCGACGGCACCAACGCCACCACCGTTACCCCCGGCGCATGGCATATTCAGCGCATGCTTCAGGCCGCCGAAGCTTATCCCGTGAACCTCGGCTTTTTCGGCAAAGGCAATTGCGCAAGCCTTGCGCCTTTGCGCGAGCAAATCGAAGCCGGTGCGCTCGGTTTGAAAATTCATGAAGACTGGGGCGCCACCCCCGCCGTGATTGATGCCGCGCTAAACATTGCCGACGAAATGGATATTCAGGTAGCCATCCACACCGACACGCTCAATGAGAGCGGTTTTCTCGAAGACACCATGGCCGCCATTGCCGGCCGCGTGATTCACACCTTCCACACCGAAGGCGCGGGCGGCGGCCATGCGCCCGACATCATCAAAGCAGCCATGTATCCCAATGTGTTGCCCGCCTCCACCAACCCCACGCGCCCGTTTACCGTCAACACCATCGACGAGCACCTCGATATGCTGATGGTGTGCCACCACCTCGACAAACGCGTGCCCGAAGACATTGCCTTTGCCGATTCCCGCATCCGCCCCGAAACCATCGCCGCCGAAGACATTCTGCACGACATGGGCGTGTTTTCCATCATGAGCTCCGATTCGCAAGCCATGGGGCGCGTGGGCGAAGTGATTATCCGCACCTGGCAAACCGCCGACAAAATGAAACAGCAACGCGGCAGCCTGCCCGAAGATTCAGACGGCCTCGACAATTTCCGCATCAAGCGCTACATCGCCAAATACACCATCAACCCCGCCATCGCCCACGGCATCAGCCAATACGTCGGCTCCATCGAAGCGGGCAAAATGGCCGATATTGTGCTCTGGAAACCGGCCTTTTTCGGCGTAAAACCCGAAATCATCATCAAAAACGGCAGCATCAGCTACGCGCGCATGGGCGACCCGAATGCCAGCATCCCCACGCCGCAGCCGGTGCTCTACCGCCCCATGTTCGGCGCACACGGCAAAGCGGTAAGCGAAACCGCCGTGTTGTTTGTGTCGCAAGCCGCCGTCGATGCCGACATCCGCAGCCGCTACGGTTTGCAGAAACAAACCCTGCCGGTGCAAAACTGCCGCAACATCGGCAAAAAAGATTTAATCCACAATAAGGGCACACCCGAAATCACGGTCGACCCCGAGCGCTACGAAGTGCGTGTAAACGGCGAACACATCACCTGCGCACCGGCCGAAAAAGTGCCGCTGGCGCAAAGGTATTTTTTGTTTTAAGTTTATTTTGGGGGTTTGTTTTGGGCTTCTGAAGGCCGTCGCGCCCACCCCCTAACCCCCTCCCGCGCGCGGGCGGGGGAACAGGTTGCTGAAGCGGGTGGGTTTGCAGCATAAAATAACGGCTTTCAGACGGTCTGTGTTGAATTTATGGTGCTACGATAATAATCTGTTTTATTGGATTATTTTACCAAACTCGCTAACACAGCAACTGCTCCACCCTCAACAATCTGTTCCCCCGCCCGCGCGCGGGAGGGGGAACAGATTGCGGAAGCAGGTGGGTTGGCGGCATAAAATAACGGCTTTCAGACGGCCTGTGTTGAATTGATAGTGCTACGATAATAATATGTTTTATTGGATTATTTTACCAAACTCGCTAACACAGCAACTGCTCCAACCTCAGCCACCTGTTCCCCCTACCGCTCGCGGGAGGGGGCTAGGGGGTGGGCCAAACAGCAAAACAACACATACAACAAACACAACCAAACACGGAAAACCTCATGCCCCACACCCGCAACCCGGCCTTAAAATCACGCGCCCGTGCATTGCGCAACCAGCCCACCATTGCCGAGCAGCATTTATGGCAACACCTGCGCGGCAAGCAAATGCACGGTATCAAGTTCCGCCGCCAGCAAACCATAGGCGGCTATATTGTGGATTTCATCAGCATGGAAAAAAAGCTGATTATCGAGCTTGATGGCGGCCAACACGCCGAACAAGCCGATTATGATGCCGCACGCACCGCCTATTTGGAAAGCGAAGGCTATCGCGTTTTGCGTTTTTGGAACAACCAGGTTTTACAGCAAACGCTAGACGTATTAACCGAAATCGAACGCCATTGCCGCTGATCAAACTGTTCAGACGGCCTCAGGAAAACACATGAATTTAATCATCCAAACCATTATCGGCAGCGAAGCCGAATTAAGCGATGCAGGCCGTCTGAACGCCCAAACCCGCGACAGCGTGCGCCTCAAATGGTATGAAGCCGAGCGCCGCATTTTGCGCACCACCACAGAGGGCGGGTGGGATATTGCGTTTAAATTATTAAAAGAAGGCCAGCGCCTGCACCACGGCGATGTGGTGTATCTGAGCGACACGCTGGCCATCAGCGTGGCAATCGAGCCTTCGGAAGTGATGGTTTTATCGCCGCAAACCCTGCCCGACATGGCGCGCGCCTGTTATGAAATCGGCAACAAACACACACCGCTGTTTCTCGACGGCAACGAATTGCTGCTGCCCTACGACAAGCCCCTGTTTGAATGGCTCTGCGCCGCCGGCTTCGCCCCACAGCGCGACCACCGCCGCCTGAGCGAGCAATTACGCGCCAACTCCGCCCAAGGCGCGGGTGGGCACGGGCACAGCCATCACCACGAGCACAACCACAGCCACAATTAAACACCGCCAACAACCTGTTCCCCCGCCCGCTCGCGGGAGGGGGTTAGGGGGGTGGGTAAAACAGCAAAACACAACACAACACAACCACAATTAAACACCAACAACAACCTGTTCCCCCTACCGCTCGCGGGAGGGGGTTAGGGGGTGGGTAAACGATGAGCATTGACACCCTCAGCCGCCTCGGCGCGCTCCTACACCTGGTCGACCCCACGCTGCCCATCGGCGGCTTCAACCATTCCGGCGGGCTGGAAACCTTTGTGCAACAGCGCGTGGTGCACGATGAAGCCACGCTGCACGAATATGTGGCGGTGCAGCTGGCGCAAAACTGGGTGTATAACGACGGCGCTTATGCCTCGCTCGCCTTCGATGCCGCCACGCAAAACGATTTGCCCGCATTATTGGCATTGGATGAAAAAATCGCCGCCGCCAAAGCGCCGCGCGAAATCCGCGAAGCCGGCTTCAAGCTCGGCGTGCGGCTGCTGAAAATTTTCGCCCGCCACGAGCATGCCGACATTTTGTATGCCTTTCAAGCGGCCTTAAGCGCGCAGCAAGCCAAAGGCGCGTTTCCGCTCGCCTTCGGCCTTGTGGCCGCCTGCATGGGCTTGGACAAAGCGCAGGCGCTGTATGCCTTTTATTACAACGCCGCCGTCGGCACCGTCACCAACGGCGTGAAGCTGATTCCGCTCAGCCAAATGGCCGGCCAAGATATTTTATTCGCCCTGCGCGAGCCGATTGCCCAAGCCGTGGCCGAAAGTTTGCACCCCGATGCCGAATGGACAGGCGCCGCCACCCTCGCCGCCGACATCCGCGCCATGCAGCACGAGCGGCTCTACACGCGGCTTTACATGAGTTGAAGAACCATAAAAACCGCAACGCTACCTGAAACATTGATTTTCAGGCAGCGTTTAATTGTTGACAATCTATAGCGAAATACGTTTAGATATAATACCCATTCGTTTGTATATTATTTTTTTGGATTGGTATAAACCTTCCGGCAGCGGCCTGACGCAACACCTTTGCGCAAGTCGGATTCTCGAATCCGACATTCGGCCAAACCGGCCGAAACACAAGCTTTTTGCTCTCTGAACAAGCATCGGCTTCAAAAATCCGACCTGCACAACCCGTAAACCCAGGCCGTCTGAAACCGCATTCAACTGCTTTATTTTAATGAAGGAACCCTCATGAAAAAACTGCTCGCCCTCCTCTTTTTCGCCGCCCCCGCGTTGGCGCTCGCCCACCCCGGCCATGAAAGCAGCGGCCTGATGGCCGGTTTGTGGCACCCGATTGGCGGTTGGGACCATTTATTGGCCATGCTGGCCGTGGGCTTATGGGCGGCATCGTTTAGCGGCAAGGCGCGTTGGCTGATTCCCGCCAGCTTTGTCAGCGTGATGGCATTAGGCTTTGTGTTCGGCGCCAACGGCGGCGAAGTGCCGATGATGGAACAAGGCATTGCCGCTTCGGTGTTGGTGCTGGGCTTGGCCGCCGCTTGGGCCAAACGCGTGCCGGTGGCGTTTGCGGCGCTGATGGTGGGCGGGTTTGCGCTGTTTCACGGCGTGGCGCACGGTGCCGAATGGGGCGGCCACGGTGCGCTCAGTTTTGCTGCCGGCTTCCTGATTGCCACCGCCGCGCTGCATGCCGCCGGCTTCGGCATTGGCTGGGCGCTGAATAAAAACGTGTGGCTGCTGCGCGCGGCAGGCAGCGCCATCGGCCTGGCCGGCTTGGGTATGTTGTTTGCCTGAGTCGATTTGGGAGAACAAACATGTATATTTTGCAACGCGTTTACGGTTTTACCCTGCAAAACACCCCCGCCGTGTTGGCCGACCGCTTGTGGCCGCGCGGCGTGAGCAAGGCGGAATTGGCGGGCATTGAGTGGGATAAAGCGGTCACACCTTCCACCGATTTGCGCAAGTGGTTCCATCAAGACCCTGAAACGCGCTACGCCGAATTCAGCCAACGCTATCAGGCTGAATTAGCCCGCCCCGAAGCCCAACCCGCGCTGCAAGCCTTGCGCGATCTGCATCAGCAACACGGCAGCCTGATTTTGCTCACCGCCGCCAAAGATGTGGCGCACAGCCATTTGCCGGTGTTGCAGGCGGTGTTGGAACAAAAGGCTACCTGAATGGTTGATTTCAAAAAAGAGAACCCTATGCGCAACTACATCAAAATCGGCGTGGCCGGCCCCGTGGGCTCGGGCAAAACCGCGCTTATCGAGCGGCTCACCCGCCAAATCGCCGGCCAATACAGCGTGGCGGTGATCACCAACGACATCTACACCCAGGAAGACGCCGAATTTCTCACCCAAAACAGCCTGTTGCCGCCCGAGCGCATTATGGGCGTGGAAACCGGCGGCTGCCCGCACACGGCGATTCGCGAAGATGCCAGCATGAATCTGGAAGCGGTGGATGAAATGGCGGCGCGTTTTCCCGATGTGGAAATCGTGTTTATCGAATCGGGCGGCGACAATTTATCCGCCACCTTCAGCCCCGATTTGGCCGACGTGACCATTTTTGTGATCGACGTGGCGCAAGGCGAAAAAATTCCGCGCAAAGGCGGCCCCGGCATCACCCGCTCCGATTTGCTCGTCATCAACAAAACCGACCTCGCCCCGCACGTGGGCGCGAGCCTGGACGTGATGGAACGCGATGCACGGCGCATGCGGCTCGGCCAGCCTTTTGTGTTTACCAATTTGATGAAAGACGAAAATCTGGCCGCAGTAATCGGCTGGATACAGAAATACGCGCTGCTGGAAGATGTGGCCGAACCGGCGGCATTGGTGCGCTGATGTTTACGCGAAAGGCCGTCTGAAAGCGTTTCAGACGGCCTGAAACCTTTTTCACAACAGCGTGTGGGTCGGATTCTTGAATCCCGCATCTGGCGGTCAGGCTAAAAAATATTTGACAGGTAAACCGCTTGCTTTGTGAACCAGTGTCGAATATGAGTGTACGACCTACGAGTTTTAATTAAAATAGCACCATCTCCTGATTAGAGTGTGGTGCTATATGCTTATTTTTTGCGATAGTTAATAATTATGAAGGTTCTGAACTATCAGAATTCAGACATTGAAATTCTTTGGTTGTGGTTGATCTTATACATCCTAGATATGGGTCAAATTGATTGCATTGTCGTAAACTGCCGCTAAATGGTTCTACATCTTTGTACCCCCAAGCGATGCAGCGCGCTTTAGCTTCGCTGATTGCTTGGCTGCCATTTAAGATAGGTTTTTCAAAAGCACCTGTTTCATATGCTAACTTGACGATTCCATCAGACTTACTTCCTCCGACAGCTACCCAATCTTTGTGTACGGCTGTAGCGCAGCCCACTAAAAGGTAGGTCAAAAAAAGATTAACTATTAATTTTTTCATAATTTCCGTTTCCTTTTATATTATAAAATATAATCGCATTTGCACCTAAAACAGGTTCATTTTATATTGAACCTAGAATAGGTGCAATGAATAAATTGCGTGATTCTGTCCATTCTGCAAACCAAGTTTGGCTGCGAGAAGTTTTTATTGCTCGCCGTCAGGAGCTTGGTTTATCGCAGCGAGCTTTAGCAGAAAAAATAGGTGTGATTTATTCTTTAATTGGCAAAATTGAAACGGGTGACAGACGATTGGATGTAGTCGAATTTATACTGTATTGCCAAGCTTTAGAGTTGGATGCCCGTTTAATTATTCAACAATTGTCGGAAAATATGGAAGTACATAAAGGATAGGCTGTTTGAGCATTCAGACGGCTTTTTTCTTTTTTCAATGCTATATTAAAGGCCGTCTGAAAACATTTACCG
>ERZ650312.157-NODE-157-length-34598-cov-4.453522_pt1 | contig 34598 bp, 30 predicted proteins | sample MGYA00376248_ERZ650312 | MGnify/ENA primary metagenome ERZ650312 (study PRJEB26733, sample SAMN07839316) | wastewater metagenome | biome: urban; feature: wastewater treatment plant; material: waste water | place: USA: North Carolina | collected 2016-07-28 ... | reverse complement strand
ATTGTGAGCTCTATGTGTCTCTAATTAGTGGTATGTGCCACCTAAAGCTCTTACGCATTGATGAACCATCCTAGCTGGAATGGTTTCTTTTTGGTCCGATGGTAAAAATCTTCTAAAAACTGACTGGACCAAACAGATTATCTGCTGGTACAGTTAAATAGTCCGAACAAAATACTTTTACATATATAGAAAAATCTGAGACCTAGTGAACTTCACCAAGCCTCAGATTTTTTCTATTTCCAGGGATTGTAAAAACGGCCTTGATTGAGCCAGAAAAGGGTCAGGGTTAAAAAGACAATCAGGATGGCAAGGGCGATGACCAGCCAATCCATTTTTGTCAGGGGACTGTACATATACCAGGTCCTTTTTTTATTTTTTCCAAAACGCCGTAATTCCATGGCCGTCGAAATCGTATCGATTCGCTCCAAAGAGCCAAAGATGAGGGGAATAATCAGGGCCAAATTTCCTTTGATGCGGTCCATCAATTTCCCTTTCTTCGATAGCTCTAATCCTCTGGCTTCTTGCGACATCCGGATGGTATGGTATTCCTCTTGGATGTCTGGGATATAACGCATGGTCAAGCTAACGGCATAGGCAATCTTATAGGAGACCCCAATCTGGTTGAGACTGGAGGCAAATTGGCTGGGATGGGTTGTCATCAAGAAGATGACCGCCAGCGGTACCGTGCAGAGGTATTTTAAAAGCAAGTTTAAGAGGTAAAATCCTTGCTGGGCTGTAAAAGAATAGGAGCCCAATCCCCCAATCAAAACCGTTTCTGCCCCATAGAGCTCTACCCCGTATTTGGGTGAGAAAAGATAAACCAGACTAGCATTGAGACTGGCAAAGATAAGGGTGAAAATCAAGACAAAGGCAATGTCCTTGATCCGAATATGAGACAGACGAAAGAGCATGAGGGAAAAGAAGGCAATGCCTGCAATCATCCTAGTATCGTAGGTAGCCATTGCCGAGACCGAAACCAGAAGGAAAAAGAGAAGCTTGCTAACCGCTGAAAGTTGGTACATGAAACCTGTACCAGGACGGTAGCCGATGATGTGTTTATCCTTCATGAGCTGTCCCTCCCTCCATATAGAATTGAGTCAAAGCTAGGGGGTCTAGCTGCAATTGCTGGGCCAGTTTAAAGATACTGGTCTCCTTAAGGTTGGCCTTCTGTAAAATGTCTGGATTGCTTAAAATCTGAGCTGGATGCGCATCAGCAATGATTTGCCCATCCACCAAAACAAGAGCCCTATCTGAATAATCCAACATCAGCTGCATATCATGGGTAATCATGACGATGGTGTGCCCTTGCTGGTTGAGTTCATTCAGAAACTCCATCATTTCGGTATAATGCCGGTAGTCCTGCCCAGCTGTGGGCTCATCGAGGAGAATAATGTCAGGATTGAGAACTAGAATAGATGCGATGGTCACCCGCTTTTTCTGGCCATAAGATAAGGCAGAGATGGGCCAATTGCGGAAGGCCGCAAGGCCACAGACCTGCAGGACTTGCTGAACTCTCTTCTGAATCTCATCCTCAGCAACCCCGCGCATTTTCAAACCAAGGGCGACTTCATCAAAAATCATGGTCTGGCTGATCATCTGGTTGGGATTCTGCAAGACGTAGCCGATGCGTTCTGACCGTTCCTTGACCGAATCGGACAGGATGGATTCCCCCTTCCAAATCAAGTCTCCATCGACTGTTACAAAGTTACAGAGAGCCTTGGCCAGAGTAGACTTACCAGCACCATTTTTCCCGACAATGGCAATCCTCTCCCCTTGATGAATAGTGAAACTCATGTCCTTGAGGACTCTTTTATTGGGATAGGAAAAGGTCAGTGACTGAACCTCCAAGAGTGGCTCCTTTGTACTTGCTACTCTTTCTTCTGCAAAAGAAGGGAGTTGAGGAAGGGAAAAGCCTGGGAGAGAAAGCTCTTCGAGCTTGGCTAGCTGGGGCAATTTCTTCAGGTCCAGACCTAAGAGTCTCAGGGTCGTCAAATAAAGGGGCTCCCGAATCCCATTTTCCAGCAGGAGGCTGGAAGCCAGGAGTTGGTCCGGACTTCCATTGTACAAGATGGTACCATCATTGATTAGGACAATCCGATCGACAGACCGGTAGAGGACATCCTCCAGGCGATGCTCGATGATGATGGTGGTGACGCCTTCTTCTGCATGCAGCTGGTCAATGAGATCGATGGTATCCTGACCAGATTTGGGGTCAAGATTGGCCAAGGGTTCATCAAAGAGGAGAATGGGACTCTCATCAATCAGAACACCGCCCAGACTGACCCTTTGCTTCTGACCGCCTGAGAGGTCCTGAGGCCGGTGGTTCAAAAGGTCCATCAAGTCCAAGCGCCCAGCCCAATCCTGAACCCTGGCCTGCATTTCAGGCAGGGCTACCATATCATTTTCAAGGGCAAAGGCTAAGTCTTCTGCCACTGAGAGACCGATAAACTGGCCATCCGTATCCTGTAAGACTGTACTAACCAAGAGAGAGGTCTCATAGATGGACATGTCAAAGGCCGACCGGCCCTTAATCAAGAACTGACCCTGACTGTCTCCGTCATGGATAGAGGGTATGATGCCATTGATTGCATGGCCAAGTGTTGATTTGCCAGAACCAGAGGGGCCAATAATCAGCACTTTTTCCCCCTTGTAGATGGTCAGGTTAATCCCTTTCAAGGTTGGCTCCTGTTGGGCCTTGTACTTAAAGGTAAAATCGATCCATTCGATTATTTTTTCATTCATGATTCTATTATATCCTATTTTCTAGGTCTTGAATACTGCTGGAAAAGAAAGGGCCATGATCCTACATCACAGCCCTCCTTCTCTTATTCTTTTGTCAAGCTATTTTGTCTAACCTGAGTTTTCGCATAAACGGCTAGGAGAATAGTGCCTCCGATGGCTACTGTCACGGCATTAGAAATACCTGCAATCAAGCCCTGAACAAATACCAAGTCAACAGGCTGCTGGTAAATCAAGAGATCCAGTACTGGTGCAACGACACCCCATGAAAGGATATTGGCCAATACTTGAATACCATTGAAAGCAAGAATGTCCTTGCTAGTAAAGACGCCTTTCTGGATACGGATGCGGGATTTGAAGAGACCGATCACCAAACCAAAGACACCTGAAGCAATAATCCAAGACCACCAAGGAGAGCCTCCTCTTAGTGTATCAATAAAGGTATGACCGATAAAACCAACAAAGAAACCAGCGATTGGACCAAAAATCAGGGCCAAAAGGGATTGAACGGCATACTGTAATTGGATATAGGTATTGGGAATAAAGGTAGGAATACTAATCAACAAACCAATAACTGCAAAGAGGGCGGATCCGACACCGATAGCGACAACTGTTTTGATTGAATTATTTTTCATGTTTTTCTCCTAAATAGTGATGCCTTAGCTGGCGATTTTTTTGATTTCAATGTGCCAGTTCTGTCCGACACCGACATTGTAAGCCTTGGCAAAGGAACCTTGGTTGATAGCTACACCCACCCGGTAAAGAGAGTTGATGTAGATGAGGGGCTGACCAATGCGGACATCCGCAAAGGACTTGCCATAGGTCACTTGATTTTGGTAGACCAACATATCATTGTTAAAAATGGTCACTTCAAATCGGTCACCAAATGCTGGCTGCAAACTATAAAATTCCTCGCGTGTAATGGAGGTCCACAGAGAGCCGAAGCGAACATCCAAAATATCGATGGCTCCCTTGACAAAATCAGAACCTACTTCCGTTGCCACAGTTGGAATTTCAACAATATCTTCCACCTTGAGCAGGGGGCCTACTTCCTCAAAGGGTATATGGCCAGAAGCCAGCTTAGCTCCCGTGTAGGCATAGACATCGCGTCCATGGAAGGTGTAGGAATGCTCCGTATTGGCCCTGCGGTTGGCGACTTCTGAAATCTCACGAACAGCCTTGATACCAACGTGTTGCTTGATAAAGGACAGGGTTCCATTGTCAGGAGTGACGATATACTGGTTCTTTTCAGTCAAGGCTACAACGCTACGGCGTTTGGAACCCACACCAGGATCGACAACTGAGACGAAGGTGGTTCCCTCAGGCCAATATTCGACTGTTTGAAAGAGGCGGTAGGACCCTTCAAAGATATTGTAGGGTGTGATATCGTGGGTCAGATGATGGACAACCAGGTCGGCAGACTCCTGCAAGGCAACTCCAATCATGGCTGACACTGCTCCATCTACCAGCCCAAAATCAGACTGTAAAACTAATAAATTATTGGACATGCTATCTCCTTTGAGTTCTTTTCCAATCTTATCAGAAATAGGATGACTTGGCAATTATATAAACTTTATCAGATCTGATAGTTTTTCCTTATAACCAGTAAAAAAATCGCACCAGGGGGGGAGCTGGGCGATTGGTTTTAAATGTTTAGTTCTGGATGGACTCGCTGGATTTTTCCATAATGGCACCCGTATCCGCATTGATTTGGTAGTCATAGTCCAAATTGGTGGCCAAATCATCGAAATCAACATCATAGTGTACTTGGCCATCGTCAGTGTCCAAAGTCACAATCAGGTTAGAGACCGCTGATTCTGCCAAACCAGCATCCTTCAAGGCGATTTCCTTGGCTTGACTGTCAGAAACCTTGTAAGTTACCGTGCTGCTGGCCGCGGTTGAGGAACTGGAAGAAGCTGCTGAACTAGAAGATGAGTTAGAGGAGGCGCTTGATGCTGTTTGGCTGGACGATTGAGAACTGCTTACATAGCTTTCGTGGTCCCGGTCCATGATGGAACCAGTGCTGGCATCAATGGTGTAGCTGTATTCCCCTTCTGCGGTTGTAAAGTCCACATCATAGGTGGCTGTTCCGTCTTCCCGATCCTTTTCAACACGGTTATAGGTCACATCCGACTGGCTAACACCTGCATTTTGGTAGGCAATTTCCTGGGCTTCGGCTGCTGTCAGAGAGTATCCTGTATGTTGGTAGGCATAGATGCCACCTGCGATTAAGAGGGCTGAACCGGCAACACCACCGATGATAATTTTTTTCATTTTGCTTGTTACTTCCATTTGAAGAACTCCTTTATTTATTTTTCTTTATGAACCTAGTATATAAAAAACGGAGAGGAACTTCTCGGTTATTTTGGTGCAAAAATGTGGCAAAAACGTGGCAAATCACTCTCTCCATTTTGCCTCATTTTGGAGCAAGGGGAAGAAAAATCTGAAAGGTGGTGGCCGTCTGGTCTGACTGGACTGAAATCTTGCCCCCGTGCCGCTCAATGATTTCCTTGGTCATGGCAAGGCCAATGCCAAAATTGCCATTCTTTCCTTTATAAAAGCGTTCAAAGATATGGCCCACATCATCAGGGTCAATGGCTTCGCCATCATTGCTCAGGTCAATCTCCAAGCCATTTTCAGCCTCTTGGATGCTGAGGACGATTCTGGTCCTGGCATAGCGGAGGGCATTGTTGAGAATATTGGTTATGGCTCGCTCTAGAAGGGCTTCATCTCCCAAAACCTGGTCATCCGTGACCTTGAAATCATGGACAAAGGTGAGACCAGCTGAGTCTGCCTTGCTTTTGAGGCGCCAGCTGACGTCATAGAGCAGGTCAGAAATGGATAAGTCTTCCAACTCCAGGGCCTGTTTAAAATCCTCTACGCGGGCCAGGGTCAAAATGTCATCCACCAGATCCTTCATCTTACCACTCTCTGTTTGGATGATGGCTGCTGCTGCCTTGGTATCTGGAACCACCCCTTCCCGTATTCCCTCTGCATAGCCCTGAATGGACATGAGGGGGGTCCGTAATTCGTGGGAGGCATTTTGGAAGAAGATTTTCTGACTATGTTGATTGGCATCGATCATGCGGTTCATGGTCTCTACGGACTGACCGACCTGGTTGAACTCCTCATAGGGGAAGACATCCAGCTGCAAATCCTGCTCGCGGCGGCCAACCTTCGAGATATAGGTCTTCAAACTAGAAAAGGCTGCATCCAGTTTGCGGGAGGTCAAGAAGATCAGACCACTAGCCAAGATCCCGATAATCAGGGCTAGTCCAGCTAAGACCCCGTTGACCAAACGAGAAAAGCCCTGAATGGGACTAGTATTGGCAAACACAAGGATATAGTATGTTTGGTCCCGTTCTTGATCCTGACGAACATAATAATCTTGGAGGTACCCTTCGTATTCCTGGAGTTTGACAGCATAGGTGCTGGAATTGAGTTCGATAAAGATGGGATTGCTATCGGATTCAGACTCTTCGATGTCTAAGTCTCCTTCCGTTTCTGAACTTCCGAGGAGGTTCCAATCTTCATCATGCTCCATAAAATAGGTGACCACTTGATTGGAAATGTCAGAGGCAGAAAGATTGTCCTGACTGGCTGAAATGTATAGGGTATTGAAAGACTCATCGACTATGACATAGGTTGTTGAGAAGATACTATCATTCTCGCTGTCATCTGCGGACTGGCCTAAATAAAGACGATCCAGCTGATCGTAGCGGTGCTGGACAGCTGTGTTGACCTCATCATTGATAAAGGTACGAAGACTAAGATTGAAAATCAGCAAAATCAGTCCCAAGGCTAGGAAAATAATCGCCAGAGGCTGGACAAACAAGGTCCCCTTTAAGGTCTTGGCCCTCCTTTTTTGGAAGGGATTAAGCTTTTTTAGCCAACTTGAAGCCATAGCCCCAAACCGTTTCAATTTGTACATCAGAGTCCACCTGTCTTAATTTTTTTCTTAAACGTTTGATGGTATCATCGGTCACCCGAGTCTCCACATTGCTCTCATAACCCCAAACCTGAGCCAGGAGCTCATCCCTGGAAATAGCCTGATCTGGGTGCTCCATCAAGAGCTTGAGTAACTCAAATTCTGTATTGGTTACTTTTATCGGTTTTTCCTTAAAATAGGCCAGTCGATCCTTCTCAGACAAGTGAAGTCCCTGGAACTGAATCGTTTCAGCAGTAGAAACTTCCTTGTTTTTACGCGACAAAATAGCCTTGATGCGGAGGGTCAGCTGGACTGGTGAAAAGGGCTTGGTAAAGTAGTCATCGGCTCCCGAAGAAAAGCCTTCCACAAAGTCCTTGTCGCTATCCCGAGCTGTCAAGAGAATGATGGGCACATCTGACCGTTTGCGAATAGCCGCAGCCGTCCCAAAACCATCTGTACCAGGCATCATGACATCCAGCACTACCACATCTGCTTCTTCTTCCATGAAGCGCAGCAGAAGCTGGTCTCCCGTTTCAAACAATTCTACCGTCAAATCTTCATTGCTCAAAAATGTTCCCAGCAATTCACGAATATTTTTCTCATCATCCGCTACATAGACCTTGGCCATGAACCGTCTCCTTTACTCATTTCTCTTCTCCCATCATAACATACTTTTAAGCAAAAAATTGTCCCTTTCCTTCTCTTGCCACAAAATTGCCTCAGATTTTTCCAACAATAAAAGGCTAGGATCGCTCCAAGCCTAGCTAAATTGTCTTCACAAACACGATTTCATGCTCTGTAGACAAATCCTCCCGATAGACAAAGCCATCTGGCTGCAAACATTTCAGAGCTTCCAAACTCATTACCTGCTGTCTAGACATTTCAGATACCAGGCGACCACGACCTTTCTTAGAAATGGTCGAATGAATCTTGAGCTGACCATCCTTGTCCTCCATAAAGGTGATTTTGGTCATTTTCTTTTGAATGGCTGGTGAGAAAACAGCCTCAAACTCCGAAGAGAGGAGGGAGACAATCAGCTCATCATCCTGAACCAGCTGGTCATATTGCTGGCGCCAAAACTGCTTGAGGCTGGTCTGGCCAATCTTCAAGGAGCCTTGAAAATCGAGCCGATGGGGAGCGATCCAATCAAAAACATTGATGGCCCCATAAAAACCCGTCGTGATAAAGACATGTTCTTCCAAATAAGCTACTTCTGCTGGGGACAAATCCCGCCGGCTCATGTAACGGTACATGAGACCATCATAGAGTTGCCAGGCCGGATAGAGCCTGGCCTGACCATTGGCGATTCGTTGCCAGCGGTCCAACTCCAGCTGAGCCTTATCCAGCCTGAGCTGATAAAAGTCCGCCAAGTCTTCCAGCTTCATCTGGCTGATGACGGTCAAAATTTCTTGGCTGGCCCTAGTAAGACCTTGAAAGGACTGGCTTTCCAAATTGGTATTGAGTTCTTTGGCATTGGGGATCAAGATTTTCATAGTCTCATTTTACCACATCCCCTTTTTCCTTGACAATGATTTTAGAAGATGTTATCATCTAGTTATTAAAACTAGATTAAAAGGTAGGATGAATCATGTCATTAGCCAAATGGGACCAACTGCCCTCCCTGGACCTCTACTTGGACCAGGTTCTCCTCTATGTCAACCAAGAAACAGCGGGGCTACTCAGCCAGAATGAAAAGCCCCTGACGGCCGCCATGATTAATAATTATGTCAAACATGGCTACCTGCCCAAGCCCCATAAAAAGAAATACGGCAGGAAGCAGATTGCTCGCCTCATTGTCCTGACCATCTGCAAATCCGTCTTTGCCATTTCCGACATTACCCAGATGATTGAGCTGCATTATCAGGAAGCTGAGGCTTCCCTTCTCTACGACTCCTTCATCGACTGTCTGGAGGGAAGACCCAGCGAGCAAACTCCAGACCTGATTGTCAAGGCCTGCCAGGCCATTTTGTCCTACAAGGATGCCATGGATCTGGTTGACCATTTAAAGGAGGTAGCATCAGATGAGCAAGAGCTTTAAACTATCCAAACAACTCTCTTTCGGAGAAGAGGTGGGCAATGCAGTCACTCATGCCGTTGCGGCCTTTGGGATGCTGATACTTTTGCCCTATACGGCCATCCACACTTATAGTCTCCATGGATCCCTCCAGGCTTTTGGGGCCTCGGTCTTTGTCATCAGCCTCTTTCTCATGTTTCTCTCCTCTACCATCTACCACTCCATGTCCTATGGTTCGACCCACAAGTATATCCTGCGCATCATTGACCACAGCATGATCTACATCGCTATTGCGGGCAGCTATACGCCAGTGGTTCTGGCCATTATGAACAACTGGATTGGTTATCTCATTCTCATCATCCAGTGGGGGACAACCATCTTTGGCATTCTTTATAAGATTCTTGCCAAAAAAGTCAATGAAAAATTTAGTCTCGTCCTCTACCTGGTCATGGGATGGTTGGTCGTCTTCATCTTTCCAGCCATTGTCCAGCATACTGGCCTGGCCTTCTGGCTCCTCATGCTGGCAGGCGGTCTCTCCTATACTGTGGGCGCCCTCTTCTATGCCAAGAAAAAGCCCTATTTCCACATGATCTGGCACTTTTTCATCATTCTAGCCAGCGCCCTCCAGTACATCGCTATTATCTTTTATATGATTTAAAGGGCTTGGAAACAAGCCTTTTTTAAATTGCTTTTTCCTATAAAATAAGCTAAAATGAGGAAAACAACTGTCCCCAGACAGATGAGAAAGTGAAGAAATCCTATGATAAAACTGATTGCCATTGATATGGATGGCACCCTTTTAGATGATAAAAAGGAAATTTCAGCAAAGAACAAGGCTGTTTTGCAGGAAGCTGCCCAGGCCGGCATCAAAATTGTCCTCTGCACTGGCCGGCCCAAGTCTGGCATCTTGCCCTATTTTGACCAGCTCAGCCTGACCGATGAAGAATATGTCATCGGCAACAATGGCTGCCTGACCATGTCCAGCAAGGACTGGCAATTCTTACGCGTCGAGGGAGTTGAATTGGAGCGGCTGGATGCCTTAGAAGCCCTCCTGGCCGACTTTCCCCAGCTCAACCTGGTCCTCTTCACACCAGAAGCCAACTATATCCTGGGACAGGAAATCAATGCCCAGGCTAGGAAGGACGCTGAAATCGAATTTTCCAAGATTTTCCATACAGACTTGGCCAGCTTCAAGCGCCAAAATATTCCCGTTCTGGTTCCCATTTTCATGGGGGAAACTCCTATCTTGGATGCCTTTCAGGCCCGTTTTGAAGACCTGCTGGCCCAGGAATTTAACACGGTTCGCAGCCTCGACTATGCCTTTGAAGCCCTGCCAATGGGCGTCAGCAAGGCCAAGGCACTGGCTGATTTGGCCCAGGATTTGGGCATCTCAGCTACGGAAGTCATGGCCATCGGGGATGGCAACAATGACCTCGAAATGCTGGAATTTGCTGGCCTGTCCATCGCCATGGGCAATGCCAATGATGCGGTCAAGGAAATGGCTGACTTTGTGACGGCAAGCAATGAGGAATCCGGTGTCGCCCAGGCTATTCTAGACCATGTGCTGCATCCGGATGGGCTTTATATTGAAAGAAAAAGAGATGAATAAGTACAAAACCATCATCCAGGATATCCTGTCTGGCATCGAGAAGGGGGACTTTAAGCGGGGCCAAAAGCTGCCTTCGATTCGCAAGCTCAGCGAGAAATACCAGTGCAGCAAGGATACGGTCCAAAAGGCCATGCTGGAGCTCAAGTACCAAAATGCCATCTATGCTGTGGAAAAAAGTGGCTACTATATCTTGGAGGACAAGGATTTTCAGGAGGAGAAACTTGACCTCAACCCTGCTGATTTCCAACAGCTCCCCTACGAAGATTTTCGGATTTGCCTCAATGAGAGCCTGGTTGGCCGTGAAAATTACCTCTTCAACTACTACCACCAGCAAGAAGGCCTGGAGGACTTGATTGCCTCCAGCCATCAGCTGCTCATGGATTATGATGTCTATTGCCGCAGGGACCAACTGGTCATCACAGCAGGTACCCAGCAGGCCCTCTATATCCTCTCTAAGATGGATTTTGGCAGCAAGGGGAAAAAGATTTTGCTGGAAAGTCCGACCTATGACCGCATGCAGGCCTTGGTGGAAAAACAGAATCTACCCTTTGTCAGCATTGAGCGGACCTTTGCTGGCCTTGATTTGGCTGAGTTGGAACGAATTTTCAAGACCGGCCAGATTGCCTTCTTCTATACTATTCCCCGCCTCCACAATCCCCTGGGGACTTCCTATACTCTGGAGGAAAAAAAGGAGATTGTCCGCCTGGCTCAGACCTATCAAGTCTATATTGTTGAGGATGACTATCTGGCTGATTTTGATAGCAGCAGGACTGTCCCCTTTCATTACCTGGACACGGAAAATCGGGTCATCTACCTCAAATCCTTCACTACCACCCTCTTTCCAGCTCTGCGGATCGGTTGTGTAGTTCTGCCTCCCAAGCTGGTCCAAGCCTTTTTAGAGGAAAAAAGTCTGATTGACTATGACACCAACCTGATTATGCAAAAGGCCCTCTCCCTCTACATCGACAATGGCATGTTTGCCCGCAACACCCAGCACTTGAAAGACCTGCATTTCCAACAGGCAGAAGAGATGAAAAAACTCCTTGAATCAGCTAACCTCAGCTGTCCCTATCAGATTAGCCGGGAAAAACTGATTTTAGAATTGCAGCCTGCTCAGCTGACCGCTTCTCTCAAACACAGCTCCATCCCCTTCGAGCTGATTGAGACAGACAGGCAGGTCTACCTCATCTTGGCCTATGGGGAGGAGTTGCAGGGACAATTAAATAAGATTGGAGAGTATATAGAAAAATAGTGTGGCACAAGTGTTCCACACTATTTTTAGGCAAAAATGAAAGATTATCAGTCCTGATTTCCCCCATCTCGAAGCTCTCAGGATTGTTGCAGCTGCCCAGCTTGCAATTGGTACATTTTTTGGTAGGTGCCTTCGAGAGCCAGGAGTTGGTCGTGGGTGCCAGATTCGATGATACGGCCCTTGTCTAGGACATAGATGCAGTCTGCATCCTGAATGGTCGAGAGGCGGTGGGCGATGGCAATGGTGGTCCGGCCCTTTCGCATCTTCTTGAGGGAATGCTGGATGACCTCTTCCGTTTCCGAATCGATATTGGCGGTAGCCTCATCCAGAATCAAAATCTTAGGCTTGGCAGCTACCGTCCTGGCAAAGGCGATGAGCTGGCGCTGGCCAGATGAGAGGGTGGAGCCCCGCTCGGTTACAGGCTGGTCATAGCCCTCAGGCAATTGAGAAATAAAGGCATCCGCATCGACAAATTCAGCCGCCGCCTGAACATCAGACCTGCTCAGATGATCCTGGTACATCTTGATATTGGACTCGATGGTGCCATGATAGAGAAAAGGATCCTGTAAAACCAGGCCGATAGCCTTTCTCAGGGCTGGCTGGCTGTATTCCCGAATATCGACGCCATCTATCAAAATCTGGCCTCGATCAAATTCATAAAAGCGCATGAAGAGATTGATGATGGAAGATTTGCCAGAGCCAGTATGGCCCACAAAGGCGATGGTTTCTCCTGCCTGCACTTGGAAGGAAATATCCTTCAAGACATCCCTTTTACCATCATAGGAAAAGCTGACATTCCGAAACTCAATCCTACCCTGGCTCACTTCCAAATCGGATGGGGCCTGTGTCGGTTCGTAGGCCCTCTGGTCCATCATGGCAAAGACTCGCTCAGCAGAAACCATCGAGGTCTGCAGGGTCGCAAAATTCTGTGTGACTTCGATCAAGGGGTCAAACAGTTGATTGATATACTGGATAAAGGCATACATGAGACCTGCTGTAAAACTAGCTGTCTGCCAATTGAGGCCAAAAAAGGTCAGAATCACCGCATAGGCTAGGACCTTGAGCAGGGACATGGCTGGCCGCAGAAAGAGAGAATTGACATTGACCGAGCGGTTGGCATAGTCCAGATGCTCCTGGTTGATGGCTTCAAACTCCCCAATCAACCGCTCTTCCTGACGAAAGGCCTGGATAATCCGCATGCCCTCAATGGACTCGGACAGCTTAACATTGATATCACTGAGCTTGCTCCTTGTCATCATGACCAAATGATTGGACAGCTTGCGATAGAGCCAAACGGAGCCCCAGATGACGGGCAAGAATGGCAGGATAAAGAGGGTCAGCTGCCAGTTGAGCTGGAGCATGGTGATGAGGGTGGCCGTGAAAATGAAGAAAGAAGCAATGAAGCTGGAAAAGACTGTCCCAAACATATCAGCTACTGCCTGAGTATCATTGGTAATCCGAGATACGATGGAGCCGGCAGGCGTTTTGTCAAAATAAGCCATGCCCAGCTTTTGAATATTGGCAAAGGTCTCCTGCCGCATATCACGGACAATGCTGTATGCCACCCGCGAGAAAGTATAGCTTCCCAGATAGGTAAAGAGGACCCGGAGCAAAAAGAGCAGGTAATAGCCAAGTAGGAGGAAGAAGCCTGACTGGGCTGCCTGATTGGTCACAAAGTGGTCGATGTAGAATTGGGCCACCAAAGGGATGGCCGTCCTGGTCAGGGTGGTCAGGAGGATAAAGGCCAAAGCTGTCAGCGTCCACCATTTATAGCGGAAGAGGTAGCCCATCAGCCGCCTGAAGACTGGTTTTTTCATGAGACCCCTCCTTCTAGACCGGCCGTCAATGATTCTGTTAATTGCTGGGACTGGTAAGTCTCATAATACCATCCACCCAGGTCCATCAATTCCTTGTGGGTACCAGCTTCTCTGATGGTCCCCTTGTCCATAACCAAAATCAGATCTGCATGGACAATGGCCGAAAGCCGATGGGCAGTGATGATGGTGGTCTTGCCCTGCCGTTCCTCTTTCAAATTTTCTACGATAAGGTGTTCTGTTTTAGCATCAACGGCAGACAGGGAATCATCTAAAATCAGGATGTCTGGATTGGCAGCTAAGGCCCGACTCATGGCAATCCGCTGCTTCTGACCACCAGATAGGGAGACACCCCGCTCTCCGATGATGGTGTCCAGCCCTTCTGGCATGGCCTCAATGTCCTCATAGACACCACAAAGTTGGGCAGCCTTTTTCACTAAGTCATCCGAAATATCCGGATTGGCAAAGCGGATATTATCCCGAATGGACATGGCAAAGAGGATTTGGTCCTGGGGCACATAGCCCATGAGGCTGCGCAGGTCCTGAAGCCGATAGTTGCGGATGTCATGCCCATCAAGGGAGATCGAACCCGCATCCACATCCCGCTCCCGCAAAAGGAGCTTGAGCAGGGTCGTTTTCCCAGAACCCGTCGGCCCAACGATGCCCAAGGTCTGCCCCTTTTTCAGAGAAAAATAGATCTGAGACAAGGTTTCTTGTTGGTCGTAAGAAAACCGGTCGATGGCATAGACCAGGTCCCCATTCTGAATGCTTGGCAGGGGATGGGCAGCTTCCATAATATCTGACTCCTGGGCCAGGAGGGTATCAATCCGCTCGTAGGAAACCGACCCCCGCTGAATGACATTGAAGAGGAAGCCCATGGCCTGCAGGGGCCAAACCAGCATATCCAGATAGGTGATAAAGGTCACCAGCTCCCCGATGGTCAGTTCTCCTCTGGAAATGAAGAGGCCGCCCACCACCAGGGTCAAAACATAGGATAGACCAAGAAAGGTCAGGGTCATGGGGTCAAAGAGGGCATTGAATTTGGCGGCCCTCATATTTTTTTCAAAAACATCCTGATTGGTCTGGGCAAAGGCCGCTACTTCTGCTTCCTGGTAGCCAAAGGACTTGGTCACCTTGATACCAGAGACAGCTTCTTGGACATGGTTGTTGAGCTTTGAAAAGGCCTCCTGGGAGGACTTAAAGGCAGCATGGTTGAGGCGGCCCAGGGCACTGGTTCCCATGGCCATAAAAGGCAGGGGTGAGATGGCAATCAAGGTCAGCCGCCAGTCCAGCACAAGAAACATGGTAAAGAGGGTCACTATGGCTGTCAGAGAAGCATCCACTGCCGACATGACACCCCCACCTGCTGTCATGACCAGGGCATTGATATCATTGGTAGCATGGGCCATCAAATCCCCCGTCCGAAAGCGTTGAAAAAAGGAAGGGGACATGCGGGTAAAATGCTCAAAGAGGCGATAGCGCAACACCTGCCCCAGATGGTTGGCCGTTCCAAAAATATACATGCGCCAGACATAGCGCAGCCCATACATGGCTAGACCAGATAGGACCAAGTAGAGGACATGGACAAATAGGTCCGGGGGCGTCAGAACCTGGCTGGCAATCTTGTCAATGACTTCCCCCATGACACGGGGTGGAATCAAATTAAAAACACTGACCAGGCCAAGTGCAATGATTCCAGTTAGGTAGCGCCGTTTTTCCAGCTTGAAAAACCAGCTCAATTTTCTTAATAAGTACATCTTATCTCCTTTAAATCAGTCTTCTCATTATACGCCTGACCAGGCTGATTTGCAAGGATTGAAGTCCCTTTTGGCAAGAAAAAAACTGGTTTCAAAACCAGTCCTTCTATTCAATTTAACCTACTTCGTAGCCCATCAAGAGACCATTTTCTTCCGCATAGAAACTGCAAAGACCAGATGTTGGCACCAGTTCTATGTCCGCCTGAGGATAACTGGCCAAAATCAGCTCTGAAAATTGCTGGCAGAACTTGTCATTATTGCGGTGGGCGATGATAATCCGGCCACCTGCATAGCCAGCCTTTTGCAGCTCTTCAAGGGCTGCCGTTACTGCTTTTTTATGGCCACGCGCCTTCTGCAGCAATTCCAGGGTCCCTGTTTGGCTCGCTTCTCCCACCATGCGGATATTGAGAAGGCCAACGACCGTACCCAAGAGCTTGCTGAGGCGGCCATTCTTGACCAAATTGTCCACCTTGGCCAGGACAAAGAGCAGCTTGGTCTTGGCTTGATAGGCGGTGATGGCCTCGACTACTTGCTCAAATTCCAAACCTTGGCCAATCAGGCGATTGATTTCATTAACCAAGAGGTCCATCTCCCCACCCGCAGACAGGCTGTCAATCAGGTGGATATTGACTGAAGGGTGGTCCTCCTGGAACATCTCCTTGCCCACCCGGGCGCTGTTGAAGCTGCCTGACAAGGTACCCGTCAAGGTAACAACGATAATATTTTCCGCCCCCTCATAGGCTGCCGCATAGGCTTGGGGACTCGGACAGGCTGAGGTGGTCGCCTTGCTGGAGCCATACATGGCATTCATCATGTAATCAATATCCAGATTGGTATCATCTACGTAATCGGTTCCCTCGATTTGAACGGAGAGGGGAACAGATTGAAAGAGGGTATCGGGCGCTAGATTGGCCAATTCCTTGTAGTCACAACCCGAATCCGCCACAATTTTCCATTTGGTCATTTTCTTCCAACTTTCTAAGATAAGGGACTTTTAATTGACAAGGTCCCCATCTTCTTTTACAATTATTATAGCATGAAAAATACCCGAGGACCCCAGTCTGGTCTTCGGATGTCACAGTGACACTGAAACCCATCCAGACCTGTCTGAACTTTGCAAAGGAGAAACGATGACCAAGAGAAAGATTTCCCCTAAATCCTTGAAAAACCTCTACCAATCCAACCAGGAAGCCAATCAAATTACCCGTGAATCCATTGAAACGGCCCTCCTGCACCTGATGGAAAAAAAGGATTTGCCTCAGATTTCCATTTCAGAATTGGTCAAAAAAGCAGGTGTTTCCCGCAATGCCTTTTACCGCAACTACAAGTCCAAGGAAGAAATCCTGGAATTGGCCTACGAACGGGCCTCTCACCAATGGATGGACAAGTGGAAGGACTTGCAGACTAAGGTCCAGAAAAATGGAGTGCCCCAAACTGTCACCGACTTTCTCCACCACCAGAAAGAAAAAGTGTCCGACAATCCAGCCCTGGCCAACCTAGGCCAATGGTGGAAGGATAAGACAGGCCGCTAATCATAAAACAAACCGATTGGATGTGGTATCCAATCGGTTTTTGATTTGCTAGATATGTTGCATCAACTGAGGGAAATCCCTAAATCTACTCTACATTCCAGGCAATGCCTTCATAGGTCCATCCTGACTTAGACAGCACATTCTTTTCATTTTCATCCTTGGTGTAGAGATGTTTTTTGATACCAGGGTGGTAGAGACGGTAAACTGGGATTGTCCCAAATGATTGGTAGGAAACTCCCTCTTGCATCCATCCACGTTTGGCTAAAACCTGGTACTCATTGAGATCCTTGGTATAAAGATGGACTTTTAATCCTGGATGATACATCCGGTAGACTGGAGCATCTCCTGTCTGTCTGGTGCTCCAAGCCACCCCTTCTTGTTTCCAGCCACGGGCTGCAAGGACCGTATTTTCATTGGAATCTGTTGTATAGAGATGAACTTGCAGTCCAGGATGATAGAGCCGGTAAACTGGTTTTAGGTTGGAACCTGCCTTGACCACAGTCACAGTCTGTTTTACATGGAAGCCAATGTCCGTCGTGCCTGTCGAGTCAATCTGGCGCTTGATACCATGCTGGTCCAATTCCGCCTCAAATTCTGGGCTTTCATTGTAGTATCTCCAGCCTCGAACAACTATGTCTACTGTTCCTTCTTTCAGTGCTGTCCAATTTCCTTTTGCATCGATGGACAAGATGGAGGAATCAGATACCTCGTATTTAAAGGCATACTGCAGGTCTTTCAGGACACTGGTCTGGCTGGGACGAATTTGCCCCTTGCTGCCGACTACCACTTCCCCATCAGGAAAGGTTGCAGCATCAAAATCCTCTTGGCTGACATAGTAGTTAAAGGTTTTTTCAGCTTGGCCTGCTTCCTGAACCTGGCTGCTTTCCACAGTGGTCTCTTGCAAATCAGAAACTTGACTTTCCTCAGCCAAAACAGGCAGGTCGGAAAAGGCTAGCAAACTGGCTGCCAACAATAAGATAGATAGTTTTCTTTTCATCACTTGTACCTCCACATATAGATTACCTAAAATATCCATCGCTGTCAATTCTCAGCCCAGGATTTGAGCAAAATTATCAAACGCTTTCTAAAATATCCTGCTGAGTTAATGGTGGAAGGATAAGACCGGCCGTTCATAAAAAAACAAACCGATTGGATGTCCATTCCAATCGGTTTTTTCGCACAATCTTTAATTAAGGGCGATACAGAAGGCATCCCAGGCCTGGAGGGTCTTGCTATCCAGAACCTTGGCCACTTGGGTATTGCTGATGATGGTCTCCTTGCTGGAAAGCTCAAGCTCAAAGGGCTGGGCTTGATCCGATAGGTTGACCACAACCAGATAGCTGTTATCCTCGGTCGACCGCCGATAGGCAAAGACCTTGTCTGCTGTTTCTAAGAGTTCAAAGTCCCCATCGATGAGCCAGTCTTCCTCTTTTCGCAGGGCCACCAGCTTCTGATAGGTGTAGAAAATGGAGTCTGGATTGGCCAAGGCTGCCTCCACATTGATGTCCACATGGTTGGGATGGACCGGCAGCCAAGTCTTCTCCGCACTGGAAAAACCAGCCTGATGCCCGTCTGTCCATTGCATAGGCGTCCTGGCATTGTCGCGGCCAATCTGGCGAATGCTGTCCATGATAGACTCCATGGTTTGACCCTTTTCCAGGGCTTCCTTGGCATAATTGATGGACTCAATATCCTCAATCTGTCTCAAATCCTCAAAAGGAAAGTTGGTCATGCCAATCTCCTCCCCCTGATAGATGTAGGGTGTCCCCCGCATCAGGTGGAGCAAGATGGCCAAAGCCTTGGCTGATTTTTCTCGGTAGGGACCCGTATTGCCCCAGCTAGAGAGGACCCGGGGCAGATCATGATTGTTCCAGAAGAGGGAATTCCAGCCCTGGCCCAGCTCCAACTCCGTCTGCCACTTGGTGAAAATCCTCTTCAGAGCTGGCACATCCAGCTCTTTGGCATACTCCCACTTGGGCGAGTCTGGCTTGAACAAGAGTCCGATATGTTCAAACTGGAAGACCATGGACAGTTCTTGGTTGTCTGGATTAGAATACTGCTTGGCAATCTCAGGTGTGGCGCCCCAGGTTTCGCCCACCGTCAGGAGATCCTTGTTCAAAAGGCTGGCCTGGTGCATTTCCTTGAGGTAGTCATGGAGTTTGGGACCGTTTCCAGTGATTTCCTGGTCAGGAATTTTCCCAATCAAGTCAATGACATCCATCCGAAAACCAGCCACTCCCTTGTCAATCCAGCGATTCATCATGTCGTAAATCTTCTGGCGGACCTCTTCATTTTCCCAGTTTAAATCCGGCTGCTTTTTACTAAAGAGGTGGAGATAATACTGGCCAGAGGCCTCATCATATTCCCAGGCAGAGCCAGAAAAGGTCGACGTCAGGCTGTTTGGCTGATCCCGCCAGATATAGTAGTCCCGCTTGGGACTGGATGGATTCTCCCGCGCCTCGACAAACCAGGCATGTTCATCCGAGGTATGGTTGACCACCAGGTCCATGATGATCCCGATCCCCCTCTTCTTTGCCTGAGCCAGGAGCGCTTCCATGTCGGCCATGTCCCCAAAGATGTCAGCAATAGCCTCATAATCGGAAATATCATAACCGTTGTCATCCATGGGCGACTGGTAAACAGGAGAGAGCCAGATGGCCGTGATCCCCAGTTTTTGCAGGTAATCCAGCTTACTGATAATCCCCTGTAAGTCACCGATTCCATCCCCATTACTGTCCATAAAGGACTTGGGATAGATTTGATAAATGCTGGCCTTGTGCCACCAGTGTTTTTTCATACTTGATTCCTTTCTAGGTCCAAAAACAGTAATTAAGCTCCAAAAATTTGGAGCTTAATGACTAGGAGGTCTGTTTATCAAAACTCAACCTTCTGTCCATTTTCCAAAACGGAATAGGTCAGGTCTTTTAGGTTGATAGTGGCTTCTGACACCACTGACTTGTCGGCATTGGAACGGGTGATGACAATGCTATGGTCATCAGGAGTTGCCACGTCGATGCCGCCATCTAGGTCGAAGGCTGCACTCTGATTGCGGTAGGTAAAGAGGCTGAGCAAGGCCTTAACGACAGGCCGCTCCACTTCTTGGGCAATCTCTTCCCTTGTGTAATAATGGCGGTTGATATTGCGGCCTTCCTTGGTGTTTTCCAGCAATTCTAGGTCATTTTTACCAGCTAGGAAGCCAACATAGTAGACCTGTGGAATCCCTGGTGCAAAGGCCTGGATAAGGCGGGCCAGGAAGTATTTCTGATCATCATCGCCTAGGGCAGAATAATAGGTCGAGTTGATTTGGTAGATGTCCAGATTGTTGTACTCAGCTGATGAATACTTGCGCTTAACGTTGGCTCCGACCTTGTATAGCTCGTTGGAGGCAAAGTCGATTTCCTCATCTGTCAAGATATCCTTGACATCCACCACCCCGATCCCATCATGGGTGTCCAGAGTGGTAAACTGCTTCATAGGACTCATCTTGAGCCACTTGGCCAACTGATGGGTACGGCCGGAATAGAGGGCGTGCAGGGTCACCATAGGCAGGGCAAAATCGTAGACATAATAGTCATGGTCGGCAATCTTGAACTGGATCGTATAGTGCTCATGGATTTCTGGCAGGAGCTCTGCCCCTGCAGCAGCCGCCATGTCACGGACCTTGTCCAAGAGGTCCCAAATTTCAGGCTCTACAAAGAAATCATTGGTATCTAGCTTCTTGATGGCATAGGCAAAGGCATCCAGGCGAATGAGGTCGCAGCCATTGGACGCTAGATTTTCGATGGTCTTCTGGATAAAGTCCATGGTCACCTGCTTGGTCACATCCAGGTCAATCTGCTCTTCCCCAAAGGTATTCCAGAGGTGCTCCTTACTACCATCTGCAAAGATGATTTCCTGCATAGGAGCCTTGTCCTTGCGCTTGTAAATCAGGTCCACATCTTCCTTGGTAGGGCGATTTTCTGGCCAGAATTTCTCCCAGCGAAGGAAAAGGTCGGCATAGGCGGAGTCGTCCTTCTTCTCCTGGAAATCCTTGTAGTATTTGGATTGGCGGGAGATATGGTTGATCATGAAGTCAAACATGAGGTAGTATTTTTCCCCTAAGCGCTTGACATCATCCCAGTCACCAAAGGCAGGGCCCACTTCATCATAATCCACCGGGGCAAAACCGCGGTCCCCAGTCGATGGGAAAAAGGGAAGTAGATGGACGCCACCAATCGCATCCCCAAAATAGGTGGTCAGGATTTCATCCAGCTCCTTGAGGTTCTTACCCAGACTGTCTGAGTAAGTAATCAGCATTGTCTTATTTGTAATGGCCATGGGTCACTCCTTTTCTTTATGTGCTGTCTTCATTTTAGCAAAAATAGCGTTTTCATCCTAGGGGCAGATTATCCAAATTCCTAGTGCATCTTGCACAAGATTCTATTTGACCGATCCGCTGGTCATACCAGAGATGATATTCTTTTGGAAGATGAGGTAGACAATGAGGATGGGGATAATACCGACCACATAGGAGGCAAAGGATGGGCCGTAGTCGCTGAAATACATGCCCTGGTAGTTGTATTGGAAAAGGGGCATGGTCCAGGTACTGGAATCACGGTTGAGCACCAGAAGGGGCATGAGGAAGTCATTCCAAACCCAGAGGGCATTGATAATCAAGACTGTCGCATGCATGGGCTTCATGAGGGGGAAGATAATCTTGCAGTACATGGTAAATTTGCCAGCCCCATCAATAGCTGCTGCTTCGTCCATCTCAGTTGGTACAATGGTTTTGATATAGCCCACATAAAGAAAGAGGGTCTGCGGGATGGCATAGGTCAGGTAAAGAATGGTTAAACCAACCAAGTTGGTCATGCCGAAGTCACTCATGAGCTTAGCCATGGGCAGCATAATGACCTGAAAAGGGACAAACATCCCTAGGATTAGGAGAGTATACATAATGGCAAAAATCTTCCTGCGCTCCATGTGCCGTGCGATGGAATAAGCCGCCATAGGGATGACCAGGATAATCAAGGCCACACTGACCACGGTCAGGAAGGCTGAGTTTAGGAAATACTGGGTAATACCATCACTGAAGAGCCTCTCAAAGTTGGCCAGGGTCCATTCTTCTGGCAGGCCAAAGAAATTCCCTGTGATTTCCCGTGTGGTCTTGAAGGAGCTGATAATGGTGACTGCCAGCGGAACCAACATGAGTAAAATCCCGGCTATCAATATGATGTAGGTAACAATATTATGTTGTTTTTTTGATTTCATCCTTGTAACCTCACACTTCATATTTTCTAGAGAGGGTGATTTGCACCACAGAAATAATGGTGATAATGACAAAGAGCACCACCGCCAAGGCATTGGCATAGCCAAACTGATTGTTGTTGAAGGCATTCTCGTAGACCAGAAGACCCAGGGTTCTGGTCGCCCCATCTGGACCCCCCTTGGTCAGGGAGTAAATCAGATCAAAGGCTGTCAGACCCGATTTCATGGCCAGGATAAAGACCATACTGATGGATGGGAGCAAGAAGGGCAGTTCAATTTGGAAGAACTGTTGCTGCTTGTTGGCCCCATCGATGGCCGCTGCTTCCTTGATGTCATCTGGAATAGACTGAAGGCCAGATAGGAGAATGACCACTGGCATGGCCAGGCCCTGCCAAAGAGCTACAAAGAGGACGGACCAAAAGACGGTATTCTCTTGGAAAAGGAGGTTGGAACTGAGCCAGTCGATGCCTAAGAGCTCACCAATCTGCGGAATACCATAGTTAAAGAGCTGGCTGAAAATCAAACCGATGGTGACGGTTGAGAGAACGGCTGGGAAGAAATACCAGGTCCGAAAGAAGCCGACTGCCCGAATCTTGCGATTGAGAAGGCTGGCAATCCAGAGGCCGATGACAATTTCCCCCACGACTAGGCCAATAGTAAAGAGAATGGTAAATCCTAAACTTTTGTAAAAGGCTTGGTCTTGGAAAATCTTGACATAGTTTTCCAAACCGATGACATTAAAGTTCCTAGTTAAGCCAGTCCAGTCTGTCAGCGAATAAAAGACGCCATTTATCAAGGGATAAAAGAAGAAAATCAGCTGAAGAATCACTGGAATGGCCACAAAGAGATAGGCCCAGTATTTACTGAGAAAGCCTTGTTTGTTCATAGAGTGTCCTCCTAGTTCACTAAGGCAAAGAGCCTGGGGTTTCTCCAGACTCTCTCCTTCCAATACATGACGCAATAATGAGATTATTTCATTGTGTCAAAGAATGTGTTCAAAGCATCAGTGTAGGCAGTCAAGTCCTTATTCTTGATGTAGGATACGTTGGCATCCCAGAAGGTTTCTTCAGAAGTCCATTCAGCATGCAGCCAGATGGCTTGTTGGTCAGTGAAGGCCAAGGCTGCCACATCTGCCAATTCTTCAAATTTGCCTTCTGTGTCAATGCCCTTGACAGAAGTTGGTGACCCGTCTACATCATAGTATTTTTGCATGGCTTCTGTTGAGCTCAGGTATTTGACAAAGTCTTTAGAAGCGTCCACATTTTTAGATTCAGCTGAGATGGATACGGCCATATCTGCCGCTCCCACTGTCATCACAGGGGCATCTGCCGTCAAACCTGGCATTGGGAAGAATCCTACTTCAAAATCAGGTTCTTGTTGATTGATAACAGTCAGAGCCCATGAACCATTGGCCATCATCAGGGCCTTGCCTTCAGCAAAAACGGCAACAGTATCAGCATAAAGGGCACCGTCAGAGTTGGACTGGCCATTGCCTGCCAAGAGATCCAGGTAGGCTGCTACATTTTTGGTCACTTCGTCTTCTGCGATGGCTCCCTTGTCGCTAAAACGCAGGTAGTCATTGGCAGCTTGGGCACCGCCGGCAGATTGAATCCAGGCCAGCTGAGCAAAACCATTGACTGTCCAAGGATCCCCCAAGGCTTCTGCAAATGGGGTTTGACCATCATCCTTGATTTTTTTCACGATGTCTTGGAATTCTGCCAGGCTCTTTGGAACTTCGATTCCCAGCTCAGCAAAGGCATCCTTGTTGTAGTAAACTCCAGAAACGTTGGTGGTCAGGGGAACATTGTAGATTTTGCTGTCTACTGCATAGGCTTCTGCTGCCCCTTCATTAAGGTTGCCAAGGATATCGGACTCATCTGTCAAGTCTACGAATTGCCCATCCGCTGCCCAGCCTTTAAAGTCAGCATTTTGTGGGTAGATGTTGATGACATCAGGCGCTTCACCATTAGCAATCCGGGTCTTCAAGACGGTTCCTGCATCGGGTACGCTGGTCAATGTTACCTTGACCTCATCTTGAGACTTGTTGTAATCATCTACAATTTCCTGCAAAGTAGCCTGCATTTCCGGCTTTTGAGAGAAAAACTCTACCTCAGTCACGCTGGATGAGCTGGATGATGAGCTACCACAAGCAACCAAGACACTGGCAAAGGCAACAGTTGTTGCAGCTTTAAGTAACGATGTGAATTTCATATGTTCCTCCTATTGTTTATGAAATATATATTGGACACTGTAATAATCTTTCTGAACAGGGGGAATGGTAATCCCGATGTTCATGAGCTCGTCTCCGTAAAAGCTGGCTCCCAATTCCTTAGAATAATAGCGAGCTTCTGGATTCAAGCCCTTGAGCTTGACCTGAATCAGGGGTGCTTCTGGCTGAGAAAGTACCTTGACGAAGGTAAAAACAACTTGACTCTTATCGTCATTAACATAGGTGTAGGCATAGGTGTTGTCCGTCTTCTTGAGGCGGTAATAGTCACCGAACTGTACAGTCTTCCGAATGGACTTGTAGGTCTCCACCTGCTGGGCGATTTGTTCTAGCTTGCGCTCTGGCAGGGCATGGAGGTCCAATTCGTAGCCCAGATTTCCCAGCATGGCTACATGGCCCCTCGTCGCCAAGGGGGTCACACGGCCTGTCTGATGGTTGGGAACGGCTGAGACATGGGATCCGACGCTGACGGCAGGGAAGATGAGGCCTGTCCCTTCTTGGATAGAGAGGCGGCCGATGGCATCCGTATTGTCGCTTGCCCAGGCCTGTGGCATATAGTAGAGCATGCCCAGGTCATTTCGGCCTCCGCCACCTGAACAGGATTCAAAGAGGATGTCTGGGAAGCGTTGATTCAGCTCTTCCAAGACCTGATAAAGGCCTAAGATATAACGGTGGTAAAATTCATGTTTTTCATGGTTGGCCTGGTGTTCAGGGATGTTGGTGATATTGCGGTTCATGTCCCATTTGACATAGCTGATGGGGGCTGATTCCAACACTGCCGAAACGGCTTCAATCAAGTAGTCGCAGACCTCCTGCTTGGACAGGTCCAAGACCAGCTGCTCCCGGCTGTAGGTATGGCCGCGGCCACTGATCTGAATGGTCCAGTCAGGATGGGCGCGGTAGAGGTCGCTGTCCTCTGACACCATTTCTGGCTCGAACCAAAGTCCAAAGGCCAGGCCCAGGTCATTGATTTTCTTGCCTAAACCAGCCAAGCCTGATGGCAACTTATCTCGATTTTCAACCCAGTCACCCAGGGAACAGGTGTCTGAATTGCGCTTGCCAAACCAGCCATCATCCAGAACGAAGAGTTCGATTCCCGCTTCCTTGGCGGATTGGGCCAACTCAAGAATCTTGTCTTCCGTAAAATGGAAGTAGGTGGCCTCCCAGTTATTGATGAGGATCGGCCGCTCCTTCTGGGCCCATTTCCCACGGGCAATATGCTGGCGGGCAAAGCCTTGATTGTCCCTGGTCAGCCCTGTAAATCCTTGGTCTGTATAGGAAAGCAGGGCTTCTGGTGTTTGAAACTGGCTATGGGCCTCTATGTGCCAGCTGAAGTGTTCATCATTGAGGCCAATCCCAAGCCGGCTGGTCTGGATGGCTGTGGTCTCCACAAAGGCTGTGAAATTGCCACTATACACCAACTGGGCTGAATAGATGTCCCCTTGATCCTCCGTTGTGGCAGGATCCGCCAGGGCGATAAAGGGGGTTCTGGAATGGCTGGAAGCACCACGGATGCTTCCAACTGAATACCTTCCCTGGGTCAAGGGCGTCTGGGTCCATTCTTTTTCAAAGCCGTAGCGGCCGGTCAAGCTATGGATGGTAAAGTCCTTATGGGGCAAATCCAGAGTCAGGGACAGGGCCTTCTCCAGCTGGATAGCTTGTTTGCCTGTTTGAATCAGGGCGGAGCGGGCCAGGAAATTGGCTTCCTCAAAGAGGCTGTAAGTCAGGGTGACGGTCACTTCTGTCAGCTGATCATAGAGATCCACTTCTAGGGTCTCTACCTGCTCTTCATTTCCAAAACTGGCGGGCAAGCCTGCCAACTCTTTTTTCCCTTTGTAGATTCGATGACCTTGATAGCGCAAATCTAGGGCCGTGCCCTTAGCATTTCGCACTTCAATGGCAGATGTTCGGAAATCCCCCAGGCCATTGCTGCTGTACTCCAAGGCCAGGGTGTCCAGTGAAAAGGTCCTGTCCTGGCTGGTCGGATTGGGAGAAAAGGCCCGGTCCAGATATGTTATTTTGTTGTCAGGACTAAATCTTTTGATTTTTTTCCCGAAATAACGATGAACTACATATCCCTCATCTAAAACCTGTAGAATATAGGAAAAGTCTCTAGACTTCAAGTGAAATAAGGATAAATCCTCTTGGTACTCAATCATAGCGACTCCTTCTTTCTTTTATTGGCTTTATTTTACCAGATGAAAGCGCTTTTAAAAATGGAATTTTGTTAGGAGAATATGGTAAAATGTTAGAAATGATATTTTGAAGGAGACACACCATCATGCTCTTTTCTGAACTAAAATCCGATAGCAGTGACCTCTCCATTGACTTTTATGGCTTTGAAGACTGCGCACCATCCTACTCTTTCGGTCCCGCCATCCGGGAACATTTTGTTATCCATTACATCACCAAGGGCAAGGGAATCTTCTATTACAAGAATCAGGAAATTCCCCTCTCTGCAGGAGATTTGTTTCTTTTAAAACCCAATGAAGTCACCTTCTATCAGGCAGATCAAGAGGACCCCTGGTCCTATTATTGGATAGGCCTGAGCGGCAACAAGGCCAGTGACTATTTCAACCTATCCAACTTCGGTCTCAAGGCCTATCTCTACCATCAAGAGGACTTGGATACCAAGCCACTGGCCCAGCAGATTATCCAGTTGATTACCAAGGCCGAGTCCAAGGTCCAAACTGCCAACAAGCATTTGGAACTCTTAAGCCTGGCCTATGCCCTGCTCTTTGACATCAGCAGCCTCTGTCCCAATCAGACGGTCCAACAGCTGAGTCAGGCTGAGCAAATTTGCCTGGAATGCCGCCACATCATCGAAAAACACTATAATTTGGACGGCCTCTCCATCTCAACCATCGCCGATGACCTCAATGTCAACCGCAGCTATCTGACCACCCTCTTTAAGAAATACCACCAGATTAGCCCCAAGGAATACCTGCTCCAAACCAGGATGAAACGGGCCAAGCAGCTTCTAGAAAATACCAGCGAGCCCATCAAGGTCATTTCCTATTCCGTCGGTTATCAGGACCCCCTCTATTTTTCAAAGGTTTTTCACCATTTCTATCAGATGTCCCCCAGCCAATGCCGAAAAAAACCAAGCCCATCGCATGGGGATTAAAGATTTTGCCAAAAAAAGGACCTCGCGGTCCTTTTATAGTGAATTGAGAAAGGAATAGGACAAGGCAAGTTGATGCAGATAGATCTGGAGTTCATCAAAGAGACTTAACGATGTCCTGACCTTTATTCAGTTCACTTGATTGTCCTAATTCTCTAGTCCGCTCCAGGGCTTGGTTGACCCCTTGGATGGTGGCTGCCTGGAAACCGGCCTGGGTCAAGGCCACCAAACCAGCAATGGTCGAGCCGCCAGGTGATGTAACCTGGTCTCTCAGCTGGGCAGGATGCTGGTCACTTTCCAGCACCATTTGTGCAGCCCCAAGAACCGTTTGGCTGGCCAAAAGCTGGGCATCCTGGGCTGATAAGCCATTTTGAATCCCAGCGGCTGACATGGCCTCGATCAATTCATAGATGAAGGCGGGTCCGCAGCCTGCAATGGCTGTGGCGGCATCCATCAGGTTTTCAGGTAATTGCTTGACCTGACCTGACTGGGCCATCAAGTCTTCAAAAAGGCGGGCATTTGTTGCCTGGCTGGTGGCAAAAGTGGTCATACCCTGGCCAATGGCAACGGGTGTATTGGGCATCATCCGAATGATTTGCTGGGCTGGCAGGTAGGCCGCCAACTGGCCCAGACGGACGCCAGCTGCCATGGAAATCCAGATGGCTGATGGGTTTTCAGCAATGGAGCTTGCCAGGTCTGACAAGACCGGCCCCACCAAGTGGGGCTTGAGGCCCAGAAAGATGACCTGGGCCTGGCTGGCAATTTCCTGATTGTCAGTAGCTTTTCCCTGAAAACGGTCTGCCAAGATGGCCAGTTTTTCCTGATTGTGATCGCTGAGCAGAAGCTCGTGTGGACCTGTCTTGGCCACTGCCTCTAAGATGGCAGCTCCCATATTGCCCAGTCCGATAAATCCTATTTTCATACTGTCTCCTTAGTTCCGAACCTGTCCATCACCTTTGATGATGTACTTGTAGGTGGTCATTTCACGCAAGCCCATTGGCCCACGGGCATGCATCTTCTGGGTCGAAATACCCAGTTCACAGCCCAGACCAAATTGTCCCCCATCGGTAAAGCGGGTGGACACATTGACATAGACCGCTGCTGAATCCACATTCTGGGTAAAGTAGTCTGCTGCCTGCTGGTTTTCCGTTACAATGGCATCGCTGTGGCCGGTCGAATGCTGACCGATATGGACCACTGCTTCCGCCACATCCTTGACGATTTTGACAGCCAAGATATAATCTAAAAATTCCGTGTCAAAGTCCAGGTCGCCTGCTGGTAGGGCCGCTTTGAAGTAGGAAAGAGCCGCTGCATCAGCCCGCAATTCGACTTGGCCTGCTAGGGCCTTTTCTAGGGCTGGCAAAAAGCTGGCCGCTACCTCCTCATGGACCAGAAGTACTTCTTGCGAATTGCAAACCGAAGGTCGGCTGGTCTTGGCATTGACCACAATCGCAAGTGCCTTTTCCAAGTCCGCTTCCTCGTCCACATAGACATGGCAGATGCCTGTTCCTGTCTCGATAACCGGCACAGTGGCATTTTTTACCACCGCTTGAATGAGCCCCGCCCCACCGCGAGGTACCAGGAGGTCAATCTTGCCCTTAGCGGTCATCAGCTCAGTGGCAGAGGCACGACTGGTATCCTGGACCAATTCAACCACTTCTGGCGCAATGCCCGCCTCCTGCAAGCCAGCCTTGAGGGCTGTCATAATGGCCTGGGCTGAATGAAAGGCTTCCTTGCCTCCCCGCAGAATAACGGCATTTCCGCTCTTAATAGCCAGGGCTGCCGCATCAGAAGTCACATTTGGCCGGCTCTCATAAATCATTCCAATCAGACCAAAGGGTATGGACTGCTTGCTGATGACCATACCATTTGGGGCTGTGGATTCCTCCAGAACCAGACCAACTGGATCTGGCAGGGCAATCAAGGCCCGAATCCCAGCAGCCATGTCTCCAATCCGCTCCTCATTCAAGAGCAGCCGATCTAACATGACCGGTGTAATGGAAGAGTTTTTGGCCGCTTCCATATCCCGAGCATTGGCCGCCAAAATCAAGTCCTTCTGACTCTCTATTTGGCTGGCCATAGCTTCCAGGGCCTGATTTTTCTGCTCAGTCGAAGCCAGATTGATGGCCGCCTTGTGGGCCAAGAGTGAATCTAATAATGCTTGCGTTGTCGTCATTGTATACCTCCTTAGAGTGAGACCCAATCATTGCGATGGATAAAGATGCCCTCAGGCTGGCCTGCTTCACACATGGCCTGCAAGTTGGCAGAAGAAATTTTGACCCGGCCCTTGCCAATCAGGCGATGGTCTTTTTGGCTATAAACAGCAACAATGCTGCCCGCCTCAAAGTCTCCTTCAATCAGCTTGATGCCCCGCAACTAAAAGGCTGCGCCCTTGCTCCAGCATGGCTTTTTCAGCGCCTTCATCGATTTCCACCGAGGAGTCGGTTCTGGCATAAAAGGCCATCCATTGCTTGCGTTGGTTCATAGCGTGGTCATCCGCCAAAAAGAGGGTGCCACGATTGGACTGATCAACTGCCTGCAGGAGGGCTGTATCTTCTTTTGAGGAACAGATAAAGACTGGAACACCAGACTTGGTTGCAATCTGGGCTGCCTGCAACTTGGTGGTCATGCCCCCCGTTCCATTGGCCGAACCGGCTCCTGCTGCCATCTCAAAGAGGTCAGCTGTGATGGATTCGATTCTGTCCAAATGCTTGGCCTGGGGATTGGTATTGGGATTGTCCGTGTAGAGACCATCCACATCCGTCAAAAGGACCAGCAAGTCTGCCTTGAGCAGGGAAGCTACTTGAGCCGACAGGGTGTCATTATCGCCCACCTTGATTTCCTCGATGGCAATGGTATCATTTTCATTGATAATGGGAATGGCCCGCTGGCGCAGCAGAACTTGAAGGGCCTGAGAGGCATTCTGGTAGCGCCTGGCATCCGCAAAATCATCCTGGGTCAAAAGGACCTGGGCGGATACGATGCCGTCCTTCATCAGATTTTGGGTATATTCTTCAATCAAGAGCCCCTGGCCAACTGCGGCGCTGGCCTGTTTTTCCGCAATCTTGGTCGGCCTTTTTTCAAAGCCTAAACGGCGAAAACCAGCCGCGATGGAACCCGACGTGACAAGGACAATCTGGTGGCCCTGTTGGTGGAGCTGGGCCAGCTGATTGGTGATGCGGGCAATCTTGATCCGGTCCAGACTGCCATTTTTTTGGGTCAAGGAACTGGTTCCCACCTTAAAAACCAGGGTTTTCTCTTTCATCTTGTGCCCTCTCTTCATAGAATCTTTCCAAAAAGTATACCATAAATATGCATTTTAGACCATAAAAAGAACGGCAAAAGCCATTCTTTCATCTGTTATTATTGTTTAGCTGTGTCTTGAAAAAAATGCTGCTACTTTTTCAGACAAATCAGCCAAGGAAGTCTGGCTAACCTGGTACTCATCCTTCAAGAAGCGCTTGATTTGCCGGCTATAGCGCTTGTTTTGACAGCGATTGTCCAAGAGGATGACGGCGGATACCTGCCCATCATGGCGCTTGGTCCGGCCGATAGCCTGTTTCAGTTTGAGCAACATAACAGGCAGATTGTAATCATAGAAGGGCTGTTTGCCTTCTGCTCTCAAGACATGATTGATTTTTTTGACCAGAGAATCCCGCGGATTGTCAAAAGGCAGGCGGGGAATCACCTGAATGACTTGCTCCTGACTGGCAAAATCGACTCCTTCCCAGAAGGCCCCTGTCGCTAGCAAGAGCTGACTTTCGCCCCGTTCAAAGCGTTTTTTCACCACCATCTCACTGCCGTCTCGGTACTGGGCCAAGTGACCCAAGCCTTTTTCATCCAGAAGGCTTGAGAGAGCCGCAAGGAGAGCCTTGGAGGTAAAGAGAAGCAAGATGGGCTGGTCCAAGACCAGGCATTCCTCAACAAAATCCGCCAAAAATGCTGCCTGCTCTGCCAGGTCCAACTCCACCAGGTCGGGTAGGTCCTCCAGGAGGAAAATCTCCTGCTGCTGGCTCCTTCGACTGGGCAGCTCATCCATGGTAAAGTCCTCAAAACCCAGCAAGTCCGCCAAATTGACCCGCTTACTGATGGATAGAGTGGCAGAGATACAGAAGGTTTTGGTCTGAGGCAAAAGCGCTGCCAGATCCAACAAGTCCAGCTGACTGGCCCGCAAATGGTAAAGCGACTCCCCATCTGCTGGATCCTCTTCCAACCAGAAATGATCGTAAAAATCCAAGAAACCGCTCAAATCCTGCAAACGCCCCTCCAGCACATCCAATTCCTGCAGGTTTTGCTGGAGTTGCTCCAAATCCTGGCTAGTCAACTCTGACTGACCCTGGTACTGATAGTTGAGCACTAACTGCTGCAACTCAAAAAAACTACTTTCGTAAAGCCGCTGCTCCAATAAGTCCTCCGATTTGTCCTTGCCACTCTGCAAATCTTGCAAGAGGGGCTGAATGGGCAGGCTCTGGCTGGCCAGTGATTCCGCCGTCAAGAGCAATTTTTGGGCCTCATCGATGACCAAGATTCGATTTTCCGTCAGATAGGCCTGGTCCTTGAGATGATGGAGCAAATAGGCATGATTGGTCAAAAGCAGGCGACTCTGACGAGCCCTCCTATGCAGGCGGCGCCAGAAATCCCAGTCCGCAAAGAGGGAGTGAGGCTCCAGAGAACCATCGTGCTGCAATTCATCAAAATAGGGCTGGTAGCGCATCTTAAACTTCAACTCATCCAAATCGCCCGTCTCTGTGTCACAGAGCCAGACCAGGATTTGCATCTTATGGCGATTGAGGAGGCGATTGGGGTCATCCCGTTGCAGGGTCCGCCAAAAGCTATCCAATTTGAGAAAATGCCTGGAGGATTTCAGGGATTGAATAGATAGTCCAAAGCCATCAACCAGACTTTTCCCCTCTTTTTCCATAATCTGCTGCTGCAAGACCAGGCTGGGCACGGAAACCAAAAGGGGCTTCTGGCTAGCTGCCAAAAGGGGCAAGAGATAGCCATAGGTCTTGCCGATACCTGCCTGGGCCTGAATAAGATGCACCTGCTGGTCATCTGCCAGACGCTTTTCCACTAGACTGGCAAAGGCCTTTTGCGGCGCCCGCTCATCCAGACCCAGCAGGGCCAAATTTTCTGAAAAGTCCTGGGCTAAGGGTCTCATCTCTTCTAGCGGGACTTCTTTTTTCAACATCAGGCCCTGAACATTCTGACAGGCATCACTACTGTATTCCGACATGCCTGCATAGACTTCCTCAATGACCAGCCGACTTTCAAAAATCAGATGGTCGGCAAAATCCAAAATCTGACCGACAGTCTGCTTGGGGAGGCTAGCAATCTTGGCCTGAATCTTAAAGAGCAACTGGGCCGTTGCCATGGCATCCGAAATAGCCGTGTGGGCCTGTTCCAGGTCCAGGTCCAGGTCCTCTGCCAAATTGCTGAGGCTGTATTTCTCCAGGGTTGGAAAAAAGAGTTGGGCCAGCTCCACCGTATCCACCCTGGGTGTGTGGAGGTCAAAACCCTCGAAAAATAGATTTTCCGCCAGCAGATTGCCATCAAACTTGACATTGTGGGCCACGAAAACAGCATCCTCAATCAGACGATAGATTTCCTCGGCTACCTGGCTGAAATCAGGAGCCTTCCGCAGGCGCTTGTTGCTGATTCCCGTCAAGAGTTGAATCTGAGGCGTCAAGTCCTCATGAGGGTTGACATCCTGTTCATAGGTTTGGAGGACTTGGCCATCCTGGACGATGACAATGCCCACCTGAATAATTTTTGCATCGCTCCCTGTCCCCGTAGCTTCCAAGTCCACAATAGCATAGCGATGTCCACTTTTTTTCTCTGTCATACTCATCAAATTATATCATATTTCCGACTGTTTTTAGCAGTCATATTTTTCAAGTCTCAACCGGTCCCCAGCCAAAAAACTAGTCTCAAATTTTTCCATAGGCCGAAAATGGGCCTTGCCAAACTCATCAATAAGTCCGTGAAATTCCTGGGCATCCGCAAAGGTGAAGGGTTCAGGCAGTCGATGCAGCCTTTTGGCCAAGGTCTGGTAATCTCTCAAGCCCTCTACACCCAGAAGGCCAAAGAGGGTCCTAGCATACTTGTCAGCCACAAACTGGGGCTGATCAAAAATGTAGGTCAAAAGAACATCTGCCGTCTCTGGTCCTACCCCATGCAGCCCCAGGAGGACTTCCCGCAAACGGGAACCATAGGCCTGGCAGATGGCTTTGGGGGCTACATCATGATCAAGATACCATTGTGCCAATCCTTGGATGGCCCTGCTCTTGTTTTTCATAAAACCTGCTGGCCGCACCAAGTCTTCCAAGATTTTGCTATCCAGCTGTACAATACATTCAAAATCATAGGCTGTTGCTTCCCTAATCAGCTGAGAAGCCCTGGTCGCGTTTGCCTCCGTCGTATTTTGAATCAGCACTGCTTCAATCATGATTTGTTCCTTGCTGTCAGCAGGCCACCAATTGGTTGGTCCCATATGGGCCAACATTTTCTGATAGAGTTCGTATAAGGTCAGTTCCATCTTCGCGTCCTTTCCCTTCTATTCTATCAAAAATTACCCAAGGCTTAAATAAAGATCCCTCAATCCTGTCAAAATGCCCAATTTTTGGTAGACTATCCTTGAGGAGGATTTTCCATGAATTTACATCGCATCACCAATACCATCGCAGCCGAAAACACCTATATTCTTGAAAATGACCGCCGCCTAATCCTGATTGACCCAGGCAGTGACTGGCCCGCCATCGAAGCCAGCATCCGCGAGCTCAACAAGCCCATCACGGCCATCCTGCTGACCCATACCCACTACGATCATATCATGAGCCTGGAGAGGGTTCGAGCAAGCTTTGGCCAACCACCCGTCTATGTGTCGGAAAATGAGGCCAGCTGGCTCTACTCTCCTTTGGACAATCTCTCTGGCCAACCCAGACACGATGACCTGCCAGATGTCATCTGCCAACCAGCCGAGCAGCTCTTTCAATATGATACAGCCTATGACCTGGACGGCTTCCAGTTCCAGGTGGTCCAAACACCTGGCCACTCCTGGGGCGGTGTTTCCTTTGTCTTTCCAGAAGAGGAATTGGTCATCACAGGCGATGCCCTCTTTCGAGAAACTATCGGCCGCTATGACCTGCCTACTGGCAACTTTGACCAGCTGATTCAAGGCATCAAGGACAAGCTTCTGATCCTGCCTGGCCATTATCGGGTCTACCCCGGCCATGGCCGTGACACCACTATCAACCACGAAAAAGTCTTCAACCCCTTTTTACGATAAGAAAAAGACCCGACCGGGTCTTTTTGCATGTTTAAATCTTCAAGAAGCGGCTCATCGAAATCATGGA
>ERZ650312.155-NODE-155-length-34609-cov-23.639694_pt1 | contig 34609 bp, 37 predicted proteins | sample MGYA00376248_ERZ650312 | MGnify/ENA primary metagenome ERZ650312 (study PRJEB26733, sample SAMN07839316) | wastewater metagenome | biome: urban; feature: wastewater treatment plant; material: waste water | place: USA: North Carolina | collected 2016-07-28 ... | reverse complement strand
AGATTATACCTCTAAAAATATTCAAAAAAAATCGGACAAAAGCCTAGTCATGGTCGGAAGATTTTTCTTCCGACTTTTCGTTTTTTAAAGCGATATTTTTTTTATTTAACTTGTTGATTTTCAGTAATTTAATTTGGTTGATTGGGTATTATTTTGTATCTTTATGACTGATAATCAATAAGTTATGTCAGTATTTAAAGACCACAAAATTTCTCTCAAGCAAGTTTTAGAATTTGTTCCAGAGGCACTTTTAAGTCATCTTTCCGCAACAACCAAAGTAGATTATTACAGTAAGGTTCTTCATGGAAAGAAAATGTTTTATCTGCTTCTATTCTGTATTTTTGATAATGAAAAACTAAGTCAGCGAACATTAGAAGATACTTTTAACAGCAGTGGATTCAAAGCATTATTTGGATTAGGAGAAGAAGAAAAAGTACGCAGAAGTTCCATCTCGGAAAGGCTTTCTAAAATTGATTCTCATTATTTCAAAGAGATTTATGAGCAGATGTATGGAAGGTTTTCAGAACTATATTCAAAGTCTGAAATCGAAAAATACAATCTCATAAGAGTTGACAGTACGATTGTTGCCGATACTTGCAACAAACTTAAAGAAGGAATTGATCAGAAAAGCGGAAAGAAGTTGGTAAAATTCAGTTTTTCATTTGATGGAATTCTACCTTCGGGAGTTGAAGTTTTTACTGCTCAAAAATATTCCTCAGAAGAATCAGCACTTCCACAAGCCATTTTAAAACATACATTAAAAGAAATAGGACACGACAATATTTATATAATTGACAGAGGTTTGCAATCTACCCGTACGATGAAAGAATTTGATGAACAATCAATTAAATTCATTATTCGATCGAAAGAAAATCGAAAATTTGAAGAAATAGAAACTTATCTTGATGTTGAAAATCCTTTAAAATGGGAAGATTGGGGACTTGTAAAAGATAGTAAAGTAAAACTTTTCACAGGAAAACCTATTTTAAATAAACGAGGAAATATTCATCATCGAGAAGAAAAAGTAGAAACAGAGTTTCGGTTGGTAATCATTAAAAATGAAAAAACGAACAAAGAATTTTGGTTCTTGACTAATGAATTTGAGTTGTCAGCCAAAGAAATTACCGATTATTACCGTAAAAGATGGGATATTGAAGTGTTTTTTAGATTCATGAAACAAGAACTTAATCTTAGTCATCTGGTTTCACTTAACAAAAACGGAATTGAAGTGATGGTTTACATGACGATGATTGCCTCAATGCTACTGCTGATCTATAAAAAAGCAAATAACTTAGGTTACAAAACCGCAAAACGACGTATTGCAATGGAACTTCGAGATATGATTACTGCTATTTTAATCATTTTCGCTGGTGGAAATCCTGATAAAGTGTTCAAAACTTAAACATAAAAAATGGTCGGATTTTCTTCCGACCATGACTAGGAAATTTCCCGTTTTTAATATTTCTAAAATTTTAAATTAAGGTTTTTCTGAAAGTTTTTTCAAATTTTGGAGTCCTTCTTCATACGATTTCCCCATCCAGTAATCCATCATTGGCTTCATAAGATTAGAAGGATATTCCATTTCTGCATCTAGCGTCCAAACCACTTTTGTAGCATTTCCTTCTTGTGTCAATACAATATCAGAAGTGGCTTCACCTTGACCTTCAAAAGCCATTTTAGTGCTTTGTTTCTGATTTGGAATAAGTGCTGTGATTTCTTGGCAACCATTTCCTACATCTTTTTCATCACTTTTCCAGCAATGTTTATCGCCAATCTGACCAGAAACTCCAGAATAGGTAGATTGCAACTGCGGGTCTAATTTCATCCAAGGATTCCATTCATTAAATGCTTTCATAGAATTGAGATGTGAATACACTTTTTCTGCAGGAGCATTAATGACAATCGATTTTTCATAATGGTATTTTTCACCAATGACAAACATGGCAATCACCAAAACGGCTAGAATTGCCAAAAGGATTTTTAAAAACTTTTTCATAGTGTTATAATGTTTATTTTGTGATTCCTTAAAGGTAAATATTTTTAATTTAACTAAATTTACAGTCCAAAATTTGAACAGACGATGACAAATCCACTTTTACAATCCTTCAATACAAAATATCAATCAGCTCCATTTGCAGAAATAAAAGAAGAACATTACTTACCTGCATTCAAAGAACTGATAGACCAATCTTTGCAAGAAATACAAGAAATCACTCAAAATCCTGAAACGCCTACTTTCGAAAACACCATCGAAGCATTGGCTTATTCTGGCGAACAATTAGATGTGGTTTCTAATATTTTCTTTAATCTAAATTCTGCCGAAACCAATGACGAAATTCAACAAATCGCTCAAGAAGTTTCGCCTTTATTGACTGAATTTGCTTCGAAAATTTCGCAAAACGAACAACTTTTTTCAAGAATTAAAAAAGTGTACGACGAAAAAGACCATTATTCACTCAACGAAGAGCAAAAAATGCTTCTAGAAGAAACCTACAAAGGTTTTGTAAGAAATGGAGCATTGCTGAATGACGAGAAAAAAGAACAACTCAAAAATATTAATATTGAGCTTTCTAAAAAATCTTTGCAATTCGGACAAAACGTTTTGGCAGCGACCAATCAATATTATAAACACTTGACCAACAAAGAAGATTTAGCTGGAATTCCAGAGGCAATTCTTGCGCAATATGAAGAAGAAGCAAAAGAAAGAAATCTAGAAGGTTATGTGATTACGCTTCAGTTTCCGAGTTTATTACCCGTTCTTACTTATGCGGAAAATCGTGAGTTGAGAAAGGAATTGGCAATTGCAAACGGAAAAAAATCTTTTGATGGTGGTGAATTTGACAACCAAAACCTCATCAAAGAATTGGTACAACTTCGTCAAGAAAAAGCGCAATTGTTAGGCTACAAATCTTTTGCAGATTATGTTTTAGAAGAAAGAATGGCAAAATCTCCACAGAAAGTGTTAGAATTTTTGAACGAATTATTGACTAAAGCAAAACCTTTTGCTCAAAAAGATGTGGAAGAGCTTTCCGTTTTAGCAAAAGCTGATGGAATTACAGAAATGCAAAGTTATGACCACGCTTATTATGCCGAAAAACTCAGAAAACAAAAATTTGATTTCAATGATGAAGAATTGAAACCTTATTTCCAGTTAGACAAAGTACAAGAAGCGGTTTTCGGGTTAGCAGGAAAACTTTTCGGGTTAGAATTTGTAGAAACCACTGACATTCAAAAATATCACACTGATGTGAAAACGTATGAAATTTTTGAAAGATATGAGATACGAGATACGAGATATGAGATTGAGAATGTAGAATCACTCGAAACTCGAAACCCGGAACTCGGAACACAATTTAAAGCTTTGCTTTACGCTGATTATCATCCAAGAAAGGGAAAAAGAGCGGGAGCATGGATGACGAGTTTTAAAAATCAATACATCAAAAATGGCGAAAACCACAGACCGCATATTTCTGTAGTTTGTAATTTTACCAAACCCACTGCTGAAACACCAAGTTTACTGACTTTCAACGAAGTCACCACGCTTTTCCATGAATTCGGGCATGCTTTACATGGTGTTTTGGCAAACACTCAGTATCCTAATCTTTCTGGAACTTCTGTAAAATGGGATTTTGTAGAATTGCCTTCTCAATTTTTAGAAAATTACTGTTACGAACCAGAATTTTTGAAAACATTTGCGAAACATTATCAAACGGGTGAAGTTTTACCAGATGAAAAAATTCAGAAAATAGAAGATTCTAAAAACTTTATGGAAGGCTATCAAACCTTGAGACAACTCAGCTTCGGAATTTTGGACATGTCTTATCACGCCGAAAACGTAAAAGTAGAAGATGTAAAAACCTTTGAAACCGAAACCATCAAAGCGACTCAAGTTTATCCTACTCTATCAGAAACAGCTGTTAGCACCAGTTTTTCACATATTTTCCAAGGAGGATATTCGGCTGGATATTATTCTTACAAGTGGGCAGAAGTTTTGGATGCAGATGCTTTTCAATATTTCAAAGAAAATGGGGTCTTTGACCCTTTAATTTCTAAAAAATTTAAAACGTTGCTCGAAAGTGGCGGAACAAAAGACCCAATGGAATTGTATAAAAATTTCAGAGGAAGCGAGCCGAAAGTAGAAAGTTTGTTGAAGAGAGCTTTTGGTTAATGGAAAATTGAGAATCTTTGAAACACAGAGATACAGAGGACTCACGGTGAACACGGTTTTTAAATTTTTGTGGAATTTTTCTTTTTATATTTGACAAGAATAATTCCTTGTGAACTCTTTGAATCCTTTGCTTTTCTTAATAAATATTTGAAAAAATTAAATAATTCCTTCGTGAACTCAGCGAAACCTCTGTATCTCTGTGTTTAAAAAAACAAAAAATTATGAATTGTCCTTGTTGTTCAGGAAAATTGTACGAAGAATGTTGCGAACCTTTTCATTCTAAAAAAGAGTTTCCCAAAACTGCGGAAGAACTGATGCGTTCTCGTTATGCTGCATTTGCCATTCCGAATGGAGAATATTTATGGCAAACCACATTGCCCAGCAAAAGAAAATTCCATGACAAAAGTGAATTGGAAGCTTGGGGAAAAGAAAACACTTGGACAAAACTGGAAATCATCAATTCCAGCGAAAAAGAAGTAGAATTTAAAGCTTATTTCACTGATAAATTCGGGAAAGAAAACATTCATCATGAGTTATCTACTTTTAAAAAGGTAGATAAAAAATGGTATTATGTTTCGGGGAAATTTTTGGATTAAAATTAAATTCTCGCAGATTTTGCGGATTCTGCTGATTTTACTTTTTTTTAATTACCTAATCAGCCAAAATTATTTTAGAACATGACAAGTTTTTAAAATGATTTTTAAAACCACAAAAGAGACAAAAGCTTTCTATTTCTTAAAGCAATCCAAAAGTAAAAAAAGTAGAATATTTTACTTTTTTTACTTTTGAAATACTTGTTTTCAATCCTTTCTTTTGTCTCTTTTGCGGTTTATTAATTTTTAACATGTACTAAAAACATTATTTATTTTTCTTCTTTTGTCTTAATACATACAGATAAAGGCTTTCTACTTTTTTCCTTGCCCAATCTGTTTTTCGTAGAAATTTAAGCGAAGAATTAATGCTCGGATTTTCGTTGAAACAACGAATGTTTATTTGTTTTCCCAGTTCTTCGAAACCATTATAATAGTCTACCAATTCTTCCAGAATGGCATCTAATCTTTTCCCGTGTAAAGGATCTTTAGAATTCTGTTCCATGTTATAAAATAAAATCCCGAAAATTTCGGGATTTTTTGTTTTTAAAATATTTTTTAAGGTATAATTTCAAAAAAAGATTAGAAATTAGTGACCAGAGTTACCATCAATTCCGTGTGCATGTCCATGCGCTAGTTCTTCTTCAGTAGCTTCTCTATGATCTACGATTTCTACATCGAAATATAAAGTTTTTCCAGCCATTGGGTGATTAAGGTCTGCTACTACAACTTCTGGAGTAACTTCTACCACTACTGCTTGGAAATTATTTCCTTGATTGTCTGAAAGTGGAAGAATTGCACCTACTGGTGGCATTCCTGATTCATTGAACATTTCTAAAGGCAATTGTGCTACTGCTTGAGGATTTCTTTCGCCGTAACCTTCTGCTGGTAAAATTGTGAAAGAAGCTTTATCGCCAGAAGTTAATCCTTTGATGCTTTCTTCAAATTTTGGAATCATCATTCCTACTCCATATAAAAAAGTAAGCGGATTTCCCGCATCTGATTTTTCTACAAGAACTTTTTCGTTATTCTCTCCATCTGTGTGAAGAACGTAGTTGAGTGCAACTACTTGTTGGTTGTCTATTGTCATAATATTTTATTTTTTAGAGAATGCTCTCTTTTTATTCTATTGGTGTCAATTTTCTTGCCTTTGGAGAAAATAAAACTTTTAACTGCCAAATTGACCTGTTTTTTTTTAAACTCTTATCTAAATTGAACCAATAAATCTTTCAAAAAAATTAATTCTTTAGAATTCGACCAAAAAAGTTCTTTTCTATCAATTATTGTGATATTTCTTTTGATTTTACCGCTTCATTTCTAGCTTTTGCAAGCATAGGAATAGAAATAAGTCCCATCACAAGCATAATCACCAATTGCATGGTATGAGAAATAAAAGCATAGCTTAATCCTACTTCACCTCCCAATTTAGCATCTTTTCCCATAGAAAGAAATAGGGCAGAAATACCTAATTTCATAGCTAGGTGAAATGCTCCAATTCCTCCAGAAGCGGGAACCATCATTCCTAATGTTCCTACTACAATTAAGAAAAATCCGTCTGCAAATGTAAAACTTGAAGTTTCTGGCAATGCGAAACACACTAAATATGCCGCCAAATAATAAGAAACCCAAATCGCGATAGATAATATAATAAATTTTCCTTTTTGCTTGAGTTTGAAAATAGTAGTTAACCCATGAAAAATCCCTTCTACGAATTCTATCACCTTTCCAATGAGAGGAAGATGGGTAAACTTGTCTTTGAATTTAAAGAAAATAAAAGTTCCTACTGCCAATAATGCAATTCCACCTATAATATAAGTAGGATTTATTTTAATTCCTGATTTTTGGTAAAAAGTAATAATAGCATCTTCTTTAAAAACTACCGTGAGAACCAAAAATCCTAACATACAGAATAAATCTACTACTCTTTCTAAAATGATGGTTCCGAAAGATTTATCTACCGGTACTTTTTCTACGCCATATAAAGCAGTAGAACGTGCTAATTCGCCACTTCTAGGAATGGTAAGATTCATGAGATACCCGAAAGAAATCGTCCACAATGAATTAGAATTAGAAATCTGGTAACCCATAGGTTCTAAAAGTAAATTCCAACGAACCGCTCTGAACCAATAAGCTAATAACCCAAAAATCATAGCAGCAAAAACCCAAAGATAATTGGCTTTAGCTAAAGAGGCTTTGATATTTGTAAAATCTAATCCTTTTAATGCGAACCACATAAAAAGGGCTGCAAAAGCAATAGATACCAGTATCGTAGAAACTGTTTTAAGAGACGATGATTTTTTTTGATTTTCCAAAAGAATAGCGATTAAGTAAGAAGATTGGTTTTTTCGTCTGGGAAAATAATTTTCGGCTGGAAGTTTTGTGCTTCCTCTACAGACATTTGCGCATAAGAAATAATGATGATTACATCTCCTTTTTGCACTTTTCTAGCGGCTGGTCCGTTGAGACAAATTTCACCAGATTTTCTTTTACCTTTTATAACATAAGTATCAAAACGTTCGCCATTATTTACATTTACGATGTAAACTCTCTCTCCTACCACTAAACCTGCGGCATCAATAAGGTCTTCGTCTACTGTAATACTGCCGATGTAATTAAGGTCAGAAGCAGTAACCGTAACACGATGAATTTTTGATTTAAAAACTTCTATTAACATGGCGCAAATTTAAAATAAATTAATTGATTAGTAAAGAATTATCTGAGATTTAAACAAATATAATATTTCGCCAAATTCCCTTTAAAAAAAGACATTTTAGCAGATAAACAAGTTAATCATTATATTTAATGACAAAAAAGAGGAAAAAAAATATCAAATTAACAAATTCATAATTTAGAAATTCATTAAACGCTTATTTAAAAAACACTCTATTCAAAGCATATAAAAAGAATTTCAATGCTCGGAAAAGCCTATTTTTTGTAATAGACAAGAATTATCATTTTCTCGTTAATTTATAGAAAAAACTATAATTATTATTAATATTGTGAAAAAAATTTGCACAATATGAAAATTGTTATATATTTGTCTTACGTAACAAATTAACAATTAATATTTATAACTATGAACAAGTCTGAATTAATCGACGCAATGGCAAAAGATGCCGGTATTACTAAAGTTGCTGCTAAAGCTGCTCTTGAGTCTTTCGTTGCTAACGTAACTGCTACTCTTAAGAAAAAAGATGGTAAAGTTGCTTTAGTTGGTTTTGGTACTTTCTCAGTAGCTGAAAGAGCTGCAAGACAAGGTATTAACCCTGCAACTAAAAAACCAATCAAAATTGCTGCTAAAAAAGTTGCAAAATTCAAAGCTGGTGCTGATTTAGCTGCTGCTGTATCTGGTGCTAAAAAGAAATAATTCAAATTATTCAAAAGAATTAAGCCTCACCTTTCGGTGAGGCTTTTCTTATGGAGCTAATCTTGAGATTTTCCAATCGTAATTTTCATCAAGCTCGTAGATAATTCTATCATGCAAACGGTTAGGTCTTCCTTGCCAAAACTCTATCTGATAAGGTTTTGCGATGAATCCTCCCCAATTTTTAGGTCTAGGAATTTCTTTTCCTTCGTATTCTTTTTCTAATGCTGCCAATTTATCTTCTAAATATTCACGATTAGGAATTACAGAACTCTGCGGAGAAACTGCTGCACCTAATTGACTTCCTCTTGGTCTTGAACCGAAATAACCATCACTTAAATTCTCGGCCACTTTTTCTAAATCCGCTTTTATGATAATCTGCCTTTCTAAACCTGGCCAAAAAAAGTGAAGACAAGCCTTATTATTTTTTTGAAGAGCCTTCCCTTTTTTGCTATCATAATTGGTGTAAAAAATAAAACCTTCCCAAGTATAAGCCTTTAGCAAAACCATTCTGGTTCTAGGGCAACCATCATCTTCTACCGTAGAAATCGCCATCGCATTTGCTTCAGAAACAGAAGGACTTTCTTCTGCATCTAGAAACCAATCTCTAAACATTTCGATAGGATTTTCTTTAATTTCGCTTTCTAATAATTGTGACTTATCGTATACTTTTCTTTTATCATGAAGATTTTCCATCAAAATTTTTTTTTAAATTTGAGTAATGAATAATTCTTACAAAGGTAAAATTTTAATTTCTACACCTGATATTTCGGGTGATATATTTTCTCGCTCCGTTGTGTTAATTATAGAGCATGATGCTCATGGTGCTTTTGGATTTATTTTGAATAAGAAAAATCATTTCATGAGCGAAAACATGAAGCATTTACTCGGTACTGAATTAGAAGTGTATGAAGGCGGTCCTGTAGAAACAGATCGTATATTTTTTTTAGTCAAAGGAAAACCTTTCACTTCTGAATATTTACCAATTGATGAAAATTTCTATATTACAGAACAGCAAGAAGAAATTGTTTCTGCCATGGTGAACCAAGACCTCAATAAACAAGAAGTAAAAATCTTTACGGGTTATTCTGGATGGAGTCCTTACCAATTAGACCAAGAAATTCAGAATAAAATGTGGACGGTGGTAGACCTTTTTCAATTGGATTACACCTCACCCAATGATCATACCCTTTGGAAAAAAATCATGCAAAATCTAGGCGGAGATTATTTGCTTTGGGCCAATTCTCCAGAAGATGTGAGCTTGAATTAGGCTGAGGTAAAGGTAAAGGTAAAGGTAAAGGTAGAGGTAGGTAAAAGTTGAGGCAGAATGTTTAACAAAAATTTAGGATTTCTTTTAGAAATAATTATCGCTTAAACTGAGTTTTTATCTAAACTCTCAATAAAAGAACTCGGTAATTGACTCCAAAAAAGGTTGATTGCCGAGTTCGTCAATTTTAAGCGAAACTATTGCTCCAAGATTCTACCATTGCAGAGAATCTTTCGTTGCCAAATTCTTTATTTCTAATTTTTGAAACCGAAAAAACTCCTTTTTCATCAGAAATTACGAGAATTTCTTCTGCTTTTTGTGTTTCGAAAGCACTTAATTCTGCTTCTTCGATGATGACAAAAGCATTTTTATGAAGGAAAGTCACGAAATTTTCCATTAACGGAGAAATATAAGCACCTTCTGATTGTTTCGGGATTTTAATGGTATTTTCTTCCAGCAACAAGAGGTTTCCAGAGATGGTTCTCGCTACTCTTTTATCTGGATTGAGCAAAATTACATCGTCTAAATCATTTTCTGCAGCGTAGATTTCTGCATAAATATTTTCTGGCGAATGCGTTCTGATATTGCTCAAAATATTGGTATTTACTGAAATTTCTTTAAGCAAATCTATTTCAATATTTTTATGAATAGACAGTACATTTACATCTGCATTCAACTCAAAATAATATTGCACTGGCGTTCTAGAAGAAAGCACATCTTCTCTGTTTCTAAACGCCATAAAAGTAATCACTCCCAGTTCTAAATTATTTTCAGAAATGGCTTTATTAAAGGTTTCTGTGAAAAATTCAAGGGTAAAAGAAAGCGGAATATTCATTCTCATTTTTCGCATAGAAGCCATCAAAAAAAAGTAGCATTCTTCTGCCATAATCAACTGATGATTCTTAACAAAAAAATGAACTTTTACGGCATCGCCATTTAAAAATGCGTTATTCTGAAGTACTATTTCTTGTGTTTTTTGTCCGTTTAGATAAATCATGTTGTAATGATTTTTAGTTATGAAAATTGCAAAAAAAATGATAACTGAAATTTCAATTATCAATCTTTTTACTTGGGTTGAAAGATTAAGCTGCGCCTAGTTTGATTTGTAGATTTTCGATGAGATTATCCCAATATAATCTGGTTTCCTCTTCATCTCCTTTTTCGCAGAAATCGGTAATATTAAGAGAAAGATCATTGGTAATCTCATCAATGACAATAGTCATTTCGAAGAAATATTTTGTTCCTTCGTCTTCTTCCCAACGGAAACGCACAAAAGATTCAGGTTTATATCTGATTAATGTCGCTTTTTCTGCGGGACCACCATTCCAACTGAAATAAAAGTCATCACCTCTTTCTACTACTTCATCTGCAAACCATTCTGAAAGGCCTTCTGCAGTTGCCATATATTCATACAAAATCTCTGACAGACAATGCATTGTATATTCAAACTGTACCTTATGTTTCGTCATATTTTTACCATTTTTGGTGTCGCAATATATAAATTAATTTTATATATCTGCAACTATTTTTCGATAAAATCAATAATTTTTATATGAGTTTTCACATAAAAAAAAGAGTTTTAAAAATTTAAAACTCCTTTTTTTGTTTATTTCTCATTTAAAGCTTCTAAAATAATTTCGCAGCCTTTTTTGATCTCTTCTTTGCTAATGGTTAACGGTGGAGAAATCCTCATAAATTCATTTCGGTAGAGTTGCCAAAAAACAATGAGTCCTTTTTCCATACAGCGCTTCGCTACGTCTAATGTATATTCTGGAGATTCTAATTCTACTGCGAGCATTAAACCCCTTCCGTTTACTTTTTTAATTTTTGGGTGAACCAACAATTCTCTGAACAGTTTTTCTTTTTCTTCTACTTCATTCATTAAACTACTCTCTAAAACTTCTTTTAAAGTTGCAAAACTCGCCGCTGCAATGAGAGGATTTCCTCCAAAAGTAGTAATGTGTCCCAATTTAGGAGAATGCTGCAGCGATTTCATTATTTCTGCAGAGCTCATAAATGCGCCAACTGGAACTCCGCCTCCCATTCCTTTTCCCATCACGAGAATATCTGGAACCATATCATAATGTTCGAAAGAAAACAATTTGCCTGTTCTTCCAAAACCTGGCTGAATTTCGTCAAGGATTAATAAAGCCCCAACTTCCTCACATCTTTTTTTCAAATTTTTGAAATAATTTTGAGAAGGCGTCAAAAAACCAGCCGCTCCCTGAATGGTTTCGGCGATTACACAAGCTGTTTTTTCGGTAATTTTAGAAAATTCTTCCTCATTATTAAATTCTATGAAAGAAATCATCGGCAATAATGGACGAAATTCTCTCTTGTGAAATTCATTCCCAGAAACCGACAAAGCCCCATGAGTATTGCCATGGTAAGAATTTTTCATGGAAATAATTTCTTCTCTTCCTGTGTATCTTTTGGCTAATTTCAATGCTCCATCGATGGCTTCTGCACCAGAATTTACCAAATAGGTAACTTCCAAAGGTTCTGGAGTCGCTTCTGCTAAAAGTCTGCACAGTTCCACCGGTTTTTCCTGAGCATATTCTCCGTAAACCATTACGTGAAGATATTTATCTGCCTGTTCTTTAATTGCATTCACCACTTTAGGATGAGAATGCCCCAAAGTATTGGCAGAAACTCCCGCTACAAAATCTAAATAAGCTCTACCATCTTTTCCATAAATATAACTTCCTTCTGCTTTTTCTACTTCGAAACCTGCTGCATAAGGTGTAGTTTGTGCTTGATATTTGAAAAATTCTTGTTTCATTTTGCAAAGATAAAGAAGATAAAAGTTGGAAGATGGAAGTTTTTAAAAAATTTTTTACAGAAATCACAAGATAATTTCATATTTCCAAATTCTAAATTTAAAGGTTTTTTCCATTTTTTTACTCTCGCAGATTGAGCTGATTCAGCAGATGAATAGATGCTGAATTTTTATTTGCAAAATTAGCGTAATCAGAGAGATATTAAAGTTTTACCGATATGTAATTAAGTTGTGACCTCTTATTTTTATTAAAAGTTTTTGGTTAAAGTAAAAATTGATTTCAAAAATAAAAAGTCGGAATAAAGATTCCGACTTTTCAATTTATAATTTTCTATCTCTTTTGATGGTTTTTGGTTTTTTCTTGGCTTCTTCTTTTTTACGAAGTTCTTCCGCTTTTTGGTACAGCGTATCATCTGTTTCGTATTTCACTTCTTCGTAATTAGGCGTATCGAGGAAAATATCTTCCCATTTCCGTGGTCGATCTTTGGTATTCCAATTAAAATCTGTGAATTTTCGTTTATCTGGAGCAATCATACTCATAGGATAAATATCAGAATTAGCGCCAATATTACAAGAAATAATCTGAATTTTTCTTTCTTCAAAAAGTGCTTCAATTTGTCCGCAAGTAGAAAGCGCAATACCGATTCTGTCTAACTGTTTTGTCTTTGCATCTTCAGAATCTGCATAAGTAATGGCTTGAGCATTTCCTGTTACTTTGGCAATTTTAATTTCGTTATTTTGATAAAAAACAGTCATTAAATTCCCTTTCACTTGGTTAAACTCATCTTTCAACGTGAGAGAATCTGCTTTAGAAATTGCAAAGGAATTTCCGATGACTTTTAGAGAGTCTATATTTTGTTCCGTTGTGTTGAAATATGCTTCAATTTTATCTCCAGAAATTTGTTTTTCTCCACTCCAAAAAAGAGGTTTCACGTTTAAATGAAGAATTCCATCCGTTTCATTAAAGCTCAAAGAATCTGCTCTACCTTGTGCTTTGGTCATGAACAATCTCACTTTTTTATATCCACGAAGGAAACTTTTTTTCTTTTGGGTAGAATCTAATTTTTGGTAACTTAAAAATCTTTCCGCAGCAATATAAGCTGTATCTTGATTCATAATTTTTACCGCATAAGGTTTTTGGGTAATCATCGCCGAATCTATTTTTTCGTAGATTTCTCCATAACCACCGATGATGTAACGATTTTCTTTCGGGTCATCTAATCTTACATTTCCTTCTGCTTTACCAAAACCTGTGAGTTGATTAAAAAACATTTTATCTCCTTTCAGAATTTTACCATTGTAATAAATTCTAGAATTTTTATTAAGATACACCTGTTTTTCGTTCATGAGATACTTCCCATTTTCCGTGTAGACGTAATTAGAAGGTTTTTCTTTATTGATAATGGTTGTAGGCCCGAAAAATTCTGCAATATTGGTATTTTGATAATGTTTGATATTTTTTCCTTCTACTCTATATTGGGCATTATCAATAGTGTAATTATTGGTAAATTCATTGGTTTTAGAATCAATGAAATAAGTAGCAGACTGAGTCCACATGGTATTTCTTCCATCATTAATGGTTCCCCCAGAATTGAAATAAGCGGTATTTTTTACTCTATCATAATACAAAACATCTGTAGAAATGGTTTGTTTCGCATCAGTAAGCACCACTTTTCCACGGGCAATTCCTCGTTGAGTATTTCCGTCATACTCCATTTCGTTTGAGGTAATTCTGTTTCCGTCTGAAGTAACAAGCAAAACGTTTCCAATGGCTTTAGCAAAATTTTCTTTTTCGTAGAAAATCACTCGGTCTGCCGTCAACATGGCACCTTGATGTTCGAATTGTACATTTCCTGTGAAGAAAGGATTTCCTCCGTACATGTCTGGTTTTCTTTCGAATAAATCTGAGTGAATGAAACGTACTTTTTGACCGGGCTGAACCGCTACATTGGTTTCTTTTTTGAAATAAGGGTCTTTTACTAAAGGTTCTTTGGAATTGAGTTTATCAATCTGCGAAAAACCTAAAGCATAAATAAAAATGAAGAGTACGAAAAGGATTTTTTTCATTATTTTTTTTTGTGGCCGTAAAAATATAATGAATGATTGTCAATTTTCACGCCAAACGCTTCTTCGATAGATTGTTTGATGCCCTGAATTCTAGGGTCGCAAAATTCTATAATTTCTTCAATCTCTTTGTCTGAGCCATCTTTGTAAATCACTAAATGGTCATGTTGCTTATCAAAATAAGATTTTTCGTAAGAAGATGAAGAGAGTGTCTTTTCGCCGAACTGGTGTTTACGAATCAAGCCTGCATCTAGAAAAATTTCTATAGTATTATAGATGGTTGCCTTAGAAACATGATATTTTTTATTAATCATGATGAGATATAAATCATCTACATTAAAGTGATGATCCATATTATAAATCTCTTCTAAAATGGCATATCTTTCTGGAGTGTTTCTGTAGGCTTTATCTTGTAAATATTGCTTCAGAACATCTTTTATTACACCTATATTTTTTTCTTTTTGAGTAGCTTCCATTGTTTTAATTGAAAAGCAAATTTATTAATTTTTAACTAATAAAAGGTAAATTTTAATGAGAGACAAAATCTAAAAACCTCAATTGCTTGAGGTTTTCATTTTATATTAAGAATCGTAACGTTTAAATTCTTCTAAAATAATTTTTTTCTCTCTTATCGGGTTGTTGATAAGCGGTACAGATTCTACCAAAACATTATGTGGTGCTAAACCATACGCTTTGAAATCACTACTACCGATATATTTCACGAAATTATAGATATTCAAGGTGATTTTTTGTTTTACCGTCAATAAAAAGTCATTGATATAAACGTTATCAATAATCACATATTTTAAATCTGGCGGAATATTATGATTTCTAAGAGAAGGATGGCTACTTCTATCTGGAATAATGCCTTCTTTCATCATATCAAACAACACTTGATTGAAATAATCATTGATTTTTCTATCAATTTTGAATCCTAAAAGGAAATTCACTTTATAAACCGTTCCTGGCATTACCTCATCAATAGAATATTTATAGGTAAAAGGATCTTCTTGATTGATGATATTTAAAATAAAATAATGGTCTGCTCTTTTTGGCTGAGAACGCATGATGGAGTAAATAATTTTAGATTCTACCTCATCATCTCTTTTCGCACGACTTAAGAAAGCAAGATTGGTCGCATATTTAGGAATAGACTCATCTAGTTTAATATCTTTAATTGTAGAAACATAATCTTTCAGTTTTACAAACTTGATGAAATTCTGCTTAATCATTCTACCATTATACCAAGCATACATACAAACTGCCACGAAACCTGCTAAGAAAACGGTAATCCAACCACCTTCGAAGAACTTAATAATGTTGGCACTGAAAAATCCTATTTCTATAGACAAATAAACCAAGGCAAAAATTGCTATAAAAATTTTATTCACTCTATTTCTCCACAACCATGCAATCAATAAAATGGTAGTCATCATCATGGTTACCGTAATAGATAAACCATACGCTGCTTCCATATGTACAGATTCTTTGAAATAGAATACTACAATAAGACAGAAAATAAGTAAACCCCAATTGATTCTTGGAATATACATTTGACCTTTTAAACCAGAAGGATATTGAATCTGTTGGAATGGCCAAAAGTTAAGAGACATCGCTTCTGAAAAAATAGTAAACGAACCTGTAATTAATGCTTGAGAAGCAATAATTGCCGCTGCTGTTGCCAAAATTACGGCTGGAATAATTAAATAATGTGGTAACATTCCGAAGAAAGGATTTGTTCCTGTGAAAACCATTCCGTAGTTATTTAGTAACCACGCACCTTGACCTAAATAGTTTAGAATCAACATGATTTTTACAAAAACCCAACTTACTCTGATATTTTTATAACCACAGTGTCCTAAATCTGAATACAAAGCTTCTGCTCCTGTAGTACAAAGAAAAACAGCCCCTAAAATCAAAATCGCACTAGGAGAAGTTACAATTAATTTATATGCGTAATAAGGATTAAATGATTTTAAAACTTCTGGATGTTCCATTAAATTCACCACACCGAATCCTCCTAAAAACAAGAACCAAATCACCATTACTGGTCCGAAAAACTTTCCAATAAAACTGGTTCCAAATTGCTGTACTACGAAGATAATGACCAGAATCACAGAAGTCATTGCTAGAATAGAATTGATTCCTAAATCTAATCCTTTGATTTGTTTAAGACCTTCTATAGAAGCCATTACCGTAAGAGAAGGTGTGATTACTCCATCTGCAATTAACGCAGACGCTCCTATAATTGCAACGAGATACAACCATTTTGTTTTCATTTTTTTAACCAAAGAAAACAATGCTAAAATTCCACCTTCACCTTTGTTATCCGCTCTAAGGGAAATAAGAACATACTTAATGGTGGTTTGCAGCGTGAGCGTCCAAATAATACAAGAAAGTGCTCCTTCTATATATTCTTCAGAAATCATTTTAGCTTCTTTTCCAGATTTAATGATGGCACTCATTACATAAAGTGGTGAGGTACCAATATCTCCGAAAACAATTCCTAATGAAACTAAAACTCCTATGAAAGTTAATTTTTTGGTGTCAAAATGATGACCTCCAGCTAAAACGTCTGACATTTTTCAAGTTTAAAAATAAATGCAAATTTAATCTAATTTCTAGAGGAAATACTTTTTCCTAAGAAAATTTTACATGAAATTAAAAAAGCGCAACCAAAAATGATTGCGCTTTTTTAAAATATGATTAAAGTTTTAAGATTTTACGTATAAAACGTTTTTAATCTCTTGTTTTACTTTTTCTAATTTCGGGAACCACTCTGCAAATAACGCTGCTGAATATGGAGCAGGTGCATCTGGAGTTGTAATTCTCTTAATTGGTGCATCTAAATAATCAAATGCTTTTTGCTGAACCATGTAAGTAATTTCTGAAGCTACAGAACCAAATGGCCACGCTTCTTCTAGAACTACTAATCTATTGGTTTTTTGTACAGAATTAAGAACTGTCTCATAATCTAGCGGACGAATTGTTCTTAAGTCTATTACTTCTACAGAAATTCCTTCTTGTTCTAAATCAGCTGCTGCTTGCATGGCTAATTTTAAGATTTTACCAAAAGAAACCAAAGTCACATCTTTACCTTCTTTTTTGATATCAGCTTTACCAATTGGGATGTAGTATTCTTCTTCTGGAATTTCCATTTTGTCTCCGTACATCTGTTCAGATTCCATGAAAATTACAGGGTCATTATCTCTAATTGCAGATTTTAATAATCCTTTTGCATCATATGGATTAGAAGGAACAATTACTTTAAGACCAGGGCAATTTGCATACCAGCTTTCAAAAGCTTGAGAGTGAGTAGCTCCTAATTGACCTGCAGAACCAGTAGGCCCACGAAAAACGATAGGAACATTCCACTGCCCTGCACTCATTTGGTACATTTTAGCAGCATTAGAAATAATCTGATCTATCGCTACCAAAGAAAAATTAAAGGTCATAAACTCTACAATCGGACGGTTACCGTTCATAGCAGCACCTACAGAAATCCCTGCAAAACCTAATTCTGCAATTGGTGCATCTATTACTCTTTTTGGACCAAATTCTGCTAACATTCCTTTTGAAGCTTTGTAAGCTCCGTTATATTCTGCTACTTCTTCGCCAATGAGATATATCGATTCGTCTTTACGCATTTCTTCGCTCATTGCTTCACAGATAGCCTCACGAAATTGTACTTCTTTCATTTTGATTAATTTGTTGAGTTGCAAATTTAAGGAATTTTTATCAAACTATTATGTATCAATTATTACTTTAGTCAACAAATAAAAAAGACACATCTTTTAGGACGTGTCTCGTTTGTTTTTATCTCTAAAATAGATTAATCTACTCTATGCCAAGTTTGGTTTCTACCGATTAATGAGATTCCTACGTAACCTCTTACATTCAGTTTATCACCACTTCTGGTCACTGTACAGTTGTACGTTTTTCCTTTTTTAGGATCTGTAATGGTTCCATCAGTAAATTCTGAACCATCTTTCTTTAAACCTCTGATGATTTCTAAACCAACTAATGGCTTATTTTTTCTATCATCTGTACATTTTACACAGTTGTTATTTTCTGGTTTTTGTAATAATTGTACAATTTTGCCATAATATTTACCGTCTGATTTTTTGAAAATTTCTACGATAGATTTAGGCTTCCCTGTTTCATCATCAATTGTTTTCCATTTCCCTTCTATTTGAGCATATGAAAGAACACTGAAGAATAAAGCGAAAAATGCGAATGCTAATTTTTTCATGTTTCTAATTTTAAATTTTTGCTAAAAGTAAATATTTTTTATTAAACAACAAATTTATTGTTATTCTTATCATACTAATAACAAAGCAGGTGCCAAAATTCAGAAAATTAAACACTAGTTTAATATCTCTAATAAATAAAGCTTTTTAAGCTTTTCATTTCTGGTTTTAGGATTCAGAAATTTTAGGGAAAGTTTAGTAATTTTAAAATGCGTTTCCTGATGAAGAATTTTATACGGTTGTGTAATATTTTGTAAATCATTTTCGTATACCAGAACTCTATCCCCTTTTTTCAACAGAGAAACCTCTTTTCTAGGTGTGTTTTGTTGAGTATAAAAATCAAAAGACCAAATTTCATAATCTTTCGGCATGAATAGATTTTGGGTTGAAAGTTGATTTTTTTCAAAATATTGAGCCATTTTTAAACCACCTTGATATTGCGTCAAAACAGGATAAAACTGTGAATTGAGAAAAATATTAATGGTTATAGCAAAAAGCAAAGAGACCAAAACCCATCTTCTCACCATATTTTCTTTTTTGAAAATGTAAAGCAGTAAAGTTCCCACAAAAAACAAACTTACCACAAATAAAACCACTTCATGAATTCCTGTAAAATAATACGTGAGCAATAAAACGCCTACTAAACTTACCGAAATCACCACCAACTGAATCACCCAAAAAACTCTGGCTTTTTTCCATTGATTTTTTTCGAAAATTTCAAAAATATAAGAAGCGGTAAAAACAGAAAGAATGGGAATTAATCCGTTTAAATAATGAGGCAACTTAAATTTAGAAAAACTAAATACCAACATCACCAACCAGAATCCGCCTAAAGTTAAAAACTCTACGCCTTCTACTTTTTGAAACCTTACTTTAATCAAATTTTTAGTTCTTTCGAAAACACCCGTGTAAAATGCGATTGAAAAAGGTAAAAATGCCCAAAGCAAAGTATGAAAAAAGAAAGAATAATCAGGACTATTCTGCTCAAAACCTTTGGCTTGTAAACGATTTACACTTTGATTAAAGAAAATAAATTCTACACCTTCGTTTCCAAATTGATGATAATATGCGTACAAAATCGGTAAAATCCCCACTCCGAAACTGAGCGCGGCAAAAATGATTTTCACATTAAAAAATTTCAGCCATTCTCTAGAATACAGCAAATAAGAAAATACCGAAAATCCTATAATCACAATCGCCATCAAACCTTTTGAAGAAAAAGCCAATGCTGTAAAAAAACCTGCTAAAACTACATTAATGATTTTTTGTGTTTTAATAAAAGCTAAAAACTGCCAAATAGAAAGTGCAATAAAACCCGTCAAAACAGCATCTGTTCTTACATCGTGTGCAGAAAGAATAATGGTTTGAGACGCTAAAAATATCAATGAAGCGGTATAACTTAGATTTTCATTTTTATACAATAAATCAGCTATCTTTTTTACAGAAAAAGCTGCTAAAAACAAGCATAAAATCGCTGGAATTCTATATGCAATATGACTAATTCCAAAAATTTTCATCGATAAAGCTGCGAGCCAAAAATGCAAGTGCGGTTTGTCTAGATAAGGATTATCTCCTTTATAAATTTCTAGAAAATTGCCAGAATTGGCCATTCTCATCGCCATTGTAGCATGTTGAGCAGAATCATTTTCCATCAATGGAATAAATAACCCTACTAAGTACACCAAAACAAAGCCTACAAAAAGAAAAAAGATTTGATTTCTAGAAAGTAATTGATTTGGATTCATTATAAAAATCAGGTTTTTTAGTATTTTTGCAAAAATTTGCTTTGCAAAGGTAACAAATCAAGCGCTACAATGGATAAAAATAAATTCTACTCTCTCGTTATTCCTATGTATAACGAAGAAGGAAATGCAGGAATTTTAATCGACAGAATTTCTGATGCTATGAATGGATATCACTACGAACTCATCTTAATAGACGACAATTCTACGGATAAAACCATACAAGAAATCAAAGAAAAAAAACATCCAAATGTAGTGTTGATTGAGCTCAAAAAAAATTACGGACAAAGTTCTGCAATGATGGCTGGTTTCGATTATGCAACTGGTGATTACGTGATTACACTTGATGGAGATTTGCAAAATGATCCTTCAGATATCCCAGCAATGGTAGAACTTTTAGAAAATGGAAATTACGATTTGGTGGTAGGAAAACGTCAAAAAAGAAAAGATTCTTCCATCAGAACCATTCCTTCAAAAATTGCGAATTTCATCATCAAAAAATCTACAAAACTCAATATTTCTGACCAAGGTTGTGCGCTGAAAGTTTTCACCAATGAAACAGCTAAAGAACTTAATCTTTACGGCGAAAACCATAGATTTATTAGTTTAATGGCGCATTTAAATGGTGCTAAAATCACAGAAATTCCCGTAAAACATCACCCAAGACAACACGGCGTTTCTAAATACGGAATGAACAGAACTTTCAAGGTGATTAATGACTTGCTTTTGGTTTTATTCAATAAAAAATACCTTTCTAAACCGATTTATCTTTTCGGAAATATCGGTTTAATCACTTTTACATTGGGAGTTTTGGTTAATATTTATTTATTGGCGCTCAAAATTTTAGGAAATGACATTGGCGGAAGACCTTTATTAATCCTAGGTGTTTTACTTATTTTCATTGGCATTCAGTTTTTCACCACAGGAATTATTGTAGACATGTTGATGAAAACCTACTACGAATCTCAAGAAAAAAGACCTTTTAACATCAGAAATATCACAACATTTGGAGAAAGTCAATCTTAAAAAACTACTCATCAACTTTGCTAAAATTTTCATTAGCATTGCTTTGTTGTATTTCGTTTTTCAGAAAATTCCTTTTCGGGAAGTAACCGTTTTATGGGCAAAAACGAATGTTTTTTATCTCGTGATGGCTGCTATTCTCTTTTTGGCATCTCAAATTATTTCTACCAAAAGACTTGAACTCTATTTCAAAGCCAATGATTTCCATTTGAGTTTCAGAAGCAATTTAGAACTCTATTTTTTGGGAATGTTCTATAATTTTTTCATTCCAGGTGGAATTGGTGGAGACGCTTACAAAGTCTATCTTTTGAATAAAAATTTTGGTTGGAGTGCCAAAAAAATCACCTCATCACTTTTTAATGACCGATTAAGCGGACTTTTGGCGATTTGCGTATTGATTTTAGTATTTTCGTTCAATTTACTGGAAGCCAAATTCTTCCCCATATTATTTGTGCTTTTAGTGGTAGGATTTTTCTTTACTTATTTTTTGACTAAAAAGCTTTTTTCTACTTATACCACAGTTTTTTTTAAAGCTTTTTCCTACTCATTTTTAGTCCAAATTTTACAAGTCATCAGTTTTATATTTTTATTAAAAAGTTTAGATGTAACTGACAATTTCACCATTTACGCAGTAGTATTTTTGGCAAGTTCAGTGCTCAGTTTAATTTCTTTTGCAGGAATTGGAGTGAGAGAAATGCTCTTTTTACAAGCGTCTAAATGGTTTAGTTTTCAGCCAGAGATTTCGGTTTCTGCGTCTTTACTTTTTACAATGATTACTGCATTTTTTTCACTTTTTGGAGTGATATTTCAAATAAGAAAGTTAAATTTGAAACTTACTGAAACGCCATGAATTTTATAAAAAATAATTTAGCCAATGCTTTCACTCTCGGGAATTTATTTTCGGGAAGCATCGGTGTTATCAATTTAGTAGACGGAAATTATAAAGTTGCCGCACTTTGCATCATTATTTCTTTGGTTTTAGACTTTTTAGACGGATTTGTTGCAAGAGCGCTCAAAGCCAATTCTAATCTCGGCGCACAATTAGATTCTCTAGCAGACATGGTAAGTTTCGGACTTTTGCCTGGTGTAACGATGTTTAAAGCACTGGAAGGTTTCGGCAATCAGTTTATGGATTTCGAACTGCCATTTCAGTTGAAATATTTAGGACTTTTCGTGGCTTTATTTTCATGTCTCAGATTGGCTATTTTTAATTTAGATGAAGAGCAAAGCTATTATTTCAAAGGACTCAACACACCAAGTAATACGGTTTTACTTTTCGGAATGTATTATGCTTTTCAAGAAACGGGAATGTTTTGGCGAACGTTTGAAAACCCTTTGTTTTTACTAGGTCTCGTCGCAGCAAGCTGTTGGTTACTTATCAGTCCCATCAAAATGATTGCGCTTAAATTTAAATCGATGAAACTGAAAGATAATTACCCAAAACTCATCTTACTTTTGGGCGGAATTCTACTGATTTCTATTTTAGGATTGGCTGGAATCCCGATGGTTATCGTTTTTTATATAATCGTTTCTCTAATTTTTCAAAAACAAATGTAAGGACAAGTCGCGACTTGTCCCTACCAAAATAAATTTTATGAATCTAAAACTCCATAAACCACTCTGTATCTTTGATTTAGAAACTACTGGAATCAATATTTCTAAAGACAGAATTGTAGAAATCTGCATTCTGAAAGTTTTTCCAGATGCTTCTAGAGAAAGCAAAACTTGGTATGTAAATCCAGAAATGCCTATTCCTGCAGAAGCTACCGCAGTTCACGGAATTTCTGATGAAGACGTAAAAGATTCTCCTACTTTTAAAGAATTGGCTCCGAAAATCATTGACATGATTAAGGATTCTGATTTAGGAGGTTTTAATTCGAATAGATTTGATATTCCACTTTTGGCAGAGGAATTGTTGAGAGCTGGTTATGATTTTGATTTATCTAAACACAGACCAATTGATGCTCAAACCATTTTCCACAAAATGGAACCTAGAAATCTAAGTGCAGCGTACCAATTTTACTGCGGAAAATCTCTAGAAAATGCCCATTCTGCGGAAGCAGATACTTTGGCAACCTTCGAAGTTCTGGATGCTCAAATCGAAAAATATGCAGATTTACCGAATGATATTGCTGCTCTGAGTGAGTTTTCTTTCCATAATAAATTTGCAGATTTGGCAGGATTTATCGCCTTTGATGATAAAGATGAAGAAATTTTCACTTTCGGAAAATACAAAGGTCAAAAAGTGAAAGATGTTTTCACGAAAGATGTAGGATATTTCGGTTGGATTCAGAATGCTGATTTCCCGCTTTATACCAAGAAGGTTTTGACGAAAATTCAGTTGAGAAGTAAATTCTAATTAAATAAAATGTCCAAACTCATTCGCATAAAATATTACGAAAGCTCTATTGAAGCCAATAGAGACAAACAAATTCTGGCAGAAAACGGAATTGAAAGTTTTATAGCGAATGAACAAACCATACAATCAGATTGGTTGCTTTCTCAAGCTATTGGAGGTTTACAACTTCAGGTTTTCGAAGAAGATATAGAAAAAGCCAAAGAAATTTTACAGAATTTTGAAGAAAATGAAGAAGTTGCCTTAGAAGTAGAACATACCATTGAAAATCCCGAGTATGATTTTACTTGTCCTAAATGTGGCTCTAACCATATTTATCAATATGAAAAACCAGATGGGATTTTTGGGGTAAGTTGGTTATTATTAGGATTCCCAGTAAAAGTTCCGAGCAGTAAATACATCTGCTATTACTGCGGAAATGAATTTAAGCATTAACTATTTAAAATTTTCAAAAGATATATTATGAAAATCATTTGCATAGGAAGAAATTACGCAGAACACGCGAAAGAATTAGGAAACGAAATTCCAGAAAATCCAGTTATTTTCATGAAACCTGACACTGCTGTATTGAAAAAAGGCAGTGATTTCTATATTCCAGAATTTTCTGATGATGTGCATTATGAATTAGAAGTAGTGCTCAAAATTTCTAAAGGAGGAAAATATATCCAAAAAGAAAATGCACCTAAACATTATGACGAAATTGCGCTTGGAATAGATTTTACCGCTAGAGATTTACAGTCTCAGCTCAAAGGAAAAGGTTTGCCTTGGGAACTCGCAAAAGGTTTTGACGGAAGCGCTGTAGTTTCTGATTTTTTCCCAAAAGAGAACTTTGATTTAAAAAATTTGAATTTTCAACTCAAAAAAAATAAAGAAACTGTACAAGATGGCAATACCAATCTGATGATGTTTTCGCCAGATGATATTATTGCTTTTGTCTCTCAATATTTCACTCTAAGAGTAGGAGATTTAATTTTCACAGGGACGCCAAAAGGTGTAGGAAAGGTATCAGAGAACGATGAACTAGAAATGTTTTTAGAAGGCGAAAAGGTTTATAGTCTGCGCATACAATAAATCATGCCAAAAAGTTTTTATTTCCCGCTAAAAAATTGTAAATTAGTACTGTTATTAAAACACACGCCATGAAAAATATTATTTTACCTATCGATTTTTCTGACACTACAGATACTCTTGTAGAAGGCGCTGTAGATTTTGCAAAAGAAATAGCCGGAAAAATCTTTTTAATACACGTAGCTCCTGCAGATATAGGTTTTGCTATAGGAGATATGGGATTTCAATATTTCCCAGAGATAGAAAAATCTGAAATTTCTGAAGAACTCGCCGAGTTGAATGAAATTGAAAAAAGAATAAAAGCAAAAGGTGTAGCTTGTGAACATTTACTGAAACAAGGCATCGCTGCTGAAATTATTTTAGATTATGCTAAAGACAAAAAAGCCAACTACATCGTCATGGGAAGTCATGGAAGAAGCGGCATTTACGATGTTTTCGTAGGAAGTCTTACCAAAGATATCACGAAAAAATCTCCTATTCCTGTTTTAGTAGTTCCTTGTCACAATTAATTTTAACAAATAGAATAAAAAAATCCCGAAATTTTACAATTTCGGGATTTTATATTGTTAAGAAATCTGATTAATCTTCTTTAGTGTGTAATTCTGGGTTGTAGTATGGGAATTTACCTTCTGTAGGTGAATAATATTCTTTATCTTTATTATTCCCTAATGTGGTTACTAAAACATAACACCAATAGCAAAATAAAGTACTAGCTACAATAAATAGAATCCAGTTCAATACGTTTCCTGCGAAATCATAGAATCCGAAAGACCATATGAACAAATCACTTAAGAATAACCAAAAAGACGTCATTTTTTTCTTATTTTAAATTAACTTTGCACAAAATTAATAAAAATGTTCAGATTACTATCAAAAGAAAGCAATATTTTTTCGATTCCTGTCTATATATTTTTTTTATTTCTTTTGATAATATCATTTAATATATTGGATTTCAAAACATTAGGTGTTTTTTCTAGCATTATTACGTTTTGCGGATTTGCTTTAGGATATTTTCTTTTTAACGCTATTGGCCTGAATTACAATACTCATCTTCCTCTTTTTCTGTATACCTTTTTTGTGTTTGCATTATATCCGGGAAGTTTAGACATAGGAATTGCGATGTCACTATTTACCAATTCTTTTGTAATGGTTTTATTGACCAGCAATCAAGATGAAGTAAGGAAAAATTCATATCTGATTATTGGAGCAATTTTGGCGGTGAATTTCTTGTTTTTGCCTACAACATGGCCTATGTTTATTTTCGTGTTGATTCACCTTATTTCTACTTCAGATCATATTTCGCTGAATATTTTCAGATTATTTTTTGGGAATGTATTGGTTTTTGGAACTTATTTTGGCGTGATGTATCTTATTGGTTATCATGATTTTGACGAAAGTTATATTCCTTATGTAGAAGATTCTTTCATGCAAGATTACTATCCATTATACTTTCTTTCGCCAGTTGCTTTATATGTGTTGTATGCTGTAATGGATCATTTTGCCAATTTTAATAAGAAAAGTCCTTCAAGTAAATTTAAGTACACTTTTATGCTCTTGTTTTTCTTGGCACAATTGGTGACTGTATTTCTTTACATGGGCAAAAACTATGAATATTTACTTTTATTGGTTTTACCGAATGTGATTATTCTTTCTAGAGCCTTGAGATTTTTGAAAAAATATTGGATGAAAGAATTCGGGTTATGGATAATTATTCTCACTTTATTACTTTTTAAACTTAGCACTTATGTAAACATAGGTGAATTGATATAGATATGATTCAAATAGATGATAAATTAATTTCTGAAGATATTTTTTCTGAAGAATTTGTATGTAACCTCAGCAAATGCAAAGGAATCTGCTGTGTAGAAGGAGATGCGGGAGCTCCGCTTGACAAAAATGAGACTGAAATTTTGGAAAGAATTTATCCAAAAATTAAAAGTTATCTTAGACCAGAAGGAATTGCTGCCATCGAAGAGCAAGGAACTCATGTTACTGATATTGATGGCGATTTGGTAACGCCACTCGTAAATGGTGGAGAATGCGCTTATGTAATTTTTGATGAAAAAGGCATCACCAAATGTGGAATCGAAAAAGCATACGAAGACGGAGTTGTAGATTGGCAAAAACCCATTTCTTGTCACCTTTATCCGATTAGAGTAACAGAATACAGAAATTTTTCTGCAATCAATTATCATGAATGGGACGTTTGTAGCGATGCTTGTACCTTAGGAAAAGAATTGCAAGTTCCTGTTTATAAATTCTTGAAAACGCCACTGATTAGAAAGTACGGCGAAGATTTTTACAAAACCCTCTGCGAAGCTGCAGAAGAATGGGAACGCGAATTTAATTCTTAACAACACACAAAAATAAAAGTCCGAGAATTTTCATTCTCGGACTCTACATTTTATAAAAAAATCAAGTTTTATTTGAAGTCTTCTGCTGACACTTCTTTATTAACGATAACTTGATTATTGGTCATTTCCATATTCTGTCCCATCATGGCTAATTTCAAGTTTTTAGGAAACTTAATTCCGTCTACTTCCATGTAATCTAGAATAACCATATCTCCTTTGTCAGAAGTGCTTTTCACCAATAAATTGGTTTTGGTATCAAAATATAATTTTTTACCAGCACCAGCTAAAAGATATAATTCTTTACCTTCTTCCGTTACTTTTTCTACTGTTTTGAAGTCTGCTGCATTGTAAGAAAGCACTTCGAATAGTCTTTTTTTCTTTGCTTCTTCAATTGCAGGAGCTGGTAAATCCATTCTCTGACCAGCTTGCATCATATACCCTTTTTCGCCGTCAAAAACTTGAACCATTTCTTGTCCCATAATTTTTTGAACCGCTTTAGATTTATTCGGTGCCATTTCTAAAGTAGTCGCTTCCATTTCCATGCCCATTACTTTAATCGTAGAAAGTGTTTTTACCGTTTTTACCGCTTCTAATTTAGATTTTCCACCCAAAGCTGCGGCGTAATTATCAATCACTTGTTGAGCCGTTACATTCGCAGAAACTGCTGCTTTTGGAGCATCCGTTTTCGGAGTTTCTACTTCTGGCATTAAAGTAAATACCATTCTGTTTTTCTCGGTTAAATACTTTTTACCAACTGCCTGTAAATCTTTTACTGTAAGTGCTTTTACTTTAGTTAAATAATTAAGAACGCTGTATTTATCGCCACCTTGAGTTTGGTAGCTCGTGATGTTTTGTAGCCAATAATTATTGTCTTTCATATTGGTTACATCATCATTCGCTTCTCCTTCTTTAAATTTATCTAAATCTTTTTGTTCTGGCCCGTTGTCAATCATTTTTTGAAGTTCGGCCAAAGCAATTTTGGTTAATTTTTCTGCATTTTCTGGTCCACAAGGGAAATTAATGCTGAAATTGTAGCTTCCGTAAGGAACTTTGTTTAAACTTCCTCTTGCTCCACCTCCGTAAATTCCGCCTTCATCTTCACGAAGTTTTTCGATGATTTTAATCGTAGCAACTTCACCTAAAGCTCTCATGGCAAGGTCTTCTTGCTCATTATATTTGGTTTCGCCACTGAATCTAATCATCACCATACTTTTAGGATCTTTTCCTTTTTTAATCACTTTTTCTGTAGAAGTGAAAAGAGGTCTGTATCCTAAATCTTTATACGTTTCTGATTTTTTGGTAGAAGGTAAACTTGCTAAATATTGTTCAGAAAGTTGTTTGATTTGGTTTTCGTCTACATTTCCTACAAAATAGAAATGGAAGTTTCCTGCATTAGCAACTGATTTTTTGTAAATATCGTACGCTAATTTATAGCTGGTTTTTTCCCAAGCTTTAGCATCTGGTAAAATTCCGAAGAATCTAGGATTTTTTTGGTTCAAATATTTCTGAACTTCGCTTTGGAAATACGTTTGAGGATTTGCCAAAAGGTTATCTAAAAATCCTTGTTGTTTCGCTTTATAAGAATTGTAGCTTGCTTCGTCATAATTTAGGTTGGTAAAATAACCATAAATCATTTGGAAAAGCGTTTCAAAATCTTTTTTGGTAGAATTTCCGTTAAATCCTGTAGAAATTCCTCCTACATAAGGCATTACAGAAACTTGTTTCCCAGAAAGGAATTTGGTAATATCATTTTTAGAATATTTATTGAACCCAGATTCTGAAAGCGCTGGAAAAGCCCATTGTGTTTTTTCGATGTCTTCATTAGAAATTAAAGAACTTCCACCTAAACTAATCGCTGAGAAAACAATTTCGTCTTCTTTGAAATCTGTTTTTTTGTAAGTTACTTTTGCGCCATTGCTTAATGTAAAAGTAGTGGTTCCCAACTTGGCATCTGCTTCGGTTTTTACAATTTTACCATTCGATTTAAAAGGTTCTACCAAAGTTTTAATAGCAGCTTTGTCTTCGTAAGGTTTTAACTGTGCATTTTTTACATCATCTACAATTGCCAATAACTGTGCATCTGTAGGAAGTACTGCGTTTTCTTTTTTAGGACCAGTTACCACAATCACTCTGCTATCATCTTTGATGTAATTTTTCAGAATGTTATTCACTTGGTCTAAAGTCACACTTGGCAAATATTTTTTGTGCAATTCATATTCCCATTCAATTCCAGGGATTGGCTCTTGGTTAAGGAAATTTCTTACATATTCCATTACCAATCTTGCACTTTCTGTTTTATCTCTATTGTTATAAGATTTTTCTAGATTAGAAAGGGTTTCAGATTTTGCTCTATCTAATTCATTTTGAGAAAAACCAAATCTTTTTGCTCTTTCTACTTCTTCTAAAAGCACTTTAAGCGCATTTTTCTGTTCACCTTCTTTGGTCATCGCATATGCTTGAAAAGCATCTTTGGTTCTCAATAAATTGCTGTGAGAAACATATCCGAAAATAAAAGGTGGCTTCTCAGAATTGGTTAATTCCTCCAAACGGTTATTCACAATGGCTGCAGCCAATTGCTCTACAATGCTTTTTTGATAATCATTTACGGTAACATCTGGTTTTGCAGAACCATCATCTTTAATATAAAATTGCGCCGAAGACGAAGTTGCATCTGCATCAGTAGCAATAGAAATCAAAGTCTCTTTATGATTTGGTACCTCATAATCTACTCTTTTTCTAGCATTTGCAGGATTTTGATATTTGCTAAAATTGGCTTTAATTTTTTGCTCCATTTCATCTACATTAATATCTCCTACTACCACCAAAGCCATTAAATCTGGTCTGTACCAATCTTTGTGAAATCTTCTCAGCGCTTCTGGTTTGAAATTTTGTAGAATTTCTTTTTTACCAATTGGTAATCGGTCTGCATATCTAGAATTGTAAGCTAATTTAGGAAGATATTGGTCTAGCATTCTTTTGTCTGCTCCTAATCCTAAACGCAATTCTTCTAAAACTACGCCTCTTTCTTTTTCTATTTCTTTATCGGTAAGTAATGCGTTAAAAGCCCAATCTTCCATTACTTTAAGCCCTGAATCTAGGTTTCCTGGCTTGTCAAGAGGAACGGGTAACATATAAACGGTTTCGTCAAAACTGGTATACGCATTAAGGTGTTGCCCGAATTTAATCCCGATAGATTGTAGAAAATCTACCAATTTATTCTCTGGGAAATTTTTAGTCCCGTTGAAATTCATGTGCTCCATAAAGTGAGCAAGACCTCTCTGGTCTTCGTCTTCATTGATAGAACCCGCATTAATCGCTAAACGAAATTCTACTTTTTTTTCTGGTTTTACGTTTTTCTTGATGTAATACTTCATCCCGTTAGAAAGTGTGCCCGTTCTGACACTAGGATCAAGAGGAATGTTCTGAGCAAATGCATTGGCAATCAAAAAGAAAGACAACACAAAAGAAAGAAATTGTTTTCTCATAGTTTTAATTTTGATTAATAATAATTTAATACGATAAAAATATAAAGAAAAAACTTATCTAGAAAAGAAAAATCAGTTAAATCTGTGTTAAAAAAATTAATAAATATCATTTAAATAATTTTTAATCTTGTGTCCTTAAGCAAATAAATATCCGTAGAAATATTTTTCAAATCCTCTAAATGATGACTAATGATAAAAATTATAGTTGTATCCTTTAATTTATCAATCAGTTTGTAAATAAAATCTCTGTTCTCTTTATCTAGAGAAGAAGTTGGCTCGTCTAAAATTAGAAATTGTGGATTGTGATATAAAGCTCTCATCCATCCAAGCAATTGTTTTTGTCCGCCTGAAAGATTGACACCTTCTTCACCTACAATAGTTAACATATTTTGAGGAAGAGAATTAATGAATTTTTCAAAACCTAAGTTAATAACACTTTGAAGTTTTTGTTCATCCAAATGCTCATCTAAGATGATATTTTCTAAAACTGTTCCATTAAATAACTGAATATTCTGTGGGACAACTGAAATGTGTTTTCTCCAATTAGAAATAGAAATTTCATTTAAATTAATGCTTCTATTAATTATAATCTCTCCTTTTTCTTGAATATAATTCTTCTGCAAAATTTCCGCAAAAGTAGTTTTGCCATTTCCGCTTTCACCAAGAAGACAAGTAATTTTTCCTTTTTCTAGTTTCAATGAAACATCATTTAGTAGTTTACTTCTTCCGTTAAATCTAAAATCTAGATTCTTAACTTCTATTCTTGCAATATTTGAAACCTCTAAACCTTCTGTTTTTTCTTTCGGGATTGAAGAGTATTCAAACATTCTATCAAAAGCTACTTTAGCTTCTTGAATAGGAATACTTACTAATGCCAAATTAGTAATAGAAGAAAGTAAAGAACTTGCAATACCAATAATTGCCATTAGTTCTCCTACTTTTATTTCATTATTTAGAACATTATATGAAGAAAAGCCAAGAATGGCAATGAGAAAAACCACTAAAGCCAAACCAGAGTAAAGTGCAATTTTAAGATTCAGCCTCCCTAATTCAAATATTTTGGTTTGAAAATTTCCAAAGATTAAAATATTTCTTTTTAAGAATAAATCTTGTTTGCCAAACCCTTTTATTACATCTATTCCTCTAATGCTATCAATATAATTGGCTTCATTAATACTATAAGATTGCATCACACTTTTTTGAGATTCAATAATTTGTTTATTAAATCTAAAAATAATGTAAAAGATAATAGGTGAAATTACCAAACATACTATTGCTAATTTCCAAGAGTAATAAAACAAAAAGCCAATAGAAATTAATACCCCTAAAATATCTACCGCAGTATTAGTAATTAAATGTTTAATTACGGTTTGTATTCTTTGGGTATCATTAAGTCTTGCCACAAAATCTCCAATCTTTCTGGTATCAAAAAACATTTTGGGTAAATGTAATAAAGAAGAAAAGAAAGTTTTGTTAATCCTTTGATTAAATTCCTTACTTTGTTTTATGATGTAAAATTCCCTTAGAGCTTGTATAATTACTCTAGCAAACAAAAGAAAACTTAAAAACCCAATGCTTAATAATAAAACATTCAGTTTCTTTTTGGGTAAAATATCATCTATTAATTTTTGCGAGAAAATAGACATAGACATCCCCAATAAAGTAAATACTACGCCTAAAACTATAATGGTATAAATAGACTCTTGGTCTTCTTTTACTAAATTAATCAACCATTGTTTTTTCTCTGAATTGGTTTTTTCTTTTTTCTCGAAAAACTCATTGGGTTTTAAAGTAAGACAGGTTTTAGAAACCCACACTTTTTCTAATTCTTCTTTGCTCCAATATTCTAAACCTTTGGCAGGATCTCCAATAAGAAATTTAGAATCATTATGATAATTGTAAGAATAGCAGATGACATAATGTTCATATTTTTGGTCAATAATTACATGTAAAATTACAGGTTCTCCGTGTTCTATTAAGGCATTGATATCTGCTTCGCAGCCATCAGCATCAAAACCAATAGCATTGGCGCATTGGTATAATCCTAAAAGAGTAGTTCCTGTTTTGCTAGTACCACTTTTCTCTCTTAAAGTTTCTAATGAAACTTCACCACCGTAATATCTAACCAAAGATTGCAAACAACCAACTCCGCAATCTGTTAAATCTTTTTGAAGAGAAAAAGTTTTTTTGATTAAATTATTTGCTTTCATCAAAATCTTTTAAAACTTTCTCTATTTTTATAGCACCTGTACTGCGGTGTACCAATTTATTATTTTTATTGTAACCTAAGAAATAAGGAATACCCGTCATTGCAAATTGTGTGTAAACTTCTGCTTTAGGGTCTGTACACCATTTGATATTCTCCGCATTTTGCAAGTTGTACTTTGTTGCAAAGATTTTAATTTCTTCAATACTTTGACTACTAAACATAATCCATTGTACATCTAGATGTTGTTTGTTAATAGCAGAAAGTTCTTGCATCTCTGCCTGACAAAAATGGCATTCTGGATTGAAATAAACCAACAATTTATTGCCTTCTTGCAAATCTTTATTGGTAATCGTAGCTCCATTAATATCTTTTACAGAAAAAGTAGGAATACTTTGCAGCGCTTCTACTTTTGCTTTTTTATTTTGATAATTGGTAAACAGATACACCATTACTCCTATTAACACCAAAGGAATTATAATGGCTAATATTTTTAAAGTTTTGTTTTTCATAAATATAAAGAAAGAAACCTTCAAGGTTTTAAAAACCTTGAAGGTTTAGAATTTTTAATAATTAATAAGAAACACTTAGTATTAAAAAACACACCACACCTACCCAAAACAATAATCCAACACCATAAGTAAGTGCAACATAACCTAGAGATCTTTGGTAAGAAATCTTTTTATCTGCCAGTTGCCATATCCCCCATGCTAAAACACCCCAATACATCAGTTCAAAAACATTTGCCAATTGCAATGGATAAGCCAACCATTTTTCTGTAGAAATGGCTTCTTTATAGTTAATAAGCGAAAGCGGATAATACGTTTGTAAGGTTTCTAGTGTGTAATCTGTATCTATAAGGTAGAAATTAAAAAACTTATAAAACCCTGCTATAATAAATACAAACTCTGCAATTAAAACTACCGTAAGTATATCTCTAAACTTTACATCTTCTAACTTCTCACTGATTATTTTTACAAAATTTAAACAAAAAGCTACAAGTAAAACCTTTATACCAATAAGTACTGGTGTTGTAACATAGCTTACCCACCACCATTTTTTTTGGCTCTCCATATAGTTTTGTACTACAGAACTGGGATAGTTTTTTGCTAAAAAATCAAAAATTTTAGATTCTGTGGTTATATAGGTTTTATCAAGAAAAGTAATTAAAACATAAAGCAAAATAAAATTTAAAACTAACAAAATGTTTTTCATTTTTTTTATATGAATGAATTAAGAACATTATTGATAGTATTAAAAAAACAATAGCACTTATCCAATTCTTTAATTTTATTGGTTTTTCTGATAGTTGAAAAACTACATTAAGAATAGCAATAAGTAAGAAAAGATATTTTGTGTATTTCTATCAACCATAAAAAATTTTCATTTAAAAGAGGCCGTCCAAAAAGGGTAGCCTCTTAATTTTGGTAAATCTAATTAATCATTTCTTTTTTAAAGAGTCAATTAAATTTAGTAGAAAATCAGATGTTCCTATACCTAATTTTTTTAGCTTAGGAAATAAAAATCCAAGAATAGATGGTATTAAAAAAGCAACTGGCAATAAAAATGCATAATTTTTTTTAACAGTGTTTTCATTTGTTTTCAGCATAATAAATATGAAACCAATACAAATGAAAACCACAATAGTCAATAAATACTTTTTATTCATGATGATTAGGTATATGAATATATCAAAATTCTACAAAGCACATCCTATAGAAGCTCCAAACAATGCTCCTGCAACTCCTGCAGGTCCAAAACAACCAGCTGCACTCATTAAAAATATTCCTTCAACAGATCCAAGTCCTTTTTCCATACAGTCTCTCCATCTCATTGCACCTTGCAAATTTTCCATTTGCGAAATTTCTAATTTTTTCATTTTTTAGATTTTTA